>ERZ773099.672-NODE-672-length-27940-cov-34.329640_pt1 | contig 27940 bp, 16 predicted proteins | sample MGYA00511120_ERZ773099 | MGnify/ENA primary metagenome ERZ773099 (study PRJEB29015, sample SAMEA2738012) | human oral metagenome | biome: human oral; feature: human-associated habitat; material: dental | place: China | collected 2104 ... | reverse complement strand
CGCGCTCATGGATGGTGGCGGGACGCAGGGTGGGCACGGCGAAGACGGCGGTGCCAGGGCCCACGGGCATCTCCATGCGGGCGGGCAGCAGCGGACGGCCGGTGGGGTTGAGGACCGTGAGGTGGATGATCGCCTCGTCGCCGACCGTCACCCGCGGCTCGAGCAGCTCGTGGGACACGCGGTGCGCGCCGTGCGGCAGGAGCCACAGCCAGGAGGTGCTCACGACGACGGCCAGGACCGCGGCCGCGCTCCACGCCTCCTGCCAGCCCAGCCGGAATGCGGCCGAGCCGGTGACGATCAGCAGCAGCAGGCAGGCCCAGCCGATGGGGGTGACCAGGCGCAGTGCCCAGTTGGGGGTCGAGACGCCGTCGATGATGCGGCGCAGGGGAACCGACTCGTGCCACGCGGGTGCTGAAGGCGTGGCGCCGCGCCGGCGGGCGCCGTCGCGTCCGGGCCGCGGTTGCGCTGGGGCGGGTTGAGGTGCGGGCATGCTGCTGAGCCGTCGGGACTAGAGGCGGGTCGTGGGCGCGGGCGTCTCCTCCAGGGCGCGCGTGATGACGCCGCGGGCGGTGGCGCCGGAGAACTCGGCGTCGGGGTCCATGACCAGCCGGTGGGCCCAGACGACGTCGGCGAGCTCCTTGATGTCGTCCGGAAGGACGTAGGCGCGTCCCCGGGAGGCCGCCCAGACCCGGGCGACGCGCGTCATGGCGATGGCGCCGCGGGTGGATACGCCCAGACGCGTGTCGGGGGAGTTCCGAGTGGCTTCGACCAGGGCGCCGATGTAGTCCAGGACCGAGCCCTCGACGTGATTGCCCGCGGCCAGATCGGCCATCTGGGCCACCGCCGGGGCGGTGATGACCGTATTGAGGGCCCTGGAGCGGTCGGGGTGGGCGGAGTCGGCGAGAATCCGGGTCAGGGCCTGCCGATCGGGGTAGCCGATGGTGGTCTTGACCAGGAAGCGGTCGAGCTGGGCTTCGGGCAGGCGGTAGGTGCCCGCCTGCTCGATGGGGTTCTGGGTGGCGATGACCATGAAGGGGCGGCCCGTCTCGTGGCGCTCGCCGTCGACGGTGACCGTGGATTCCTCCATGACCTCCAGCAGCGCCGACTGGGTCTTGGGCGAAGCGCGGTTGATCTCATCGGCCAGGACCACGGAGGCGAAGACGGGCCCCGCGTGGAACTCCCACTCATGGGCCTTCTGGTCGAAGATGGTCACGCCCGTGATGTCGCTCGGCAGCAGGTCGGGGGTGAACTGGATGCGCGAGTGCGTGCCCTGAACGGTGGCCGCCAGCGCTCGGGCCAGGGCGGTCTTGCCCGTCCCGGGGGCGTCCTCCAGCAGGAGGTGCCCCTCGGCGAGCATGGTCGTCAGCGCCAGGCGCACCACGTCCTCCTTGCCCAGGAGGGCCTGGCCGACATTGTCGACGATGCGCGTGAAGGTGTCGGCGAACCATGCCGCGTTGTCCTGAGAGAGGGCCATGGACGGGCGACCTCCTGAGAAGTGTGAGTTAAAGACGCTATAGGGACATGCATGCGGAGTCTACTGCTGGGTGCACGTGATCTTGAGATTGGGGTCCTGGCTCCGGTGCGGGAACCGCTTGTGGCCGTTGCCGGAGGAATCCACCGCGATGCTGTCCGTGTACGTCTTGAGCTGGCCGTCCACCCTGTCCCGGTAATCGTAGGTGCAGGACGCGGAGCTGTTCGGGCTGAACCCGGACACGTCCAGGACGATCCTCCAGCAGAAGTTCCGCTGGAAGCCGGTCTCGTCGAGATCCTGCTGAGAGCAATCGGCCTCTTGGGTGTCGGTCGTGATGGTGAAGGTCTTCGAGCCGACGCTCGCCGTGGCCGAGTCGCAGGACCAGTCGGTGGTGCCGGCGCCGTTGGAGGCCCGTACGCACCAGGTGGCGGATTTCCCGGCACCGGGATCGAGCCACTCGACATGGCCCTCCGAGATCGCCCCGGATCCCTTGGTGGAGTAGCCCTCATAGGTGACTGCCTGCCCGCCGGTGTCGCCGGGGGTGAAGCTGCAGCGCACATAGGACCCGGACGGCGAGCAGGAGACCGAGGGGGCCCCGGGCGGTCCGTAGGGCCTGGCCGAGTTGCCGGTGGTCGAGCCGGAGACCGAACCGTCGGGGGAGACGACGCGGGCCTGCACCGTGTATCCCCTGCCGTTCCACAGGCCGGTGAAGTGCGTGCTCCCGGTCCAGCTGGCGCCTCCGTCGATGGAGTACTCCACATGCAGCTCGCTGGCGGACCAGCCGTTGCCCGCGCTCGCGTAGGCGGGGGTGACGACGTCGATCGTGCCCGAGGCCCCGCTGGCCGCGATGACCGGTGGGGACGGCGGGTTGGGGGCGCCGGTGACTTTGAAGTCCGTGGACGGCGACTCCGCGGAGCTGCCGCCGTGGGTGGCGGTCACGCTGATGCTGTAGCTGCCGGGGGACAGCGGCACGTACGCCCCGGTGCTCGTGCCCGCGTCGACCGAGGTCGAGGTATCCCCGCGGACGTTGACGGTGTAGGAGACTCGTGCGCCCGTTCCGGCCGAGCTCCAGGAGACGTTGACCCCGCCGGCCGCCGGCTGCACCGAGGGCTTGCCCGGGGCGCTCCACGGCCCGGCGGCGTTGGACGTCGCCCACTCCGAGTTGCCGCTGCCGGCGACGACGGCGCGGACCTTGGCCACATAACTGCCGGAGCCCACGTAGAAGGTGGCCGATGTCCCGCTGGTCGTCTGCCGTTGACCGTCGTCGAGCTGCACCTCGTAGGTGACGGACCAGCCATCGGCGTCCACGGGTGCCCATGAGGCGGTGACCTCGCCCTGGCCGCCGGCGAGCGTGACGCCCGTCGGCCGCGATGGGGTGACTGAAAGCACCTTGGGCGTTGACGCTGCGGAGGGCTCCGAGGAGCCGGCGGCGTTGGTGGCCACCACCTGGAAGGAATAGGTGCCGCCCGTCTGCAGGCCGTAGGCCTCGCAGGGCGAGCCCGTGCAGGTCCAGGTGCCGGCGCCGCCGACCTCGGTGAGCGTGTAGGAGGTGATCGTCGATCCGTGGTCGGATCCCGGCGTCCAGCTCACCGCCATGGAGGAGTCTCCGCGGGGCTCGGCGCTCACCCCGACCGGCGGGTCCGGGACGCCCGAGACCGTCACGGTCACCGTCCCGCTGACGCCGCGCGCCGCGGAGCCGGTGGCGTCCAGCGCCCGGTAGCCCACGACGAGGCGCCCGGTGAAGCCGGCGGCTGGGCTGATGGTCAGCGTCGTGCCCGATGCCGAGACGCTGCCCTGTCCGGAGGTGACCGCCGGCGCGTCCGCCAGCGTGATGGGCTTGCCGGGGAACGGATTGGTCACCAGGGTGGCCACGTCCACCGTCACCGGTGAGCCGTCCGAGGTCAGTGTCGCCGGGGCCGTCGTCATCAGGGGCTTGGTCGAGGCGACCACCTTCAGCGGGAGCTCGGCGCTCACCGACGGATTCGTCCCGTCATCCACCGTGATGGTCACCTCCCCGGTGGTGCCGATGGCGGTGCCCTCCGTCGTGCTGACCGACAGCGTCGATCCGGACAGGCTCACCTCGAAGCCGCTGGGCGCCGAGCCGGCGGTGAAGGACAGGCGGTCGTTGTCGGCGTCCTTGGTCATGGAGGCCAGGTCCGCGGTGGCGGCGCCCTCCCCGGGGGCCGTCAGCACCTGCGTGGGGGTGAACACGGGCGCGGAGTTCGTCGCGGACTCCACGAGGACCGGCAGGGTCAGGGTGGAGCTCAGGGCGTCGTCCCCCGTGCCGTCGGCGACCGTCATGGTCACCGAGGTCAGCCCGAGGAAGCCCGAGGTCGGCGACAGCGACACGGTGTCGCCGCTTCCGCCGACGGTGGCCGAGTCGAGCCCGGTTCCCGTGCGCAGATCAGAGCCGTCGGTGACCGTCAGCGAGGTGCCGGCGCGGGAGCTGATGTAGGTCGACAGGCTCACCTCCGTGGTCCTGCCCGCCGGGATGCGCGCCGGCACCGTGGTTGAGTTCAGACGCGGCCGCAGCTCGGAGCGGGCGGGCACGATGACCACGGCGTTGCCCGTCAGGCCGTCGATGTCCGTGACCGTGTAGAGCACGAAGCGGCGCTCCTCGCCGACCGTGACCCGGATCGACTCTCCATCGACCACTTGAGCGGTCGGGTCGTCGGTGGTCAGCGTCAGGTCCCAGGGGGAGCCGTCCGCGTCGGAGTCGTTGTCCAGGACCGGCACGGTCACCGAGCCGTCCGCCTCCACCTTGTCCACGGTCACGTAATCGTCCACGCCCACCGGGCTGGCCGTGGGCGCGTCGGCGTCCACCTGCACGGTCAGGGTGCCCACATCGGTGCCGCCGCGGGAGTCGGAGACGGTGTAGTGGACCGTGCGCACGCCCTCGGTGGCGGGCAGATTCAGCACGATGCGGTTGGAGCGCACGGACACGCCCAGGGCGTCGTCGTCGGGGACGGGGGTGCCCTCCAGGACGAGGTCGTCGCCGTCGGCGTCGAGGTCGTTGGAGACCACGTCCACGGCCACCGTGCGCCCCGGCTTGGCCACCACCGTGTCGTCGGTGGCCTCCGGCGCGGTATTGGTCGGGGAGGTCGGCGCCACCCCGACGCGCACGGTGGCGCTCGCCTGGGCCCCGAAACGATCCTGGACGGTGTAGGTGAAGGTGTCCGTGCCGGTCGTGCCGTCGGTGGGCGTGTAGGTCATCCAGGAGCTGTCGACCTGGAGGGTGCCGCCGGTCGGGGGCTGATTGAGCCCCACCAGGCTCACCGAGTCGCCGTCGGCGTCGATGCCGTCCAGCGGCACGGTGATGTCGACGGGCGCGCCCGCCACCGTGCTCGCCTCCAGGTTCTGCGGGCTGGGGGCGGCGTTGGAGGCGTCGTCGCGGTCGCGCACTTCGATGTCGAGTTGGCCGGTGGCGGTCTGGCCCAGTGTGTCGGTGGCCGTGTAGGTCAGGGTCGTGCGCCCCGGGATGTCGCCGGCCTTCAGGCGCACCGAGTCCTCCGAGACCCAGGCGGTGCCCAGGGAGTCCCCGACGGTGCCGAGCTGGTCGGACAGCGTCAGCGCCAGCCCCGAGGGCGAGGTGTCGTTGTCGAGTACCGGGACCGTGACGACGTCGCCCACTCGCACCACCGCGGTGTCGGAGGCCGTGACCGGGACCTGCGCCTCGCCCGAGGTGATGGGGACGACCGTGACGTGCCCGGTCGCCGTCGAGGCGCCGTTGGACACGGTGTACTCGAGGTCCACCTGCTCGGGCACGCTACCCGAGGAGGTGATCTGCAGCAGGGAGTGGTTGACCACGGTGACGGTCACGCCCGACTCCGGGGGCGCCGAGGCCGACTGGAGCACGAGGATCCCGCCGGAGGGGTCGAAGTCGTTGTCCAGGGGGGAGATGGTCACCGCGCCGCCCTCGCGCAGCAGTGCGGTGTCGTTCTCCGGCACGGGAGGCACCGAGGAGTCGGAGGCGGGCGCGACATCGACGCGGATCACGCCCTTGGCCACTGCCGCGCCGGCCGAGACGTCGTAGGTGAGGTAGTAGGTGCCCGCAGCCTCCGCCTTGAACGTGACGGTGCCCGCCTGCCGGTTGATCTCGGCCGTGGTGCCGGCGGGGGCCTCGTCCAGGCCGGCCAGGCTCAGCGGCTCCCCCGTCGGGGAGGAGTCGTTGTCGAGCGGTGAGATGACCGCCTGGGAGCCGGAAACGACGTGGACGTGGTCCGCGTTGGCGATCGGCGCGGCCGAGTCGGCGGACTGCACGTCCACATCGACCGTGCCCGAGGCCGTTTCGCGTCCATCGGAGACGACCACCGTCAGTGAGCGGGTGCCCGGGGTGCCCGTGAGGTCGCGCACTGTGACCGTGCCCTCGTTCGTCGTGCGCACGTCCAGGCCGTCGCCCTGGGCGGAGACCAGGTAGAGGGTGTCGCCGTCGGGGTCCTGCCAGTTGCCGAGCACGCTGGCGGAGGCGGAGGCGGAGCCCGAGACCACGATCTTCGGGGTCGTGCTCTGCTCGGGAGCGCCGTTGACCTCCCAGGGGTGCACCTCGACGGTGGCCACGGCGGAATCGGACAGGCCTCTGCCATCGTCGGCCGTGTAGGGGACCGTGATGATGCCGGCGGCGTCCTCGGCCGTATTCAGGCGCAGGGCCAGGCCGTCCTGCGCCTGCGACACCATGCTTCCCGCCGCGTCGCCGGGAGACGCGGTGAGCACGTCGCCGTCCTGGTCGGAGTCGTTGGCCAGCACCGGCAGAATGGTGGAGCGTCCCGGGCGCACGCCGAAGGAGTCGTCGACGGCCTCGGGCGCGTGGTTCTCCTCGGTGCGCTCGGGCAGGGACTGCGATTCGCTGGTCTGGGCCGAGTCGTCCTTGTTGGTGGCGTCCTCGTCCGTCTGCGAGGTGATGTCGGTCCAGTTCTCGACCAGCACGAGCTCCTCGTCGGGCAGCCACACCGTGCCCTCGGCGATGTCGTTGAGAACGATGGCGTCCCGGTTGACGCGGAAGACGGGCGCGGTGGAGGCGGCCAGCTTCTCATCGTGCCGGGTCTCGACCTGGCCCGAGCACTGGCGCAGGAACTGGCCCGATCCGGACCATGCGGCGTACACGCAGTAGCCCAGGCGCACCGGGGCGGCGGCCACGCCGTCGGAGGGCTCGCCGTCGTCCGCGGCGGGCAGGGTCGTCGATCCCGAGCCGTCCATGCGCACGTTCAGCAGTCCGGTGCGGGAGGCCACCAGGACGGTGTCGGAGGCCGGGCCCGGCTGCTGAAGAGTCAGGCCCGATTCGCCCAGGTCGAGGGTCTTCCCGCCGGGCAGGTGGAGCACTCCCGTGCCGCGTTCCAGGACGACGGTCTGCTCCCCGACGGCGGTCACGGCGATATCCGTGCCGGCTGTCAGCGCTGCTGATTCCGTCTTGGGCTTGCCCCAGCCGCTGGAGCGCACGGGGACGGTCGTGATCGTGCCGGTCTTGGTGGATGCGGCGTGGACGGAGCCGTCGGTGCCGGCGACCGCCACCACCTCCGGGGAGTTCTCGATGAGCGCCGGAGCCGCCGACAGCGAGCCGACGGCGTTGACCGTGGTCGCGCGCACGGTGCCCTCGACGGGGTTGGCGGAGATGACCCGGTCGGCGCCCTGGGAGACGGTGACGCCGCCGGTCAGCGGCGCTCCTGCGGATAGCGAGACGGTCGTGGGGTCCACTGTGGAGACGGTTGAGGCGGCCGTGTCGGGGACCAGGACATTGTCGGCGTTCTGGGTGACGTCGAAGCTGTCGGAGGCGGTCCGGATGGCGCCGTCGACCTGGCGGGAGGGATAGTTCAGACGCGCCACGAGGTGCTGGGTGGTGCTGGTGACCCACACCCCGCCGTCGTTGAGCTCGACGTCGGCCTGGGAGGCCCCCTCGTGCATCCAGGCCGCGACTGCGAGCGCGGAGAAGGCCAGGATGGCGAGCACGGTGGACAGCCGACGGCGCGTCACACGGAAACCGCGGCGATTGCCGGAGCGCCGCGGGAATGTGATGCGCACGGTCCTCACCGCCCGTCCGGCACGGGGGTGCGCGCGGCGATCTCCTGAGCGAGTACACGGCGCAGCATCGTTGAGGAGGTGGTGGGGGTGTAGGGCAGATAGACCACCCGTGCGCCCACCTCCATGATCTGCGCCTCAAGCGCCTTGCCCTTGTCGGTTCCCTCCCAGTCGGTGCCCTTGAACAGGACGTCGAAGGGGGACCGGCGCCAGGCCAGGCGCTTGTCCTGATCGAGATCCGGTACGACCGCGTCGACCATCCGCAGGGCGCTGACCAGGGCCATGCGCTCGGTATGGGGAACGATGGGCGGACGTCCCTTCATGCGCTCCAGGGACTCGTCGGTGGCGACGCCCACGATGAGGCGGTCGCACCGGGCGGCAGCGGACGTGAGAATGTTGAGATGCCCGATGTGGAGCATATCGAAGCCACCGGGTACGTAGCCGGTGAGCATCAGTAGGCTCCCCGTCCCCCGACAACCGCTTTCAGAGTGTTGGCGAGGATCTCCACGTCGAGCTGCGCGCCGCGGTTCTCGACGTAGTGCCGGTCCAGGGCGACCGTCGAGTCCCAGGACAGGTCGGAGCGTCCCGAGACCTGCCACAGGCCGGTCAGCCCCGGCTTGACGAGGAGACGACGACGGGCCTCGGAGTCGTATTCCGCGACCTCCTGGGGCAGTGCCGGCCGGGGGCCGACCAGGCTCATGTCCCCGCGCACCACGTTGAAGAGCTGGGGAAGCTCATCCAGGGAGGTGCGGCGCAGGACGCGTCCAACCCGCGTGATGCGGGGGTCTCGACGATCCTTGAAGAGCACCTTGTTTCCGGCATCGCCACCGGCGGCGACGACGGCGGCGCGGCGGGCATCCGCATCGACGTACATCGAGCGGAGCTTGAACATGGTGAAGTGCCGGCCGCGCTCGCCCACGCGGATCTGGGTGTAGAACGCGGGGCCGGGGGAGTCCAGGCGGATCGCCGCGGCGGCGATGAGAAGAACCGGTCCGGCGAGGGCGAGGAGCAGCGTTGCGGCGACGCGGTCCACGAAGTCCTTGGTGACCAGCCGCACCCGGCGCAGGCGCACATCGATCAGACCGCTCCAGCCGTGCGTCACCGGCAGGCCGCGCATGCGGCCGGGAACGACGTCCTGAAGGCCGGGGGCGACGACGAGGCGGGCGGAGGTGGCCTCCAGGGCCCGCATGATGGAGACCAGCGAATCCGGGGTCACGCCGCCGAGTGTCATGACGACGTCGATGTGCTCGGAGTGGACCGTGTGCCTGATCGAGTCGGCGTCGCCCAGGGGGGTGGCGGAGGGGGAGCGGCTGGTGGTGGCCGACAGGTAGCCGACGACCAGGAAACCGTCGCCCGGGTGGCGGTGCAGCTGGCGCAGGATGACCTCAGCCCCCGTGCCCATGACGATGAGCGTGCGCCGCAGGCCGTGACCGTCCATGCGGCAGCGGCGCAGCCAGGCGCTCTCGATGCTCCGGTTGATGATCGCCAGGGTCGTCTGGGCGGCGAGCAGGAGCAGCAGGACGGAGATGGTCGAGGAGAGCGGCGCCAGAGCCTGCTTGGCGATGATGGCGATCGGCGCAATCACCGCGGCCGCGGTCAGCAGGCGCCCCCAGCCGGAACGGGCCTGATCGACGACGTCGACCCGCAGCGCCCCGAGGGACCAGGCCAGGAGCAGCATGGCTGCACCGGTGGAGGCCGTCATCAGCGCGCCGGTCGGGTTGACCAGGGCGTGCAGCAGCGTGGGGGTTGCCACGGATGCGATGTCGCCCAGGAGGAGCCAGGCGAGGAGGTCGCGGCGCATGACCGGCCAGGAAGTGAAACCGGGCGAGTCCAGCGGGGGGAGGTACCCGCGCGCGCCCGCCCGCAGCGTGCGCCTTGTGGCGGGCCGCTGTGAGGACTGGAGCGGGATGGTGGGCTGCAAGGCTTCTCCGTGAAGGCGTTAGATGCGGGGGGTGGGATGGGTCGATTGGTGTCGATAAGGAGCTTTAAACGATCTCTGGATGTTCGCTGGGCGTTCTTGTATGTGTCGAATATGTGTCGATGTGGCGCGGTCGTCGTCGGGTCCGCTTGTCTGATGATGCTACCGTGACGGCGGCCCCTGGCGGAATGCGCGTGAGGAGAGTCATCCTACGCGTGTTCGTTCCCCATTATCCATCTTCGACCGTCTGCTGGTGAGGAGATCATCCCATGACTTCGACCCGTTCGGCGCCCGCATCGGGTGTATGGGCGCCGATACGCCGTACGGCACTGGCAAAGGTCGTCGTCATGGGGGTGACCGGGGTCTTCGGACTGGTCAACACCCGGCTCATCATCAGCCACTTCGGCACCGACGCCTACGCCCAGTACGGGCTCCTGGCCACCTTCCCGAACCTCATGCCCTTCACCGATCTGGGCATCGGCGCGGTGATCCTCAACTCGGTGGCCGGATCGAGCGATCTTCGTCACGATGCAATCGTGCGGCGGACCCTGACGACGGCGATCCGCGTGCTCCTCGCCTCGGCGCTCATCATCGCCACCACCGGCGTCGTGCTCGGGCTGGCGGGCCTGTGGCCGACCCTCCTGGGCGCCAAGCTGATGGACGGGGGCGGGGTCACCGCCACGCTGTGTCTGGTCGTGTACGCCGCGGCCCTGCCGCTGAGCGTCGGCCAGCGGATCGTCGTGGGGATGGGGCGCTCGGCCACCCAGGTCATCAGTCAGGGCATCGTCTCCCCGGCCCTGACGTGCATGCTGCTTCTGGCCGTCGTCGTCCGTCTGGAGGCGGGCAACGCCGTCTCGGTGATGTCGTACGTGGCCAACACGCTCGTGTCGATCGTGTGCGTCGTCGTGGCCTGGCGGACCACCCGGCCGCTGCTGTCCCAGGCGCTGCGCGACGTGCCGAGGCTGCGCGAGGTGCGCGGAGTCCGGATCGTGGACACCGCGGGTCCCTCGCTGGTCCAGGCCCTCATCATCCCCATCGCCTTCCAGACCGACCGTCTGCTGCTGTCCCACTTGGGGGGCGGGCAGACTTTGGCCCAGTACAACCTGGCCGCGCAGATGTTCAATCTGCTCACGCAGACGGTCTCGGTCACCGGCATGGCCATGTGGCCGCACTTCGCCAAGGCGCGCGCCGATGGGCGGGTGGAGTCCCCCTTCGGGGCGGCGAGGTCCTTCGCCGCGATGGGAGGGGGGCTGAGCCTCGGCCTGGTCCTGGTGGCGCCGTGGATGGCCTCCGTCCTGTCCGATGGGAAGATCGAGCTGCCGGTGACGCTGCTGGCGGCCAATATCGCCAACGTCGTCGTCGAGGCCGCCAAGCAGCCGCTGGGCATGTACATGACCGACCCGCGGGGGCTGCGGGCCCAGATGATCCCCGTGGTCATTCTGGTGCCCATGAACCTCGTCCTGTCCTGGGTGCTCATCGCCCCTCTGGGGGCGGCGGGCCCGATCGCCGGCTCCGTCATCGCGGTGATCGTGTGCCAGTTGGTGCCCTACGCCCTGTGGGTGTCGGCGGATCTGCGCCGTCGCCGCGTCCAGGAGGACGGCGATGACGACGGCTCTGTTGACGCTGCTGATTCTGCTGGCTCTGATGGCGATGGCGGTACTGACAGCGCTGACGGTGCTGACTGCCCTGCCTACGAGACCGATGGCGGTGATCCCGATGCCGCCGGAGCCGCACCGGGCGAGGGCGCCGCCGGGGAGGCGGTTCTGGAGGCCGTCGGAACAGCTGCGGACGGGGGCGGCCCGGCTTCCGCGGCTGCGCGGGCTCAGGGGCGTACTGTCGTCCAGGGCGCTGCGCCCGCTGCAGAGTGCCGGGACCGGGACGCTGCCGGTACTGTCGGCCCCGTCGATCCGGGTGCACCGGAAGGGCGTCCCGCCGCCTCAGACTCCTCAGATGTTGAAGATCCCGATCCGTCCGTCCCGAATCAACCGGAGAGATGATGCCCGCAACCACGCCCGCGCCCACTGCCCGTCCTGGTGTCGCGGAGTCCATTCGCGCGCTGTCGGCGGCGCAGAAGTCAAACGCGGGCGCCCCTCTGTATTCGCGGGTCATCAATCGACCGGTGGGGCGCGTGCTCGCCGCTATCGCCCACCGCGTGGGCATGACGCCCGACCAGGTGACGGTGCTGTCGGCCTGCTGCACCTACCTCGGCATCGTGCTCATCGCGGTTTGGGCGCCCTCGCCGGCGGCGACGGTGCTCACCTCTCTGCTGCTCATGCTGGGCTATGCGCTCGACTCGGCCGACGGCCAGCTGGCACGGCTGCGCAACGGCGGCTCCAGGGCCGGGGAGTGGCTCGACCATGTGGCCGATGTCATCAAGCTGTCCACGATTCATGCGGCGCTCGCGATCAGCCTGTTCCGCTTCAGCCTGGACCAGCTGACGGGACCGGTGGTGCTGCTCGTGCCCCTGGCCTTCGGGGCGGTGCAGAACGTCCACTTCTTCAGCTACATCCTGACCTACCAGTTGCGCTACCACGGAGGCACGCCGCTGGCCAAGAACGAGGGCCGGCCGAGCTTCGTCAAGGCGGTGCTCTCGGCGCCGACCGACTACGGCCTCATGTGCTTCGCGCTCATGCTGCGCTTCACGCCGACCGTGTTCATGTGCGTCTACGGGCTCATGCTGATCGGCTATGCGCTCTACGTCGCGCTGGCCCTGCCCAGGTGGTACCTCGAGCTGCGCCGCGGCGCCTGAACACCCTGAGCACCCTGAGCACACCGCACTCCACCCTTCGCGAGATCGGTCGTATTCCGCACCGAGATCGGTTGAACCCCAGTGTGGGGTTGTTCTCAGGGTGGGAGTCGTATGCGTCGGCCTTCACCTCCGCGGGCCGGCTCCACTGATGCCTGCGTGGGCCGGGGGTGGTGGGTGTTGCACACTCGCGTGCGTTCCGTGTCAGTGGGAACCGCGGAATCATGCGGAACAGCAACATCAGTAGCGGTAATGGTCTTGCTCCCATGTGCGTAGACCCCCCTCTCTGCACATGGGAGCCCGACCACCGCGCGCGACGCTCACCAGAAAAGCCTGTCATTCCAACAAAAAATGGCCCTCGATCCGCAGATACTTCGGTCTCCCATGTGCAACATCGAAGACAACCGCACCCACCAGACACACCCACCACGTCGCCCCAGCTCCAGGTGCACTGACTCACTACAGCCGGCGTCGAGATCGGTCCGATTAAGCCCGGCCAACCCGACGTCGAGACGCACACGACGAGCTCGAGAGCGAAAGCCACATGCCACACCTCAGAACCGCTGGCGAACAGCAGATCCGCGGAACCGGACCGATCTCGGCACGGGTTACGACCGATCTCGCGCCGGAACTGGACCGATCTCGACGCGGAATACGACCGATCTCGAGAAATAAAATGAGGTGTTCGCCGGTGCTCCCGGTGAGTCTCAGGATGCTGCGCCCTCGGACAGCAGGTCCTCGACGACTTCGACCATCGCCGTGCGGTAGCGCTCGACGCCGAAGCGCTTGGCCGCCTCCCGCCGCGCGGTCCGGGCCAGGGTGCGGGCACGTCCGGGATCGGCCGCCAGGCTCAGCAGCGCGTCGGCGAGTGCTCGCGGAGAGTCGGGCTCGACGAGCAGTCCGGTCACGCCGTCGGTGACGACTTCGGCCAGTCCCTGCGCCCGAGAGGCCACCAGGGGGCGCTCCGCGTGCATCGCCTCGACCGCCGTGTTGCCGAAGGGCTCGACCCGAGAGGGCACGACCACGGCGTCTGCCGCATAGAGCACCGGCCACGTCGGATGGACATAGCCGAGCAGTTCCACATGACCCGCCAGATCGGGGCGCGCGGCGCGCTCGCGCAGCTGCTCCTCGTACCACTCGTAACCGGGGAACACCGACCCGCACAGCCTCAAGGAGGCGTTCAGCCCGTCGGCGCGCAGATGGCCCAGCGCCTCCAGGGCGACGTCGACGCCCTTGCGCGGGGAGAGCCTGGCCACCATGGCGATGCGGAAGGCCGCTTGCGGGAGGCGCTGGCGCAGCGGGGGCGGCGGATCCTGCGGCGCGGGGACGCCGTTGTGGACGACCTTGGTGCGTCGTTTCAAGGGAGGCTGCGCGCGCACGAGGGTGTCTCGCGCGGCCTGCGAGTTGACCACGACGCGGGAAGCGGCCAGCAGCGGAGCGTTGAGCCCGGTGCGCACCAGCAGGTTCTGGGTGTCCTCGGCCTCGTGGACGTGGGCGAGCACCGGCACCCCGGCTGCGCGGCCGGCCGGCGCCCACCACGGCAGGGTCACGGTGTTGACCAGGACGAGGTCGGCGTCGTTCGCCTTGATCAGGCCCCGCAGTCGGGCGATCTCCCCGCCGGAGCGCGCCACCAGTCCGGCGAGTCCGCGGGGGCTCATCAGGGATTTGCGCAGCACGGTGAAGGGCACGATCGCCACTCGCGCACCGAGGGCCTCGAGCTCGGGCCGCAGCGGCCCGTCGTCGGGCAGAGCGGCATTGACCCGGTGGCCGGCATCGACCAGGGCCCGGATCGTCTCCAGTAGCTGGCGGTCGGAGCCGTAGAGGTCGGGCGAGGGGTGGGCGACCAGGATGGTGCTCATCCGATCACCCCCGCGCGCCTGCCGCTGGGACGGTGATGGGAGGGGCCCTGAGCGGCCAGTCGTCGGGCCAGCGCCTCGTAGCGGTCGGCCACTTCATCCCAGTCGTAGAGCCGGGCGCGCTCGAGCGAGAGGCCGCCGCGCTCCAGGTGGGCGGCGGGGTCGGCCTCCGCGGAGGCGACCAGGGCGGCGACGTCGTCGGCGTCGGACCAGTAGCGGCCGGCGTCGCCCAGGACCTCCCGGTTGAAGGGCACGTCGAAGGCGTCGACGGCGGTTCCCGCGCCGATGGCCCGCAGCAGCGACGGGTTGGTGCCGCCCACGGAGTGGCCGTGGTGGTAGATGAGCGCCCCGGCGTACAGCTGGTCGAGCAGCTCCTGGTCCCAGATCCCGCCCAGGAGCCGTACGCGCGCGTCGGCCAGGGACTCGATCCGGCGGGTGTGCTCATCGGAGTAGGGGGCGGAGCCGACGACGACGAGTGGGCGGCGGGCCGACGAGCGGGTGTAGCCGTCGACGATGACGTCGACGTGGTTCTCGATCTCGAAGCGCGCCACGACCAGGTGGTAGCCGCCCGCCTCCAGGCCCAGTTCGGGCAGCCGGTCGGTGCGCGTGGGCACCTGCGGGGCTCCGTAGGCGATGAGCTCGGTGGGGGCGGAGAACTCCTGGTCGTAGTAGTCGGCGATGCCCCGGGCGTCGGCGATCAGGGCGTCCGAGAAGCGGACGGCGGCGGCCTCCGCGGCGCGGTAGTAGCGCTGACCGGTCGGGCCCCACTTGCCGCGCTTCCACTCCAGGCCGTCCACATGCGTGGCCACCGGGATGCGGGCGGCGCGCAGTGCGGGCAGGAAGGGTGAGTTGGCGGCGTTGAAGACGAAGGCGACGTCCGGGTGGACTCTCGGCAGCAGGTGCGCGATCGAGGCCCCGGTATGGGAGAGGGTCTCCAGGCTGCGGCGCCGCATGGCGGGCAGCTCGATCACGCGCATGCCTCTGTAGAACCGGGGCAGGGGAGTGGAGGCGTCGGGATTGCGGGAGTAGACCAGGACGCGGTGGCCCCGGTCGGCCAGGCGGCGGCCGACCTCCTCGATCGCGGTCTCGAAGCCGCCGTAGCGTGCGGGAACGCCGCGGGTCCCGATCATCGCGATTCTCAGGCTCTGGGGGGTGGAGACGGTCACGGTGGGCCTTCCGTGGGGCGGGAACGGGATGGTGCGGAAAGGCTATCGCGGCGGTGACGGCAGCGGTGCCGATGGCGGTGGCGACGGCGGTGACGACGGCGACGACAACGGTGCGTGCAATGCGAAAAGCGCCTATCCTGCGCCAATGATCAGACCTGTACGTATTGCAGCTCTTGCCCTTCTTCCTGTTCTCCCCATTGCCCTGATCGCCGGCTGCTCCCACTCCAAACCCTCCGACGATCCCTCCGCCACCGCGGAGGCCACCGACTCCTCCGGAACCCCCGATCCGACCTCCGTGCCGAGTGTTGCGACCCCGGCCTCGCCCTCGCCCGCGGCAACCGAGTCGGAGCCTGCGGCAACTGAGGATTCCAACGAATCCAACGAATCCGAGGACCAGGGGGGCGACGAGCTCCCGGCTCAGGGCCTCGACCAGGCCGCCGCTCTCGATGATGGTCTGGCTGTGCAGATCGGCGCGCTGAGGGCCACCGATCTCGAGGCCGGCCCCGGTGAGATCGGCGGGTCGGGCATCGTCGTCCCGGTTACTGTGGGGAATTCCACAGGCTCCGACTTGTCCTTGAGTGGACTTGTGGTAACGCTCACGTACGGTGCGGATGCGGTGCCGGCCTCCCCCGTCGATAGCGCCTCCGACGCGGTTCCCGCCTCGATCGCACCCGGAGATGCCGTCGTCCTGGAGTACGGATTCGTTGTCCCCGTTGACCAACGCGGCTCCGTCAGTGTCGTCGTCGACTCTGGCGCCGGCTCGCGTGCGGCCGTCTTCCAGGGGGAGGCTCCGACGTCCTGACGGCGTTCCAACGGCGTTCTGAACGACACCCTGCTGAGATTCTGAAGAAGTCCTGAAGCCGTTCTGATACTGTCCTGAAGTGCCCCTGAAGCAGTCCTGAAGGCGGCGCTCATCGGATGTCGTCTCTTCATAGCTTCCACATAGTCATATCAATGAGGTAACGTCTTCCACATATTCCCGCGTCGTCCTCTCTACCTGGGCAGAGGGCGTCGTTCTTCCCACAACCTAGTTCCCACACAACCAAGGCGCCTGTACCCCAATGGGTGCCGATATCTTGGATGGAGCCGCCTCGTGCCTCGTCACTTGCGCACATCGATACCCGCGTTCATTCTGTCTGTCCTCCTGCTCGGCGCCGGCCTGCTTCCGGTATCGAGCGCCAGCGCTGAAGGTTCCAATGGGTCCATGGAGGGCCCGGCGGACCAGCAGGCGCCCATCGACCAGAACAACCCCGACAACCCCGGTGGCCAGAACAACCGTGGCCAGAAGCCGGGCGACCAGAACAATCCCGGCCAGCAGCCCGGCGACCAGAACAACAACGGTCAGAAGCCGGGCGACCAGGGCGGGGACCAGAACAATCCCGGCCAGCAGCCCGGTGACCAGGGCGGCGGCGCGGAGAAGCCGGGCGAGCCGGCCGAACCGACCGGGCCGCAGACGGTCTCCGCGGACGCCCTGCCCACCGCCCAGATCGGTGACGGCGTGGTGTGGGACCAAGAGGTCGTCGGCAACACGGTCTACGTTGCCGGCACCTTCTCCTCCGCGCGTCCCGCGGGCGCGGCCGCTGGTGAGAGCGAGCAGTCGCGCAGCAACCTGATGGCCTACGACATCACCACCGGTGAGCTGCTGGACTGGGCGCCGACCACCGACGGTAATGTGCAGTCCATCACGGCCTCCCCCGATGGCTCCACCCTGTACATCGGGGGCAACTTCACCAAGCTCAACGGCGCCAACACCTACCGCGTGGGCGCGGTCTCGGCGGCCGATGGCTCCCGCCAGCGGCTGGGCCTGGGCACCAACACCGCGGTCAAGGCCGTGGAGGTCTCTGCGGACGGCTCGACCCTCTACATCGGAGGAAGCTTCACCGAGGTCAACTCCCAGCCCCGCTACCGGATGGCCGCCTTCGACCTGGGCTCGCGCACGTTGAAGGACTTCGCCCCCGAGGTCGCCGACTACTCCGTGCAGGCGATCGCAGCCGCACCGGACGGCAATGGCGTGGCCATCGGCGGCAGCTTCAGCTCCGTCAACGGCTCCTCCGAGCCTGGCTATGGCATGGCCATCCTGGAGAACGACGGCAGCGTGCGGAACAATGCAATCAACTCCGTGGTGAAGAACGCCGGCAACAAGGCCGCCATCATGAGCCTGCGCGCCGATAGCCAGGGGCTCTACGGCACGGCGTACTCCATGAACAGCAGGCTGGGCAATATCGAGGGCATGTTCCGTGCCGACTGGACCACCGGTGAGCTGGCCTACCTGGCCGACTGCCACGGCGACACCTACGACGTCCAGCCCATGGGCGATGTCGTCTACGCCTCCAGCCACACGCACGACTGCTCCAACATCGGCGGGCTGCCCAACAGCACTTCGACGTTCCACAACGCCGTCGCCTTCACGAACAAGGCCACCGGCACGGTTCTGCCGAACACGGCCCCCGGCTACGCCGACCACCAGGGCCAGCCGGCTCCCGAGAACCTCAACTTCTACCCCGTCTTCAACTCGGGCGGCTTCACCGGCATGAATCAGTCGACCTGGACCGTTGAGGGCAACAAGGACTACGTCGTCTACGGCGGTGAGTTCACCACTGTCAACGGCGGTGGGCAGCAGGGCCTCGTACGCTTCGCCCGTCGTGAGATCGCCCCGAACCAGATGGGCCCCGAGACGAAGGGCGGCGCCTACAAGGTGACGGCGGACTCGAGCGAGCCCGGGGTTGTGAACCTCTCCTTCCAGGCCAACTGGGATCGTGACGACAAGACCCTGACCTACAAGGTCTACCGCGACACCACCGACTCCGAGCCGGTCTCGACCCAGAAGGCGACCGCCGGTTTCTGGGAGCTGCCTCAGCTGACCGCCACTGACAAGGTCAAGTACGGTTCCTCTCACCGCTATCGCGTCGTCGTGGAGGACCCGTGGGGCGCCTCGACCTACTCGGACTGGGTGAGCGTCACGGCTGCCGGTGAGCCGGGCACCGATCCTGCGGAGCCCGAGCCCGACCCGGGTGACGTCGCTGTTGGCCAGGCCTTCCTCGATGACTCCTTCGACCGGGAGACTCAGACGGGCTGGGGCTCGGCCGCCAAGGGCGGAGAATGGGCGATCGACTGGGGTCGTAGCAACTTCTCCACCGCCAACTCCAAGGGTGTGATCGCGATGAAGGGCGCCCGTTCGTCCTCGTCGGTCCACTCCCAGGTGATCAACTCGACCTCCACCGAGTCGCAGGTCGACTTGTCCCTGGACGGGCTGGCGACCGGTAACGGCGCCTACATCTCCTACATCGGTCGTCAGACGGAGGCGGGCCGCTACCAGGCGGACTTCCGTGTCGCCGCTGATGGTGCTGTGACGATGACGGTGACCAAGAACTCCGGCGGCACCGACACGGTGATCGGCACGGCGAACGTGGGCACCTACACGGCGGGTCAGCCCCTCCACCTGCGCTTCGCTCTCGACGGCGCCGAGTCCACCGCCGTGCGCGCCCGCGCCTGGATCGGCGACTCCGAGCCCGGCGAGTGGCAGGTGGACAAGACCGACACCGACGCCTCTCTGGCCGCACCCGGCTCGATCGGCTTCACGACCTACGTGTCGGGATCGGCCGGTCCGGAGCAGATCAACCTCAATGTCGACTCTGTGAAGGTCACGCGCCTGAGCTGAGATGACGCATGCCGGAGCGCGCCGGCCCCCATGCGGGGGCCGGCGCGCTCCGGCTGCGTATTGCGTATGGGGTCCGCCTGTAGTTCGCAATACCGCAGACGCCGGGGTGCTCCGGCATGCGTGTGGGTCCTGCCCGGGTGGGAGGCGCGGTGCGCAGCGGAGCGCACTCAGCGTCACGGCGTCACGCAGTGCCCCTCAGGGTCGCACAGTACTGATTAGTAGCGACTAGTACTTGGCTAGTACTGACTAGTACCGGCTAGTAGCGACTTAGTGCGGATACCCGGCACCGCGCCCGACAGTGCTCACCGCGCCCGACAGTGCTCACAGTGATTACCAGGCTTTCTACGGAGAGCCCGGTGGAGGGGCGGCGCCGATAGCTCAGGGGCTCTCTGGGCTATCGGGGCTTTGGGTGCTGGCGGCGCCAGCCGGCCCCTCTGGGCCTTCAGGACCCTCGGGCCATCCGGCGTCCCTGCTCTCGCCGGCTCTGCTGTTCTTGCTGGCCTTGCTGCTCTCGCCGGCCCCACTGTTATCGCTGTCCTCGCGGATCAGGGGCACGCCCTCGGCGGGTGACTCGCCGCGCCTGACCTGGCGCAGGAGATGCAGTCCGTCGCGCGTACCCGCCCATGCGGCTCTGAGCGATGAGCGAGAGTTGAGCAGCTGGCGCTTCCCTCCGCGAAGGACGATCTCTCGCGCGGCCGCGGCCGACGTGGCGGCCCAGCGGCGCTGCTCCGCACGCTCAAGCTGAAGAGCCGCGTAGAGCAGGCGGTTGCGCGTGTTGTAGTAGTAGTAGGTGTCGGATTTGGCCCGCCCCTGATCGGGCGTCGTACTGGAGGCCTGCGTGCCGCCCTCGTCGTGGACTGCCGTCGCGCCGCGCGCGAGCATGAGGGCTCCGCCGGCGCCGAGCACGCGGGCGCAGAAGTCGACGTCCTCCCAGTACAGGAAGTAGCGCTCATCGAAACCCCCTGCGGCTTCGAACAGGCGTGTGGACAGTGCCAGACAGGCGCCGCTGAGCCACGGCCGGGTCCCGCCCGGGGGAATGGGCCTGCTCGAACGGGGCGAGCGCATGGAGCCGTCCGCCAGGCAGACCACCGTGCGGTCCGCCACGACATGTCCCTCGGAGTCGGTCAGCACGGGCGCCACCAGGGTCAGAGGCTCGGCCTGCACCCGGCTGACGAGCCGAATGAGATTCTCTCGGGAGATGGCCGCATCGGGGTTGAGCAGGAGCAGGATCTCGGCGCCCTCGGCGCGGGCGCGCGCGGCACCGAGATTGACTCCGCCGCCGAACCCGACATTGGTCTCAGGCGTCTCGACGACCCAGTCGTGCTCGCGCGCCATCGCGAGCGTCTCCTCGCGCACCTCGGAGGTCGAGAAGCTATCGACCACGACGTAACGGGCTTCCGGGACGTTCTGGCAGACCTGCGCCAGGTTGCTCTCCAGGAGTCCGGGGGAGCCGTAACTGACGACGATGACGGCGGTGCGGGTCAGGAGGCGAGAGGTCTCGTCCCCTGTCGTCGATGCGGTGCTCGTGTGATCGGTGCCCATGGCGGCCTTCCTGCAAATGCGGTCCGTGAGGTGGCCGGGACCGCGGCGCCCTGGAATAGTACCGTCGAGGCCGTCCAGGCATCGGAGAGGGGAGCCGCGGTGAATGCTCGACACGGGCCGGAGGACGGCCGCACCGTAGGCCGGCGCGCGCCTACGGGGCGTCTTGAGCGGGAGACGGTGGATCGTCCGAACCTTACTGTGGCTGTTCTCACATACCGTCGTAATGGCTACCTCGCCGAGCTCCTGCCATTGCTGCTGGCCCAGGTCGATCAGCTCGCCGACGAGGCGGACGCGCGGGTTCTCGTCGTCGACAATGATCCGCAGGCGGGTGCGGCCGCGGTCGTGGCCGAGGTCGCCGCAGCTGCTGAATCAGATGAATCCGCCGAGCCTGCCGAGCCCTCTGAGACCGCCGGGGCTCTGGCCCCAGAAGAGCCGGAGGACTCAGAGGAGCCGGAGGAATCCGAGGAATCGGAGGCCAACTCCCCCCTCGGGCGGGCCGATGAGGACCGTCGTCCTCACCGAGTCGGGAGCCGTCTCGGGAGCCGTATCAGGCATGTTCATGAGCCGGTGCCCGGCATTGTCGCCGGTCGTAATCGTGCACTGCAGGAGTGTGCCGGCGAGGATCTGCTGGTCTTCCTCGATGACGATGAACTGCCGCGTGAGGGCTGGCTGCGCGCTCTGGTGACCGCATGGTGCGAGGGCGACTGCGCGGCGGTGACCGGCCCCACCCCACCGATGTACGCGCAGGCTCCGAACGCATGGGTCGCCGCCAGCGGCGCATTCGATTCCTGGCGGGCCGACGACGGCGCCCGCGTGCCCAGTGCGGACACCGGCAATCTGCTGCTGGACCTGAAGGTCGTGCGCGACCTGGACCTGTGGTTCGATCCCGGCTACGGACTGAGCGGGGGCGAGGATTCGCTGTTCACCCGCCGTCTGAGTCTGGCCGGCGGGGTCATCCGATTCGCGACCGGCGCCGTCGTCGACAAGCGGGTACCGCCCGAGCGCGCCACCCGCGCCTGGGTGCTGCGCCGTTCCTATCGCTCAGGCTCCTCGTGGGCGCGCGTGCGGATCGACACCGCTTCCGGCCCGCGTCTGCCGCTGCGACTGGGCTATGCCGTCAAGGGCCTGGGCCGGGCCGGGCGCGACGGTGCGCGCGCCGTGCTGGCCCGCAGGCGCGGGGATACGGCTGCCCGCGCCGTCCACGAGGTCTCGTGTCGGGGCGGCCTGGGCATGGTCGTGGGGGCCTTCGGGGTGCGAGTGCTGGAGTACAGCCGCAAGGGGGACTCATGACCGTCTCGGAGGGCGGCTCCGTCCTCGTCGAGGGCCTGACGATCGCCATCCCGACCTACCGCAGGCCCGATGCCGTGGTGTGCGCTGTGCGCGGCGCGCTCGCTCAGGCCGCTGCTGCGGCTGGAGCCGCGGGCGTGTCTGGCGATGCCGCTGAGGTCGTCGTGATCGACAACGATCCTTCGGCGTCGGCGCGGTCGGCCGTGAGCGCGCTGCGCGCCGATGCGCCCGAGGGGGTGGGCCTGCGCTACGTCGTCGAGTCGCGCCCCGGCGTCGCCGCAGTGCGCAATCGGGCCCTGGACGAGGCCACCGGCCGGCTGCTGCTCTTCATCGACGACGATGAGGAGCCCGAGTCCGGTTGGCTCGCCGCACTGCTCGCGACCTTCGCGGACACCCGGCCCGCCGCCGTCGCCGGGCTCGTCGTGCCGGTCTACGACAGCGAGCCCGATGCGTGGGTGCGTGCGGGCGCCTTCTTCGAACGGCGCACCTGGCCGACGGGCACACTGCGCCCCGTTGCCGCGACCAATAACCTGTTGCTCGATCTTCGCTTCGTGCGGGATCACGGCCTGCGCTTCGACGAGGCCTTCGGCGCCACCGGCGGGGAGGACACGCTGTTCACCCGTCGCCTGGTGGCGGCGGGGGGAGAGATCCGGTGGTGCGACGGCGCCCGCGTGCGCGATCACGTGCCGGTCGCCCGTCTGGGGCGGGAGTGGATTCTCAGACGTCAGCGCACCCATGCGGCGACCGCGGTGCGCGTCGATCTCGCCCTGGCCGGACCGGGGCTGCATGTCGCCGGACGCACGAGGGCGCTGGGCGGCGGCCTTATGCGGGTGCTGCTCGGCTCGGCGCGCACCGGCCTCGGGCTGCTCAGCGGATCTCTGACGCATCGGGCGCGGGGCGCGCGCCTCGTGGCTCGCGGGCGAGGGATGGCCGCCGCCTCCGTGGGGCGCGGGGTGCACCGGGAGTACGGCCGGGCGGGCTGACGCCCGGAGCCGCCGGGACGCCGGCCCCATTCGCCGAGATCGGTCGTACTCGGCGTCGAGATCGGTCGTAACCCGTGCCGAGATCGGTCCGGTTCCGCCTCGAGATCGGTAGCAATCCGTGCCGAGATCGGTCCGGTTCCGCCTCGAGATCGGTCGTACTCCGGTGCGGGGTGGGATATCTCGGGGCTGGGAGAGCTGGATGAGTCGGGTTTTCACCGTTGCGGGCCGGCTCTGCCGGTGCTCGCGTGTGCCCGGGTGGTGGTTCGGGCGACGTCGGCACTATCGACGCCGCCGACCGGTGCTCGCGTGTGCCCGGGGCGGTCGTCACCGCAATTACTCAGCATGAAAAACCTTGTCCTGATGCCCGCGCCCGGCAGGGGCGGTCGATGGTGCACACTCGCCCATGCCCTGCGTCGGTGGGAACCGCGGAATCATGCGGAAAAGTAATTTTGGTGGCGACTATGGTCCTGCTCCCATGTGCGTAGACCCCCCTCACCGCACATGGGAGCCCGACCACCACGCACCATGATCATCAGAAAAGCCCATCATTCCAACAAAAAACAGCACCCACCCCGCAAAGACCCCGCTCTCCCATGTGCAACACCCAAGACACCCACACCCACCAGGCACGCCACACCCCACACAACCAACCCACCACAAACTCGAACCGGAATACGACCGATCTCGACGCGGAGATGTACCGATCTCGGCACGGGTTACGACCGATCTCGGCGGGGCGAGGGCGGGCTCTGTCCTGGAGGTTGGTCAGGACTCTGCTGCAGGCACAGGGCGGTCCCCGCGGCGATGGTCAGGTAGGGCGGCAGCACGAGCAGCGGGCCGATGGCCGCGTTCATGACCATGAGCAGCACGGCGAAGAGCAGCCATGACCGCAGATGGGCGGTCCCCAGGTTCTCCCACAGGGCGCGCAGGCCCAGCCAGACCACGAACAGCAGGAGCGCCGCACCGGGCAGCGACAGGGCTATCCAGATGTCCGCCAGGCCGGAGTGCAGCTCGAAGCCGTGCCCGAACATGTAGTTGTGGACGTACCCGTTGTTGGGGTTGTAGTTCACGGACGCCATGCCCTGCATGGCGGTGCGGACATCCTCGTAGCGGGGCTGGAGTCCCGCGCCGTAGCCCCATGGACGGTGGGTCAGCAGGGCCCAGGATGCGCCCAGCTCGGGGCGCGCCGCGATGAGGAGATTGCTGCCATGCAGCTGCGTCGTGGTGCGCTCCTGGACGTCCGGTCCCAGATATCCGGCTATGGCCGCGGCCACAACACCGAGAATGGCCACTCCCGCCAGTCCCGGCAGCAGCAGAATGTGGCGGACGCGCAGGCGTCCGGGCGACAGCACCGTCGTGCTGAGGCTGCTCGAGATGATCTGCCAGACCAGCAGCGTGATGATGAGAACGAACATCCCGGTTGCGCCGCGGGAGTCGTGAACCAGGTAGATGCCGCCCAGCGCCAATGCGGCGACAAGCTGTCCGCCGCGGCCGAACCGTTGCGACATGGCCAGAACCACGACGCTGACGGCGGCGCCCAGGTCGAGTTTCCACGGGTTGTCCGAGGTCTGCAGGAGGTGGAGGTTGCCCAGGATGGCGCCGGTGCCGAAGGCGATGACGGCGCCTTCCAGCCCGAGCCGCTCGCGGCCCCACACGAAGGCGGCGACGGAGGCGGGCAGGCTCGCGGCCAGGAGCAGCTGTGTGCGCTGATTGGCGGCGATGATGGTGAAGTCCTCGTAAGCGGCGAGGGACAGCGCCCATCCGGCCGCCGTTGCGAGCAGGGCGAGGATGAGCAGGAGGGCGAATCGTCGCGATGTGCGCACGGCCGACCAGGTGATGGGAAGAGACGCCAGGGCGACGCAGTCGCTGATGAAGATCCCGCCGGTGATCTCGGTGCGCCAGCCCACCAGGACGAGCAGGACTGCCGCGAACCAGGGCTCCCAGACCCAGCGGGCCGGGGCCTCGGAGGTTGCATCGCCCCCCGTGTCCGCAGACCCCGCGGTGCGCGCCCGCAGGTCCTCGTCCAGGGGAGTCGCGGCGGGTGCTGCACTGGTCGCCGACGCGGCGGCCACCGCTGTGATGCCCCTGGAGGGCGAGGCGGGGAAGGGGACGCCTCCCATCACGTCAGCGGCGCGGACGGCGGCCCGGACGGCGAGCCCCCGAAGCCGCTCGGGCCGAAGCTCGATGGCGCCGACGACGCGGCGCCCGCACTCCCGCCGGCTCCAGCGGCGCGGGCAACGCCACCAACGCCGCCAACGCCCCCGCCGGTTCCGGTGGCGCGGGCAACGCCGTCGAACCCGCCGGCGGTGCCGATCCTTCTGACCTCGCCGAAGCCGCCGCTCGCGGCCCTGTCGCGGCCGCCGGCGCCCCTGGGACCGCCGCCGACCGCCCTGCCGACGCTCCTGACGCCCCCGACGCCACTGATGCCGCTGACGCCGCTTGCGGCGGCGCCGAAGCCTTCAGCGCCCGCGTCCGCAGCGGTGTTGATGCCGGTGATGCCGGCAACATCCATCTCGGGCGCCGTGGCCGCATGACCGGCCGTCCGACGAGTCGCCGTGGGCGAGGCCGAGGCCGGCGGGTTCAGCTTGCTCATGAACAGGGCCGTCATGACGCCGAGAACCCCTCCCACGACTCCGCCGATGAGGGTGTAGCGCGTGCGCGACGGTCCCGATGGCGAGGTCGGCAGCGAGGCGGGGTCGATGTCGGTCAGGGTCAGGGTGACCTCTTCCTTCTGGATGGACATGGTGCTGATCTCGCCGCGCAGGGCCTTGATCTCCCCCTGAGCGATGGCCTGGGCGTCCTGCGGCGAGGACGCCTGCGCGGTGACGTCGATGATGAGGCTGTTCGTCGGGTTCGACAGCTTGACGGCGCCGGCGACCTTGCTCCGGTCCACGCCGGTGGAGGACGAGACTCTGTCCACGACGGACTGGGACGTGCCGATCTCCACGAGCGTGGGCATGATGTTCGTGATCACTGAGGAGGCCGAGGAGACCGAGTGGGTCCCGTCCCCGCCGTCGGCTGCCACGAGCGCCTTCGTGTGCGAGGAGTAGACCGGCGGGCTGAGCAGCGCAACGGCGAGTCCGATGATGGCGCCCAGGACGATGTGCGCCAGCGCAAGCGGTGCGTGTCGGCGCAGCGCACTCACGATCTGATCAGGCTCCATTGTGTCTCCTCGCCTTCGGCTGTTCGCGTCCCGAGGACCATCGCGACCTCCCCCGCGACCAGTACCCGAGTACCCGAGTAAATGGCCATCGCGAGGAGGGCGGGTCGTGCTGTCTCGATGGTGGGCAGTCGCCCGGGACGAATAAGAGGCTACTCGACGACGTCGTCATCGACCCAGTCCAGGGTACGCGTCACAGCCTTCCTCCAGTTGCGGAATAGACGCTCCCTTTCGGCGGCGTCCATGGCGGGATCCCAGCGTCGGCCCTCCGCCCAGTTGGCGACGACGTCGCCTATGCCCGACCAGAAGCCGACTGCGATGCCGGCGGCATAGGCGGCGCCGAGCGCTGTGGTCTCGGTCACCTTCGGGCGCACCACCGGTACACCGACCTGATCGGCCTGGAACTGCATGAGCAGTTCGTCACGGGTCATGCCCCCATCGACCTTCAGCTCCTGGAGGGTCGTGCCGGAGGCCTCGGCGTCCCGATTCATCGCCTCGAGCACCTCGCGGGTCTGGAAGGCGGTCGCCTCCTCCACGGCGCGAGCGAGGTGCCCCTTGTTGACGTAGCGGGTCAGGCCCACCAGGGCGCCGCGCGCATCGGGGCGCCAGTGCGGGGCGAAGAGCCCTGAGAAGGCGGGCACGAAGTAGGCGCCGCCGTTGTCGTCCACCGATCGGGCCAGCGCTTCGATGTCCCGGGAGTGGGTGATGATGCCCAGGTTGTCGCGCAGCCACTGCACCAGTGACCCGGCGACTGCGATCGACCCCTCCAGGGCGTAGACGGGCGGTTCGCCCTCGATCTGGTAGCACACGGTCGTCAGCAGGCCGTTGCGGCTGCGCACCGGGGTGGCGCCGGTATTCATGAGCATGAAGCAGCCGGTGCCGTAGGTGCTCTTGGCCTGCCCCACCTCGAAGCACGCCTGGCCGAAGGTCGCCGCCTGCTGATCGCCCAGGATTCCGGCGATGGGGGTGTCGATGAGCAGGCCGTTCTTGCGGCCCAGCCCGAATATCCCCGAGCTCGGCCTGATGGTCGGGAGCATGGAGGCGGGAATGCCCATGTCCGCGCAGATCTCAGGGTTCCAATCCAGGGTGTCGATGTTCATCAGCATGGTGCGCGAGGCGTTGGTGACGTCCGTGGCGTGCACGCCGCCGGTCGCTCCGCCGGTCAGGTTCCACAGCACCCAGCTGTCCATGGTGCCCATGAGGAGCTCGCCGGCCTCGGCGCGCTCGCGGGCCCCCTTCACGTTCTCCAGCACCCAGGCGACCTTCGGGCCGGCGAAGTAGGTGGCCAGGCCCAGCCCCACGCGATCCTTGTAACGGTCGTAGTCGGGGGAGCCGTCGGGTTCGGGGGCGGCGGCCGCCAGGCGGTCGCAGATCTTCTGCGTGCGGGTGTCCTGCCACACGATGACGTTGTAGACGGGCTCGCCGGTGGTCCTGTCCCACACGACGGCGCTCTCGCGCTGGTTGGTGATTCCCACAGAGGCGATCTCGTGGCGGTTGACCTCGGCCTTCGACAGGACGCCGGCCACGACCGAGCGCACATTGGCCCAGATCTCCGCGGCATCGTGCTCGACCCAGCCGGCTCGCGGAAGGATCTGGGCGTGCTCCTTCTGGGCGACGGCGACGATCTCGCCGTCGTGGTTGAACAGGATGGCGCGCGATGAGGTCGTGCCCTGATCGATGGCCAGGACGTACTTCTTGTCGGTCTTCATGCCGGTCACGGGGTGTCCTTTCGCGTCGTTGCGGCGACTGTATGCGACTGGGCAGCGACTGGGCAGCGCTGCGCGGCGCGGGAAGCGTCGGACGGGCGCGGTGCGCCCGCGGACTGCGCGGGCCGCCAGGACGGGAGGGCGATCAGATCGCGCGGGTCAGGCGGGCGGCGGCCTCGGCGTCGGAGGTGTCCTCCTCGGCCGCGGCGATCTGGGCGACGCGCTCGGCGTAGGCCGCCCGCTCGGTCTCGACCTCCGCGGCCGACCAGCCCAGCAGCGGCGCCATCACCTCCAGGACCTCGGCGGCGGCCCCCAGGCCCCGGTCGCGGTGCTCGATGTCCAGGCGCACGCGCCGCAGCAGGACGTCGTCGAGGTGGGCGGCACCCTCGTGGGTGACGGCCCAGGCGACCTCGGCGCGCAGGAAGGCGGGCGCCTCGC
>ERZ773099.668-NODE-668-length-28092-cov-14.911438_pt1 | contig 28092 bp, 25 predicted proteins | sample MGYA00511120_ERZ773099 | MGnify/ENA primary metagenome ERZ773099 (study PRJEB29015, sample SAMEA2738012) | human oral metagenome | biome: human oral; feature: human-associated habitat; material: dental | place: China | collected 2104 ... | reverse complement strand
AGGACACAGGCACGAGATAGTTTGCCATCTGATCGGCAAAATTCTGCACGGGCGCACGGCGCATCTGCGCCTCCTCGACCAGGTGGACAATGTGTGCGAGCGAGGTATCGCCGCCGACCTTTTCCACCGCGACGACAAGTTCGCCCGCCTCGACCACACTGCCCGCATAGACCGGAGCGCCCTCGTGCTTCATCGCGGGCGCGGATTCACCGGTAATCGATGCCTGTGTCACCGCCGCATCGCCGCGCAGCACACGCCCGTCAATCGCAATCTTCTCGCCTGCGTGTACGGCAATCGTATCACCGGGGCGAACCTCCTCCACGGGCACCTTGCGCTCGACCTCACCGTCCGGCGTCATTTCAACCAGCCAGACATCGCGCTGTCCGAGCGAGAGGAGTCCCGAGATGTGCGTGCGTGCCTTCTCCGCCGCATAGCTCGTCAGCATCTCCGCACCGTTGCTAAGAGCGAGCAGCATGAGGCTCGACTCGGGCTTGCCCGCAAGCACGGAGGCAATCACCGCCGTTGTTGTCAGCGTGTCTGCATTCGGCTGACGATCCTTGATCAGACCGCCGATTCCCGTCTTGATGAAATTGCGCGAGATGCCCAGAACAAGCAGTGAGCGCAGCACCGTCATTGAGGCAAAGAGTTCGGGCGCCCCGCGCTTCAGCAGCTCCATCGCTGCAAAACTCGCGAGTGAGATTACGGCATCACGCCGGAACTCCGCCATCTGCTCCGTCGGCGTCACCGCCTTGTCCGCGTTCTCCCGCACGGCACGCTCTGCCGCCGCAAGAATGCGCGGCACGGGGATTGCCCCCTCGTGCCAGAGATCGACGTGAGACTCACTCGCGGATGCTGCCGTCACAGCGGGGAAACGGCGCATCCGCGCGGCAAGGCGCATGGCATCCACACGTGGAAGCTGTCCGCGGAGACGAATGCGTGTATGGATCAGTTTCATACCTTCCACCCTCTCATGAGCGTCAGTGCCCACCACAGCATCTGCGAGCCGGACGGCGTGTTGTTCGTCAGGACGAGCTGACGTATGCCGCGCAGGACGAAAATGCCCGCAACGACTGAACTCAGGTCGAGCGCACCGCCCGTATGCCGCTGGATCCAGCCACTGAAATCATGCACCGAACGGCGCACGCTCTGCGCAAGCGTCGCAGGCGGCGACGCAGTGCGCCCCTCTGAAAAAATCGCTTGCAGCCCCTCTGCAAGCACAACGATATGCGCCTCATCCTCCGGCAGATACGTGAGCAGAATACTGCCTGCAACCGCATTGGCACGCACCGTCGTCACAAACGGCAGACGCACGAGGCACTCCTCAAGCACCTCTGCGAACTCCTTCGTCAGATACGGCGTCCGATAGCGGCGACGCCCCGGAGAGGCATGAACACAGGTAAAGGGTGGCTCCGTCGTCGCCTTTGCCTGCGGCTGGAGAGGAGCAGACGCAGATGCCTCCTCCTGAGCGGACTGCCTTCCCATCCGTCCGCCGCCCCCACCTGATGAAAAGGGCTGTGCCCCCCCGGCGCGTCCCATCGTGCTGAACAGACTTGTGAGCGGGGACGAGGCGCCCCCACGGCCGCCGCCAAGCAGCCCCGTTGACAGGAGAGGAGCACCGCCCCCCATCCGTCCGCCGCCAAGAAGCCCCGTGAGCGCCGCTCCCCCGAGTGCAAGTCCGCCGGCGGCAGAGGAAAAGCCGGACGCAGAACGACCGCGTCCACCGCCCGCTCCCTGCACGGAGGATTCATTTGTATGACTGTCTGCAGAGCCAAGTGACTGCCGCAGCATATTCGCAATCGATGCGCCGAGCATCAGCCCTGAAATATAGTTCACGATGCCTTCCTCCTTGCATGTGTGCGCATATAGTCCTCGACACGCCGCAGCTCGGCATTCGCGCGCAGACGCTCCGGCTCGTATGTGATGAGGATCGAGCCGGTCGCAAGGTTCACCTCCACGCCCTCGATCTCCGTGAATTTCGCAAGATGTGCCCGCACCTGCTGCTCAAGTGCTGCGTTGTTCACAATCTGTTTGCTGTAAAGGCGTACGCGCCCCGGCATATAGGATGCGATGTCCGTCGTACGGATGAACGCATCCACCGCCGACTGCGGAATCGCATTCTTAATCGTATCAAAAATATTCATAGGAAGCCCCTCTCCCTCTCTTTCTTCTTCGAAGGTTATTTATTCATACGCCGTAACGACGCTTCTTTTTTTAAAAAAGGGGCTGCGCGCGAACCCGCGCAGCAGCCCCCCCCCGTACAGATCTTACTGCTCAGCCGTCTGTGCAGACTGCGCTGCAATCAGATCCTCAAGCTCCTCCTTCTGGCGCTGAAGCTCTGCCAGCGAGAGATCTGCCTGACCTGCCTCGAGCGCGGCAAGCTGCTGCGTGCGCTCCTGCATGAAGCGATAGCCGAAAATACCTGCCACCGCGCCGACCGCAAGGCCGATCCAAAAATCTGTCTTCGAGAACATGATAATTCCTCCTCTGTTCTATCGCCCGAACGGGCATTTCGCATCTAGGCGCCTTGCCTCAGAACTGAGTGAACACCGTCCGGATCCATGGGGAAAGAAAGACTGCCATGCGGCAGCCTTGATGGATCACATACAGCGATGACAATTCCTGCGCCGTGAAAGCCTCGGCTGCTTCGCCGCTGCTCTCTCTGGAATCATCTTGTGTTCTCAGTATATGTGAGAATGACCGTAATGTCAATAGCCGCGCGGTAATTAGGAATAACTATTGGATTCACACTAATATAAATATCATTATCACGTTATAAGATATTTCAAACCATCTTAATATCCCACGAAAGGTGTACTCTCATGAAAATTCATCCGCAGCGCTTCGCGCATGTTCTTGCCGTCTGCCTGGGCGTTCCTGCCCTGCTCTTCCTCCTCTTTCACCTTCCCGCCGGTGAGGACGGCGATCCGCCGACATACAAGGCGGAGATTCTGAGTGCTGCGGAGATGCCAAACGAGATCACAGCGTTTGCCCCAGGCGCGATGCAGTACGACGTACGCATCCGCATCGACTCGGGCGAGGCGACAGGAACAGAAACAACGATCACGCATCGCACGCTGAACAACCCCGCCTTTGACATTCATCCCGCAGAGGGGGAAAACATCATTGTGCGTGCAGAGAACGGCAGCTACGCCATCGTCGACTATGATCGACTGCCCGCCATGCTCTTCCTGCTCATTGGCTTTGCCGCGCTGCTGATTCTCTTCGGCGGTATGACCGGCGTCAAGGCATTGCTCGCGCTTATCTTTGCCGTTCTCCTCATCGCAAAGGGGCTCATCTCCCTCATCCTGTTTGCCCCCTCCCACATTCTCCTCTGGACGCTCCTCATCGGCACAGTCATCACACTCGCGACGCAGCTTGTCGTCAACGGACGCAACGTCAAATCTGCGGGCGCGATCATCGGAACGATCGGCGGCATTCTCGTCGCCTCCCTCCTCGCACTGCTCGCCATACACTTTGCCTACCTTACAGGCGTCTCCGAGGAGCAGGCGGGCATGCTCAAGGCCCTCTATCTGAAGGATGTCGACTTTCGCGAGCTGCTCTTTTCGGGCATTGTCCTCGGCGCACTCGGCGCCGTCATGGATGTCGCCGTCTCCATCGCCTCCGCACAGTACGAGATGAAGCAGCTCGCGCCGAAGACAAAATTTCAGGCTCTTGTCACCTCGGGGCTCAACGTCGGACGCGATGTCATGGGTACAATGGCGAACACCCTCGTCCTCGCCTACATCGGCGGCGCACTCCCACTCATTCTGCTGATCTGCGCGCAGCCCGATATCCCCCTCCTCCACATCACGAACCTCAACATGATCGCAACTGAGATCGTACGCTCCCTCGTCGGCAGCATCGGACTCCTCTGCGCCATCCCGATCACCGCCTATGCCACTGCTTTTCTCATCACCATCCGCCCGCAGCACTGACAACAAAAAAGACGCCAAAGGCGTCTTTTTTGTTCCCCTCAAAGATTCAGGATCCGTGCCGTGAGCGCAACGGCATCGGCAATCGTGTGGCAGCCGAATTGGTCGGCGTCGAGCGTAAGAACCCCTCTTTCCGCCGCATAGCCGATCTGAGGTATGACCGTCCGATCTACGGGACGCTCCTGACGCACAGGGGATTCGCAGAGCGCCGCATAGCGCTGCAAGAACTTTTGGTGCAGCGAACTGCTGCACAAGGATGCCGCATGGAGAAGCAGCCCATAATACCGCTCGAACGCGGGATCCGTCGAATCGATGCACTGTGCAACGTACGCCAGAACCTCCTCCTCATCAAGTGCCGATTCCATGACGTTCATATCCCTCAGACGCATGACGCTGAAATAAAAGACAATTTTGTCCGCCGACGGAACATCGGGAATCCTCCATTCATTGTCACGCATGACATAAAATCCACGTTGCGCATGAACGGGTGGATGTATACTCCACACTTTTGCCTCTCTAAGAAGGTCATCCTTAAATGTAATCGATTGAACACCAACCGAATGTCCTGACTGCCCGGCGATCGTGAGCGGACATTGGATTTGTATCACATGGTCATTCAGGCAAAGGTTCACCACCGACATATAGCCGTCCTGTGAAGCCCCATCCAACACACGGCCCGTGCGATGCAGGATTTCCGACAAATAGCTGCGTCGGAATCCAGAGTTAATATAGAGGAGCGGCAACGAATAAAAGATGTGGGTAACACGCCGAACGATGTCCTCCCGATTCGTCGCCAGACCAAATCTCGCATAACGTGTACTCTGCTGTACATCATAGAGCGGAATATCGACGATTCGGCGTAGGTAGAACGCAAGATTCGGCCATGAGTAGAACCCCCGTGCCCAGCTGAAAATCTGCTCGTCCGGGAATTCGTCCAGCGCGTTTCTCAGATAGGTCAGCGCCCATGGACAGACACCATCATCCGCGCCAATGGAGAAGATAAATGCCCCGCGTGCATGGAGATAGGCAAACTCAAAGCTCTTGTCCAGAGAGAGTGGAAACGGGGTCCTATAGTAGCGGATGCGTGAGTCACCAATCTCCTCACAGAGTTCGCGCACTGCCGTACATTCGGCGTCCGAGTTATCGCTCAGGACAATCTCGTAATCTCCCGCATAGTCGACTGCAAGGCAGGTCGCAAGCGTATGACGCAGCGTGTCCGCTGCATTCCGTACGGGAATGACAATCGAAAAATCGCAGGTGTCCGGTGCCGAAAGCAGTGCTTCGACGGGTTCCCCGTAGAGGTCGCTCACATAGCGAAGGTAGCTTCCCGTCCACGCGTATGCGAGTGCATAGGAGAACGGTGACGGCAGACAGCCAGAGAGGCGCTGGATGTCCCCTGCCAGTGCCGTTTTTTCATGCAGCTCTGCCATTTTTCGCTCCGTGGAAAAGACAATGAGAGGAGCCTCCTGCTCAATACTGCGGGCGAGCAGCCGGATGACAGTGGGGACGGCATCCACCGTTGTGCCCACTGCTGTGCGGCATTTTCCCACCGTAACATGGATTTCATCGCCAACCGCTTCCGCTGCCTGCACGCAGTTCTCTGCATAGGCTTGTACATCCTGCGCCGCGCGTATTTCATCGTCCTCGTACAGGAGAATGACCTGCCGGCAAAGCAGACGCAGTGCCATCGCAAGCACGGGCATATCATCGTCGTCCGGCGCCATTAGGACGAGGAACGTATGGGGAGCACAGTCCGTAAGCAGATGCGCCAAATAGCCATCATTTCCATAGCAGGCGGGGTGCGGAAAAAGCTGTCCTGCATCGTGCAGGACATGACGCTCATACTCCTCCAGCTTCCCCATCTCACGGCACCACGCCATCATCAGAACAAAGGAAAGGAGAGGGTTGCGTGTCACATAGTATTGCTCCGCAAGTGCATGCAGTCCGTCCACATCCATCGTTCCCGCGTGCAGCCGCGCCTTCATCTCATCTAGTACGACAAATTCCCGCTGCGGCAGTACACCAGAAGCATAAAATTCCGACAGAAATACCAGTTGTCGCCGCTCGGGCGTTCCCTCGGGATAAGTCTCGGCCTTTAGCGCAAACAGCTCAGAGAGTCCCTCCTGCGGATGAAACTCCTGCACGGCATAGTCAACCAGCACGCGGCAGTCCTCTGCAGGCGCCCCCTTCGCCAACAGCAGCGCCACCTCTGCCGCGATGTACGGGAGACGCTTCGGGTAGACGGAGCGCAGCTGCTCCAGCACGTCCTCCGCCTTTTGAAGATCCTCCGGCGCACCGGATGCAATCCAATCGCGTACCTGCCGCACCGCCCCATCATAATTTACTTCCGCCATCAACAGCCCTCTCCCATCAATAAATCCCCGCCACCGTCATCTGCCGCGCAAGGAACCCTCTACCACCTGCGCCATATAGTCAATCTTCTCATCCGTCAGCCCCGGATAGACCCCAAGCCAGAACGTGTCGTTCATAATGCGGTCAGTCGTTGCAAGGCCGCCCACGATACGATAGCCCTCGCCCGATGCACGCATCTCATCAAAGCAGGGATGCTTCGTCAGGTTGCCTGCAAAGAGCATGCGCGTCTGGATGCCCTTCGATTCGATGCGGCGCACAACAGCTGTGCGGTCGATCCCTTCGCGGCAGGTCAGGAGGAAGCCGAACCAGCTTGGGGCTGCATTCTCCGTCGCCTCCGGCAGGATGAAAAACTCCTCCCTACCGGCAAGCGCTGCACGCAGCCGCATGAAATTATGACGGCGTCGCTCGACGAAGGACGGCAGCTTCTTCAGCTGCGCCACACCGATCGCCGCCTGCAAGTCCGTCGCCTTGAGATTGTATCCGAAGTGCGCGTATACATATTTGTGATCGTAACCGCGCGGCAGCTCCCCGTCCTGCCGATCAAAGCGATGCCCGCAGAGGTTATCCTGCCCCGAGGCACATACGCAGTCCCGTCCCCAGTCCCGCATGGAGCGAACAATGCGGTGCAGGAGGGAATCATTGGTGTAGACCGCGCCGCCCTCACCCATCGTCATGTGATGCGGCGGGTAGAAGCTCGATGTGCCGATGTCGCCGATCGTCCCCGTATAGCGAGTCTCGCTGCCCATCGTATACTGCGAGCCAAGCGCATCGCAGTTGTCCTCGATGAGCCAGAGATTATGTGCATCGCAGAATGACTTCACCGCCGCAAGGTCGAACGGATTGCCGAGCGTATGCGCGATCATCACTGCCTTGGTGCGTGGGGAAAGCGCACGCGCAAGGAGACTTACATCCACATTGTACGTCGGCAGTGTCACATCCACGAAAACGGGAACAGCCCCGTACTGGACGATGGGCGCGACCGTCGTCGGAAACCCCGCCGCCACTGTGATGACCTCATCCCCACGCCGGACAGCGCGTTCTCCGAGAAGCGGCGACGTAAGAGCCATAAAGGCGAGCAAGTTCGCCGACGAGCCAGAATTCACGAGAGAACAATACTTTACACCAAGATACGCGGCAAGCCCCCGCTCAAATTCGTCCGTGTAGTGCCCTGCCGTCAGCCAGAACTCAAGGGCACTCTCTACAAGATTCTCCATCTCCTCGTGATCGTAGACACGCGCCGCATACGGCAGCCGGTCGCCCGGCGCAAATTCCTCCTTTGGCACATGATACGTCGCGCAATACTTCCGTACAAGCGCAAGGATCTCTTCGCGCATCTCTTGCTCGCTCATTTTGCTCTCCATCCATCAACATTGATTATTCATCAGAATATGAAAGCCCATATCCTCTTTGCAGTCCACCCACAAAGTCCGTCGTCGGCTGCCACCCCGTATCGCGGCGAATCTTTTCCACCGATGGTTGCAAGGAAAAATTGCCTGCGCCTTTGCCATAGGCGATGGATGCATTCAGGTCAATGGCGCGTCGCACCACCTCAACAAAATCATGCAGAGGGCGGTAGGAACCATGTGCAATGTTATAAATCTCGCCTGTACGCCCTCGTTTAGCAAGTGCAAGGAGCGCAGCTGCAGCATCTGCCGCATAGAGATAGTCCCAGTTCTGCACCGCCGAGGAGGAAAGTGTGACCGGCTGTCCCACACACAGCGACTTCACGAGTGTAGGCAGCATACGTCCCTCCGGTTCGTACTGTCCATAGAGACTGAACACACGCCCCCAGATCCACTCAATACCGAGATCTGCCGCACGCTGCCGCGAGAGCGCACACGCGGCAAGCTTTGCCGCACCATAGGCATCGGCAGGTTGCGGACACGTCTCCTCCGTGATAAGCGCGCTCTGCGGTCCGTACTCCGCCTGTGAGCCCGTCGCGATAAAACGTCGACAACCGAGCCGTGCAGCAGCTTCGAGGGCGCCGAGCGTATCTGCGATATTCCCGTACTGAGCCGCAAAATCATAGCGTCCGCCCTGCCATGCGAGATGGAAAAACACATCACAAGGCTCCCCAACTCTCTCATCAAGATGTGCATATTCGGATAGGTCGGCGGGTACGATGGTCAGCCGCTCCGATGGGGTAAGGCGTGCGTTGTGCGGCGAGTTCGGACGCACGACGGCATAGATGTGTGCATACTCTTCCTGCATCAGCCGCTCTATTAGATTGCAGCCAAGAAAGCCCGCCGCACCTGTGACGATATACTTCTTCATGATGCCCTCGTAAATTCCATACTTTACCCCAGCATATCCCACGAGAGAGGCGTGCCGCGCCGCACATTGCATCCGACCCGTCTGCCGAGCAGAACATCATAGTAGCGCGGAGAAAGTCCATAGCCGGGACGAATCGCGCGCATATTCTCCGCCGTAATCACATCGCCCGCCTTCATATCCTCGACAATGTAAAGACTGCGCCGAAAGGCGAGCGACTTCTCCTCCTGCGGCTGCACATCGTAGCTGATCTCGCCGAGAGCCTCCCATGACGCACGACATTCACGCACAAGCAGGGCCATCTCCTCCGGCTCCATAGAGAACGCGCTATCCACTCCACCGTCCGCACGCGCGAGGGTAAAGTGCTTCTCGATCACAGTCGCACCGAGCGCAATGCTCGCCACGGCCGCCCCGATGCCGAGCGTATGATCCGACAGTCCAACCGTACAGCGAAACAGTTCCTTCATGTGTGGGATCGTAAGGATATTTGACCCTACGGGTGTTGCAGGATAACTGCTTGTGCATTTGAGCAGTGTGATGTCGTCGCATCCGCTCTGCCGTGCCGTCCGCACGAGTTCATCCAGCTCCGCGACCGTCGCCATCCCCGTTGAAACAATAAGGGGCTTACCTGTTTGCGCTACCTTGCGGATGAGCGGCAAATCGGTGTTCTCGAACGATGCGATCTTATAGCACGGTGTGCCCAGTTCTTCGAGAAAATCAACTGCCGTCGCATCAAACGGTGTGCTGAAACAGATAAGGCCGTGCTCCTGCGCCCGTGTAAATATTTTTTTCTGCCATTCCCACGGCGTATGTGCCTTCTGGTAGAGCTCATAGAGCGAGGAGCCATGCCACAGACTTTCGGGATTTGATATAAAGAAATCACCATCCTTGAGGTCAAGCGTCATGGTGTCTGCCGTATAGGTTTGAAGTTTGATCGCATCGACCCCCGTCTCTGCCGCCGCATCGACAATGCGGAGCGCACGCTCCAAGGATTGGTTGTGATTGCCGCTCATCTCTGCAATGATGAAGGGTCTCGTCAATGCATTAAATCTCAGGTTTTCCACGAACAAATTTCTCCTTGAACTCTGTGATCGTCATATCCCACGCAAGCCACCGTCCCGCAAGCAGTTGAAGAATATCTTCTTTGATGAGATGCACATAGTTGAAGCTGACGACAAACTGCGGCTTCAGGCGGTGCAGCATCGCAGTAGTCAGTGCACCACTGTAGTGACAAACATTCGCCCGCTCTCCAATCCATGCAAGGAGCGGCAGCGTATTGCTGTTGTTCGTCAAGAAGAGAACACTGCCTTCCGGTGCTGCATCAAGGAGTGTACGAGAGGCTGCCCCCCTCCCTCACGGAAGGCGGTGACGGCGCGAACGAGATCCCCCTCTGTCACCGCCTCAGCGCATCCGAGGTAGTCGATCAGACCTGCACGCGCACAGTTCTCGCAGATCTCGATCTGATTGTCGGCGATGGCGGTTACGATGGATGGCAGTCCGAGGACAAGACGTTCCCATGTCGTCGTCCCTCCTGCGCCAAGCGAGAGGTCTGCGGCATTCATCAGCTCCGCCATATTCTCGACCTGACAGTGATAGCGGATGTTCTCATGATCTGCACATCGTTTGCGAACGCACCTCTTTTGCGGATTCGTTTTTCCTACAACAACGTCGACTTCAACACCATGCAGATTCATTGAAAGCAGTGCGCGAAGCGCTTTGCTCGTCTCATCTGTCAGATCGCTGCCGCCATAAAAGATAAGGATATTGTGCAGTTCTCCCGTCCGTCTGCGCGGCTTTATCTCATAGAATTCATCGCGCAGAAGAGCGTGCGCGGGACCAAGGAGCAGTCGGCATTCATGAGAGACAAGTCCCATATAACGCTCTGCCGCATTTTCATAGAAATTCTGATCGAGCAGGATATCGCAGTCATGTCGCCGATTCGCAAGATCATCGATTGCCATGATCTCACGCACGTACGGACGACAGATGCTTTCCCACACAAAATCGAGCGCATAGTGGTCAATCACAAGGCGGTCAACCTGTCCCATCGTGCGCAGCACAGCTGTCGTCTCCTGCGCGTCCTGCTCCTGCGTGACGGTCAGCCATGCAAGATACCCCGTAAGCATCTGCCATGATTTCACATACGGCAATGGGTGAACAGAAAAGCCCGCCTCCTCGACGAAGGTAATAAGGTTCGACGGGAGCGCCCGCATCACGAAGGAGACCGTATGCCCTTCCCTGCGGTATCGCTTGGCAAGCGTCAGACAGCGCATGACGTGACCGCTGCCGATCTGTGCTGAAGCATCGACACGGAATACGATGTTCATTCGGCTCTCCTATTGGACAGATTCTGTCATCTTCCTGCAGCGTTCCATATTTCTCCGCTGCTCTTCCTCGGGAAGGAACGGGTAGAGATCCTCAAGCTTCGACGAGATCATCCTGCCGTCCGCACCGATGCGGCTCTTGATGATGGGAACAAACTCCACAGCGGGCGAGCTGACCATATTGATGATGGCAGGTGCATCGTCCGCAAGTGCGCGTCGCACGATCTCCTCCGTCTCTTCAGCATGTGCGATCTCGTAATAGTCCAATCCATACGCCTCGGCAATACTACGAAGATTCGGCATGCCGACCCCCGACTCCGGCGTACAGCCCGCGAGCCGTCCCGCGAAATGTGTCTGCTGCATGGTGTAGATCTGCCGATAGCCGTTGTTGCTGTCGATGAAGATCTTGATCGGCAGATTGTACTGGCGCAGGAGGGCAAGCTCCTGTATGTTGTGCTGCAGGCTGCCGTCCCCCTCGCCGAGGATCGTGCGTCTTTTTCCCGAGGCGATGCACGCGCCGATGGCGCATGGCAGCCCTGTCCCCATGCTCCCGAGCCCGACGGGGCAAATGTACTCCTGCCCATCGTGCAGCTCGTAAACGTTATAGCCATAGGCAAATGCAGAGGGGGACGCAACATACACGTCATCCGTGCCCGCATACTGATTGATGTACTTCGTGACCATGTAGCCGTCCGTCAACCCATCCGCATGTGAGATAACCTCGGAGAGCGCGGGGTACTTCTCCCGCATCTCGTCCGCATAGGCGATCCAGCCCTGCCAATCGGACATTTTGTGCGTGCGGCAAAGATCTGAAAATGCCACAATAAAAGCCCCCGCATCCATAATAATGGTTTTCTCCACCGTCATGCGAAGCTTTTCTACTTCAGGTGCATGGATGTTGACCATAATCTTACGTGCATGCGGAGCGAAGTTCTCGTCGTTGTACGCGGTAAGGTAATACCGCAGTCCACTCCCGATCACGAGCAGGAAATCGGCATTCTGAAGGACGTAATTTGCATAACGCGGCGCAACCGCACCCACACTCCCGTAAAAATAACGGTCACCGCCACGATGGAAGAGCCGACGTGCACGTCGCGAGGTCACTGTCGGAATATGCAATTCGTTCACCATCTGTATGAACACCTCGCGTGTGCCCGCAAGCATAACACCCGTTCCAGCGAGGATCACGGGACGCTTTGCTGCGGCAAGCATCGCCGCGATTTCCTGCAAGTCCTCCGCATTCACCGCAGCAGCCTTTTCCTCCGGCTTGTACCCGCGCAGGGAGCTTTGGTCAATCTCCGCTGCCTGCACGTCGAGCGGGATATCAACCCAGACCGTGCCTGGTCGATCATGGAGCGCAGTATAGACGGCACGCTCCAGAACGTAACGAATATCTGCAGGATCCATCACCGTGACGGCATATTTCGTCACAGATTCAACAATCGGAATGATGCCAACTTCCTGTGCCCCTGTCTGACGCACACCCGCAAGTGTGGTGATTGTGTCGCGCCGCACCTGTCCCGAGATAACGAGCAGCGGCGTCGAGTCGATGTACGCCGAGGCGAGCGAGGTCACAACATTCGTTGCCCCAGGTCCCGTCGTCGCAAAAACGACACCGAGCTTGTTCGCATATTGCGCGTAGCCGTCGGCGGCAAAGCCCGATGCCTGCTCGTGCAGATTGTAGTATTTGTGGATGCGGTCTTCCTTGGCAAGCGAGTCGAGCAGATGCATAATGCCCCCGCCCGAGAGCAGAAACACATCCTGTACCTCCCGTCGACGCAGGAACTCGACAACATAGTCCGACAGTTTCATGGCATACCTCCTCTATACGAGCACATCGCGCAGTGCCGCGATGATCTTATCCTGCTGCGCGTCGGTCAGATCATAGTAGAGCGGCAGCGTCAGTGCCTCACGATAGTACTGCTCACTCACGGGGAAATCTCCATCCCCGAAGCCAAGCGCCCGATAGTACGGCTGCAGATGCACGGGAATGTAGTGGAGGTTCAGCATAACACCGTGCTCCTTCATCCCGGCAAAGATCTCCTGTTTGCTCTTTTTTACACGATCAGGATCAAGCCGCACGATATAGAGATGCCATGACGGATTGGCTTCCGGTAGGCAGTAGGGCGTACGAATTGGCAGTCCGTTCAGTTTCTCATTATAGCGTCGGACGAGCTGTCTGCGGCGTGCAATAAACGCATCCAGCTTCGTCATCTGGCTCGCACCGAGCGCCGCCTGCAGATCGGTCATACGGTAGTTGCACCCGAGCGCGATCTGCTCGTAGTACCACGGGCCGTCCGCCGTGCGCGTCATGCGTGCGGGGTCACGCGTAATGCCGTGGCTGCGATAGAGCTGCAATGCGTCGCAAAGCTCCTGCCGATTCGTCAGAACCATCCCGCCCTCTCCCGTCGTGATGATCTTTACCGGATGAAAGCTGAACACGGTCATATCCGAATATGTGCAGGAGCCGACTTGATCGTCCTGATAAGAGGCACCGATTGCATGAGAAGCGTCCTCGATCACGGTGAATCCGTACTCCCGTGACAACTCCCAAATGCGCTGCATTGCACAGGACTGTCCTGCAAGATGAACAGGAACGACAACCTTCGGCAGCTTCTTTGCCCTCTTGAGCTTTTCCTCAAGTGCTACAGCACTCATATTATAGGTCTTATCGTCAATATCGACAAAGTCCACGTCCGCACCGCAGTAGCGGGCACAGTTCGCAGACGCGACGAAGGTGACGGGACTTGTCCAGAGTACATCCCCTTTTCCCAGCCCTGCCGCCTGACAGGCGATATGCAGTGCCGCCGTCGCATTCGTCACCGCCACAGCATACTCCGCACCACAATACCCCGCCACTGATCGTTCAAAACGCTCAATCGCAGGTCCCTGCGTCAGAAAATCTGAGGTCAGAACCTCCCGTACCGCCTCGATATCCTCATTTGTGATATGCTGATGTCCGTAGTAGATCATACCGCACCTCAGTACGCCTTCAGCAGTTCACGCAGATCATCCACGGACAGCCATTCCGTATTCTGCCCCGAGTCGTATTCAAAGCCATCCGGCACACGTTTGCCCGTAATGTGGAGGCGGTCCTTGAGTTCTTTATTCCACCAGTAGTCGTTGGGATAGATGATGTAGTGCTTCTCATATTCAAACGTATGCTTTGCATCCGCCTTTGTAATCATGCATTCATCGATCTTTTCCCCATCACGGATGCCGACCTCCTTGAGTCCGATCTCATCGCCGCCCATCGCCTTCGCCAGATCCACAATCTTAAACGAGGGTATTTTGGAAATGTATGTCTCGCCGCCAACACTTTCCTCGAACGCTTTGACAACGAGCTGAACTCCTTCGTCAAGGCTGATCCAGAAACGGGTCATGCGGAAGTCCGTGATGGGAAGTTCCTTTGCCCCCTGTTCCATTTGCGTGCGGAAAAATGGAATCACCGAGCCTCGGCTGCCTGCGACATTGCCGTAACGCACGACAGAAAACGAGGTTGAACGCCCACGTGCATAGGCATTCGCCGCAATGAACAGCTTATCCGATGCCATCTTCGTCGCTCCGTAGAGGTTAACGGGGTTGACTGCCTTATCCGTCGAGAGCGCAATCACCTTCTTCACCTTGCAGTCAAGCGCAGCATCAATGACATTTTGTGCGCCATTGATATTCGTCTGGATCGCCTCACTCGGATTGTACTCGCAGACGGGTACCTGTTTGAGAGCCGCCGCATGGATCACGTAGTCAATCTCATGAAATGCACGGCGCAGACGATCCTTGTCGCGTACATCACCGATGTAGAAGCGCAGCTTGTCCGCATGGTCGCGCAGACGGTCAGCCATCTGCCACTGCTTAAACTCATCTCGCGAATAGATGACAACCTTTCGCACATCGTAGTGCTCCAAAAGATATTTCGTCATCACATTACCAAAGGACCCTGTCCCACCCGTAATCAATATAGCTTTCTTTGTAAACAAAATATATCGCCTCATTGTTTTTTAACGACGACCTATATTACATACTTAGATCAAAGTTTTTGTACTCTTTCGAGCACTTCCTCCCTGTGCTCATCCAGATTATCCATGGGGTGACACGTATACTGCATAGAGGAACAGTTGCTGCAATGCGGGATCTCCCGATATCTTCCTTGTAGATGACGTATCATATACGTCGTGTGCCGCGATCCGTTCCAAAGATCCTTCAATCGCGCTGTCTTCATGTTTCCGATGGGAAGTGAGGGATATCGGCATCCGCAGCAGCTCACATCTCCGTTGGACTCGATATTGAGCATAGAGAACAGAGAATCACAGACAAGCCGTTCTTTATATTCATACGAATACCGCATGACCTCTCCTGCAGAGAGCAGGTCAGTATAATCGACACAATCCGCAGCGTTGATAATGTGCTCGATGTTCATTTCATCGCAGATACTGCCGAATAATTCATAGAACTGATCATGTTCCTCCGGACTGTCAAGCGCAGCATCCACAATCTTGACATACACCTTACAGTTGCCTCGGTGCTCGTAGAAGTATGAAAGTTCTTCCAGAAATTTGGGGTAGTTAATGGAAAATCCGCAAACAGATTTATATTTTTCTTCCGTAATCCCTTGCACAGAAACGAGCAGGCGCGTCAGCCCCGCATCAATCAGTGCATCCGAGAGTTCATGGGTAAGCATACTGGCATTCGTGGTAATCTCTATCCGATCAGAAAGCGCGTGTGCACTGGCATGCGCAACGATACGTGCCACATCCTTGTTCATAAGGGGTTCACCATACCCACATATACGAAGATTTTTTGTTCGCTGCCCCCCTTTTGCATGATAAAACTCTTCAATTTGATCCGCGATCTCAAGATATTCATCATAGGACATCATATGGGGTCCCTTAAAACCACCGGGAACCGAGTGATAGCAATAGATGCATTTAAAATTACAGAAATCATTGATACTCAGACCAATGGAAAACAGGACGGCAAGTGGAACCACCTTATAGAGATGTGTGCGATTTTCATCACGCCCTGACCCAATTTTCTCCCAATAAGATTCCTTGATCATGCTGTCTGCATTTCCTCCATGATTGAATATATCCCCAAACAAGACAGCTCATGACTGGTTCTATATAAGCTATCGTATACAATGGCATTTACATAAGAAACTCCCGTATCTGCTCCTCACTCACCGCACGCATATCCGCGCCAGCTTCCCAGGCCCTTGCCCACTCCACCGTTTTCGCAACGGCTTCTTCGATATGCCAGCGTGGTTGCCACCCGAGCTGCGTTTTGATCTTCGCGCAGTCGAGTTTCAGAAAATGTGCCTCATGCGGACCACCGTCCGCATGCGTCTGCCAGCGCACGCCATCGCCCCACGCACGGCAGAAGATGTCCGCGAGTTCACCCGTCGTCACGCAGTCCGCATCGTCGGGACCGACGTTCCACGCACCGACGAGGGATGCGTCTGCCGTCTGCCGCGCCGCAATCGTCAGATAGACGGAAAGTGGTTCGAGAACGTGCTGATAGGGACGCGTCGAGTGTGGATTGCGGATATCAATCACCTGCCCGCGCACGGCGGCTCGAATGCAGTCTGGGATGATGCGGTCGGGTGCGAAGTCTCCGCCGCCGATCACGTTGCCTGCACGCGCCGTCGAGATACGCACGTCCTGCTTCGCGAGGAAACTCTGCCGATAGCTGTAGACAGCGATCTCCGCGCAGCTCTTACTTGCCGAATACGGATCATAGCCCATCAGCGGCTCGTTCTCGCGGTACCCCCACGCCCATTCCTTGTTTTCATAGACCTTGTCCGTCGTCACGATGAGTACGGAACGCACCGTATCCGATGTGCGGACGCATTCGAGCAAGTTGACCGTCCCCATCACATTAGTCGCAAAGGTGTCGACGGGCTGACGATAGCTCGTGCGCACGATTGGCTGTGCTGCGAGGTGAAAAACGATCTCGGGTCGAGCCTCCTCGAACGCACGGCGAAGCGCAGAAAGCTCGCACACATCGCCGCGCACATCACGCAGCTCCTTTAGGATACCGAGCCGCCTCAGAGCCTCCGTGCCGTCCTCCGTCGGTGCATCGAGTGCAAAGCCTGTCACCTCCGCCCCAGCCCGCAGGAGCAGCAGCGCAAGCCACATGCCCTTAAATCCCGTATGCCCTGTGAGGAGGACGCGTCTGCCCTTGAAAAGCCCCAAATCACTCATATTCCACACCTCGTTACGGTTATCACTCTGTCATTATAACAAAGTTCCACATAAAAAACACCTCCCACAAAAATTCCGTTCTTCGTCAAATGTTACGGACTACATACCCCCTCGCTGCGCAAGAAGTCGTGCGCTTGCTCCACTGGGGTTTGCTGGGGAGCATCACAGTCCGACTTTTTCCTGTAACATTTATCATAGAGCCAAAAATCCCCTGCGGGATCCGATGTCAAATTGTTTCCATGCGAAGATGTGGATGCTGCGCAAGTGCCCCCGCCATTTCCTCCGGATGCGGCAGAACCACAACGCGCAGCCCCGCACGCTGCTCCACGAGAGCAAAACCGCGTGTGATGTCATCCAGAGCAACGGCGTGCGTGAGGATGCGTGCAGCACGCACCTGTCCGCTGCGAATGTATTCCAAGGCGCGTGCGCTGTGGCGCGGTGCGGAGGAAAATGCGCCGTGGAGTGCAATCTGCCGATAGTGAATGAGGTTGACATCAAGGGAGAGTGGCGGTGCACCCTGCGGCAGTCCGGCAAAGAGGGAGACACGCCCCATGCGCGCCGTCATGGCAATCCCCGCCGCCATTGCCGCAGCGCTTCCTGCCGTCACGATGACAACATCCGCGCCACGCTCGTCTGTCACGTCGAGCACCGCCTGCACGCCGCCGTCCGCGCCCGTCTCGATATAAGAGTCATATCCCATGTCGCGCACATCGGCGAGCCGCTGTGCACTGCGATTGAGCAGAAGGACACACGCCCCCGCCGCCCGTGCCAGCTCCGCGTGCAGGATACCGATGGGTCCCGCACCGATGACGGCGACGGTATCCCTCGTTCCGATGCCGAGCGCCTCCTGTCCGTTCACCACGCAGGCAAGCGGCTCTGTGAGCACAGCGCTGAGATCGTCCACATCGTCGGGAATGCGCTGCACATTCCCGAGCTGTACGGCACGCGCCGGAATCCGCACGTATTCGGCAAAGGCACCATCCATGCTGAAGCCAATCGTCTCGCGAGACCCACAGAGATGCGTATGCCCCGCACGGCAGTATGAACATTCCCCACAGCCAACGGCTGGAGCGACGACGATACGTACCCCCATGAGATCCGCCGCTCCCACCCCCGCCTCTGCGACAACGCCCGCAAACTCATGTCCGAGGACGACGGGCGGATGAATCTTCGGATGTCCGCACCGGAATGTGCGCAGATCACCGCCGCAGATTGCACACGCACGCACGCGAACAAGCAGTTCCCCTGCCCCGATGCGAGGCTTTTGGCACTCCTCCACACACATATCCCCAATGCCATGATAGACTGCTGCTTTCATATTTTCCCCTCGACTACACAATGAAGATATTTTCATTATAACAAAAAAATTGGATGTGCCATGAAAAAACATGAAAAAGCAAGAATTTATAGTTCTTGCTTTTTTCTCCCTTGTTTTTGCAACAAAACGCCCAAATATACCCAAAAATTCACCAATATATTAAAGTTTTCAATCTAAAAAATATGCTATACTTCTATAAGAAAAAGAAGGAAGTACTCCTCTACACAGAGAAAGGCGGTTATCCACATGATCAAAGTCGGTATCATTGGCGCCGGTCGTATCGGCCACGTCCACGGCGAGAGCATCTCGAAGTTCGTCAAGAACGCGACGGTGAAGGCGATTGCGGATCCCTTCATGAACGAGAAGATCGAGGCGTGGGCAAAGTCCATCGGCGTGGAGACGATCACGAAGGACTATCACGACATCCTGAACGATCCCGAGATCGAGGCGGTACTGATATGCGCCTCCACGGATCAGCACGCTCCCATCTCCATCGAGGCGCTGCGCGCGGGCAAGCACGTCTTCTGCGAGAAGCCCATCGACCACGATGTTGAGAAGATCAAGGAAGTGCTCGCGGTCGTCAAGGAGACGGGCAAGAAGTATCAGGTGGGCTTCAACCGCCGCTTCGACCACAACTTCCGCGCGATCCACGAGGCGGTCAAGGCGGGCAAGGTCGGCAAGCAGCAGATCATCAAGATCACGTCGCGAGACCCCGAGCCGCCGCCGATTTCTTATGTCAAGGTATCGGGCGGCATCTTCATGGACATGACGATCCATGATTTCGATATGGTGCGCTATCTCTCCGGCTCTGAGGTCGAGGAGGTCTTCGCGGTCGGCTCCGTCACCGTTGATCCCGAGATCGGCAAAGCGGGCGATGTGGACACCGCCGTCATCACACTGAAGCTCGCGAACGGCGCAACGGCGGTCATCGACAACTGCCGCGCGGCATGCTACGGCTACGATCAGCGCGCGGAGGTGTTCGGCACGGAGGGAGCCATTGCGATCAGCAACGACTCCGACTCGAATGCGGTGTTCTCCGGCAAGGACGGCGTCATCGCCGAGAAGCCGATGTTCTTCTTCCTCGAGCGCTACATGGCGGCGTATGCACGCGAGATCGACGAGTTCGTCGAGGCAATCGTGAATAACACGGAGACGCCCGTCAACGCGAACGACGGACTGCAGCCCGTTCTCATCGGTCTTGCGGCAAAGAAGTCCTGCGAGGAAGGTCGTCCTGTCACCCTCGCCGAGATCAAGAAGGCGTACAATCTCTAAACCACTCTCATGGAGTTTCATAGAAAAAGCCCTCACATCGAGGGCTTTTTTCTTGCGTTTCTGTCTTTTTATTGATAATATGTAGTCATATTTTGGTGATATTTCATAGCAAACACGAAAGGAGGCCATGATGCTTCAATATTTTCCCAAGCGCAACTACCGCCCGACATTTCAAAAAGGAGCATCGCCCTCCCTTTCCTATATTTGCAACGTGGGACCGGAGGCATCGTATATGCCGCGCAGCCTGCACGAGCATCCATATCTGGCAGAGATTTTGCTCCTCTACAGCGGCGCGGGCATCTACATGATCGACGGGCGCCGGTACACGGCGCGAAAGGGCGACCTCATCCTCTACAACAGCCATGTCGTGCACGATGAGCACGGCGGCAGCGGCAGTGCGCTCGGCACATACTGCGCAGCAATCCGGGGTCTTGTCATTGACGGGCTTCCGCCGGATCACATTCTCGCCCCTACACTCTCCCCCGTGCAGCCAACGGGGGACGATTTCGATGAGTTCTTCGCCCTCTTCACAGCGATTGAAAAGGAGGCACCGCGTCACCCCGAGACGGCGCATTATCTCACGCTCGCACTTGTGACCAAGACGGCGGCGCTGCTCGCCGACCGCGGTCAGCCCGAGGCAGCTGCCATACCTACACTGGTCAAGGAGGCGCGCGCCTACATCGACCAAAACTACAAAGAGAATATCTGCCTCGCGGATATCGCCGCCGCCACGCATACGAATTCGTACTATCTCGCCCATCTTTTCAAGGAGGAGATCGGTCTCTCCCCCATGAAATACGTGGCGCTGCGCCGCATGGGCGAGGCGCAGAACCTGCTCATCAATACGGATATGAGCATCACGCAGATCGCCGCACAGGTCGGCTACAACAACTCCAACTATTTCCAGTCCGTATTCAAGCGCGCAATGGGCATGACACCGCGCGAATATCGCACACGCTGGGTGCTCTGATCCTGCACCTATGAAAATCCCCCGTCAGGGCGACTGCCCGAACGGGGGATTGTCCTGTTCAAAGGAGCGCCCTGTAGCGGCCTCGCTCCGCCTGCGGGATCGATAGTGCGTCCATCGCCTTCTCCGCCGTGAGTTCCAGATTCGCCATCAGGGTTCGGATCGAAAAAATACGCTCCGACACCTGTCCCTCGGCACGTCCCTCGGCACGGCCTTCTTCCCGTTCCTGCTGCTTGATATCCCGAATCAGCTCCTCCATCACCGCACTCATTTTCTCCGCTCCTTCCTGCTGATGTTTGAAATATCCCGCCCGCTTCGCGAGCAAATCATAGTACATATCCTCGGGGCGCGTGCAACGAAAATCGTGCATCAGCCGCCCCAGCGGCGTATGCGCATCGGCACATGTATTATTGACGTAGATGATATGCGAGCCGTCATCGAAATATTTATGGCTGTCCTCGATCATCCGTCGAATCGCATAGAGCGGCTGCCCGTCACCAAGTACATCTGTCTCCGTAATAAAGATACCATAGGATTCCGGAAGCCGTGCATAATCCGCCCCCGCGCGCAGGGCATTCGCATCCATAATGCTGCTGTGGTAGCGCGCCCGCCGCTCCGATGCCCCCTTTTTGTCACGCTGGATCTCTATGTTGAACTCCTGCCCGTCGGCAACGGCATGGATATCCAGACGTACATCATGCCCCTGCAGATTTTTGATGGTATCCTGCGTAACAACCCGCGTCGCATGGAGGTCGGGACGGTTCAGGATAATCTGTATGACAAGATCGACGCAGGGGAGGCTGTCCTGAAACACAGCCGTCATAAAGACATCATCCATCAGAGAAAACGCCTGTATCGCCTCCCAGTACAGCGGTCTGATTCCGCCTTGTGCATCGCGTTCCATCGGAATCCCTCCTTCTCATTATTTTAGCGTATTCCACATACCTATGCAACCTAAAATCCCCCGTCAGGGCTTCTGCCCGAACGGGGGGATTGCTTTATCTATGGAGTTTTATGGTGCATGGCGCAGGGCATTACTGCTCCGTGCTGCCCTCCCATGTGCCAACGACGCGTTTTCCCGCTTCCTCGTCAAACCAGTGCGTGGTGACGGTCTTGGCACGCGTGAAGAACTGTACGCCGTCCTTGCCGAGGACGTGGAGATCGCCGAAGAAGGAATCCTTGTTGCCCGAGAACGGATAGTAGGCGCTCGGTACGGGGATGCCGACATTGACGCCGACCATGCCGCCGTCCGTGTCCATGACAAACTTGCGCGCGTAGTAGCCGCTGCTCGTGAAGATGCACGAACCGTTCGCAAACGGATTCGCATTCATGATGCGGATGCCTTCCTCGTAGTTCTTGACGCGCTTGATGCAGGTGACAGGTCCGAAGATCTCCTGATCGCCGACCGTCATGCCGGGCTTGACATGGTCGAGGATCGTGGGACCGACGAAGAAGCCGTTCTCATAGCCCTTCACCACGGTCTTACGCCCGTCGAGCACAAGGGTCGCGCCCTCATCGACGCCCTTTTGAATCCAGTCGCTGACCTTCTGCTTGTGCCCTGCGTTGACCACGGGACCGAGCTGCGTCTCCTCCTTGTATGCACAGCCGATCGTGAGTGCTTCCGCCTTTTTCTTGAGCAGGGCGACAAATGCGTCCGCAATGCTCTCCTCGACACAGACCACAGGCAGCGCCATGCAGCGCATTCCCGCACAGCCGTACGTCGAGTTGATGATCGCGTTCGTGGACGCCTCAAGGTTCGCATCCGCGAGCAGCAGTGCGTGATTCTTTGCCTCGCACTGCGCCTGTACGCGCTTACCGTGTGCTGCAGCTGTCGAGTAGATATGCTTGCCCACGCCCGTTGTACCGACAAACGTGACCGCCTTGACACGCGGATCGGTGAGGAAAATCTCGGCCTCCTTACGGCTCGTCGTCACGATGTTAACGACGCCCTTCGGGAAGCCCGCCTCCTCGTAGAAGAGTTCGAGCATACGCATGGACGTGAGCGGCGTCTGGCTGCTCGCCTTGAGCACAACCGTGTTGCCACAGACGATGGCGAGCGGCACCATCCACCCCCACGGAATCATCGCGGGGAAGTTCATCGGTACGACGCCCGTCACAACGCCGAGCGGGAAGCGGTAGGACGTCGTGTCGTACCCTGTCGTGACCTGCATCGCACCGCCGCCCTGGATGAGCAGAGGCGCAGCGCATGCCTCCTCCGTCGGCTCGATTGCCTTCTGCACATCGCCGCGCGCCTCGTTCAGCGTCTTGCCCAGTTCCTTCGCGCAGAGGACAGCCAGCTCCTCCTTGTGTGCATAGAGCACATCGCGCCAGCGGAACATATACTGCACGCGCTTTGCCATCGACAGCTGCGACCACGACTCGAACGCCTTCTGCGCCGATGCGATTGCCGCCTCGCACTCCTCTACCGTGCAGCTCGGAACCTCGGCGATCACCTCACCCGTGCTGGAATCCGTGATCGAAATATACTTGTCGCTCGTGGACTGCTTCCACTCACCATCGATACAGTACCCCATCCGTTTCACTTCTGCCATAATATGCTCCTTTCGCATACGAAAGCCTGAAAATAACTATCAGATAATACAAAGTATAGTTCACCATAACATTATTGTCAAGAACCCAAAAGAGTATCATCCATAGATATTTTTTATGTATTTCTACAAAAAAGTGCCGCATGGGAAACGCCCACACGGCACCAACCTATCTGTATGTACTTACGGAAGCACTGATAAATTCAGCCACATCATCTTGACGCATCTTTTTTGCCCGCACTTCGTCGGCAAATCCTCCACATAGCTTTGGCTATGCGTCCGGTTTGCCTCCTTGTTCGGGCGAAAAAATCTACGCCAATCTGACGGACTTCATTTTATCAGCGATTCCTTACTTCGCTGCAACCTTCTCATAGAGATTGACGATTTCTTCCGCCATCTCCTTCATCGCCATGCCGGTCATGACATAGTCCTGCGCATGCGCGACGAGGACGTTGAACGGATCCTTGAGTTCGCCTGCCGCCTCCTTCTTGAGGAGTTCGGCGGTCTGCAGCTGATGCGCCTTGAGGAACTGTGCATCCGCATCCTTGAGCGCGCCGCGCGCCTGTCCGAAGCTGCCTTCGCGCGCCGCCTTCAGCGCCTCTGTAACCTTTGCGCGGCCGTCGCCCGCTGCAGCGATGATCGAGAATGCGATTTCTTCCAAATGTGTCTGTGCCATGATATTGTCCTCCAATATATCGTTTGGTATCTATCGGTTCTGTACTGTTTTATGCGCCGAGCAGTTCGCACTTGATGCGCTCAAGCGCCTCGGGCGCCTGTTTGTCCATCTTCTCGGGGAAGCCGAAATAGGAGACGCAGGCGATGTTGTCGCCGCCGACCTTCGGCGCATCGGGACGGAGCTGACGATTTGCAAAATCCATCTCGCGCAGTGTCTCGAAGATGCCATCGAAGTCGACCTCGCCCTCGCCCATCGCGAGATGCTGATGGATGGTCATATCCGCACGCCCGTGATTGTTGAGCCAAGGCGGATTTGCGATGTAGCGGCAGTCGAGCGTCTGGTTGAACGTGTCCGCAAAGAGGACGTGAGTCAGCTCATCCCCTGCATACTTCAGCATGGAGCGCACATCACCCTTGCCCGCATCGTAAAAGAAGCCGTGCGGCGAGGAGTAGACATAGCCGAGATTCTTCGAGCGGAACGACTTCACGATATCGCACGCCTCGTTGTTCAGCTCGCAGAAATCGTAGGGATGCGACTGGATCTCGACGCGCAGACCCTCGCGCTCGATGATCGGCAGCAGTTCCTCCATGGAGCGGAAGAACATACCGTTGCAGATCTCCTGCTGATTCGGATCGCCCGAGAACTCCGTGTTGATGACGGGCACGCCCATGCTGACCGCGATCTCAATGATGCGCTTCCAGTTGGCGACCGCATGCTGACGCTGTTCCTCGGTCGGCCCCGACCAACGATAGACCACGATGAAGGAGGAGATTTCAACCCCTGTCTCCTTGAGTGCCTTACGATACTCCGCCTCCGTCTCTTCGGAGAAGAGCGGGTGCTTGTAGAACGGGTTGATGCGCGGATGCGGGGACTGCTCGATGTACTTGTAGCCCCAGTCCGCGACCTTGTGTACCATGTCGTTGATGCTCATCTGCTTGGCGAGAACATCAACATCGAATGCGATTTTCATGGAAACGACCTCCTCTGATGAATTTGTGATAAAATCATGATATAGAGGTGGACAACTCTTGCTTAATAAACTATCATTGACCAAAATGTTTGTCAAGGGGAGTTTTTAAGAATATTTTGGTGGAGGGGATATCTGTGGACGAAATCATTGCGATTGTATTCCTGTCACAGCTTGCAGGCTTCGTCATCAAGGGGCTGGCGGGCTTCGGCAATCCGCTGCTCACGAACCCGCTGATGGCGATGCGGCTGGACAACGTTGTCATCACGCCGACAAACATCCTGCTCGACCTGCCCGTCAACGCGTGGATCTCGTGGCGCGCACGCCACTCCTTTCAGATTCGGCAGGTGCTGCCCGTGCTCATCGCCATTCTGCTCGGCATTGTCCCCGGTACGCTGCTCCTGAAGCTCGGGACGCCGTGGATCATCAAGGCGCTGCTCGGCGTCTTCATCATCGGCCTCGGCGTCGAGATGCTGCTCCGTGACCGCACGCGCGGCATTACGCCGCGCAGCTGGCTGCGCAACCTCCTCTCCTTCGCCTCGGGCGTGATGTCGGGACTCTTTGGCATCAATATGCTCTTCCTCGCGTACATCGAGCGCGTGAGCGCAGACCGCGAAGCATTCCGCGGCAGTATATGCTTTATCTTCCTCATCGAGAACGCATTCCGTGCCGTGACCTACTTTGCAAACGATATCTTTACGGAATTCACGCTGACACTGACTGCCGTCTCGATTCCCGCCGCCATCCTCGGCGTGTGGATCGGCACAATGATTGACCGGCGCATGGGCGAACGCGCCTCGAAGCGCTTCATCATCTTCATCTTCATCCTCGGCGGGCTGTCCATCCTCATCAAGTCGCTGATATTCCGCGCGTGACGGAATCACAAGATTTTATAGAAAATCGCGCATAAAATACCAAAATCCCACAGAATCACACCAAGCCAATAGAGGTTCATAACGATAATGTATCGTATAACAAATACATAAATCTTGTGTATGTGTTGTAGTTGTGAAGGAGGTTTTCCTATGGCAATTCACATCACGGGTGCGCCCTGCTGCTGGGGCGTGGATGACGTGAAGAATCCCTATCTGCCGAAGTGGCAGACGGTGCTCGAAGAGGCGGGCAAGGCGGGCTTTCGCGCCATCGAACTCGGACCGTACGGCTATCTGCCGCTCGACATCGACCTTGTGAGCGCGGAGCTGTCGAAGAACGGCATCTCAATCGTGGCAGGCACGATCTTTGACGATCTTGTCGCTGCGGGCAATCGCGAGAATCTCCTGCGGCAGGTCGACGATATCTGCGGCATCATCACAAAGCTGCCGCCGCTGCCGCGCGAGGAGGGTCAGCGTCGCGCGACGCCGTATCTCACCGTCATGGATTGGGGACATGACGAGCGTGACTATGCGGCGGGGCATTCGGATCGTGCGCCGCGCCTCTCCGATGGGGATTGGGGGCGCATGATGGAGCACATCCGCGCGATTGCGGAGAAGGCGGCGAAGTGGGGCGTGCGCGCTGTCATCCATCCGCACGCGGGCGGCTACATCGAGTTCGCGGACGAGATCGACCGTCTGGCAGAGGACATCCCCGACGAGGTCGCGGGGCTTTGCCTCGACACGGGACATCTGCGCTACTCCGGCATGGATCCGGTGGAGTGGCTGCGCAAATATGCGGATCGGCTCGACTACATCCATTTCAAGGACATCAACGAGAAGGTCTATAACGAAGTCCTCGCCGAGCACATTCGCTTCTTCGAGGGCTGCGGCAAGGGGGCAATGTGCCCCATCGGCACGGGCATGCTCGACTACCCCGCCATCTACAAGCTGCTCACCGAGGAGCTGCACTACGCAGGCTATATCACGGTGGAGCAGGAGCGCGACCCGCGCAACGTCGCGACGAGTCTGCGCGACGTGAAGGCGAGCGTCGACTATCTGCACGGACTTGGATTTGAGTGAGAGGCTAAAGGAGGATCATCATGATTGACGGAGAAAAGTTCTTGGAGCGTCCCATTCGCTGGGCAATGATTGGCGGCGGACGCGGCAGTCAGATTGGCTACATCCACCGCTCGGCAGCGCTGCGCGACAACAATTTCCAGCTCGTTGCAGGCGCGTTCGACATCGATCCGGAACGCGGACGCGACTTCGGCGAGAAATGCTATGTCGCCCCCGATCGCTGCTACACAGACTACAAGGAGATGTTCGCAGCAGAGGCAAAACGGGAGGACGGCATCGAGGCAGTCTCCATTGCAACGCCGAATTTCACGCATTACGAGATTGCAAAGGCAGCGCTTGAAGCAGGGCTGCACGTCTACTGCGAAAAGCCCATGTGCTTCTTCTCCAACGAGGCACAGGAGCTGGAGCGTCTGGCGAAGGAGAAGAACCGCATCATGTTCCTCTCTTACGGCTACTGCGGGCATCAGATGATCGAGCAGGCGCGCCGCATGGTCGAAAATGGTGACCTCGGTCCCATCCGCATCCTTAATATGCAGTTCGCCCACGGCGCGCACAACGTCGCGGTCGAAAAGAAGTCGGCAGCGACGGCATGGCGTGTCGACCCGAAGAAGGCGGGTCTTTCCTACGTCCTCGGCGACGTTGGGACGCACATGCTCTATCTGCAGGAGGCAATCGTCCCGAACATCAAGATCCGACGCCTTATGTGCTCGGCACAGAGCTTCGTCGAGGGACGCGCACTTGAGGACAATGCCATGACCATCATGGAGTACGAGAGCGGTGCCATAGGCTACATCTGGTCGAGCTGCGTCAATGCGGGTTCCGAGTTCGGTGCGCGTTTCCGCATCGTCGGCGAGAAGGCGTCAATCGCATGGGATGCCGAGCATCCGAACCAGCTCCAATACGAGGTGCAGGGAAATATGCAGGGCGCAATGCAGCGCGGTGCGGGTTATCTCTATGCCGAGGCACGCGCGGACGACCGCATCGGCGGCGGTCACCCCGAGGGACTCTTCGAGGCGTGGAGTAACCTCTACACGAAATTCGCACGCGCAATCGACAAGAATGCGAAGAGCGAGGCAATCGACTTCTGGTATCCCGACGTCCATGCGGGCGCCGAGGGCGTGAAGTGGGTCGAGAAATGCGTCGAGTCCGCCAAGAATGAAGGCGCTTGGGTGACGTACTGAAATATTGCGTAAGCATCGGTCTGCCGCATGGTGAAACCATCATGCGGCAGATTTTTATGGAATCGCTGATAAAATGAAGTCCGTCAGATTGACGTAGATTTTTTCGTCCGAAC
>ERZ773099.666-NODE-666-length-28135-cov-14.480021_pt1 | contig 28135 bp, 21 predicted proteins | sample MGYA00511120_ERZ773099 | MGnify/ENA primary metagenome ERZ773099 (study PRJEB29015, sample SAMEA2738012) | human oral metagenome | biome: human oral; feature: human-associated habitat; material: dental | place: China | collected 2104 ... | reverse complement strand
TGGTGAGGCTGACCGTGTCCAGGGCCACGACCTGGGCGTTGCCCTCGCCGTAGACCTTAATCAGACCACGAGCCTCAACCACTGCGACGGCAGCGGGACGAGAACCTGGAAACTGGTGCGCCATCATGCAGCTCTTCCTTCCCGACGAGAACCCCGGCCAGCACGCCGCACAGTCCCGTGAAAACTCAGTGGAACTATAGATCTAGTAATCGGGGACTGTCCGTAAATGGTGTGTGGGGTCTGGTGGATTTCGTTGAGTGGTTTTCTCACCTTGGAGGGTGATCGTGAGGGTATTGGTGCGGGCTACCACCCGATGTTCCGGTGTGACCAAGTCATCCCCGATCGGACCAAGGGGTTCATGCCTTCAAATACGGGTGTTTCCGCGCGGTCTGCTCGTCGAGGAGGAAGCAGCCCCGAGTTTGGGGTTGTCTGCGGTAGCGGGCGTTGCTCGACTCGATCGCATTGGTCATGCGAATGACACGACGGATCCCAATGATGTACTCGAGGAAATATACGAACGGCGTGGAGGCCAACGGCCTGGCCAAGATGTTCAGGAGCCTGGGCCCGGACAGGTAGGGCTACTTGACACTGAAGGTCCGAGCCGGTGAGCTTGGGCCTTCAACATTGTGTCGTGGGCGATACTGGGATCGAACCAGTGACCTCTTCCGTGTCAGGGAAGCGCGCTCCCGCTGCGCCAATCGCCCGAGCGGATGACGGGACTCGAACCCGCGACCCTCACCTTGGCAAGGTGATGCTCTACCAACTGAGCCACATCCGCATTCTCAGAACGTTTCCGTTCCTCGCAACGGATAAAACCTTAACAGACCCCCCGGCAGGAATGCAAAACCAAGCGACAGTTATCCAAGTCACACGGTGTTTTTTACCAGGGTTACCACCGTTCATCACGCATCCGTGCCACCCTTGACGGTATGGAAACACGACCTGGTAAGGCATACCCCCTGGGCGCCACGTTTGATGGAGTCGGAACGAATTTCGCGATCTACTCGTCGGTGGCCACATCGGTAACACTGGTTCTGCTGGACGACGAGCTCAACGAGATGCTCATCCCCCTGACGGAGGTCGACGCCTACGTGTGGCACGTCTACGTGCCCCAGGTGCGAGCCGGTCAGCGCTACGGCTACCGCATCGACGGGCCCTGGGACCCCACCAATGGCCTACGCTGCGACCCCTCCAAGCTCCTGCTCGACCCCTACGCCAAGGCGATCGAGGGACAGCTCACCGACTCGATGGACCTCCTGTCCTACCGCGCCGACAACCCGTTGATCCTGAAGGGGGGCAACTCCGCCAAGGCGACGATGCACTCCGTCGTCGTCAACCCCTTCTTCGACTGGGAGGGCGACTGCAACCCCAAGCACGACTACTCGGAGTCGATCATCTATGAGGCCCACATCAAGGGAATGACGATGCGTCACCCCGACGTTCCCGAGGAGCTGCGCGGAACCTACGCCGGAATGGCCCACCCCGCGATCATCGACCACCTGACGAAGCTGGGCGTGACCACGGTCGAGCTGATGCCCATCCAGCAGTTCACCAACGACACGACACTTCAGGCCAAGGGACTGTCGAACTACTGGGGATACAACACCATCGGCTATTTCGCCCCCCACAACGCCTACGCCGCCACCTCGGACCCGGGCGCCCAGGTCTCGGAGTTCAAGTCCATGGTCAAGGCCCTGCACGCGGCGAACATCGAGGTCATCCTCGACGTCGTGTACAACCACACGGCTGAGGGCAACCACTTGGGGCCGACCCTGTCCTTCCGCGGTATCGACAACCCCTCCTACTACCGACTGGTGGACGGGGACCGTCAGCACTACTTCGACACGACGGGCACCGGCAACTCCCTGCTCATGAGCTCCCCGCAGGTCCTCCAGCTCATCATGGACTCCCTGCGCTATTGGGTGACCGAGATGCACGTGGATGGCTTCCGCTTCGACCTTGCTTCCACGCTGGCCCGGCAGTTTGCCGAGGTCGACCGGCTCTCGGCGTTCTTCGACCTGATTCACCAGGACCCGGTCGTCTCGCAGGTCAAGCTCATCGCCGAGCCCTGGGACGTGGGCGCCGACGGCTACCAGGTGGGAGGATTCCCCCCGCTGTGGTCGGAGTGGAACGGCAAGTACCGCGACACGGTCCGCGACTTCTGGCGCGGCGAGTTCTCCTCCCTGCCCGACTTCGCCTCCCGGCTGGCCGGCTCCTCCGACCTGTACGGGACGACGGGGCGCAAGCCGATGGCCTCGATCAACTTCGTGATCGCCCACGACGGGTTCACGCTGCGAGACCTCGTCTCCTACAACAACAAGCACAACGAGGCGAACCTCGAAGGCGGGGCGGACGGCGCGAACGACAACCGCTCGTGGAACTGCGGAGCGGAGGGCGACACCGACGACGAGGAGATCATCGAGCTGCGCTACCGCCAGCAGCGCAACTTCCTCACCACGCTGATGTTCTCCCAGGGCGTGCCCATGATCGCCCACGGAGACGAACTCGGCCGCACCCAGCGCGGCAACAACAACGTGTACTGCCAGGACAACGAGCTCTCGTGGATCAACTGGGACCTGGACGAGCACGACCACAAGCTCCTGCGCTTCACGCGCCACCTGATCCACCTGCGCCGCGACCACCCCGTGATGCGCCGCCGGCGCTTCCTCGAAGGGCCGGCCAAGCGCGGCGGCGAGTCGGACCGCGGCGAGATCGAGTGGTTTACCCCCGCCGGCAAGCACATGACGGAAGAGGAATGGAACCAGCCGTGGGCGCGCTCGACGATGGTCTTCTACAACGGGGACGCGATCCGCGAGCCCGACGCCAACGGGCGCCCTATCCTCGACGACGACTTCCTGCTGCTCATCAACGCTGCCCCGGAACCCGTCGATTTCACGCTGCCCGACGCCAAGTACGGGCACCTGTGGCACACGGTCGTCGACACGGCCGGGGATGAGGACCACCGGGACTACCGGTCGGGCGAGGTCGTCCCTGTTGGACCGCGAACGGCCTTCATCCTGCGCAACCCGCGCGGGCTGTAGATCCGATCGGCGCCCGGGGGCATCTCGATTCGTTACACGCAAAACGTACCCGATACTTATCGAGATGCCCCTCGACGGCGCGTCAATAGCAAAAGCCGAGATGACACCCTTACGATTTCAATCGTGAATGAGAACGCGGTGCCCGAGGAGTTTGTTCGGGCTCTGTTGTCCCTGCGACAGGCCGACCACCTTGCGCACATCCTCCTCGAAGAGGTGCCCCCGCCTCGTCGTCTAGCGCCCTTTACGGCGGCGCTCGCGATGCGCACGATCGACGAGGATGGCGCCGGACAGCCCCTGTCGACCGGCCGCTTGGTCATCCTGCACGATCCCGTCGAACAGGTCGGATGGAACGGCACTTTCCGCATCGTGGGCCAGATGCGCACCCAGGTCGACTCCGACATGGCCATCGACCCGATGCTCTCCGAGGGCGTGTGGCGGTGGATGCTTGACTGCCTCGACGGCGCGGGTGCGGGGTTTCATGACATGACGGGAACGGTCACCCGCGAGATGAGCGAGGCCTTCGGCGGGCTGGAGCTGAAGGGCTCGTCCCTGTTCGTCGAGGTTCGAGCATCCTGGACACCCGCTACCGAGTATCTCGGCGAGCACCTGTCGGGCTGGGCGGATGTCATGCGCCGCACGGCCGGCATCGTTCCCACCCGCCACCTCGAAGGAGTCTGAGTGCTGGTCAACAACGGCGGCGGCCTGCCGCAGGGCAACACAGACGACCCCGAACTTATCGCGCAACCGCGCGGGGGGACCCCCGCCGTCATCGACACCGCCTGCGAGCTCGAGGAGGCCGCTCGGGCCCTCGCCGCGGGCTCGGCACCCGTCGCGCTTGATGTCGAGCGCGCCCAGGGGTTCCGCTACGGCGCCGATCCGTACCTGGTGCAGATTCGCCGCGAGGACGTCGGTACCTTCCTCGTCGACACGAACGCTCTTCCCGATCTTTCGGTCCTCCAGCCCGGCGTCAACAACGTCTGGCTGCTACACGACAGCCTGCAGGACCTACCGAATCTGCGTCAGGTCGGCCTCGCCCCCTCCTCGCTGTTCGACACGGAGGTAGCAGCGCGCCTGGTCGGGCTGGAGCGCTTCGGCCTGGCCGCGGTCGCCGAGCAGGTTCTGGGCCTGGGCCTCGTCAAGGACCATCAGGCCTCCGACTGGTCGGTGCGCCCCCTACCCAAGGATTGGCTGCGCTATGCCGCCCTCGACGTCGAGCTGCTCACGGAGTTGTACTACCGCCTCTCCAAGCGCCTCGACCAGCTGGGACGCTGGGAGTGGGCGCAGCAGGAGTTTGCCTACGCGCTCACGGTCTCGCCCCCCGCCGCCAAGGCGGATCGGTGGCGGTCCCTCCCCGGGGCGGGCAAGATCCGCACGCGCCGCGGCCTGGGAGTGCTCAAGGCCCTGTGGGAGACGCGGGAGTCGATCGCGCGCCGCATCGACATGTCCCCGGGACGCCTCGTGCGTAACGCTGCGCTCGTGCGGGCCGCGTCCGCACCTCCGCGCAACAAGCGCGCGCTCATGTCGATCGGCGAGTTCCGCTCCCCCGTCGCGCGCCAGTACGAGGACGAGTGGATGCGCGCCCTCGCCTCGGTCGCCGCGATGACGGAGGACGAGCTGCCCCCCAAGCGCAAGCCCGTGCAGCCCGGCTCGATCCCGGAACCGCGCCAGTGGGCTCGAATCGACGAGGCCTCGGCGGCGCGCCTGGGGACGGTTCGCGCGGCGGTCGCGTCCGTCGCGTCCAGCATCGGCGTTGCACCCGAGGTGCTGCTCGCCCCGCAGGTGCAACGCTACCTCGCGTGGGCGCCCCTGGACCCCTCGCGGCCTTCGGGAGACGAGGTCGAGGAACGGATGGTGACCCGAGGCGCCAGGGACTGGCAGATCGACCTGACCCTCGATCCGATCTGCGACGCGCTCGGCGTCTAGGCGGGGTGGGGCGCGAAGCCGACCGCAGCATTCCCGACGAACGCCGGGTGCACCGGGGTGCCGGCTGTCGCAGGGCGCGGGCCGCGCTTCAGCGCTCGCGCAGCGTCGCGAGCAGTGCGCGCGCCGCGCGCTCGATACCGTCCGCGTCGTAGCCAAACTCGGCGATCATCTGCGCTCGCTCCCCGTGCTCGGGAAGGACCTGGGGGACGCCCAGGCAGCGAACGGGCGTGTCCTCCTGCGCCAGGGCGTCGCGCAGCGCCCAACCGAATCCGCCGCGGACGATGCCGTCCTCGACGGTGATCACGCCGTCGTAGCCCGCTGCCATCCGAGCCAGGTCGGCCGAGATCGGCACCAGCCAGCGCGGATCGACCACGGTCACGCTGATGCCGTCGGCCCCGAGGCGCCTGGCCGCCGCGATGGCGTCGGGAGCGCACGCCCCGGTTCCCACGATGAGGAGCCTACTCGAGGAGCCGTCCCCGGCCTCGTCGATGAGAACGTCCACGTCCCCGACGCTGGTCAGTGCCGGCATCGGCTCGGGCAGAGAACCCTTGCGGTAGCGCACCACGGTGGGGGCGTCGTCCACGTCAAGGGCTTCGCGCAGCTCGGCGCGCAGAGTGTCCTCGTCGCGGGGGGCGGCCAGGCGCAAGCCCGGGATCATCGAACACATCGCGATGTCCCACACTCCGTTGTGGGAGGCCCCGTCGGTTCCGGTGATCCCCGCCCGGTCAAGCACGACGGTGACGCCGGCCCGGTGCAGGGCGACGTCCATGAGGAGTTGGTCGAAAGCGCGGTTGAGGAACGTGGCGTAGAGGGCGACGACCGGGTGGGCGCCCTCGTAGGCCATTCCGGCGGCGGAGGCCATGGCCTCGGACTCCGCGATGCCCACGTCGATCACGCGACCCGGGTAGGCCTCGTGCATGGGGCCGAGCCCGACGGGCTGCATCATCGCGGCCGTGATACCCACGATATCGTCGCGCCACCCGGCCTGGGCGCAGATCTCGTCGGCGAAGACGCTGGTCCACCCGAAGCGCTCGGGGGCCACGGGCAGGCCGGTTTCCGAGTGGATCGGGCCGACCGCGTGAAAACGATCCGCGATATCCTTCTCTGCGGGCTTGTAGCCGCGCCCCTTCTCGGTGATCATGTGAACGATGACGGGCTCTTCGAGGCTGCGAGCACGCCGCAGGGCGGTCTCGACGGCGCCGACGTCGTGGCCGTTGACGGGGCCGATGTACTTTAGGCCGAGATCCTCGAACATGACCTGCGGTATGAGCGCGTCCTTGATACCCGACTTGAGGCCGTGCAGCGCGTCGTAGGCGGCGCGCCCCGGGGCGCCGTGGCTGAGCAGATGCTGCTTGCCCCAGGCGAGCGCCTTCTCGTAGCCGGCGGAGGTGCGCAGCGCGTCCAGATGGACCGCCAGGCCGCCGATCGTGGGGGCGTAGGAGCGGCCGTTGTCGTTGACCACGATGACGATTCGTCGGTGCTTCGAGGCGGCGATGTTGTTGAGGGCCTCCCAGGCCAGGCCGCCCGTCAGGGCGCCGTCGCCGATAACGCCGACCGTCCAGGTGCGCTCACCGCGGCGGTGCTTCTCGCGCGAGATGCCGTCCACCCACGCCAGGGAGGCCGAGGCGTGGGAGGACTCCACGACGTCGTGCTCGGATTCCGCTCGCGACGGGTACCCCGACAGCCCGCCCGGGCTTCGCAGCGATGAGAAGTCGTGGCGCCCGGTGAGCAGCTTGTGCACGTAGGCCTGATGTCCGGTATCGAAGACGATCGTGTCCTGAGGCGAACGAAAGACGCGGTGCAGCCCGATCGTCAGTTCGACGACGCCGAGATTGGGGCCCAGATGCCCGCCCGTGCGCGATACGTTGTCAATCAGAAAGGCGCGGATCTGCGCCGCCAGCTGGTCAAGCTCTTCCCGCTGGAAGCGACGCAGCTCCCGAGGAGTGGTACAGCGCGCCAGCAGGTCACGCGTCTTGAGTGATACAGACATGCACCCTAGTGTAGATGCCTAGCGTCTCACCTACAGATCAAATTGGTGGCGCTCGTCCTGCGGATACGCGCGGGCCACTTGCGGTCGCATTAAGATGGAGGCATTGGCTCGCCAACCGCTCAAGGAGGCACTATGTCCGTCACCGTCGCACCCCACGGAAGCTGGAAGTCCCCGCTCACGGGCGATTCTTTCACTGCCCGCTCAGTCACCCTGTCCCAGGTCCGCGTCGATGGTCCGGACACGTACTGGGTTGAGGGGCATCCGCTGGAGGGAGGACGCGGCACGCTCCTGCGCCGTCGGGCCACCGGCGAGACGGGCGAGGTCCTGCCCCTGATCGACGGCACCCGCCTGCCCGACGTCGGAACGCGCGTCCACGAGTACGGCGGAAAGGCCTACGCGGTCCACCACGGGGTCATCGTCTTCTCGGACCGCGTCGACGGCCGCGTCTACGCCTACGACACCTCGGACACGCGCCGCGGAGTGCGCCCCCTGACGCCCCTGTCGAAGGTGCGCTACGGGGACTTCTGGATCGCGGATGTGCGCGGCCTCGTGTATGCGGTCGCCGAGGACCACAGCGGCGAGGGCGAGCCCGTGAACTCGATCGTCGCTATCCCGCTGGACGGTTCGGCGGCACGTGACGGCGACGTGATCATCCCGGTCTTTGGCGGCACCGACTTCGCGCAGGCGCCCACGGTCTCCCCCGACGGCACGAAGCTCGCGTGGATCACGTGGAATCACCCGCACATGCCGTGGACCTACTCGCGCCTGCACGTCGCATCCCTGACCTTCGAGGGCACGATCGACCAGGAGGTCGTGCTGGTGGATCGCCCGAGCGTGTGCGTGTACGAGCCGCGCTGGACGCTGGACGGCGAGCTCATCCACGTGGACGATTCCTCCGGCTGGGCAAACCTGTACCGCACGCAGGGCTTCACGTGGAAGGAGGACGAGGACCCGAACGCGTGGAACTCCCGCCTGCGCACCCGCGCCCTGCACCCGGGCCCGCGTGCCTTCTCCCACCCGCACTGGAACCTCGGTCTGCACTCCTACGACAACTTCGACAACGACTATCTCGTGTGCTCGTGGGCCGAGGACCAGGTGTGGCACATCGGAACGGTGCGCATCGACAACGGCATGGCGGAAGAGTGGGCGACCGGCTGGTGGCCCATCGGCAACGTCGCGGCGGCCGACGGCCGCGTCGTCTTCCTTGCGGATTCCGCGACGCACGCTCCGGCGATCGTCGAGGTGTCGCGCGGCAAGACGAAGGTGCTGCGCCCCTCCTCCGAGGCCGAGGTTCCAGCGGCGCTGATCTCCACGGCCGAGATGCTCACGTGGAAGACATCCGACTCCGAGGAGGCGCACGGTTTCTACTACGCCCCCGTCAACCCGGACTTTAGCGCGCCCGAGGGCGAGCTGCCCCCGCTGATCGTCAACGTGCACGGGGGGCCGACCAGCGCGGCGCGCCCGGGGCTACAGGTTCCCTTCCAGTACTGGACCAGCCGCGGATTTGCGGTCCTGGACGTGAACTACCGCGGATCGACGTCGTTCGGCCGCCCCTACCGCGAGCGCCTGAACGGCAACTGGGGCGTGATGGACGTTCAGGACTGCATCGACGGCGCCCGCTACCTGATAGACCTGGGCCGAGTCGACTCCAAGCGCGTGGCGATCCGCGGGCGTTCCTCCGGCGGCTTCACGGTGCTCAACGCGCTGGCTTCCTCGGACGTGTTCACGGCGGGCACGTCGTTCTTCGGCATCGCGGACCTGGCGAAGCTGTCGGCGACCACTCACAAGTTCGAGTCGCACTACGACAGTCTCCTGCTCGGCACCGACGACCCGTCGGATCCGGTGTGGACCGAGCGTTCGCCCATCAACCGCATCGCGGAGATTAAGGCCCCGCTCATGCTCCTGCAGGGCACGGATGACCGGGTCGTACCCGCTGAGCAGGCGAAGGAGATGTACGAGGCTCTGCGCGCCGCGGGCAACGCCGTTGCCCTGAAGCTCTACGAGGGCGAGGGACACGGCTTCCGGTCAGCCGAGAACATCAAGGACGCTTGGCTGTCGGAGCTGTCCTTCTATCGTACCGTTTGGGGCATCGCCACTGACACCCCGATTCACGTGGAGATCGCAAACCTGTGAGGGAAGCATCGTCGTCCCCGCAGCCCGACCTGCCGACTGTGGGGACTCGGGTTCGCGTCGGCCACACGGTCGCCGCGCATCGTTCCTTGCTCGGCGTGGCCTCCGCCCTCGTCGGGGCCGTCGTCGGCGCGGCCGCCGTGTTGTTCAATCTCGCGATCCGCGCCTGGACGTGGGTGTCGACGGGATTCGATGAGTACACGACACACATCGGTGCCCCCCACGGAGCCTGGGGCTTGGCGTCCTGGGTCTTCCTGCTGGCGTCCCCAGCGCTCGCCGGCTTTCTCTACGGCCCCCTCATCCAGCGCTTCGCCCCCAGCGCCAAGGGGCACGGCATCCCCGAGGTCATGCTGGCGGTTCGCCGCAAGGGCGGGCGCATCCCTGGCCGCGTCGCGGTCGTGAAGATCCTCGCCTCTGCCCTCACGATCGGTTCGGGAGGCTCGGCGGGGCGCGAGGGTCCCATCGTCCAGGTGGGCGCGTCGCTGGGCTCAACCATTGCCTCGTGGATGCGCATGCCCGTCTCCCGAGTCGTGCTGCTCGCCTCGTGCGGGTCGGCGGCCGGCATCGCGGCGACCTTTCACGCTCCCCTGGCGGGGGCGGTCTTCGCCCTCGAGGTTATCCTCGTTGAGTTCACGGCCGAGGCGTTCGGCTTCGTCGTGATCTCCGCCGTGACGTCCTCCGTAGTTGCGCGCATCGCGCAGGGCGACGAAATGGTCATTCGCGTGGCCGACAACCTGACCTTCGCGTCGATGTCAGACATGTGGTGGGTGGCGCTCCTCGGCCTCGTCGCCGGCCTGTGCGGCCTCGGCTTCTCGAAGCTCCTGTACGCGTCCGAGGACCTGATCGATTGGGTGTGGGCGCGCACGCGCCTGCCCGAGTGGGCGCGGCCGGGCGTCCTGGGGCTCCTGCTCGGCGCGGGCCTGGTGGTCTTCCCCTACATGTACGGATCCGGCTACCCGCTGGAGGAGCAGGCGATCGCGGGGAACTATTCGATCGCCTTCCTGCTCGCCCTCATGCTGGGCCGTGCAGTATTCACGTCGTTCACCATCGGTATGGGCGGTTCGGGCGGCGTCTTTGCGCCCACGCTGTTCATCGGCGCGATGGCGGGAGCTGCCTTCGGGGACATTGTTTCTCCCCTGTCGGATTCGCCCGTCGGTGTGTTCGCCGTCGTCGGCATGGGCGCGGCGTTCGCGGGTGCCGCGCGCGCTCCGATGACGGCCGTCCTCATCATCGTGGAGATGACCGGTCAATTCTCACTGATTCTGCCGATGATGCTGGCGGTCGTGATTGCCACGGGCGCCTCGCGATTCCTGACGCGCGCGACGATTTACACGGAGAAGCTGCGCCGCCGCGGCGACGTTCTTGACGACCCGGTCGAGGGCACGCTGCTGGGAACGCGCGCGGCCTCCCAGTGGATGAGCGCGGCGCCGGAGGTTCTCGCTTCCTCCCGATCCGTGGCCTCCGCCCTGTCGGCGCTGCGCCGAACGAAGGAGACCGTGCTGCCCGTGGTCGACGGGGAGGGGCGCTTCGCGGGGCTCGTCTCCTCGCTGCGCCTGGCCGAGCTCACGCAGGAGGGCGGCGCGCTCGACGCTCCCGTGTCGGACCTGCCCCTCATCGACGAGGCCGTGGCGGCCTGCGCTTCCCCGTCCGCGGTTCTCGGCGCGCTCAGGAGCACCGGCCTGCAGGCCCTGCCCGTCCTCGACGAGGAGCGCCGCGTGATCGGCTGGGTCTCCGAGCGCGACCTGGTCGATCGCATGTACCGCGACCAGCGGCGCGCCATCGCGGCCCGCACCCAGACGTCGTGGGGCTCGCGCATGCAGGAGCGCAGGAAGCGCCACTAGCGCGTCAGGACGGACACCATCTCCACGTGGTGGGTGTGAGGGAAGAGGTCCCACGCCCGAAGCGATTCGAGCGAGTATCCGGCCTCGGTGAGGCAGCGCAGGTCGCGCGCTGCGGCTGCCGGGTCGCAGGAGACCAGGACGACGCGGGGAGCTCCCGTCGCCCGGATGGCCTCGCACACCTGCGCGCCGGCGCCCGCGCGCGGCGGGTCCGCCACGATCACGTCGGGGACCGCGCCCAGCTGGCCCGACAGGTCGACGACTCCTTCTCGGTCGACGTTCCCGGCGAAGGCATCCGCCCAGTCGAAGGCGGCGACGTTCTCGCCGGCGTCGCGCACGGCCCCCTCGTCCCCCTCGAGAGTGACCACGCGGCCCGACCTGCCAACCGCGCGGGCGAGCGGAACGGAGAACAGGCCGGCCCCCGAGTACAGCTCCATGACCGACCGGCCGGCGCCGGCCTCGCCACCGAAGGCGGCCGACGCCACGGCGTTGGCGAGGACCTCGGCCCCGCGCGCGTGGGTCTGCCAGAAACCGGAGGGGCGAACGTGGTAGGACTCGGCCGTTGCGGCGACGGGGACGTTCCAGCGCAGGACCGCGGCGTCGATACGAGTCCCGTCGGGCGCGTAAGTGTCTTGGCCGATCAGCACGACGGGGTCGCCTTCGGAGGGAGCCACCGCGCGCACTCGGTCACCGGGCTTCCAGTGGGCGCGCCAGGGCGAGTCCTCGCCGAAGAGCCCGAGCTCGCGGATCGCCCGGACGGCCAGCGGCATGTCGTCGAGTGCGAGGACGCGCCGACCCCGGAACTCGTGCATTCCCGCGCGGCCAGCCTGGTCGATGACGACGTCAATGCGGCAGCGCCGGCCGGTCAGAGAATCGGTCGGGTCCTCATCCCCGGGCGCGGGAGCCACGGTCACTCCCCCCCGCGCCTTGACGGCCTCGGCCAGGGCCTCGCCGCCGACGCGGCGCAGCTGGCCGGTGATGACGCGCGTCTTCCAGTCGCGCTGGGCGGCGGGTCTCAGGTGAGCGAGTTCGCCGCCGCCGACGCCTCCGGGACCCGCCTGGGGCCACGCGGAAGCGACTCGGTCGGGCGACGCCTCGATGATCTCGACCGCATCCGCCCACGCCAGCTTCCTCTGGGCGGCGGTGACGCGGGCGCGGACGACCTCGCCGGGGGCGGCGTGCCGCACGAAGACGACGCGCCCGTCCCCGTCTCGGGCCACGCACGCACCGCCGTGCGCGGGCTCGCCGACGGTCAGCTCGAGGGCCTCGCCGACGCCGTCGCGGCTGCGCTCAAACTCCGGTTGGCGGCGCGAGGGGCGGCGCGGGGGGCGACGGCTCATCGGGGCTCCTCTTCGGTGGTGGTCTCCTGCGGGTCGGCGGGATCCTCGTTTCGGTGTTCTGGCGGCGCGGTCGGTGCCCCCACGCGCAGGAAGGGGTCGTTGACGCGCTGGCGGCCCTCCACGACGTCGTCCTCGCCGAGCTGCCAGGGAACGATGGTGATGACGACGCCCGGCACGTTCAGCAGGGAGGCGCGCAGGCGCAGGCCGGACTGGTTGTGGAGGAGATTCTCCCACCAGTGCGTGACGAGGAACTGCGGCATGTACACGATGAGCATCTCGGTGGGCATCGAGCGGCGCCGGCCTCGCACGTATTGCACGATGACCGAGGAAATGTCGCGGTAAGGCGCGGAGAGCAGCGTCAACGGGACGGGCACGCCCGAGGCTCGCCACTGGCGCAGAATCCCGTTCTCTTCCTCGTCATCGGCCACCACCGAGACAAGCTCGATTGACGTCGGCGACGAGGCGCGCGCGGCGGCGATCGCACGCATGGCGGGGCGCGAGAGGGAAGAGACCAGGACGAGGGCGCGCACGCGGGTCGGCAGGGCGCGTCGGGCGTTCCAGTCGTCAACTCGCAGCTGCTCGCGAGTGGTCTCGTAGTGGCGGTGAATCGAGATCTGGATGCCGAAGGCGACCGCGATCATGAGCAGCGTGATCCACGCGCCGTGTGTGAGCTTGGTGGCCAGCACGATGATGAGGACCGTCCCCGTCATCATGAAACCGACGATGTTGACGGCGCGCGAGCGCAGTACCGCCATGCGCTCCGCCCCGGACTGTCGGGTGCGCAGCTGCTTGTTCCAGTGGCGGATCATTCCCAGCTGCGAGAGCGTGAAGGAGATGAACACGCCGACGACGTAGAGCTGGATGAGGCGGGTCGTCTGAGCCTGGAAGCCCACGATGAGCGCGATCGCGGCGAGCGTCAGGACGACGATGCCGTTGGAGTACGACAGGCGGTCGCCCCGGCGCACCATCTGATGGGGCAGGTAGGAGTCGCGCGAGAGCACGGAGGCCAGCGTCGGGAAGCCGTTGAAGGCCGTGTTGCCAGCGAGCACCAGGATGAAGCCGGTAACGACCGTGATGAGGATGAAGAGGATCGACCCGTGTCCGAAAACGGCGGAGGCGATCTGGGAGATGGCCGGGTCGACGGGTACTTTCCTCGCCACGGGAACGCCGTCGACGGCGAGCTGCGTGGCCGGGTCTTCGACGATCTTGACCCCCGTCGCGCGTGCGAGCACGAGGATCGAGATCATCATGGAGGCAGCGATGGCGCCCAACAGGGCCAGCGTTGTCGCCGCGTTGCGCGACTTGGGGCGGCGGAACATCGGAACGCCGTTCGAGATGGCCTCAACGCCGGTGAGGGCGGCGCAGCCGGAGGAGAAGGCGCGCATGAGCAGGAAGGCGCCCGCCAGGCCCGCCAGGCCATCCGCGTGGCCCGGGGCGGCGACGAGCTCATAGGCGGCCGTGGGGGCGGCGCCGAGATGGCCCGTCGCCATCTTGGCGAAGCCGACGACGACCATGAGACCTATGGAGCCCATGTACACGTAGGTCGGAATCGCGAAGGCGCTGCCTGCCTCGCGAGTGCCCCGCAGGTTAAGGATGGCCAGGATGATGACGAGGCCGACGGCGATCGGGACCTCGTGGCCGAGCAGCGCTGGTACGGCCGTCGTGACGTAGTTCGCGCCCGAGGAGATCGAGACGGCGACCGTGAGGATGTAATCGACCAGCAGCGCCGAGGCAACGAGCAGGCCCCAGGAACGCCCGAGGTTCGTGGTCACGACCTCGTAGTCGCCGCCGCCAGAGGGGTAGGCGTGGACGGTCTGGCGGTAGGAGGCGACCACGACGGCCAACACGAGGGCAACGACGACCCCCACCCAGACGGACTGCATGGCAGCCATGGCGCCCGCTAGGGCAAGGGTGAGGAGGACCTCGTCTGGCGCGTAGGCGACCGAGGAAAGGGCGTCCGATGCGAAGATCGGAAGAGCGATGCGTTTGGGAAGGAGCTGGTGGCCCATCGCGTCCGATCGCATCGGGCGTCCGATGAGCACGCGCTTCGCGTAGGCCAACAAGTTCGTCACGTCATGTAAGACTAGCCCACCCCGCGCCACTCTGAGAAGGAATGTCTGCCACTGCTAGCTATTCCGAGCCGAGCGGAGTACTTTGGTTCTCGTGCACTTTGTGATCATGGGTTGCGGGCGCGTCGGCGCCCGCCTGGCATCAACGCTCGACGCGGCGGGTCATTCCGTGGCCATTATCGACCAGGATTCCAAGGCGTTCTCGCGCCTGTCCTCCGATTTTTCCGGCCGCAGGGTCACGGGCGTGGGCATGGACCGCGGCTGCCTGCGCCAGGCCAACATCAAGGAGGCCTACGCCTTCGCGGCTGTCTCATCAGGTGATAACTCGAACATTATCGCCGCGCGCGTCGCACGCGAGGTCTTCCACGTCGAGCACGTCGTCGCGCGGATCTACGATCCCGCGCGCGCCTACCTCTACGAGCGCCTGGGCATCCCCACCGTCGCCTCCGTGCAGCGCACCACGGAGTCGGTGCTGCGTCGTATGCTTCCCCCCGATGCGTCTCTGATCTGGTCCCACCCAACCGGGGCAGTCAGCCTCGTCAACGCGAGCCCCTCCCCCGGCTGGTACGGCCTGAGCTTCCGTCTCGTCGAGGAGCTCACCGGCAAGCGCATCATCTTCACCTCGCGGCTGGGATCGATCCTCACCGCGCAGCCCGACTTCGTGATCCAGGAACACGATCAACTGTATTTCGCGATCGACGGCACGGACACGACGCGGCTGCGCGACCAGCTGGCCAACCCGCCGAAGACGGAGGAGTGAGCATGAAGATCATCATCGCGGGAGCCGGCTCGGTGGGCCGAAGCGTTGCTTTGGAGCTTCTTGCCCACGGCCACGACATTACCCTCATCGACAACATGCCCGAGAAGCTGCGCATTGCCTCGGTCGCGGACGCAGACTGGGTGCTAGCCGACGCCTGCTCCCCGGAGGCTCTGCGCGACGCTGGCGTGGAGGACGCCGACGTGGTTGTGGCAGCGACCGGGGACGACAAGGCGAATCTGGTGATCTCCCTGCTGAGCAAGACGGAGTTCGCCATCCCCCGCGTGGTCGCCCGCCTGAACAACCCCAAGAACGAATGGCTGTTCGATCAGGCGTGGGGCGTCGACGTATCCGTGTCGACCCCGCGCATCATGACGGCGCTCGTCGAGGAGGCGGTCTCGGTCGGCATCCCTGTCCGCCTCTTCTCCTTCAACACGGCGGCCGTGTCCATGCACGCGCTGATCCTGCCCGAGGACTCCCCCGTGATCGGCACGCGCGTGCGCGGGCTGGAGCTGCCAGCGCAATCCGTGCTGGCAGCGCTTCTGCGCGACGGGCGCCCGCTGACCCCCAGCGCCGACGACGTGTTCGAGGCCTCCGACGAGCTCCTGCTCCTCGTGCCCGACGCGGACTCCGCGGGCCTGGATCAGCTGCGAGCTACCGTCGCCTCCCCCTCCTGCGAGGAGACCGAGGAGGACGCCGAGTAGGCGCGCAGGCCCCACCAGGTGGCCCAGGATCCGAGCGCAAAGAGGGGAAGCCCGAGGGCAAGCTTGGCGACGCCCAGCGCGCCGACGGCTCCCAAAGCCCACAGGGGCGCCTGGACGGCGACGCGCAGCCCGAACAGGCCCGCCCACATCCACGTGAGCACGTCGCATCTGCGCCGCAGGCCGCGCAGCATCGGATCGCGCTTCCAGCCCCTCGGAAGGCCGGTCAGCATCGCGTAGAAGAACCCCACGAGGCTGGAGCGAACCAGGACCGACGCCGCGAAAGCAGCTGACATGGCGACGTTAGTAGCGATACCCCACGCAAAGTAGTTCTCGCCGCGCCCGGTAGCGGCAGCGAAAAACACGCCGACGGCGACGCCGAAGAGACCGGAGATGGCCTGCTGTACGCTCTGACGCTGGATCAGTCGAATAGCGCAGGCAACGACGGCGACGGCGGAGGCTGCGACGAGAGTCGGCACCAGGGCGCGCGTGGCGACGTAGACGATGACGAAGACGAGTCCGGGCGCGCTGGTTTCGACGACGCCGCGCGGCCCGCCCAGGGCCTGCGACCACGAGAACTCCTCGGAGGTCGCCTGGCTCATCCAACGCGGAGCGGACATCAACCCTCCCCCGCAATCACGCGGTAGAGCGGATTGATGATCACCAGGCGCTCGCCGACGCGCCCGACGGTTCCCTCGACCTCGAGTCGCTGTCCGACGCTCAGGCCAGGGATGGACGAACGCCCCGGCCAGCGCAGCTCGAGGGTGTCGGTGCCATCGTAGAGGGTGGCGACGAGGACGCGCTGCGCCCCCTCCTCGGGCGGGTAGGTCATCCCCAGGAGCGTGCCGAACACGAGCGCACGGGACCGATCAGTCACTTCGCGGATGGGGGTAACGCCGCGGGCGGCGCGCGCCGAATCCTCGTCGAGGGCGGCATCCAGGGAACGCGCGTCCTTATCGAGGCCGAGCGCGGCGCTGATCCGGGAAGTCCACGAGGCCATCTCAGTCCTCCTGAGCGCCCGCGGGCAGGCGGACGGGCAGGAGTTCCAGGCGTGTCCTCGGGTGCTCGTCTCGGCGAACGACGATGCGGTCAATGACCTTCTCGATCTCAAGCCCGGACTCGGCGTCGGCGGCCGCGGGACCGAGAATGTCGATTCGAGCGAACCAGCGGTCCCCCTCGCGACCCAGGATGCGCATGCGCGAGGTAGCGGAACGGCCGTCGGGCATCGTCATGGGCATGTCGACCAGCAGTTCGTGACCGTAGCGCGTGCGAATGTCGGCGACGTTGGCCCCCTGCTTCTCGAACCCACTGCGGATCTCGTCACGCAGCTCGTCCCACACGCCTCCGGAGCGAGGCGCGGCGGCAACGCTCATCTGGATGCCGGAGTTGCCCAGCACGACGAGGATCTGCAGGACCGTGGTGCCGTCGTCGGCGACCTGGGTGCGCAGCTGCATTCCCGGGCGGGCCGGGAACAGGATGGCCCCCATGTCGACGTAGCCCTCGGAGGTGTCCACGTCCCCGTAGTTTCGGGGACCGGGCTCGCCCCAGATCTCGGCGTCCTCGTCGCTCAGGCGAGGCAGGGCCTCGACCTCTTCGATCTCCTCGTCGCGTGTCTTCTTCTTGCGTCCGAACATCCCTCTACCTCACATCGCGCACTCGGAACACACGGGAGCGCCGTTGGCGTCCACGTGGTCGAGCTGCGAGGCGTGGTGGACGAGGAAGCACTGCGAGCAGGTGAACTCGTCGTCCTGTCGGGGCACGACGTGGACGGTGAGTTCCTCCTTGGACAGGTCCGCTCCGGGAAGCTCGAAATTCTCGGCGGCCTCGTTCTCGTCTTCTTCGATCTCGGCTGACCCCGCATCGTTGCGACGAGACTTCAGCTCCTCGATCGAGTCCTCCGAGACCTCGTCCTCGTTCTTACGCGGCGCGTCGTAATCGGTTGCCATGGTTCTCCCCTTTCACCCTCGCGCTGTGTTGCACAAGTGGTCTATGCGCAGGGAGGATAACACTTGTTGGAGTGTCGTGCCATCGTATGTGTGACACGCGCGCCGCTGCGCGACATTGTGTGCATAATTTGAGACGATTCCACCGAGACATCTGAGGAGGAAGCGATGATTGAGCTCGAATTGCTCGGGACCAGCTCCGACGGCGAGTCCCTGGTGCTCACCGACGCCCAGGGGGAACGCTATTCCGTGCTGATCTCGGACGAGCTCCGCGGTGCCACGCGCCGTGACCGTCCCCGCGTCGAGGTCGCCCCGTCGCGACCGACGCTGGCTCCTCGCGACATTCAGGCCCTTCTGCGCGCGGGCGCGACCCCGCAGGAAATCGCCGCGGATCACGCCATGGACGTTCACGCGGTCCAACGCTTCGAGGCCCCCGTGCAGGCGGAGAAGGATTACGCGCTCACGCGCGCCCGCGCGGTGCGCATCGGCGAGGGAGGACCTACGATGGGCGACCTCGTCCTCGATCGGCTCGCCGCCCGCGGCGTCGACCCCTCCACCCTCGAGTGGTCGGCCACGCGCGAGGTCTCCCAGCCGTGGCAGATCATCGTGACCTTCGTGCAGGGCGCGGCCGAGCACGCCGCCCACTGGCACCTGACGCACTCGGGGACGCTCGAGGCCATCGATCAGGAGGCGCAGTGGCTCACCGAGCAGGTCTCCGCCTCGCCCACCGCCTCGATCTTCACCCCGATCGCGCGACCCGCGCCGGATCCCGACGAGGCGGAGCTACGTAACCGCGAGGCCCTCGTCGATCAGCTCAACGCGGCGCGCGGCAAGCGCCAGAAGGTCGAGGTCGACCTGGGCGACGAGGTGGACGAGGAAGCCGAGTACCTGGCCGCCATCGCCGAGATGGACGATCCCGCCGACGCCGAACCGGAACCCTCCACCGGCCCGATTTCCGCGCGCATCTACTCGCTGGCCTCGGCGCGCACCAAGGTTGAGCCCGCCCCCGACCAGGAGGACGCACTGTTTTCCGCTCCCCCCGCGTCGCGTTCCTCGCTCACAGGATCCATCCCGGTGGGGACACGATCGACGCGGGACGGCGCCCAGACCTCGTCCCACGCGCTGCCGTGGCTCTCCGACGCCCCGCAGCGCGACGAGGCGGCGGACACGGCGGAGCACGAAACCCCGGCGACACCCCTGAAGGCCGTGGCCTCCGATGCCCGGCCCGGCACTGACGATGCCACGTCGGCCGACACCGCGGCCGCGCCCGCCCAGGGGCCGACGGGGTCGCGCCTGTCCCGCAACACCGCCGCGAAGAAGGGACGGCGCTCGGTACCCAGCTGGGACGAGATTCTCTTCGGCTCGAAGCCGTAACCCGCCTAGGTGAGGGCGAGGACGGGGATGCGCATCTCCCGGGACGTCACCGACCCGTGAATTCCCGGCATCGCGATGGCCGCCGCGCTCTGCGTGCGAGAGTCGACCACTCCCCCGCTGCCGCGGGCCAGGACTAGCAGGTCGCCGATGATCGACGCGCCGTCTCCCTGGCCGATCAGCTCCGGCATCTGGCTGCGCGACAGTATCCAGGCGCCCTCCCCGAGGACATCGCGCCATCGCTCCTCCACCTCCCGGGCGCGCCCCTCCTCGGCGTGAACGTGCGCCGCCCGCGTCTCACCCGCGATGACCCGAACCCCCTCGCGCAGGGCGGGCGTGACGGCCACGTCGACGATGCGCGAGCGATCCACGTTCACCATGCCGTGGTCGGCCGTCAGCACCGTGCGCACGCCGCCCGGCAAGCCCCGCAGCAACGTCGCAAGGCCCGCGTCGAACTGCTCCACCTGACCGATCCAGGCGTCGGAGGCCACGCCGTGGGCGTGGCCAGAATGGTCGATTTCCGACCAGTAGAGGTAGACGACGGGCGTTCCTGCGCGAAGCTCGCGCAGGGCAGCGCTCACGCGCTCCTCCAGCGTGTCCGCGGGCACGTGCCGCGCGCCGCGAAGCGCCGCGCCTGTCAGGCCCGACCCGGCGAAGCGCGCCGGGGAGACGACCGCGGAGGAGACCCCCTGCGCGGCCAGTCGCTCGAAGTAGGTGGGAACAGGCTGCCACTCGGCGGGGGCGGGCCCGCCCTCCATGGCGAGCAGGTTCATGAGCCCACCGCCGTAGGCGACGCTGAATCCGACCATGTTCGTCGCCCCTGGGCGCGCTCCCGTGCCGAACGCGGTGATTGCAGCCGACGTCGTCGAGGGCACGATCGTGTGAATCGAGCGGATATCGCCGCGCATGCGGCGCAGTGTGGGAGTGTGACCCAAGTGCTCCTGCATCAGCTCGTATCCGAAGCCGTCGACGAGGATGAGCAGCACCTGGCTCGCCCCGGCCTCAATCCCCAGCGCGCTTGCTGCCTCATCGCACGCGCCCGGCAGGCTCGGGTCGATGGAGGACAGCGCGGCGGGGATGATGTCGGTGATCGAGGGGTCGCCCGGGTCAGGCAGGTCGGCGCCCGGCATGTCCAGCGTCATCGCGCGATCACGCACCGCGCGTTCCCATCAGCTTGGCGAGGCAATCGACGAACGCGAGCGCCTCGTCCAGGGCGTCCTGCCCGTCGGCGGCCGCGGAGATGCGGAAGGTCATGTCGTCGGGGTAGAGCGAGCCCGTCAATCCGTGGTCGGCCACGCAATTCGCGTCGTCGCAGCGCGCAGGCTCAAGCTCAAGGCGACGGGCCCCCTTGAGGTCGAGCGCGATCGTCATCTCGGATAGCCCCTGCGCGTTCTCGGGGTCCGTGAAGACCTCCATGGTGGAGTAGCCCGCGATGTCGCACGCGCGATGCACGGCGGTGGCAATGTTGGCGCAGTTTCCTTCCATCTCGTCGACGTGCAGCTGGACGATGGCGTGGCCCGTGAGGGAGACGACGGTGAGGTGACGGAACACGGACCCTCGGTCGAAGCCGGTATCCACCTGGCACAGCGTCGCCAGCGGCTCACCATCGCCCAGGGCGCGGCGCAGCGCGCGTTCAACGACTCTCGGGTAGAAGCCGCTTCGTTCAATACGGGTCCATGTGTCCATCCCACAATTGTGCCCCGAAGCGGCGCGCCAGTCGAAATGAGCGCCCAGCCGCGCAATAATTGCGCGTATGGCTAAGAAGGACCAGGTCGTCGACATCCCCGAGAAGGACGAGAACATCTCCGAGATCGACGTATCCGCCGAGATGCGCGGGTCCTTCCTGGAGTACGCCGTCTCCGTGATCTACGCGCGCGCCCTGCCCGACGCGCGCGACGGCTTGAAGCCCGTCCAGCGCCGCATCCTGTTCCAGATGGATCAGATGGGGCTGCGCCCCGACAAGGGGCACGTGAAGTCTCAGCGCGTCGTCGGCGAGGTGATGGGCAAGCTCCACCCGCACGGCGATTCTGCGATCTACGAGGCCCTGGTTCGCCTCGCTCAGCCGTTTAACCTGCGCGTTCCTCTGGTCGACGGCCACGGGAACTTCGGTTCGCTCGATGACGGACCGGCTGCGGCGCGCTACACGGAGGCGCGCATGGCGCCGGCCGCGCTGGACCTGGTGACCGGCCTGGACGAGGACACTGTGGACTTCGTCCCCAACTACGACAACCAGTTCATGCAGCCGGAGGTCCTGCCCGCTGCCTTCCCTCAACTGCTAGTCAACGGCGCGTCCGGCATCGCGGTAGGCATGGCGACGAACATCGCGCCGCACAACCTCGCGGAGACGATCGCGGGAGCGATTCACCTCCTCGACCACCCCTCCGCGACCGTGGCGGACCTCATGCGCTACGTTCCCGGTCCCGACCTGCCCGAGGGCGGCGTCATCGTGGGCCTGGACGGCATCAAGGAGGCATACGAGACCGGGCGCGGCGCCTTCAAGACGCGCGCGAAGGTGCAGATCGAGCGCGTGACAGCCCGCAAGATGGGCATCATCGTCACGCAGCTTCCCTACATGGTCGGCCCGGAGAAGGTCATCGAGAAGATCAAGGAGAACGCTAACGCGGGCCGCCTCAAGGGCATCTCTTCGGTGCAGAACCTCACCGACCGCATCCACGGCCTGCGCCTGGTCATCGAGGTGAAGAACGGGTTTAACCCCGAGGCCGTGCTCCAGCAGCTCTATCAGCGCACGCCGCTGGAGGACTCCTTCTCGATCAACGCCGTGGCCCTCGTGGAGGGCCAGCCGCGCACCTTGGGTTTGAAGGAGATGCTGCAGGTCTTCCTGGACCATCGCCTGGACGTGACCACGCGGCGCAGCCGCTTCCGCCTGGCCAAGTGCGAGAGCCGCCTGCACCTGGTCGAGGGCCTGCTCATCGCGATCCTTGACATTGACGACGTCATCGCGATCATTCGTTCCTCCGACGACGCGGAGACCGCGAGGGATCGCCTCATGACGGCCTTCGACCTGTCCGAGGCCCAGGCGAACTACATCCTCGAGCTGCGTCTGCGTCGCCTCACGAAGTTCTCGCGCATCGAGCTGGAGTCCGAGCGTGACGAGCTCCTCGCCGCGATCGCCTCCCTGCGGGAGGTCCTCGACGATCCGCAGCTGCTGCGGGCGCTGGTGAAGAAGGAGCTGCGCGAGGTCGCGGACCGCCTGGGCACGCCGCGTCGCACGCTGCTGCTGGCCTCAACGGGCACGCCCGTGGGTGCCGGAGCCGCTGCGGAGGACGCCGCGCTGGCGGCTCTGCCGTCGGTGTCGCGCTCCGGCAAGGGCCTGGAGCTGCAGATCCCCGACGACCCCTGCGTCGTGGTGTTGTCCGCGTCGGGAGCGTTGGCCCGCGTCGAGGGCGGGGATCCTCTCGAGCCGGGCCCGCGCGCCGCCTCGGATGGTTGGCGCGCGCAGCTGGCCTCCACCGTTCGCTCGCAGGTGGCCGTCGTGACGCAGGACGGCATCGCGCACCGCATCGACGTGGTTGACCTGCCGGCGCTGCCCCGCTTCGAGACGGGCCTGTCGTTGGCCGGGGCCATGCCGTCCTCGTTGCTGCTGCACACGGACGTCCCCGCCGTCGGCCTGCTGGATCCGGAGGGCGAGGCCGTGGTCGCGATGGGAACCGCCCACGGAACCGTCAAGCGCCTGCGCCCCGACGTTCTCCAGCGCGACGAGTGGGAGGTGATCACCCTGGAGGAGGGCGACCGCCTCGTGGGCTTCGACCAGTGTTCGGACGCAGCCGAGCTGGTCTTCATCTCCTCGGATGCGCAGCTGCTGCGCACCCCCGCCGCGAAGGTTCGCCCGCAGGGTCGCACGGCTGGTGGCATGGCGGGCATGAGGCTCAATCCCGGCGCGGAGGCGCTGGGCTTCTGGGTGGTCGAGGCCCCGATCGATGCCGTGGTGGTCACTGTGGCGGCGGCGCTGGGAGCGCTGCCGGGGACAGGGCAGACGACCGTGAAGGTCACGCCCTTCGAGTGCTACCCAGCGAAGGGTCGCGGCGGCCAGGGGGTGCGCTGTCAGCGTTTCCTGCGGGGCGAGGACCGCCTGGACATCGCGTGGGTGGGTACCAGGCCCGGGCGTGCCGCGTCGGCCGACGGTTCCCCGGTGGAGCTGCCCGCCGAGGACGAGCGCCGCGACGGCTCCGGTGTTCCCATCACCTTCGCGATCGCAGCGCTCGGCTGATCGATTGGCGAACCCGGGCGTGGGCTGAGGCGTCTTCACCCCGGCGCCCGGTGAGCCGCGCAGACAGGGGGCCCGGCCAAGCGGCCGGGCCCCACCGTCAGTTACGGTTCGCTCCCGTCAGCCTCGCAGCGTCTTGTCGGCGGCGAGGATCTCGTCGACTTCCTCTCGCGTGGGCGAGTAGGCGCCCTGGTAGAGGATCGTGATACCCGAGGTGATGATGCCGCGGTGAATGGCGGGCAGGATCTTGTCCCACGACGCCTCGCGCAGGCGCTGCTTGGCCTCGCCCGACCCCAGGAGTCCGGCGTCGACCAGGCCCGAGATCAGGCCGGCCATGAGCGAGTCTCCCGCTCCCACCGTGTCCACCAGCTCGACGTCGAGGGGATCGACGACGAGCATGTCACGCTCGGCGGCCGTCTTGATGTAGACGCCCCAGGGGCCGCGCGTGCACAGGATCAGGGAGGGACCGGACTGGGACCACTCGCGGATGACGTCCTCGACGGGACGGTCCGGGTACAGCCACTCAAGGTCCTCGTCCGATGCCTTGACGACGTCGGCCAGGGCGACGATCGCCTCGACGTGGGGGCGGGCCTCATCCGGCGTGCCCAGGAGGGCGGGTCGGATGTTCGGGTCGTAGGACACGGTGCCGCGGATAGCCTGGCGCTTAACGGCTGCCAGCACCTTGTCGGCGCCGGGCTCGACGACGACCACGTAGGAGCCGGTGTGCACGTGTCCGACGGTGTCGGGGTCCTCGACGGAGGGCACGTCCCACGACAGATCAAACTCGTAGGTCGCGTGGCCTCGTTCGTCGAGGGTCGCGTGCGCGACCGTGGTGAAGTCGGCTCCGTCGGAGCCGGGAGTAAGGGTCACTCCCGCAGCCTCGGCGTGCTCGCGGACCTTCTTGCCGCGCGCGTCGCGCGCGAACCAGGTAGCCAGCTCGGATTCGTGGCCCAGCCGGGTCAGGCCGGCCGCGACGTTGAGCATCGATCCCCCGACAACCTCGACGGGTTCACTGTTTGGGCGGGTGATCTCATCGATGAGAGCTTCCCCGATGTTCACGATTCTAGTCATTCGTCAACCCCAGTTTCTCTTCCATATCTTCGAGCGGAATGCCCTTGGTTTCGGGCATAACCTTCAGGACCCAGAATAGCTGACCAACCATCGCCAGGAAGAAGATTCCAAACGCGAAGCCGCCGCCGAGCTTATCCGTCAGGACCGGGAAAGCGTAGGTGGTGATGAACGCGAACACCCAGTGCGTCAGGGAACCGAGCGACTGGCCGCGGGCGCGCACGCGGTTGGGGAAGATCTCCGAGATGAATACCCAGATCACCGACCCCTGGCCGAAGGCGTGGGAGGCGATGAAGCCAAGCAGACCCAGGAGGATGAGCCACACCGGGGCGGCGCTACCTTCCGCGAAGTAACCGCCCTCGTAGGCGAACATCATGCCGGCGAGGAAGCCGAGCGAGATCAGGTAGCCGACGGAGCCGACGATCATCAGCTGGCGGCGGCCCAGCTTGTCGATCACGGTCAGGGCCGCCATGGTGGCAATCAGGTTCATGAGGCCCACGATGACCGACGCGACGTAGGGGAAGGCCGGGCCGAGCACTGCCTCGCCGCCCGCGAGCTTCATGACCTTGGGGGCGTAGTACAGGATCGCGTTGATGCCGGAGAGCTGGTTGAACATCGCGATGCAGAAGGCCATGAGGATGACCTTGCGGTAGCGGCGCGTGAAGAAGGCAACCTTGCCAGCCGAGGCGTCCTCGGCGATCTGCTCCTTGATCTCCGTAATCTGCTCGTCGCACTCCTCCTGGGTGCTGGTCAGACGCTGGGATACCTTGGTCGCAGCTTCCTCACGGCCGCGGGCCAGGAGCCAGCGCGGCGTCTCGGGAACGGTGGCCAGGAAGATGAGGAAGAAGACGGCGGGCACGGCCATGACGCCGAGCATCCAGCGCCAAGCGGTGTCCTCGTGGACGATCTCGCGGATGATCGCGTTGGAGGCGTAGGCCAGGAGGATACCGAAGACGATGTTGAACTGGACCAGGCCGACCAGGCGACCGCGCACGCGCGCGGGCGCGATCTCCGCGGTGTAGATGGGGGCGACCACGGAGGACAGGCCGACGCCGACGCCGCCGAGGAAGCGGAAGATCATGAAGAACGCGATCGGGAAGGAGGACGCGGCCTCCAACTCACCATTCGCGCCGGGGACGAGCTCCGGTACGGGCGCCAAAGCGGTCGCGAGGGCTCCGATGCCGAAGAGGAGGCCGATCCAGAAGAGGACGGGCTTGCGTCCGAAGCGGTCGGCGAGCTTGCCGGCGATGATGGCGCCCAGGATGGTGCCGATCGTCGCGATGGCGACGATCATGCCCTCGCCCGTGGAGGATAGGGCATAGAGCTTCGTGAGTTTCTCTTCCGCACCGGAGATAACGGCCGTGTCAAAGCCGAAGAGCAGGCCGCCGAGAGAGGCGACGATGGCGCTTCGAATGACCAAAGGCGGAATGGATTTCGTTGGTGCTGACGACTTTGTTGTCATGCTGGCTCCGCACTGTGGGGAGGGGACGCGCGTGGCGCCGAGGCCGCAACAGCCTCTGCTGCGAGACTAGGAAATTAATTGATCAGACAATTAGGACTAAAGCAATGCTTGGCGCGCAAGCGGTGCGCGAACCTAAGAACCCCCACGACACACGGAAGAGTGAACCAAGTCACAAATTACGGCGCCGAGCGCCGCGTTCCAACATGTGAAACAAAGGTCACACTTCGATTGCATACAGTCGCGTCTGCCCGACTGTGCGGAATCCCAGGGAGTCGTAAACCGCCAGGACACCCGTGTGGTTCGCCGACCCTACTCCCGTACCCGAGCGATCCATCCCATCACGACGCTGGGCCCACATCGACGCCAGGATCAGGGCGTCCGCCACGCGACTCTCACGCCACGCCGACAGCACTCCCAGCTGGTCGATGTACCCCTCGCGCCACCCCAGCGCCGCCCAGTCCTGCTCGTAGCGCGAGGCCAGCAGGAACCCCGCGACGCGAGGTCGGTCACCGGTTCGATCCACCGCGACGAAGGACCACTCGGGAGCGAAGGCCGTGCGACCCTGCATCCACTGCTCCTGCGTGAGCGGGGGCCTACCCCACTCGGACTCATTCAGGCGGTTCGCGGCGCGCAGGACCGGTTCCTCCCACCGGTCCCCCCAGGCCTCGACGCTCATGTACGATCCCATGTCCGGAACGGGAGCCAGGTCATCCAGGGACGCGCGCAGCTCGTAGTAGGTGCGCGCCCAACGGAAACCGTGCACCTTCAGCTGCGCCTCAAGGTCATCCTGCCCCGACTCGACATGGCAGGTGATCTGTGCGGGCCCCTCGCCCTCCACCCCGGCGAGCATCTGACGCGCAGTCGCCAACTGCCAATCGACGATCGCATTGCCGAGGCCGATGCGCCGAAAGTCCGGATCCACTCCCCCGACGCACACGCACTCCACGCGCCCCGGGAAACGCAGGACCACCTGGGCGAAGGCAACCAGGCGTCCCGCCGCGATCCCCTTGCGCGCGACCCCGACCAGGCCTCGCCAATGGGACGTCGAGGAAAGCATCTCCTCCACCTCGTCCGGGCTGGTGCGATACGGAGGATTATCACGCGCCTCCATGCGCGCGAAGAGCGCCGACAGGCCGACGTGATGGTCCGCGCTCAGCGGCTCCCACTCGATCCCGTGATGCTCGCCCGGGAAGGGGACGAACTCAGGGGCGCCGGCTCTCTGCGCGAGAGGAATGCTCATGCTCGTCTCCTAACGGGCTACTGATCGATCGTGTAATAGACCTCGGCAGCTTCGTCGACGAAACCGAGATGCTCGTAAATGCTATGCGCGCCGTCAGGGCTCGACACATCCACATCGAGTCCGACCCTCGACACGCCCGACGCGGACGCGGCCGCGACCGCGTTGCCCACGAGCGCGCTCGCGATCGAGCGACCCCGGTGCGCCTCGGCGACGCCGAGCAAGTAGATATAGGCCTCCGAACGCCCCGTCGCGACCCAGCGCTGAGCGGGTCGGCCCGTGATCGCGTAGCCAACCACCTCCCCCTCGCCACTCACGGCGACGAAGGACCAGCGCGGGTCGAAGTGGTTCATCGCGTCGTCCCACCACAGGGAGCGCAGGGGGGAACGGAAGGACTGCTGGAACGCCTCCATGTGGATGGGGCGAATCTGATCCTGTGGCACCTGATTCCAGGGCAGGATGCGGTAGCCGTGGCGCGCCTGCGGGGCGACCTCGCCGCCCGCCAGATCTCGAAACATGACTCGGTAGATGCGCTTGGCGAAGAACCCAGCCGCGATATAGAGGCGGCGGCGGTCCGTCATGTGCGCGTCCACCAGGTTAGAGATGGACACGGGAACGTCCGATTCCGCGCCGAAGGTGTCGACCAGCATCTGGCGCGCGCGACCATCCTGCCAGTACAGCAGGGCGCGTCCGACGCCGCGGCCTCGCCAGTGGGGGTGAATGTAGGCGCTCACGATGGCGGTCGCGGCCTCGTGGATGCCCCGCAGCACGCGCACCGACGCAACGGCGCAGATGTTTGCCTTCGCATCCAGGCCAACGATCGTGTCGACCCAGTCCCGACCGTCCTCGCCCTCCATCATGTCAGCGATGTCGTCCACGGAGGTTCGGCGGATCGCCTGATCATCGTCTTCGATGAGCTGAAGCAGCGCGTACACGGCGGGTGCGTCGCGGCCAATCATGGGCCGCCAGCGCAACCCGAGGTGACTGCCCGGGTACGGGACGGACCCGGGCGGCGTGAGTCGCTGCGCAAGTCCTGTCAT
>ERZ773099.664-NODE-664-length-28149-cov-3.155193_pt1 | contig 28149 bp, 18 predicted proteins | sample MGYA00511120_ERZ773099 | MGnify/ENA primary metagenome ERZ773099 (study PRJEB29015, sample SAMEA2738012) | human oral metagenome | biome: human oral; feature: human-associated habitat; material: dental | place: China | collected 2104 ... | reverse complement strand
CTTTAATTCAGAGAAATCATAGGTCCTATGCTCTTCAAAAAGCTTACTAATCTCTCTTGCAATGCTAACTTTCCCAACAAATCAAAGCTGATCCAATTCAGAAATCAGTTTTTCCATCCTATGAACCGACTCATAAAAAAAAGTTGGAATTTTACTTAGCATTGCATCTTTCAAAGCTGTTTGTCTCCCTTTTTTCTGTGGAAGGAAGCCAAGATAACGAAAAGATGAGGTATCAAATCCAGCTCAAACTACCGCAGGGATGAGTGCATTTGCACCAGGAAGGATCGTATAAGGAAGATGCTCTTCATTGCATAATTGAATCAGCAACTTTCAAGGGTCAGAAAGTCCAGGAGTCCCTGCATCAGAGAGCATTCAGACTTCATGTTCTTTCATGAGCTTCAAATAATAGGCTACTTTCCCTTTATCAGTAAAACTCGTAAGCGAGAAAAACTCTTTATCCGAATAATCAATCTCATACATTTGTAAAAGTTTTTTTGTCGTTCTCGTATCCTCACAAATTAAGTACTTCAATTCCTTCAAAAGCCTCAAAGCCCTAAGTGTAATATCCTCCTTATTACCAATTGGAGTAGGAATAAATGTAAGCATGATATCACAATCTTACTCAATAAAAATCTGATTTTTTTGAACTTGCACTAGACCATCTTTTATCATTATATCAAGAATTTTAACTATATCTTTAGTCGGAAACTCATTCTGAACTTCAGCAATAGTCAGTTTCTTGTTTTCTCTAGTTAAATACTTCAAAATCCATCACCTCACCTCTCTATCTGATCATTCAAATTTACTCTGTTTTCAGAGAGATTTGATCTTAGTTTTTCTCGCAGTAAGATGAACCGCACCATAATCCATCAATGCATTATGCCAATCTCTACTTCTTCATACTGGAATCAACTCTCTTGCAAGAACCTCAAGCTCTTTTAAACTCATCTCTTCATCTAACCCAAGCAAGAAAATCAAAACTCTTCTAATATTAGTATCAATCACTGGCTCAGACTGATTCCATGCAAATGCACAAATCGCACTTGCAGTATAGGGACCAATTCATGGCAAATCCAAGAGCATCTCTCTGCTCTGAGGCAAAACACCTCAATATTTCTCCACAACAGCCTGTGCACAACTTTGCAACCTCAAAGCCCTAGAATTAAATCCAAGTCCAGACCAAAGAGTTAGCAAATCAGATTTATTAACCTTTGCTAAACTTTGATAGTCTGGCAATACTTTTCTCCACTTCTCCCAATAAGGAATCACACGATCCACCTGCGTTTGCTGACTCATTACCTCAGAAATATGAATCAAATAAGGATCCTGCGTTAATCTCCAAGGTAGCTTTCTCCCATTTTGAGCATACCAATCCAAAATCTTATCCTGTAATTGTTGAACCTCTAGAGCACTGAGCTTCATTATTTCGCTTTTTTATCAACTAAATCCTGCAACTGTTCAAGTCCATCATGATACCCCTGCAAAAATATTTTGTGTAGTTTCTCCTTTTTCATCTCTAAAACACCAGAATTCAGCTTTCTACAGATAAAGGTATCAGCATGCGCTCCCTGAACCAGAATATCTCTCCTCATGAGCAACTCAAATCAAAGAATAATTGAATCAACCAAACTTTTTAATTCAGATTTTTTTGGCTGGTATTTATTCAAAGAAACTCAGATAATATGATGATCTGGGTAAGCCTTTCTCGCAAAGGAAACCGGAAAATTACAGGTCGCTCCACCATCAACTAAAGTCTTTTTTTGATACTCAACAGCTGGAAAAATTCAAGGGATTGCTATGGTAGCCAAAAGTGGAGAAAGCAAATTTCCACTAGAAAACTGAACAGACTGCCCAGCAAAAATATCACTACAAAAAATATGAACTGGTATCTGCAAATCCTCAAAATTCGAGGGCAAATCGTGTAAGATATTCTTTTCTATCAAAGTATTAGAAAGCAATGATTTCCTAGTAAAAAGATTAAGATTCTTCCAAGGAGAAAAAAAACCTGAATGCAATATCTTGTGCATAATTTCATCGGCAGAATATCCAGCCGCTCGATAGGCACTAATCAATCCTCAAATACTTACACCATAGAGCGCATCAATCTTTTGCTTGAGACCAAGCTCTTCTAATGCTTTTAATATTCAGAGCCCATAAAAACCTCTCATTCCACCACCTGAAATCACCAATACAATACGATCAGATTTTTGTTTTTTAAACCACCTCGTAAAAAATCACATACCAACTACATTTTACTAAAAACCTCAAGTCCATCTTGATACCCCTGCTCAAAAAACTCCCTGATTTTACTCTCAGAGCTCTCAAGTATTCCAATCTCCAAACTCTTATCAAAAAGACAAGAAACCTGATCAAGATTTGGGATTAAATGCCCAGCAGACATTACCTGATAAGAAAGCAAAACATTATCAATCAAACTTTTTACCTTTTGATTTTTTTCAAACTTTCCGAGCTGAATCCCAATAATCTCAGCATCAGGATATTCCTCTCTAGCCTGAGCAATAGGAAAATTACACAAAACTCCGCCATCTACAAGCATTCTCCCATCATACTCAACAGCAGCAAACACCCCAGGGATCGACATACTTCACAAAACAGGCTTCCAGAGTTCTCAACTTTGATACAAAACAAACTCAGCACTCCAAAGATCTGTCGCACCAACATAAAGAGGCTTTTCCAAATCCTCAAACCTTGGTTTCAAATCTGACTTCAAAAACTTAGCTACAACCGAAGATTTCAAAAGAGAAGCTTTAGGTGGCAAAGCAATATTTCTCAGAGAAAAGAGATTACTTTCCAAAAATCTCTCTAAAATATCTTCTGCATTCCATCAGCTCAACCAATATGCTCCAGTCAAAGCTCCAGCACTTACGCCATATACCGCTCCGATCTGCTCCTGAAATCAAGTTTCTTCAATCGCTTTCAAAATTCAGCAAGCATACAGCCCTTTCGTCCCTCCTCATGAGATTACAAGCACATAAGGAGTTTTATTTTTTACAATCATACTATTTGCCTATATCTATCTTAAATTAAAAGCTTAAGTGTAGGAAAAATCTGATCAAAATCAACTATAAATTTTAGAGACTACCCATAGAAGGAAAGGGAAGCGAAAGAGATATTATTGCTTCAATACGAAAATAATAAAAAAGCCTAACCTCCAAAGTCAGACTTTTTTCTCTTTTATACAATAATATTGATAATCTTTCATGGCACCAAAATACATTTTTTAATTTCTCCTGTCAAATAGCTAGCTAGCTTCTCATCCTGCCTAATCATAGCTAAAATCTCTTCTTGAGACGACTCAGGAGAAATCTCAAGTGTTCACCTCATCTTTCCATTAAACTGGACAGGCAATACAATCCTCGAACTCACAAGTTTTGCAGGATCATAGCTTGGCCATCTACCAGTAGTAAAGATCGAAAACTCATTCCCCATCAAATTCCAGAATTCCTCAGCCAAATGCGGAGCAAATGGGGCCAGCATAAGCACTAAAGATTCAAAAGTTTGCTTTGATATCTTCTCTTCTTCTCAAAGACGATTTACCAATATCATCAGCTGAGATAGAGAAGTATTAAATCTGAAATCATCAATCTCTTCAGTCAATTTCTTGATCGTCTGATGGAGAAGGGTAGTAACCTCAGGGTTCTCTTCTCAGCTTTGAATATCCACTTTATCATAAAGAGCAATCACCTTATCGAGGAACTTCTTTACTCACTTCATACCCTGAGTATTCCAAGCAATCGCCTGATCAAACGGCCCCATAAACATTTCATACGTTCTCAAGACATCAGCCCCATATTCAGCAATAATATCATCTGGATTTACAACATTTCCTCGCCTCTTAGACATTTTACGACCATCTTCAGCCATAATAAGTCAGACTTTTTGATATTTTTTGAATGGCTCTGGATGTGACACAATTCCTAAATCATACAAAAAGTTCTGCCAGAATCTCGCATAAATCATGTGTCTTGTCACATGTTCTGCCCCTCAAACATAAGTATCAACCATTCCCCAATATGACTCTTTATCAGGTGCTACGAGCTGATCAGAGTTCTTAGGATCCATATATCTCAGCCAATACCAGCTTGACCCAGCCCATCCTGGCATTGTATTTGACTCTCTCTTAGCTGGTTTTCAGCAGATCGGACAGGTCGTTTCAATCCAGTCTTTTACCTCTGCAAGCGGTCCTTCTTCAGTACCTGTTGGCTCATAATGCTCTACATCAGGCAAACATAAAGGCAAATCTGACTCTTGCAAAGGAACCACTCCATGCTCCTCACAGAAAACTACAGGGAACGGTTCTCCCCAATATCTTTGCCTTGAGAAAACTCGATCTTGGATTTTATAGTTCACTTTCTTTCATCCAATTCCTTGTTCAGTAAGCCATGCTTGAAAGATTTCAATAGAAAATCATATTTGAGGTTCTTCAAGAAAATGACTGATAAAATCATTAAAAGATTCTTGAGTTTCAAACTGAATTCTTTTTGAAAAAAAGCTTTTAACTAAAGATATATTTTCATAAAAAAAGTTGTCATAATTAACTAAAAATCAATATTGTTCGACAAAAAGTTGAAACTGTCAGGAAAATCCCAAAGACAACAAATCTTCCAGTGCCGTACTCGATCTTTTTGAGTTTATATACCAATCATATCCAATTCAAAAAATGTCTGGGTTTTTTCTATAACTAAAAACATCTGGATCTAAAGCCCTAAGCTGTTCTTGGCTCAAATCTGAACACGTCAATAAAGGACTATATCACTGATTAACAGGAAAAGGGCAAATAGAAGTTTTAATCGGTAATCCATACTTCTTCGCAAACTCAAAATCCCTCTCATCATGTGCAGGAACCGCCATCACTACTCCTGTTCCATAGTTAGCAAGTACATAATCTCCAATATAAATTGGAACTTTTTGATTATTAAACGGATTGATAGCATAAGCCCCAGTAAAAACTCAGGTCTTTTCTTTTTGGAGTTCAGTCCTTTCGAGTTGCGTCTTATACTTCGCTTGTTCTTGATAAGATTTTACAGCTTCTTTTTGCTCTGGAGTGGTAATCTTTTCAACCAAAGGATGCTCTGGAGCCATCACAACAAAACTCATTCCAAAAACAGTATCAATTCTCGTTGTATAAATCTCGAAGACCTCATCAGAATTCTGAAGCCTCATCTCGAATTGAGTTCCTTCAGACTTACCAATCCAATTCCTCTCAAGTTCCTTCATCGATTCATCCCAATCAAGAGTATCTAACCCATCAAGCAGTCTCTGAGCATATTTCGTAATCCTCAAAACCCACTGTCTCATAGGTTTTTGCTCTACTTCACTTCCACATCTCTCACACTTCCCATCATCAAGATCCTCATTCGCAAGTCCTGTCTTACAGTGAGGACATCGATTGATAGGTTTATAATCAAGATATGCTAACCTTTCATTATCGAGAATAAATCTGATTTCTGAATCAGTTTTCCCTTCTTTTTTTAATTTTTCTTCAAGGATTGAAATCGGCTTCGCTTTCCCCTCAGCCTCATCATAATAATGAGAATAAAACTTGAGAAAAATACTTTGTGTCCACTTATAATACTCAGGATCAGCAGTACTAAAACTTCTCTCCCAATCATAAGTAAAACCGATCTTTTCAAGCTGAGAAATATAAGTAGAAATATTCTGTTCAGCTACAGTCTGAGGTTTCATCTTATGATCAATTGCATACTGCTCAGTCCCAAGACCAAAAGTATCAAACCCCATCGGATGAAGGACATTATATCCCTCAAGCATCTTTTTTCTAGCAATCGTATCTGATGCTACATATCCTTTTGGATGACCAACATGAAGACCTGCTCCACTCGGATACGGAAACATATCCAAAATATAGAATTTTGGCTTTCCATTTGATTCTTGTGTCTTATATACACCAGACTCCTTCCACTTTTTTTGCCATTTCTCAGCAAGCATTTTCATATCTATCGTCATCTTCTTTACACAAAAGGATAAATAATTCTGATATATTTTTTATCTTTTACTCTAGCAAATGCAAGTTTTTTTTAACTTTATACTTGATTTACCCTCAAATAAAGCTACACTCTCATTATCTTTTATATCATAATCAAAAAACTGATGAAAACTATAGACAGAATTTTTATCGCAGTTTTAGTAATGATTATCTGTATCTCAGGGATCTATGCAGTCAAATCCTTTAGCAAAGGACGAGAAGCAATCAATGTTGTAGGCGAGGGACAAGTTGAGGTTAAACCGGATACTATCTCCATGAACATCAGATGAACAACAACAGGATCTGAAACACTATCAGATCAAGCTCGAGAAAAAGAAAAAGCAAAACTAGAACAACTTCTCCAACCATTGAACTTTAGTATAAAGAAAACCTACACATACTTTCGTGACCATTGATCTTGCTCAAGTCGAGCAAAAGATATAGAAACACCTTGTCGTGATATCTTCATAACAATTACTTCCACTGGAGAAAATATTATCAAAAACTGAGAAGAAGTCTTACACCTTCTAGAGAAAAAATCAATATGGAGCTTAACAAATGCTGATATATCAGTTTCTAATACTAGAGAAATCGTCAAAGAAGCCCGCAAACTAGCTCTCCAAGATGCTAAAGCACAAGCAGAAGCAACAGCAAATACCCTCGGAGTAAAACTTGGAAGACTGCTTCAAACAACAGAATACGGACTCAGAGAAGATGAATACGGATGAGATACTGACACCTATTTTTACCATCAGAGCTTTTATAATGGAGAAAGCCTCAAAGATGCAACAACATTAAAGATCACTAGAAAGGCATACCTCACCTACGATATTGACTAGAAACAAAAAATCTTCACACTTTAAAGAAAGCTGACTCCATCATCGGAATCAGCTTTTTGATTTTATAACACAAAGCCATCTACCTTTTAGTTTCTTCACTAAGTTTCAAGAGTTCATCAGTCATAATATGATCCACTCCAAGTGCCTTAAGTCTTCTAAATACTCACATATCATTCACAGTATAAGCAACAGGAATAACTCTCTGCCCAAGAGCATTTTTCACATTTCTAAGCTCTTTCATAACTGATGGAATAAATACCTGATAAGGAGCCATAAAATACAGATAATTTCCGCCTGACAACTGTCCAATTCCAGCTCTCGAATAGGTATCCACTGCACTCATCACATCAACATCTGCTCAGAGATACTTTGTCAATTGCTTATCCTCACTAGAAAAAACAATCTGTCAATCCATTTGGTTGGATCTCACAACCTCTTTAGCCTGAGCAAATAAAGATTTTGAATCTAGATGACTACAGTCAGGATTTTCTGGCACTTTCATATCTAAAAAGAGAAGCGGAGCCAAGAGTTTCATCTTTGGCAATCTTTCAGCAAGGGAAAAAATATTCTCTCCATTACTAAGCTTACAATCTTTTAATTCCTCATAAGTCATCTGACAAATATCTTTTTGAATTTGCTTACATGTAGTGCTATAAAGCTTTGGGCCGTGAAAAACAACCAATTTTCAGTCCTTTGTCGGTGTAACATCAAACTCAATCGCCCCTGCATTATATCTAGATGCCTTCCAAAATGCAGCATAGGAATTTTCAGTAGTATCACTATGCTCTCATCTGTGGGAAATCAAGACAGTATCATCTAAAACTCAGAATCCTGAATCTTCTTCAAAACTTTCTCCGTCCTTATCTTTCTGAAATCTCAATGCCAAAGACATATAGTTAGTAATAGCCTTTTCATCAAACTTCCCCTTATCTGAGGTAAATTCTTGACTAGGAATATCTACAACTCAAGTATCACCTGAAAGATTAAAAGCATAAGTTTGAGGCTTGATCGTAAAGCTCTTCACGGCCCAATTTCTCACAGCCTCCTGGGTAAAGAGATCATTACTCTGATTCCAAACTTTTACCTCACCAGATCCAAACTCCTTCATCAATGAATAAAAGATATCTGTCTGCTGGTAAAGCGTATCATCAACCTTCCCAGCTTCAACCCCACTTCCAATCATAAATGAAACAATCCTCGCCTCTGCTGAAGGTCCCCACTTACGATATTCATCACCACCAAGCGGCATCATCTTGCGATGATCTCCAACGACAAGCAGGATTCAGTTTTCAAAGAATCCCAACTTCCTAAGTTTGATATAAAATTTAGCAAAACTCTGATCCATATAGCGAAAAGCCGCCTCCTCTGTATTTCCATACGGACTAGAATAAGGAGTATGAGAAGATATCGTCTGTAAGCTGATAAAATAAGGAGAAGTCTGACTCTTCACCACTTCTAAAACTTTTTCATAGAGAGCAAGATCTGGCGCCGCATTGAAAGTATATTTCTTCCACTTTTCATAACCATCTTCCCATAGATGATCAAATCAAACCCTCTTCAAGAAAGATCTCTGATTCAAAAAGTCTAGACTTGCCGTACTCACAAAATGTGTCGCATATCCAAGCTTCTTAAAAAATGTTCAAAGCCCATCAACTACCCCAGAAAACCTTTCATATCAACTATCAAGTGAAGTCCCTAAAAATACCGGTTCAACTCCCAACAAAGTTGCAATATGCCCCATCTCAGAAGTTGCACCATTGGCAAACATATTAGTAAAAAGAGTTCATCACTTCGATATCTCATCAGTTCGAGGAAATTTATCAAAGAGTCCACCAGTTCTCTTACTATCTACAGCAGATGCAGATTCATAAAAAACCAGAATCACATTCTTTTTATTTTTTCTTCCCTCCTGCGAAGAGAAAAGATCTGTTAGATCCAGCCTATTCTCATACAATTGAGTTGCCTTTTCTAGTAAAGATTTTGCGATTTTCTCATTACCTTCAACTAAATCCTCATACTGGTGAAGATAAGTATAAGCAAGTTGAGGATTCTGTCTTATCGCAAACTCTAGCATCTCCTTTAAAATTCATCTTCAATCAACATCCTTCCAATCCTTGTAATGCTTAAGATAAACAAAAGCAAGTTCCGGACGCCTTTTCAAAGCTGTTTGAAGAACTTCTCTAAAATAAAGGTCTCCTTTCTCATCTCTTGCATTTACAAGTTTCTCCTGAGGAAAATCTTCAAAAATCTGCTCCGGATAAAGATTCGCCAAACGCAACCAAGCATTTTTCTCTTTCCCTAGCTGTGATAGCTCTCCAGTCAAAAGAGAAGAAAAGTCAGATTTTTCTTGCTGACGAATCTGTTCAGCCTGTTCCTCATCATATTCTCTCTTCTGCTCCAGTAAATTGAGAGTATAAGATCCTTTGATCCGCTGAGCAAAGGTATTTTCCACCGGAAGTTCCCCTCAAGAAACTGAGAGAAGCGGCATAGGAATAAGCTTCAAAAGGATACTTCCTCAAACCAAGACTAAAATCGCATATCTCGTCAGAGAAAATCTGAGTATCTTCCCAAGAAACATAACAACTCAAAAGAGTAAAACCACTCACAAGAAAAATCACAGAATATACAATCAAACAACCTTATTCATCGAGGAGAGCATTCCTCATACTAGAGAAAAAGAAAATCTCTGCTGATAGACAAACATCGTCATAATATCAGCAAAAACAAGGACTAAAGCCAGAATTATAAATATTCTAGCCCCCATATTCAAAGTCTTTTTTCCCAAGAGCTCCGCTCCGTAAGCAAGTGCTAAAAGAACTCCTCACAAAAAAAGATCTCCCTGAAAAACCTGAAAAACAAAATAAAGAAGCCATCATCGCTGCATCTGATCAAGGAGATATCCGTAACTCGTCAAGATTGCCCCTCGTTTAAGTAAAAAAAGCACTCAAAGTGCAAGCAACAAATAAGAAATAAAAGAGCTCTTCCTACCCTTTTGTAACCAACTCATAAGCAACAGAAATGAGAAATAAAGTAATTCTTTATCTAATAAATCTCGCCTTTACAATCCTAATATTAAAATGGAAAGTCTTCACCTCCTCAAACCCAATCACACCCTCATACTCTTTCCTTAAAATATCCACCTGCCACGTCATCATTTCTAAAAACATCACCAAATCTGAAACCTGGTCCTTGAGCTCTAGCAATTGAGCAAACATCTTTCTATACAAATCAAGCCCATCATCTCCACCAACAAAGGCAAATCTCGGCTCCCATTTTTGAACATTTGCTGGACTATTCTCATCAAAAGTCTGATCTGGAATATATGGCAAATTTGCAGTCATAATCAGTTTTCTTCCTTCTATAATTCCGGAATAACTCTCCAAAAAAGCACACAAATCTGACTGAACAATTCTCGTATCATACAAACTACCATCTATCAAATCATTATAGTTTCTATTAGCTACATAGAGTGCATCCGCAGAAATATCAGCTAGAAAAACTTCTTTAATCTTCCCTCCATTTTGGAGTAGAATCGAACATCACAAGACTCCAGACCCCGTCCCAATATCTAACAAAATATGATCAGAATCCTCACGAGATTGTAATTCCTCAGTGATCGCTGTAATCATATACTCAGTCTCTGGCCTAGGGATAAGCGTATGCTCATTCACCCAAAATCTTACCCCAAAAAACTCAACAAACCCCAAAATATACTCAAGCGGCTTCTCATCTTCCTCATATGCACGATAATCCTCTTGAATCTTCTTAACGAGCTCCTCAGAAAGCTCCTGCTCAGCATCCGTCCACAGTTCAGTTCTTGTCTTATCTAAATAGTGACAAAGTAACTTTTCTAAAACAAATTTCTTTTTATAAGCTGGATTCTGAATCAAAGCCTGCAACTGCATATTCACACGATCAAAAATCTAAAATCTCTCTTCTCAAAAATATTTTTTTATAGCTATTCTCAGCTAAAAAGCAATCAAAACAAAAAATCTGAATATGATTTGTTTTTTATAAGCAGATAACTATGATATTGCTATCTTTTAGCTCAGAAAGAGGATATGAAACTTGGATTCAAAAAAGTAAAAACTGAACATACCATTCTCTCAGAGTTTCACCCCCTTTTGAGAAAAATCGAAAACCTAGACCAGATTCAAAGAATCATTCCGTGAAGAATTATGAGACAACAAAAGGGGAGTTCTGATTTAAGATTTTCTATCTCTTATCAAACAACCTCAGGGCTCAAAGCAAAAATGTCAAAAGGTTCTACAAGTCAGGAACTCTTTATCATCTGCCAAAAAGGTACGGAAGCTGAAGCCGAAGCCCTTATAAACAACATTCGATCAACTCTTTAGAATATACCAAATATCGTGCACTATCTCTGACTCATCCTCAGTTTAGTACTCCTCATATGGTTTTGGATCCGATTTCTCAACCAAACCTTTTCTCATTTTCCAAATCAAAGCGCAAAAAAACTTCTCTTACGAGGAATTCTTCCTCTTTGACTACTATGACTTTATCAGCTAGTAATCTCTAAATTCTGACTTCAATTCTGACTGAGCTCTATTGCACAAGCAGAAAATTTCAGAGACTATCTTATTTTTTGAAGTTATATTATACTAGCTTTGTGCTGTTTACCTCCCCTTTTCAGACAACAAAGCAATAGAAAAATCCGGTTACAAATACTGATCGGAATAGGATTAGTAATCCCTCTATTTATTTTTTGATCCTATGAAATTGGGAGTAGAATCTTAATCTACTATCTCCTTATCTCAACTATTGAAGAACTTCTCAAATTTTCCCTAAGTCATAACAGCTCAGAAACATCAACCAGCACGTCACACACAAAGCTACTTCTCATCGCTATCACGGTAGGATTCTCATTTTGAGTCGCTGAAAGTCTACTTGCTCTCGGTCTTCAACTCTTCTCTGGAGAAAGTATAAAAACCTGATTTCTTCTTGGTAGAGGACTCTTGTCAGTAATGCTTCATATCCTTGCAACGGGATCAATCGCCCTTGCCATCCTGAAGCTCAACACAGCCCCAACTCGAGCAAAATACGCCTGAGCGCTACTTTGTGGGTACCTTCTGCATAGCAGCTATAATCTCTGACTTCACTATCACCTTTGATTTATCAGCTTTCTGATAGCAATAGGAGGCTTCATCTGACTAAGTTATCTCCTCTTTCACCTTGATGAACTCTACCTTCCAGCATCATCAGAGAAAACTCACTCAAACTAAAACAAGAAAAAATCTGACTTTTTCTTGTTTTTTCTTGGAGAATATTTATAAAAATCAAGTCGCCGCGATAGCTCAGTAGGTAGAGCGCACCCATGGTAAGGGTGAGGTCGCCAGTTCAATCCTGGTTCGCGGCTATGTGATATTTGTAGGTTATGAAATTCAAAAGATAACATTATTGCATAGGGGCTTTTCCGTATATCCTAAACGAGTATATCTTCCCCTTAGTAACTGAGTTTGACAACTAATACTAAAAAAACCTGAAACAAATCAGGTTTTTATTTTTTTAATTTTTATTTTCTCAGATAAGTGTCGCTTCCATAGCTTCTTCCTGCTCAATATCTTGCTGTGTAAGTTTCGTATTTTTCCAGTCTCACTTCCTATAAATCAAATAACAAATCAATGCCATAATAAGATTTACCAGTGCAAAAGCTATCCAAACTCCATCAACCTTGAGAGAGGTATAATATGCTAATAAATAAGCCAATGGAATCTCTACAACAAACATTGATATAATTCAAAGAATCATCGCAAGTGTAGTCTTCCCAGAAGCCCTAAAAATTCCCGTCAAAGTAAACTGAATCCCCATAAATCACATAGTAAATGCACTAAATCTCAAAAGATCAGTTCAGATTTTTATAACTTCTGGCTCTTTTTGTGCATCGATAAAGATACCAATCAGCTCCGGAGCAAAGATGAAGACAAGAACTCCAGCAGATTCCAATATTAGAAAAGCAATAAGTGAACTCTTATAAGCGATTTGCTGAGCCCTATCCAGCTGCCTAGCGCCGATATTTTGTGCCACCATTGTAGAAGTCGCCATTGAAAGTCCAAGCGTTGGGATAAAAAGCAGCTGAAAAACATTTGCTCCCGCTCCATATGCCGCATTAGCAATCACTCAAAAACTCATCACAAGCTTCATCAAAAATACATATCCTAGAGAACGAATTGCCATCTCAACACTTGAAGGAATACCAAGAACAAAGGCCTTTTTAATAAATCAAAAATCTGGCTTAAAATCCTTTCGTTGGATTTTAATCCCATGCTTCCCTCTAAAGAGAATAATCACCCCAATAAGAGAAGATACTGCCTGCGTAATCAACGTTGCCAAAGCGGCACCTCTTACACCCATTGCAGGAATCACACCCCATCCAAAAATCAAAACCGGATCCATCACAAAATTGAGCAAAATTGTCCCTCCAATTACATAAAGTGGTAACTTTACCTCTCAAACTCCTCTCATCACAGATTGGAACATTGAAAAAATAAAGTTAAACATGAGCCCCATAAAAGTAATTTGCATAAACTGTGTCGCTGGCTCAATAATTTCGTCTGCTGCTCACATCAAGAGCAAAATATGCTCAGCACTAAAATATCCTAGAACACTCAAAAATGCAGAGATAATTACAACACTCAGAAGCGTCTGTGCCGCTCCTTTATTGACCATTTCCTTATTTTTAGCTCCAACATATTGGGCTATCAAAATCGTCCCAGCCATAGAAAACCCCATTCCTAGAGACAAAATCAAAAACACAATTGATCCACTAGAGGCAACGGCAGCCACAGCTTCTTTTGAGAGTTTTCCAATCCAATAAGCATCTACAAACTGATATGCACTCTGCAAAAAATTTCCAATCAAAATAGGAATTGCGAGCCAAAATATTCATTTCACAATTGATCATTTGAGCGAAAGCTCAACATTTTTATTATCCATATCTCTCAAAAATAAAATCTAAAATTAAGCGTAAAAAAACTAGCCCAAAGCACAAACCTACCTGAGCAAATGAGAGCTTCCTGACCTTTCACAAGAACAAACCAATCAAAAAGCCCTCCAAACTAAGCAAACTTTATATCATCACTACTGATTATGAACAGGTTCAGAATCCTGATCTTCATGTTTTTTTAACCTAAATCCTATCTGTGTAAATCTATCATGCAAAAACTGATGCCCAGGACTTGTCCAAAAACTATACAAATTCCGAACTAAATAGAAGAGATATGCAACGATAGTCATTACCGTGCTTGCAGTCTGAGCAACAAAAGCATTTCCACTCACTAAACTAACAAGACCTCCTGTTAAAAGTCACAAAATCAAAGGCAATAAGAATAGCCCAAATTTAATCAGAATTCTTTTTATAATCTGTCTAGAACGAATCTCCCCCTTTAAACTATAAGGGATCATTCACAGGATATGCTGCCTCCATCACTGTTCACCTCTACAATTTTTCACCAATTCAGCTCCTATCAGAAAGAGCATTCAACTAGCAAAGAGTGCTATCGCAGCAGCATTTCCATATACAGTTCCAATAAACGGAATACCAAAGAGTAAACAAATCAGATATACCATTCCGAGCAAACCTCATGGAACCCCAATCATCAAAAGTGGCTTGAGTAGAGTTCTCTTAATCAAAAGTCTAAGCTTATATTCATCCTGATAGAGCGCAGGAATTGCAAACAACGTCATAACCGTTGCAATTGAAAGTCCAAACATAATAGTATACGCCAATGGTGCAAAAAATCCATCAGAAGTCAAGGTTGCCAGTCCTATCACCGTAGTCAGTGTCGTAGAGAGAATAGGTCTAAGTCTAGATCTCGCACTCTCTCTAATCGCATCAGCTCTAGTATGTCAAAGCTTCATATTTTCGTTCGCACTATCAATCAGAATAATCGCATTATTTACCACAATTCCAACTAAGGCAATAAATCCAATCATAAACATCAATGAATACGGATGCCCTGTCAAAAGCATTCAAAAGCTTCCTCCCACAAATCCCATCAAAATACTATAGCTGATGATCGTTGGTTGAGTATAACTATTAAACTGCAAGACTAATATCGCAAAAATAGCAATAAGTGAAAAGATCAAAGCACTCAAAAGTGAGAGAAAAAGATCACTGTTTTCCTCAGTTTCCCCTCATGCACTGGAACTAATCCCTGCAGGGAATTGATACTTTCCAGCATATTCTGTGAGTTTTGCATTGATTGGTTCAGCCTTATAGCCATTTTCTAGATTAGCTCAAATACTGATCGTAATCTGATTTTTCTCCCTTGTAATAGCATCTGTTGAAGGCTTAAAAACATAACTTCCAATATTTCATAGCAACACCTTCCCAGCTGGAGTAATGATACTCGTATTCATCAACTGTTCAGGCGATACCCCACCAGAAAACTCATCATACTTCACCCTGATCTTATGAGTATCATATTCTCACTTGATACTTCCTGCCTCAAGCCCATTAAGCGCAAGATAAAGTGAAGGACCAATACTCTGCGGACTCAAACCAAGCAATGCTAACTTCTGATCATCAAGTTCAAAGAGAAATTGTCCAGCACTTTCTTCACTAGAAGAGCTCACATTCTTGGTTCCAGGAATACTCGCGAGAAAATGCTTAAAATCTCTATTTACTTCAGAAAGCTTATCAAAGCTTACATTCCCATCTGCGATGATCTTGATTCAGATTTCCTTTCCTGTTGCTGGTCCATTCCCTCTCGTAGCGACAGCCACCTGAAATCCTTGCATCACGAGATGATCCAGTTTAGCAACCAAATCCTTTTCTACCTCAAAACTTGATCTCTTCCTCTCTCACTTTTTTGAGATACGGAGCAGCACATCAATCTTATTTCCCTTAATCGTGCTCGTGTAATTCACAAGCTCAGGGACAGTACCAAAAATCTGATGAATTTCCTGACTCTTTTCTTTGATCGCCTCTTTTGTCAGTCCAACTTTAGCAGTTAAAGAAATCGTAAGATATTCATTGTCAGATGCTGGCATCATAATAAACCCAAGCTGAGGAGAAACGAGCCACATTGTAAAAATAGTAACCACCAACGGGATAATTACCACAATAACTCTCTTCCCAGCACTCTGCAAAATCGTCCCAAGATGCTTATCATACCATGCATTCAGAGGATCAAAAATCTTATCTCTCCAAGAATGCTGACTAGATTCAGTTTTTTCTACTTTATCTCCCCTATCTTGAGCCAAAATAAACTTTTCATCCTCAGTCAAGGTAAGCTCAGCATCAGGATTTGGAGTAAAGAGTTTCTTTTCCCTACTCGACTTAAAAAAGAGCGCTGGAGTAATCGTCAAAGAAATAAAAAGTGAAGCCAAAAGTGTGACAAAAATCGTAATTGGAATATACGCCAAAAATTTTCCCATCACTCATGGCAAACTCATCAACGGAAAGAATACAACAACAGTTGTTGCAGTCCCAGAAATTAAGGAATTCTTATAGGTTTTTACCGAAAGAAGGGCAGCATTAAGTGGTTTATACCCAAGCTTGATAAACTCGCTCGCTCCCTGAACTACTACCGTCGCTGTATCTACCGCAATTCCAAGACAAATAATCAATGAAAAATTTGTCAAAAAGTTCATCGTATACCCAAAGAAATTCAGCACAAAAAAGGTAATAAAGAACGCAAGTGGAATCGAAATCGTTGCAATAAAAGACTCCATACCACCAACAAACATTGACACAATCACAAATACAATAGCTAAGGTAGAAACCATATTCACCGCCAAGTCACTATAATCCTCACTAATATACTCTCAGAGATCGTTAGTATAGAAATATCAAATATCATGATAAATCTGCTTTTTCATCTCTTCTTCAATGCGCTTCTTCGCCTCCACAGCAGCAGACAGAATACTCGAACTTGACTTCTTTTCAAATACAACAGCCACAGCTACTTTACCAATATCTCATTGTGCTTTATTTCAAACAGTCAAATCTGTAGTATCAGCATACACCTTCTTGATACTTGCAATATTTTCTAGCGTTGTGACCTTTCCGGCAGCGACACTAATAGGTAATTGCTTGAGTTCAACAATCGACCTGACCTCTCCATCAATTCTAAAGGCATATTCTCTATCGCCGATCTTGTGCGTTCCAAGTGGCTGATTGCTATTAAAAGCTTGAATACTACTCGCTACCTGAGAAAGAGGAATTCCTAAAGACTCCAACTTTGTCTGATCCACCAGTATCTCAATATCATACTTATCACCATCAGTAACCGTGATCTGATCTATCGCTCCTTTCCCCTCTAGAGCATTTTCAAGCATTCAAGCTCTCTCTTTAAGATAATCAACATTAAAATTCTGATTTTTACTATAAAGAACTAAGTTAAATAGACTATTATTCTTAGAAGTAATCTTTTTTACGACTGGATCATTCGCATCTTTTGGTAGAGAAAGCTGCCTAACACTATCCTGAATCTCAGAAGCCACTGTATCAGCATCAGCATCATTTTTAAGCATCACTGTTGTACTTGATACGCTATCTACCGAAGTCGAGGTAATCTTGTCAATCCCATCAATATTTTTGATCTGATTTTCTACCTTTTCAGTGATAAGAGAATCAATATCCTGAGAACTCGCTCACGGATACACCGTTGTGATGACTACCATACCAAAATTCACATCAGGATTCGATTCTTTTGGAATACGAATTGCCGCAAAAGTCCCAATCAACACGATCAAAATCAACACTAAAAAAGTGGTTCTCCACTGCGTTAACCAAAAGGCAAAAAAACCTGAAGTCAGCTTTTTATTATATTCAGATACTGTCATAGACACTCCAATAAATATAAACAAACAGTAAAGTATATCATTTTCCCTCCTACTTGCAAGCGACTTTAACATTCCTTGCTAGCAGCAAAAACATTCTCATCATCACGAGTTTCAATAAAAGCCTGTCATCGCGAGGCGAAGCCGTGGCGATCCAGATAGAAGTCAAAATAGTTTAATTTATATCTCTTCTCCCCTGATAAAGGGAGATGTCCGAAGGACAGAGGGGGTGTGTATCCGCAACAAAACACCAAAGACTGTAATCAGCTAAAAAAATACTTCTCTTGACAAAAGATGGGATTTGGTTATAGTATAGATATATGTCTTTATATTCTTACCAAGAATAGTTATGAACAATAGCACAAGAAATTTCACAAACTCATCAAACGCACAAAACAGCTCATCATTCAAAGACAAGCTGAGAAAACTCACAACAGGAGTAGCTCTAGCAGGGACATTACTGATGGGAACTGCATGTGAAAATAAAACCAACACTGCAGCAGATCAGCAAAAGGACAAGATTGAAAATGTTCAAACAGATATTCAGCAAGCAAATAAAGAAAATGAGGGATCAGAAAATGATGAATCAGAATATGATAGGGCAATTTTAGAAATGGAAAATGAACAAATCACTAGAGATTCCATTAAACTAGTCGAAGAGATTAAAAAGATAGATGAAGATGCGGAAAGAATTGCTAAAGATAGAGAAAGAATTGCTAAAGATAGAGAAAGAATCGCTAAAGATAGAGAAAGAATTGCTAAAGATGCGGAAAGAATCGCTAAAGATTGAGAAAGAATCGCTAAGAATAGAAAAAATGCGAGAGCAGAGATGGAGGCCCTCTGGGCAAGTGTTGATGCGGAGGTTTTTAAGTCTTCTAAAGAAGTGCAAGATGCTTTAAATGAATATTTCCAGTGGGCAAAAGAAAACTGATATGAGCCAATTCCACACGCAAAATATTTAGCTAGCCTAAAAAAATAGTTATTAAAAAAACTCTTGTGCTATGTGATATATAAATACCGTTTTTCTCTAGTGAAGAACGGTATTTTTTTATTAAAATAGAAATCATACCAAAGCTTGACAAATATTATAATTTGATTATAATATAGATATCTTTATATTCTTACCAAGAATAGTTATGAATAACACTACAACCTACTCAGTAAATGCAGCAAACTCATCAAACACTCAATCAGAAAAAAGCTCAAAATGGGCTAAAGTTGGGAAAATTGCAACAGGAATTGCACTTGCTGGAGCTTTAACTATGGGAGTTGCTAAATATGCTAAAAACTCTTCAGAAACAAACAGTAATAACAATTGAGAAGTGAAGACAGAAGTAGTAGTGACGCCTGATAATCAGGATTCAGAGCTAAGCGATATTGATTTTGATAAAGCTGCAGCAGAGTTAGACTATGAGTTTGAAGATATGCAGATTAAAGCAGATTCAATAGCTAATTTGGAAGAAGCTAAAAGGATTGAAGCTGAAAGGAAGCAGTTGTCCGCTGATATTGACCAATTAGCTAGTGAGAATAAACAATTAGCTAGTGAGAATAAACAATTAGCTAGTGAGAATAAACAATTAGCTGCTGATATTGACAAATTAGTTGCTGAATGAAAAGCTATAGAAAAAAATAATAATAAACTATTAGCTGAAAATAAACAGATATGGCTGAAAATGAAAGAATCGCTTTCAACAGTAACTGAAGAACAGGTGAGAAGTTCCGAGGAGATGCAAGATGCTATCATCAAATATGTAAATCGATGCAAAAAGAATTGATATCAACCAGGGCAGCATGTTCAGAGTCTAATGAGTTCAATCAATAGATAATTTCATACATTAAGAAAACAAAATGGGAGCAGAAAATGATAAGGTAAAACTTCATCAGCCTACGGAAATCCAGAAAATTCAGAAAAATATCGATATCAAAGATACTATTGATAGTGTTTTTTCTGCAGCACCAAAGATGAATATTTCTGCTCCAGAAAAAGAAGAAATAGAAAAAGTACTTAAAGATTCAGGCTTAAATTTTTCTAAGGAACAGACAAAAACTTTTCTTAATAAAGCTAAAGAGCTTGCTAATAAGTCAACTAAGAAAATGAGTCTGATGAGTATTGTAAATGGACTAGTTAAATCACAGAAAAAGAAACTTGCAGAAAAAAAGGATATACAGAATAATCCAACACTTCCCGCTATCTCAAATAAACTAGAAATAAGAAAGCAGGAAAGAGAAAATGAAAGACGTATAAATCAGATCAATAATGCAGCAAAAGAGCAGCAACAAAAAACAAAAGAGCAGCAACAAAAAACAAAAGAGCAGCAACAAAAAACAAAAGAACAACAGCAAAAAACAAAAGAACAACAGCAAGATAAAAATCAGAAGGAAAAGGAGCTCTGAGAAGACACAATAAGAGAAAATAAAGAGGGGACAGAAATCTCCAAGAGAATCAAAGCCACAAAAGAATCCTATCAAAAACTCTCTCCTGACCTCAAACAACATAGCCCTGAGGAAATCAATACGAAAATCAACGCTCTTTCTCCAAATACCAAGGCAAGACTCAAAAAAAGCGGACTCTCACTCAGTGATTATGCCCAATTTTCGCTCGCGAGAGAAAAAATCGCCTCACTAGATACCAAGACTCCGGAGGGGGAAACCTTCCTCACAACCCTCAAAAAGATGGAAAAGTCGCTCGGTATCGCTGAAAAGACTGATGGAGGATATCCCCTCAGTAATGAGCCGAGAAAGGAGACCTTTGAGCAGAATCCTCAGCTCATGGAATTTGCAAAAAATGATGAGAGCCTGAAAGGTCTCGAGAAAGTAAATGTGCTAGATGATAAGCTAAATATCAAACAACAGCAGAAAATCTTTCAGCTTTTTTGAGATGCTGATCAAAAGAGATTTTTTGACCAAATATTGCCACTATTAGAAAGAAAAAAGAAAGCTGACCTTGATCATAGTGAGCCTTCATTTTCTGCTGAAGAAATAACTGCTCTCCAACAGTATCAAGCACACTTTGACTGACTAAAAAAGAAGTTTACTGATAAAAATGTGAATTATCTAAAAGCTGCAGCAGCGCAAGCACCTTTGGTGGCTATTCTTCGCTACTTAGATCAGGATAGCCTTGGTAAACAGACACTTGCTGATCTTATGCAAAAGGAAGGAGGAGAATATGCAACAATAGAGCAGCATCAGGACCTCCTTTCTTGAGCTGAAGACAAAATCATGAAGATCAAGTGAACCATCAAGGGAAAACCTATCAGTATCTACTACAATCTTAGCGATCCTAATGCGACTTTGCAGTGTGATGATTATCTCTACACCGACCCAAACACTGGGCAACTTTCGCTATGAGCAACAGGGAAAAGAACCGATCTTAATATCAAAATGCCAACCTCAGATACTATTGCCGATCAGCTAGGAAAAGAATGTTCTACTGAGACATTTTGAGAGATGATAGATGCTGCAGATACTCCTCATGAATATAATGAGAAATTATCACTGCTTGTTAGCTCAAGTATTGATAATTTCTTTGTTAGCTCAGCTGAGGAGCCAAGAATCTCTGAGCGTATTGCCAGAGATGCAGAAAAAAATGTCTGAGTCCAACTGTTCACGAGTGGATTGATTCCAGCGGAGATCTCTGCTCAACTTAATACTGGAGGGGAACTAAATACGAATCCTGAACTAAGAAATTTATTTAGATGCCTTGATAAAACCAGTGAGTCTTTGACAACCGATCAGCTCAAGAGATTGATCGCGAGTATTGAAAAACTCACTCAGACACTCAACTCTCCAGATGAGATCAAAAAAATCGCCGATCCTGTACTCAGAGACACCTTAACTCAACTCTATCAAGCGACAAAAGAAAAAAAATCTGATCTCAAAGCACGATCTGGTGCGATGCTCAGCTTTTTCAATCTTTTTACAAGACAAAACCTACGCTCTCCATCACTCGATCCTACGAGCTCAGACTTTAAGCTCAATATAAGCGACCTTTCAGCGACGCTCCACCACCTCTCAAGTGGACTTCCTCTTGATCAAAATGGTCAGCTTTCATCTTTTTCTCAGGACTTCCGTAATAACTATGAAGCCCAAAAGTCCAGCCAGTCAGAACATTCTACCGCAGATATTGAGGCTGATCTTGAGCTTGCCTATGGATAATCTCTCATTGCAAACGAAGACAAAGCTTTATACTTAACCAGTCATTGCGAGCGATATCGAAGCAATCCAGATTAAAAATAAACCATTTTGACTTCTATCTGGATCGCCACGTTCGTTTCACTCACTCGCGATAACAAAAAGTTTTCGCCCCTATCAGAGAGAGTCTACATATTGCGAAATACAAAAAAAAGCCTGACACAAAGTCAGACTTCTTTTTTTTTATTATTCTTGAGTTTGATTAAAAGCTTCTAAGTTAATATCTTGTTTGAGAGTGTTACCATACATATCTTTCACCTCGACACTCACCTCTGAAGCTTTAGTACTAAACTGAGCCACCTGCATTGAAAAACTCGTCAATGCTTTAGTCTGTCATTTTTCAAAGACCTTTCCTTCCTTAACCGCAGACACCGCATCATCAAAGAAGAGACTCGCTTCATAACTACCGTCAGCATTTTTAACAACTTTACTCTGAGATTTATTGAAAGTTGGAGGAGTGGTATCCTCACTGACAAGATTTACAGATACTTGAACAGACTGACTCAAGTTATTGACATCAATAGCCGTCACACCAAGCTGATGATTTCCATCAGCATAAGCAGACAGATCAATACTCTTACTACCAAAAATCTCTGGACTATTATCAACATACGAAGCAAGGGTATTCCCATCCAATGTCAAAATTACTTTTTTAATATTCACCGGTGAGGAAATAGAATAGGTCACAGTATTTTTCTTCGCAAAAGCTCATTGCTTATTAGGTCTCACAATATTTATCTTAATCTCATCATTTGTCACTGGCTGTCTATCTGGACAATAATTTTGAGGTTCAGACATAAAAAGATTTAAAGCTGAACTCGCTCAGGTTTGTTGTACCTGTTCAGTCAAATACTTTTTGATATCTTCCAAATCCATACCATTTGGCATAAATGAAGTTGGAGTAATAAGATATCATTTTTTAATCTGATCAGCAGGAGTAAAAGGACTCACCTTTCCAAAGCATGAAGTGTCAATCTCTATCTCAGAAATTGGTCATTCAACCTCCTTTGGTAACATCCCATTCCATCCGAGCGTCTTAGTAATCAAACTAAGTGGAGTCGTCTCAGAAAGCAACTTTCACGATACACTTGAAATACTAATACTTGAAGTATCCTTATTTGACATCTCTTCATTAGTAATATATCCTTTAGCCAACATATCTGAGAGGAATTTTTTTACACTCTCAGCATGAATACTTCCTCAGTATGCTTTTGAATTCATAGGTCTCGCATCAGCATTTCCAGCCCACATAAGGAGCACCCTACTTGGTGTATATGCTGCGAACCAACCATCTCTTGGCCTAGAACCTTTATCTGTTTTTACATTTGAGGTTCAAGTTTTTAAAGCATAAGTCAGTCCTTTTACGTTAAATTTTGTCGCCCAAGCCCCGATTCTATTTGAAGGATCAGAAAGAATGTGCCACATGAGAGTAATAATTCCAGGCTTAATAATATTCTCCTGAACTACTGGAGTTTTCTTGTAAATAATCGAACCATCATTTGCCTTAATCTCCAAGATTGGATTGATCTGAGCTGGAGTAGCAGTAGAAAGATGCTGATAAGCACCTGCAAGTTCGATCATACTTACCTCAGCAGCACCAAGCGCAAGCGGATATCAGTATTCTATTTCATTTTTTACACCAGAAAGACCAAGTTTTTGCAAAAATGGCTTCGCAACACTCTCTCCTCCAAGGGCAAAAAACATCTTCACAGCAGGAATATTTCTACTAAATCCAAGCGCCTTTTTGAGAGGCAAGGAACCATTAAATTTTCCATCTGCATTATTTGGAGAATCCTTCCCTGCCTTAAACGGAATATCATAAATTGGGGTGTCAATCGTCAACGGTAATTTCTCAAATCCCAATGCATAAATCAAAGGTTTAATAGAAGATCATGACTGCCTTGGATTTCTTGCCATATCATTTTGTCCCTGAATATCCTTGTTAAAATAATCCAAAGACCCTAAATAAGCAAGCACATCTCCATTTGTAGAATCAGTATAGATCAAAGAGGAATTACTTGCCCCATATTCAAAAAGCGAAGCACTATGCGCCTTAACCGCAGCCTCAGCCAATTGCTGAATATTATAGTCTAAGGTTGTCTTTACTATAAGCCCTCATTTTTTCGTGCTTCCAGACCCATATTCCTTTTCTAACAAATCCTTGATCCAAAAAACAAAATGTGGAGCTTTAATATCAAAGGCACTCTTCTCAAAAGTCTTTGTCAAAGATTCAATAAAAGCTGACTTAAGTTCCTCTTCTGTCACCTTTCAGTCTTCATACATTCTTCCAAGGGCAAATTCTGCTCTACCATTAGAATATTGAATAGTATAGACTTTCCCATCAATAGTTAGAGAACTAGGAGACAAACTATTCACAAACCTAACAAAAGATTCTGCAGTTTTCTTATTTGAAAAACTTGCTGATGTAATATTTTCTCTGAATTTAGCCAAAATACTCGCCTTAATATTTCCTTCATAAGGATATGATTTTCCAGCAGCATCCTTGATCGTAAAAGATCACATTAAAGCTGAAGATTTATAGGGATCATACCTACTTGGAGCCTTTGGAATAGATGCCAAAATAGCAGACTCCATCACTGTCAAATCCTTAGCTGATTTATTAAAGTAAGTCTTACTTGCCGCTTCTACCCCATAAGCATTATTACCAAGAAAAACATAATTCAGATAAAGTTCAATAATCTTCTCCTTCATCTTATGTTTTACTTCTGTACTTGAAAGATTGCTATTTTCAGCTTTAATCTGTTGCTGAAGTACATTATTAAGCCTCTTTGCCAGAATAATCTGCGTTAACTTATAATCCACTTTATCCAGAAAACTTCAATGAAAAGGTCTCTCAAGCTTCATCAAATTAGTAATTAGCTGCTGAGTAAGCGTAGAACCTCCTCCTCAGTTTCTTCCGATCATCGTCATAAAACCGGCTCTGAAAATTCCCATCGGATCAAGTCCTTCATGTTCCCAATATCTTTGATCTTCAACCGCAACAATCGCATCAACCATATGTTTACTGATATTCTCAAAAGTCACATATTCTCTATTTTCATCAAAGATTTTATAAAGCTCAACTCCATTCCTATCAGTGATAACAGTCGCTTGTGTCAATTGAATATCTTTGATCTGACTCACATCAGGCAAATGCTTCAAAATCCTAATCTGAAGATACAAAAATCCTCCTCCCATCACAAGGATAAAAAGAGAACAAAGACTGATTATCAATATTTTTTTCCATCAGAGGTGATGACTAGAAATACTATAATTCTTTTGAGGTCTATAAGTCTCATCTCTCTTTTTCAAAAAAGATTTTGGACTATACGCTGATAATGGATTTCTCTGCATACTACTACAATAAATAAATCGGTATAAAACTAATAGAGTATAACTATTTACAACACTAAAACAAGAAAAAAAGACCTCCTAAGAGATCTTTTTTTACTATATTTATCATATCTTTCCAAATATTACAAAATTAGTGATATACATATCCAACAATCTTTGGATTAGAAGTTGAATCTGATCTTTGTGTAACAATATACTTCCCTACATAGTTCATATCTTCAACAACCATCTCCCCAGTACTTGGATCATATGACTTTACAACAGCAACATGACCTGCATAACTTCTCAACTGCTGATACACCACAATCGCTCCAACCTTTGGCATAGTACGACTTACCTTAATACCAGCTGCCTTTGCTCTTTCACTTTGAGCATTTGCATACCAATCCTTTGCATTTCCACCAAAAAGTCTCTGACCATTCTCATCAAACATCCATGGAGAAATATGCGCAGCATACCATGTACAGTATCCAGCAGCAAAACCATTTGATACCTTCTTATTAAATACCCATTGACTCTTTGTCTTACTATTTGTAGGCACTACAACGACAGGATCTTGTTGTTGACCGCCACCAACTTTTACTGATTGCGTAGGTGTAACTACTTTCTTCTTTTTAGGCTGAATCACTTCATCCTTAGGCAAAATAGGCTGAGGTTTCTCCAAAAGACCAATATCATAGGCCCTCTGCTCTGTCACATTAATAAAGATTTCCTGTCCTGGATAGAGCATCTCACTCTCATCAGAGAAATGGTTTAGAGTAATCAAATCATCAAGATTAAGTCTATAATATTCAGCAAAAAGCTTAAGTGTTCTCGCTGTTTTAACAACATAAGGGATTCCCTCTTCCTGATCACTTACAATCAACCTCTGACCTTCCTTAATAGGAGTATCTCCAAGCCTATTAATCTTTTCAAGTTCAGCAACTGGAATTCAGAATTCTTTTGAAATTTTTTCCAAATTATCTCAATTCTGAACAATATAATAAATTATTGAATCCTGATCGTCACTACTGTCAATACTCACATTATCAGGATTAATTCAAACTCTATAATCTTCCTCTCCCAAAAAAGCCTCATTAACACTAATAGGCTCCTCTGAAGAATTTCCAAATACATCAGCATAAAGCATCACTCCAACAAATACAAAGATTTGCAAGATAGTAAATAAAACCTTAGTTTTACTCGCTTTGTTTTTTCTGGTCATATACAATGATATCATAAATGGCGGAGGGAGTGGGATTTGAACCCACGAACCGATTGCTCGGTTAACAGTTTTCAAGACTGCCGCATTCAACCGCTCTGCCATCCCTCCACAAACAACACTTTAACACAACAACTATTTGTGGGTTGAATGAAATTGCAAGAAAGAGTATAGTTAATTGCACTTGATTTTCAAGAAAAAAATAGTATATTAGTTTTATCAGTTCAATAGTGGCTTTTTAAATAAAAATAAAAGAAAAAATCTGAATTTATTTTTTTGTTGAGCTAAAAAATTATGAAAAATATTGATAAACTTAAAATATTCTACCCACTTGTCTTAGGAAAAGATAATTCTATACTCAGAACTTCCTGTGATCCAATAACAAAAATTACCCCAGAAATCAAAGAACTCTGAGAAATTCTACTAGAACTCATGTGGGCATATGATGGAGTAGGACTAGCAGCTCCACAAATATGAGAAACAATCCGCATGATCGCAACCACCCAACGGAAAAAAATGCCAACAGGGAAAAGTGCTGAAAAAGACTTCTTATGAGAAACACTCCTCATAAACCCAGAGATCATAGCTACTTCAGAAGAAGTACAAAGATCTGAAGAAGCTTGTCTCTCTCTTCCTTGAGAAAAGTGATTTGTTCAAAGAGCGAAACGAGTAGAAGTTAAATACATGGATATAAAAGGGAAAATCCATCAGCAAAAGTACTCAGGTTTCAACGCTTGCATTATTCAGCATGAAATTGATCATCTCAATGGAGTACTTTTTACTGACAAACTAATTAAAGAAGAAAAAAAGGAAAAATCTGACTAAAATCAGATTTTTTTAATAATTTTTGATTTCTCTATCCATTTGTTGCTTAATAGCTCTTTCTTTGAGAACTTGTTTTTTTTCTATTTTCCTCTTGAGTTTCCCTATCCCAAGTTTAATCTTTATAAATCCTCCCTTATTTACTAAAACCTCAAGTGCCAACAAAACATTTCAAGGCTTATCCAAACTCGCAGCAATCTTCGAAATCTCTCTAGTATTCAGTAAAAGTTTTCTCCTTCATTTTGACTGATAATTTGGAGCTAAAACTGGAGAAGTTTTTTCATAAAGTGGAATATCCATATTATAAAGCCACAGCTCCTGTTTACCTATTCACACAACCGCATCCTGAATATTACTATGAGAAGTTTTCAATGCTTTAACTTCAAATCCCTTGAGTACAATCCCGGCCAAATATTCTTTTTCTATCTGATAGTCAAAAAACGCTCTCTTATTCTTTACAAGTATTTGCATTTTCTATCTTAAACAAAACAAAATCACTCTTCTTTTTATAAATATTCAGGAAAAATACAAGTCAATCTCTCTTGTCATAAAAACTTTTGACAAAAGAAAAAAAATGCTTATATTCTATCAGATTTTTTAATTTTAAAGAAAAAATGAAATCTGATCGAACATTACTCATATATTGACTACTAATTTGATGACTCATAACCTATATTTTCTTAACAATTCGCTTTTACCGCAAAATCAAAAGAATCCAACAAACAACAGTTCGTCAATCTCGTAACAGTATTCTCTGAGAGGTTAGTGAAAAACTCAGTCCTCTACTACCAAATTTTCCATATCATACGAAAGATTTAGTCTTTATTGGGAAAGGAGTTGACTACATCGTATTTGATGGTTTATCTCGTGGAAATCTGAAAGAAATTATTTTTTTAGAAATCAAAAGTGGAACTTCTCAATTAAACAAGAATGAA
>ERZ773099.663-NODE-663-length-28167-cov-2.804390_pt1 | contig 28167 bp, 26 predicted proteins | sample MGYA00511120_ERZ773099 | MGnify/ENA primary metagenome ERZ773099 (study PRJEB29015, sample SAMEA2738012) | human oral metagenome | biome: human oral; feature: human-associated habitat; material: dental | place: China | collected 2104 ... | reverse complement strand
CATCAATAAGATATAACCAAGTCCCAAGACAGCCGATGAGGCTCGCGCTGAACGGTCGGAGCGGCAGAGCCTCCTTTACTCGCGTAGATCGGCTCACCCCAGGTTGCAGATAGCGTTTATTCTGTCAGGTATGCTAGGCTTGGTAGCTCTGTACATATATTTCTTTCAGGCTATTTTTCTAAGCAGTGTAATGGGATTCTCACTAGTGTCGCTAATCGGACTGATCCTAGTGTCGCTAATCGGACTGATCCTAGTGTGGCTAATCTTGTCAGCTATCAAAAAGATTAGAAAAATAGTTGACTCATAAAATTACTGATAAAACAACTAAGATTAATGTGCGGTTGCGCGGGTTTAAAATAAGCCAGTTTTACGACTTGGCTTAGGTCGACAGGAGGCTATGCGCAGTACCAGGAGTATGCGCCTCCAGTATTGTAGGCGTTGAGACTATAGATGTATCTACAGTACTTCTGGACGCTGGCGCCCTTTTTGACGACACCAAATGGTGGAACCCAGCATCGCCATCCGTATGCGCCCTGCAAGGTTAATATTATTCTGCACGCAGATCTTCAATTGGCGGTCTGAGTACGTTGTGTAGCAAAGGCTGGATTGAGGCTAGGATACAGACTACCGGAATAGTGATAAATATGAGACCCAGTAGTGGCGACGATAGGTCAAACAGTGTAAACGAAGTATCAGCCGAGCTGCCGAGTCCAAATGACGTATGAGCTATTGACGTAAGATGGTTTTTGTTTAATAAATCTATGGTAAATGATACGAAAATAGCTATGATAAACGAAACAATGGATATTATAAATCCTACTATTAAGGCGTATACCAGGTAAATGGCGGTGACATCTAGTCGACGTGCTCCCATCGCTCTATACACAGCAGTTTCTTTGCGACTGTCGGACATTAGGCGGGATATCATAAGCCAAATGATGAAAATAGAGAACGCGATAGCTGTTGGTGTGGCATATGTCATGAGCTTATTAAATAACTTCCCTACCTCGTCAAGAATTAAATAGTTAGAGCCGTGGGGTGCGGCGGTGTATAATTTTTTGCATTTAGTTTCACTCGATGGGCAGGTTTCATTATCCATAAAGTCGCGTGCTTTTGTCACCGATGAGAATGCGACAACTCGTGGCGAGAGCGACTCTAGGGCTGATAGGTACTCTGGACTGCCAGATCGTGGTGATTCAATATTCGGTTTTAGTTCGTTCGGCAACTTGTCAAAAAGTTGTAGAGGGATTATGGCGCTAGTGAGGTCGGTTTGGTAAGATAGCAGATTTTTTAAATACGATGATGCGCTTTTATGGAATTCATCGTATGGCTGTAGGTCGATGAAGCCTACGATTTGATAAGTAAGCACCTTGTGAGAGGGTTCTTTAAATTCGCCAAGTTTTTTCTGAGTGTTGATTTTTTTATTTTCGGTATCCTTTTCAGTTTGGGTCCTCGTGTCGTGCTTGACTGTGATCTCTCCGCAGGCCGTTGACGGATGTTCATATATAAGAGAAGGCTTACTGTAATTTTTGTCGTCTTTATGTAATTTTATATCTGCGTAGTCACGCTGGATCTTAGCAAGCATCGTCTGCTCAGTTTGATTCCTATAACAGGTTTGGTAAGTGTATCCACTAAGTTCTTGGCGTATTTTTTCTAGCCAAATACGTCGATCCTGATCGTGTTTTGGCTCATCGCCAATGCCTTTGTGTTTGCCAAACAATGTAGCCGCCTCTTTGGTGGTAATGATAACCGGTATACCTTTTAGATTAGACGTGTCTTTATAGGTTATATATCGATTGACTAGTGACAAGTCTCGAACCTCGTACATACTATTATTGACGGCATTTGTAGCGTATCCATATGATGACATATCACCTGACTTGAGTGACGCGTCAGAAAAGTTCTCCTTGCCATTAGTGATCAGTAGTTGATTTGGAATTGACGGTAGAGGATATTTGCCCAAGGCGTAATAGCCGCTTCCTCCGTATAGGCTAGCCTTCTCTTTTAGGTTGCCAAGGCTATTTTTTGCAGTTTTGCTGTATTTGATGAGTTGAGATTTCTCAAACTCTGCCAATAGCGAAGAGCTGGTGTTTAGCTGGTATCGTAAGTCGGTTGGTGTGTTTGGATCGGCGAAAACGTCGGGTTTCAGGAGGCTATCGTTCGGGTCTGGTTCTACACATGTGAGTCTTAGCCTGGTGTATTTTTCTTTTAGTGTCTTGTAGTGATTTAGTTCATATTCACGCGCTGTCTTGATGTTTTCTGCTGTCAGATGAGATGGGTCGTAGCCAGCTACTGCTCCTCCTGGTATTACGGGTTGGACTTCGACAAGGTATTGGTTGTTGTTGACGGCTTTTACTAATGCAATGGTGCTTTTTTCTGCGGCGGTAAATATGATAACGCCCGAAATCAGTACGGCAAACAGGGTACTTGAGATGGCTATGGTGGCTAGCAGAGCCCCACGTCTCGACCGAAGTTTTGTGCGCGCAAGCATAACTGCGTAGCGTGCCCTTATCATACGATTTCTCCGTCTTTTAGGGTGATTATACGATCTGCTCGAGAAGCGATATCTAGGTCGTGTGTGACCACCACGACTGTGGTACCGTGATCGTCTCGAATTTGCCTGAATAGATCAATGATGGATTCGCTGTTTTCTGTATCTAGGTTGCCAGTTGGCTCATCTGCCAAGATTATAGAGGGGTTGTTCATGAGCGCACGCGCTATTGCTGCTCGTTGAATTTGTCCTCCTGAAAGTTGACTCGGAAGATGTGACGCCCTATCGGCTAGAGATACCTTCGATAGTAACTCAGTAACTCTTTTGTCAATCTCCTCTGGACTCTTCCTAGAGAACATAGCAGGTACGGCTAGGTTATTCTTGAGGGAGAGGAATGGTTGTAGATAAAAGGATTGAAAAACAAAACCAATAGTACGATTTCTGAGTTCGCTAAGCTTTTTGTCGCTCATGTTATTAACTTTTTGGTCATCTATATAGATATTGCCACTACTAGGAACGTCTAGACAGCCCAGCAAGTGTAGTAGCGTACTCTTTCCGCTACCGCTTGGTCCAACGATCGCTACAACTTCCCTGCGATATATCGTGAGGGAGATGTTTTTTATTGCTACAACGTCATCTGCATTGGTTTTGTAGGTGCGGGTGACGTTTTCGAGACGTAAAATGTGTCTCCTTGATGCTGTTTCGACGGCGGACTCCATGGGGTTATTTTAGCATAAGTATTATATGAGTAGTTTAGGCGAAATTGTCTATAGTTCGGGAGTTTTTGTCACGAGCTCACTTCTAGACCTCTCATGACATTTTTTACAAATGCTGCAAAATAACAGGTCTTGCCGTCCTCATACACGCGCTCAAATGCCTATACGTGACAGTTTGTGCAATACTGATGGTAGGTGCCGTCGTTTTTCTAGTTGAAGTTAAGTTTCATCAAGTATTTATCGATTGGTCTTGTTTTGTTTCTAAGTTGTCGGCGTCGAATTTCTTGATGATCTCAATCAAACGACGAGGCGTAATCTCGGCTTTGATCAGATAGGCGTCGACGTTGTGTTGCATGGCGATGCGACTTTCGGCGTCTTGATCAAAGTTTGTCATGACGATGATACGGGTGTTAGGAATTTTGTTTTGGCTATTGTCTTTCAGGGCTTTTAGTATCTCTGACCCTCTCATTTCTGGGAGCATGATATCAAGTAGAATTAGGTCATAGGGTTTGTTTGTGGCGGCGACAAAGCCGTCGTGACCATCTACTACCCAGTCGACGGTGTAGCCTTCGTGCTGGAGACTACGGACATACATTTCCCCGATAAATCGATCATCTTCGATAACTAGTATTTTCTTGATTGCCATACAGCTCCTATCCTGAGTATTTTGAATGATTTTTGATCCAGCTGTCGCTCGACGAGATTAGTCCGTCGTTTGTGTAATCATTTGCCTGGAGCTTATCGGCCACGCTGGCATAAGTCAGGACGGTGAATGAGAATGTCGAGCCAACGCCTTCAGTGCTGGTTACCCCTATTTTACCACCATGGCTCTCGATAATCGCCTTGCAGATGTAGAGGCCGATGCCTGTGCCAGCGACAGTCTCGCGTGAGCGATGGCTGCGATAGAATTTGTGAAATAGGTTACTGACAACATTGGCAGGGATACCGATGCCATGGTCGATGACGTCTACTCTGACATAGTCGCCTTCAACGCTGGCAGTGACCGACACTGTTCCGTCTTCGTTTGAGTATTTTAGGGCGTTGTCAATTAGGTTTGACAGCACTTCACTGAGGCTGGATCGGTCGGCGGCGATTGTTGGTAGGTTTGGTGGGATCGCAATATTTAATCGGCGATGTTGAGTACTGGCACGTAGTTGCATGTCGTCGCGAATAGTATCGTATATTGCTATCAGAGAGTCCTCGGCGAGGTTGATCTTGAGATGATGGCGGTCGAACCGACTGGCATTTAGGATGTTGTTGATGTATCCCGACAAGCGGTTAGCGCTAACGATGAGGCGACTAAACAGCTCTTTTTGGTCAGGCGCGAGTTGTCCTTCGAGCTCTACGTCGAGAACGTCTAGGTAACCGCGAATTACGGTGATCGGACCGCGTAGCTCGTGTGCTGCAAATGATATAAAGTCGAGATCCTCATCTTCCTGTTGGTACATATTTGTCGCGTCGTAGGTGACAAGCACGACTTCAGCGGCACTGCCTTTTTCGTAGTTGGCAGTCACGTTAAATATACGCCTACCCTCCTCGCCGACTATGCGATCTGGAACACGTAGCCACGACTGCTCGGCGTGTACGGCTGAGTCGCGACAGGTTGCCAGCCAGTCATCAAATGCGCTTTCTCGCTCAAACAGCAGATCTAAATGTAGTGTGTCCGAGGTGTCTTTTTTGACGGGTGCAGAGTGATTGGCGTAGATAATCTTTCCGTTTGCGTTCATGATGATGATGCCGGCATTCGTCTGGTCTAAGGCGGTAGCTAGGCGGTGTGACTCTTCTGAGCTTGGGATATTTGCGAATTCAGATTGGGGTTGACTCTTTTCGGCGCTTGTTTCGTAAATATATTGAAGTACGGGGCGAAATCCGTTTTTTCGATAGCGTTCAATATTTGGGTTCGCGAGTGGATGGGTTGGTTTCTGGCCAGCTGATGTTGTGATTGCCATAGCTAGGTCTCGTAGAGGTGCAAGCAGTAAATCGATGATGACGTAGTTGAGAAGTGTCGTTGTCACAAGTGTAGCAAACATAGTAATCCAGAACGACTCTTTTTCTGGCGAGACACCACCGACGAGTAGTGCAAAACCAATCACTAGCGTGACGAGAATTTCCATCAGGGTGGTCGTGATCATTGCTGAACGGTGGTAACGCTTCCAGTAGTCACGAATCTGTGGTTCGGGCTTTTTGCTCTGTTTTGGATTTTTTTCTACTGCCACGACACTCCCCCATGGCTATTTGGTATGGCGGTTATCCAGGTTTGACCGCGATTTAACGGTACTTCTTTGCCATTTCCATCAATAAACTGCAAGGGATCGTTTCGGCTGTTTTTACGCCAAGTTACTTCGTTGGCTATGCCGTTTTGAAAGATGACAGCGCTTCCCGCTCCGCTAGTGGTTATACTTTCACGCCAGCCATCCTCCATAACATGAGTCATATCGACTTTCATCGCGATGACAACTTTCGGCGTGATGCGTCCCTCCTCGCGGTCGTCAGATGGGGCGCCTGCGATGCTACGGAGGTAACTATTGGATGCTTTGTCGTAGTCGTAGTGGGTGTTGTAGAGCGCGCCTGAGATAGTCATATTTATACTGGTGGCGTTTGGAGTCTCGTGAGGCTTGTCATCGGTGCGTGCAAATCCGGTAAACTTTGACTCTACGTAACCTTTGGATCGATTGAGGGCGTCTAGACGCTCAAAGTTGGTGTACACATTGTGCGGCGCGTAGCGATCGCGTGCCCGCCAGTATGAACCGCTATTAAAGAATTGATCAATATCGCGGTAATTACCGTTACGAACCTCGGCTAGTGCGGCCGCGCTACCACCGATGTGGGCGATGCTGGCATTATATGGTGCCGCCCAGTCGACATAATACATACGTACGCTCCGGACTGGTCCGATCAAACCAGGTTTAGCTTCTTGGTATAGTGCGAGAAATCGCGTGATTCCACCTTCGGCAATCGCTTCGTAGACGACGCCAGCCTGTTTGATCCCGCTTTGCGGGCGTGCGTCGGGACTGTTCTCGATCATAATCGCCGTTACCGCCTGTTTCGTAGCGGCTTCGTCGGCGACTTTTACACCAGTGAGTGGTGAATAATGTATGACTGGAGCTGGTGATCGTTTGGCGATTTTGATCGGTGGTATGTCGATAGTTTTTTGCGGATTTGCTACATATATAACGGCAACAATTATCAAGGCGATGACAATAACCCCTGCCCCAGCGATCGCATAGGTGCGATGTGGATGGCGATGCATCCAGTTGCGCATACGCGATAGCAGTTGGTGTGGTTGTTTTGGTGGGTGTGACATGGTATCTTTTTTCATGCTTATGGCTATTATATCAAGATTATGTCATAGGAGCTAGCCATGGCTAGACAGTTTGATGAAATTATGTTATGGTACACTATGCGAAGCAAGTTGCTTTGCACCTTTAGAGAAAGGTTGTACAGATGCAATCCGTAACCGTTACGCCAGAGATGTGGTATAGCGACGACCTAGTGGAAAGAAAAGAAGACGACGGAGGGCTGGCTGATGGTGACCTGCTGAAAAAAGCAGGCTTTACGGCTGCCCACAAGAGGCTCTCGAGCCCGAGTTTGGCGAATGTGAACCGTTGTAGGTGTCGGTATTTGGAGCTGACTGACGATGTATCTCGCGTATTTTTTGGCGCTACTTCATGCGGTACTTCGTACTATAGCTGCTGGGTGCCAATTGGCAAAAGTGTCCCCGATGAGGGGATGATTCCACGAAGTGTGGTTGAAGCAACCATAGAGGCTGGGGGGTCCCATTTCTTCGACCGTCTTATGGTCGTGTCGTACCTACGTACCATTGGTGTGGAGGGCGAGAAGCAGAAAGAGTGGGCTGTCGTAGGACGCGCCAGTGACAACGGCAAAGAGCACCGCTTCCTCATCGCTTATTGGGCGGAAAGAGGCATGACCCCGCCCAGTTTGGGCGTGATTCGGGCTCTGGCCCAAGAAGAGCAGGATCGCAAGAGTCTGAAGGATGAGAGAGATCACCTCAAAGACTCGCTGGAGTCTGCTCTTGACGCAAATATGCGTAGGCGTCATTACAGAGTCTATAGGCTGCGTTGGCTAGTGGTTTTCGGACTAGTCGCGCTGACGGGATTCTTGCCTCTTGTGGCACCGCTATGGTTGTTCTGGATATCTGCGATAGTGATTGCTGTCGTCGGCCTATTCTCGTTCATGACATGGCTCGATGACGACATCTTCTCCGGAGGAATATTCGGAGAGTGGCGAGGTGCCATTTTCGACGATGGCCGGCTTGAGCCAGAAGATGTAATCAATGGTGGGGTATCCCGCAAGACGATCAGGGGCTATCGTCGTAGACTGAAAGAAATAGGCCAGCAGATTGACCCCCACCTCTGAGATTCCTTTCTCGCTTCTTGAGTGGCGTCACGATACGTGACGTCCTCAGGGGGCAAAACCAAGTCCCCCGACTTTTATCGGTCGGGGGCTTTTCATATGGCGTCATTTTAGAGAGCGTTTTGTAGGCGTGTCAATGTTGTTTCTCTGCCAAGTAGGGCTAACGTATCGTTTAGTTGAGGGCTAAATGGCGCCCAGGTCGTAACGATACGGATGAGGCTAAATAGTACACCCGGTTTTTGACCCGTACGTTCCAGCAGATCGTTGAGCGATGCTTGAATTGAGCCCGAGCTCCAGTCGTCGAGGTTTTCGAAAGTATCTTTGGTTATTTTTAGTAGATTAGAGATTTCTTCTGGTGATAATTTTTTGAGTTGCTTGTGACTGGTGATAAGTGTGCTGTCTGGTGTTGGCTCCTCAAAGAAATAGCTGGTTAGAGTTGGTAGGTCTTTGAGGGTTTTTAGGCGGTCCTGAGCCAGGGCGAGGACTTGCTTGCGGTAGCTTTCGGTGGCTTTTTTGGCGCTCTCACTCCAAAATGATTCAACTCTTATTGCCAGTTCGTCAATTGATAGCTCGCGGATGAAATGACCGTTCATCCAGAGTAGACGCTTTTCGTCAAACCTAGCGCCACTGCGTTGGATGCGGTCGAGGCTAAACTTTTCGATTAGTTCTGCCTCCGTGAAAACCTCTTGTTCTGTGCCGTCGTTCCAGCCGAGTGTGGCGATAAAACTCATCATGGCCTCTGGCAGATAGCCGTCACGAATATAATCTAGAACGTCTTTCGCACCATCGCGTTTACCAAGTTTTTTGTTGCCCTGTTCGTTCATGATATGTGGCATATGGGCAAAAATTGGTCGATCAATACCCAGAGCTTCGTAGAGCGCCAGATAATTTGGCATGCTTGATATAAATTCTTGTCCGCGGATTACGTGGGTGATCTCCATCTCGGCGTCGTCGATGATATGAGCGAAGTTGTAGGTCGGATAGCCGTCTGATTTGATGAGAATTATGTCGTCAATGACGTCTGGACTGGTCGTGATATCGCCCATAACCTCGTCATGATAGGTGTAGCTCTTTGGTGAAGATCTGAACCTCAGCGGTTGTGTGCCGTCCCAAGCTGGTGGATTTTCGGGGCGATGGTCTCGGTATAGAAAGGCTTTTTTGTTTGCCTGTGCCTGCTCTCGAAAGGCCTGAACTTCTTCGGGTGTATACGGGTCGGCATAAGCCAGTCCGCTATCGATAAGTTTTTGGGCCCATTTTTTGTAGCTGTCGAGTCGCTCGCTCTGGATATAGGGTCCAAATGCTCCGCCGATATCTGGACCCTCATCGTAGTTTATGCCGATAGTTTTTAGGCTAGCGATCAAATGCTCTTTGCTGCCCGGAACTAGACGCTTTCGATCGGTATCTTCTAGTCGTAGCACAAAAGCGCCACCAGCCTGACGTGCCACTAAATAAGCAAAAAGAGCGGTGCGAATACCGCCAACGTGTAAAAAGCCGGTAGGGCTTGGAGCGAAACGAGTACGAACTTTCATGCCCACTAGTATAACAGATGTGAGTTGGTCGATTCCAGATGAACAGGTTGATTTTGGCTTATAGGCCTAGATGATTACAGACTGGTTGCGATACGCTGGATTTGGTCACCAGAGAGCGTTGCGTTACCTGATATGGTGTAGAGTATACCATTATTGACCCAAACAGCATTACTGCCGTAGGCGTAGATAGTTAGGCCGCCGGTCGTAGTTGTTGTGTAGTTTTTACCAGCTTGTGGTGAGACGTAATTTTCGAGAACAGCACTAGAGTCCCAGTCTGATCGAGTCTGTGATAGCGTAAAGTTTTGTGGTCCACCGTTGGCGGCGAATTTCATGGTAACGCTCCCTTGCTGGTATGTAATGGGGCCGTTTAGGCTATAGCCACTTGGTTGGTAGCTGGGGTACGAGGCACTAATGCCAGCTTGTGAGGCCGCTACGCGAGTCGATAAGGCTGGCATGTTTAGGTATGTTAGATAACCTCCGAGCACGAGGATGGCTAGCGAGGCTGAAGCAATGCTCAAAAACCTACCAATTGAACGGTGTTTTTTGGCTGGTTTGATGTCTTTTTTGAGGGACTTTGGCTGCATTTTAGCACTTGCTTGGCTGATAGCCTCTTGTTTGAGTACTTGTGAAGGCTTGACCATACGCTCCGCTGGTCGCTTGGCGGACATCCGGATACTGGCGCGTTCAGCTAGATGGTGCCTGGTAGGAGCAAGGTCTACGGCGACGGGAGTGATCTGCTTAGGCGTGGGTTTTGTGAAGTGGGTGATTTGCTCGCTCTGAGTAGCGGCAGGAGCTCGCACTGGTTTTGGACGGGTGATGATGGTAGGGTTTGCGGTTTGATTGGTGGTCTTTGGGGCGGGTTCTTTCGCTTCACGACGAACATATTTTCGATTAAGCGTTTTTGAGCGTTGCGGCTGAGTGTGCATATGGCGTGCATTGTGTTGCCGGGGTGTGATGGCATTGCCGCGCTCCACACGAAGCGGCATACCAGTCTGCGCGTCGTAGACAGTGCCATTTACAGATATCGTTTGTTTGGTCATGTATTTCTCCCCTGCTATAAAGAGCCTACCCTGCTCATGCTTACTTTATCATAGCTTATCACCCTCGCTGGGTGCAAGTGTTGTTTTTGGGGTCGACAAGGTATAATGTTGGTGTATGTATCATGCACCAAGTAAGCGCAAAAAGCGCACTCAGCTAGCGTTTATCTATTTTTTGATGGTACTTTCGGTTATTTCGATTGTTGTGGTGCTGATTCTGATTACACAGGGCTATAGGTTTAATCATTTTGATGGAAAGCTTGAACAGGGTGGCTTGGTTCAGTTTAATTCTCGTCCGACGGGTGCGACGGTTTCGGTTGACGGGATGGCGCTTGCTAACCGTACGGCAAGCAAAATTACCCTTTCGGCTGGTCCGCACGAGGTTATGATTTCTCGCGAGGGTTACACGACATGGAAAAAAACCGTGAACGTAAAACCGGGTAGTGTGTTGTGGCTAAATTATGCACAGTTACTGCCAGTCGCTCCTAAAGTTTCAACCGGTGCGACTTATACTGGTGTAGTTACGCCACTTGTTGCTCCAAATCACAAGAAGCTAGCTCTCTTTGAGTCGTCGTCGCAACCTGTCATTTCGATGACGACGATCAACACAGATAAACCCGAGACAAAAAAACTAACGATTCCAGCTGGTGTCTATACTGTACCTGGCGAAGGTGTGATATCGGATTTTTCTTTGGTGATGTGGGACGCTAATAATCGATATCTCATCGTGAAACATGTTTATGGCGACAAGACCGAGTATCTCTCGGTTGATACTGATGATTTGGCTCATTCGCGCAACATCACAACTTCTCTGGGGGTCGATATTGCAAATGTTCGTTACTCGATGGCGAATAGCGGGATGGCTTATATTTTGACGATGAGCCATGAACTGCGTAGAGCGGATCTGGAGCAGTCGACTATAACTGGTCCGTTAGTGTCGAATGTGGCTGAGTTTTCGATGCCAGATCGTGATACGGTTGTGTATACGACACTAGCAGACGAAAAAGGTGCGCGTAGTGTCGGGTATCTAACATCTGGTTTGTCAACTGCGAAACAATTGAAGTCCTTTGCCGACATCTCCACTGCTCCACTACATATATCAACCGGGATTTATTATAGTCAGCGATACGTTGTGATTTCGCATGGCGATACGGTTGATATTTATAGAGGTAATTTACCGTCGAGTGACACAAAGGCCTCTATTGAGCTCAAAGACGTAGCGTCGTATCAAATTCCTGGTGGAGCTGATTATCTCGGTCTATCGCCCAGTGAGAATCGGTTTGTTTATGCCGCAAAAGGCACGAAGATCACTACTTATGATCTAGAGTTATTACATTCCTCGGTGGTTACGCTGTCGACACCGCTTGATCGTGAGCCAGAGTGGATGGATGGCTATCACTTGATAAATACTAGTGACGGGCGCGGTAGCTTTTATGATTTTGACGGTACAAATGCTCAGGTGTTTGCTCAAAATATTGTGAAACAGCCAGCCTTTATGGCTGATGGCAACACCTATCTATACTACTTTGCGCAGGCTGGTTTAGAGATAAAGCTTCAACGTATCAGAATGATCGAATAGACTGATATTTGGTTTAGTCTAGCGAGCACCAAATAGTCGCTGGAGGAATGTTGGTGAGTTCGCTGGCATCTTTGTGGCATTTGCAGAAGTGTTAGTATCTTGTTTGGCGGTTGTCGCGCCGTTTGGATCAGGGCTGACTTGATCAGCAAACACAAGTAGTCGGTCGCGATCCGTACCAAGAGGTGTACAGGTTACAAGTGTCATGTGTGGCTTGTCGGTACCAGTCTGTAGAGCGGCAACGTCAGTTGGTTTAACGACCTTTGTGCGGGTGATCGTGTAGACGTAGCGGGTGCTATTGTAGTTGACATATATAGTGTCGCCCGCTTTCATGCGCTCGAGTGGAGCAAAAATAAACTTATAATCACCTCTGTCGAGCCAGTCGTTTGATGAGTGTCCAGACAGGACGAAGTTGCCTTTTTCACCTGGTCGTGCGCTTGCGCCCTGGATATTAAACCAAGCGACCCCCTTGTCCATTGCAGCGTCAAGTGATTCTTTGCTGGCAGCGTTTGCGTCCCAGACGATTGGTGCGTCGACATTGATTTTTGGAATTATGAGGCGCGGATCAGACGAGACGGTTGACGATGCATTTGGATCGACGATAAGCGTTGCTGGATCCATGCTCCCGGGTGTGATATAAGCGCTAACATTCGAGAAAAGGACACGGTTATATTGGAGAAACAGAAATATCAACATCACCATCACTGCGGCTAATACGGGGACAAAATGACGGCTCTTGCGGACCTTTTTGGCACGTTCGTTGATCTGACGGCGTAGTCTACTCCGCAGGTCGTGCATTGCTTCGTCGGTGCTGATTGAATCGTCTTTGCTTTTGTTGTTCTGGATTTGTACGGTTGCTTCGAGGGATTTTTTTGCAGCGTGAACCTGTCCAACATAGTAGCGCTCGTAGTATTGCTGGTAATAATTCTGCCAAGCGCTATGGTACTGTTTCCATTCGTTGGCTTGAATTTGACGGTGTTGCTGAGGAGTTCGTTCGTACGGGTTTGGTACGTTAGCCTGCTGATTTGCTACTTGCATATTGACCGCACCGGGTCCTGGTTGCATACCGTTTGTGTCTTTGGCGGACCCGATTGGCTGAGTTGCGGGCTGAGTTTGCGGAGGTGATAATGGCTGGTTCGGAGGGGTGGACTGGGCAGTTGTTGTTAGGTTTGGGTCTTGCCGGTAGATATTGTCTATTTGATTTCGTACCACTTCTGCTGCTGCATCGTTACTAGCTTGCCGCTTTGTCGACGACAAGCCGCCCACCGTCTGGCGAGATGGGATGACAAGGGGGTTGGTGGGTCTTGAATCTTCTGGACGCATAGTAGAATATTCTTTTCTAATTATATCACGCAACTCTAATAACGGTTATGCTTTTTGGCGCCAAAAGCCATCATTAACAGAGGTGATATATTGTAAAAATCTATATCTTATGCTATAATAGAGGTGTATGTCAGGTGCGGTTGTTGTCTGCTTATCGACACTGGTCTGTTTAATTTCAGAGGACGTTGATATACAATAAGTAGGGTCTGTTTGACGCTATACGTAAAAAGGTTTGTCTAGTCGGTAATTTAAAATATATTAACTTGATGGGCTGGTGGCGGAATTGGTAGACGCGCTAGACTCAAAATCTGGTGAGAAATATCTCGTGCGGGTTCAAGTCCCGCCCGGCCCACCAAGTTGATGTATTTTGTACTAAAGCCCTCCTGGTGATGTGAATACGATGAACAAGTTTCTAAAGGACGCCTAGATATATGGTAGTATCGGATCGAGCGCTTTTCGGTGGTTTGAGGTAGTTGCTTACAAAGCTCAAAAATAGCTAGAGGTTGCTTGATTGCTGAGACTTACTTAATCAAGCTGGTGCTGATTGCTTCGAGCGGCTGATTTGGCGTCCACATTAGATAGCTTGCTAATCTAGTAGCAGTGTGTCCGCGCCAGATTGCCATAGGGTTGTCCCATTTTGTCGTCGTGACTTCCCCACCGTGTGCGACAATGAGATTTTCGCGATGTAGCACAACAATCGTTACTGGATATATGGCTGTAAACTTATGAAGTGTTTCGACAAGTTGCATCAGTTGCATGCTAAAAGTTAACATCTTTGGATAATAAATCGACCGAAACAGCTTTTGGAGCTGGACAAAGCTCAGTACCAGGGTTGTTTCTGGTCGATCAACAAGGGCCTCGGTATCATTTCTAACGAGGTCGATGGCGTCGCGTGTGATGACTAGCGGGCCGGTGTATTCACGGATAAAGTCACTGTAGACGAGTGCTGTTTCGCTACTGCGTCCAGCATCGCCAGCTAGTAGTACACAGTTTGACCATGCGCCTAGTGCGAGAAGCTCGCCGAGAGCGTCGCGCGACAATCCGCCACTTTGGTTGCAATCAGCAAATACGACATCGGTCATGCTGGTCGGGATCATTTTTCTCAGGCAGTCTGGTAGTAAAACTCGTACAGTGCCAGCACCGGTCTCTTGGGCGGCTGAATAGCTTTCAGCAACTCCGGCGAATCCGAGTTTGTTACCGCCGACTATACCGAGCTTACCGCGCATACTGCGTTGCTCGGGTTTTTGCCACTCTATATCTGGAAAAAGTGGCTTATCGATGGCTTGTTGATGCCAATATGGATGTATCGTCACTCCTCTAGTATACGCTAGTGCGGTGTAGCTTGTGTAAGTCGATAATTATCGTCGTTTGGCTCAAGCGTATACATCATATTTTTGCGTTCGATAACGATTTTCCACTTGTTGTTAATCGCCTGCTCGTATAACTCAGCGGTTGGATTAAACGCTATCGGATTGTCGACAAGTTTTAGCATGTGGCGATCGCCGTTGCTGTCACCTACAGCGATGCTATCTTTTAGGGTTAGTTTGTGCTTTTTTATGAGGTCTTTTAGGATGATGTCTTTGTTGGTGTGGGTTTTGATGATGTTGCCGGTGAAGTATTCATCACCACGCTCCCATTGCTGGCCGACCCAGACGTCGAAACCGTATTTGGCAGCAAACGGCTCGACAAGTTCGATCTGTGAACCAGAGATTGCAATCAAGAAATAACCCTCTTCTTTAAGTTGGCGAATTAAATCACGTGTGTAGACGTAGACATTGTCGGCACGCTTGTCGATAACCATCTGGGCGGCCTCTTCGTAGTCATCGATACGTAGCTGTGGCAGTATGTGGTCGATGCGATCAACGACGAGCATATCAAATTCTTCAAAGGCATTACCGTGGATTCGATGGCGCCACTTGCGATTGGCCATGGTTGTCTCTTCGAGGATATCGTCGGGCAATGCACCCATTTTCATCAGTTCATAGGCGACCTCACGATATAGCCCGCTACGAAATAGCGTGCCATCGATATCAAATACTGCAAACTTTTGCTTTGCCATAGTTGTCGTAGTATACGCCCTAGGGGGGTGATTGTCATGCATAAGCGATTAGTAAACGGTCATATCGGTAACCGCCAGCGTGCCGTCTGGCTGCTTGATCATCTGGTAAGCGATATTCTTTCGTTCAACTACGATTCGCCAACCTCTTTCGTGAGCCGTTCCGAGGAGGTCTCCAGCGGGATTAAAGGCGATGGGCGTACCGACCAGTTCAAGCATACCGATATCGCTTTCCGAGTCACCGATGGCTAGGGCGTCTAGTAGATCATAGCCATGCTTGTCGGCGTAGGCGGTGACTATCCCTGCTTTGTCTTTTGGCACATTTCGAACGATCCCGCCAGTAAAGCCCTGCTCATTTCGTTCGTATAATGACCCAATCCAATCGTCAAAACCGTAGAGTTTAGCGAATTGGTCGACTAGCTCTTGCTGTGAACCGCTCAAAGCAAGTAGAAAATATCCCTCTTCTTTGAGTTGCTTGAGTAATCGATGGGTGTAGCGGTATATCTTGTGACTACTTGAGCTGACGGTTTCTTTGGCGGTTTGGTCGAAAATCTGCGTCGGAATACGCGGTAGCTCGCTGGAAAACAGTTTAATCATCTTCTTTTCGTAGTCATGAAAAGAAGTGCGACGAGACGTCCAGCCCAAAAGAGCTTCGTCTAGCTGTTCGGCGACGTCGTCGCGGAAGTAGCCTTTGTCTTTTAGTTTGAAGACAAGTTCATGGTACAATTGCCAGCGAAATAATGTGCCATCGAGGTCAAAAACCGCAAGCTTACCTGGCTTTTGTCGCGCTGGGTCGTGGTTCGTCATAAATCCTCCTCTTGACAAAATAGCGAGATTACTGACTTATTATAACACGCACCTCTGTTTGAGGCAATGTAGAGGGCGTTATATCTCGATACTAACTGGACAGTGATCGCTGCCCATGACATCGGGGTGAATCTGCGGATTTTTGACACAAGAAGCGATATTGTGGCTAGCTAGCCAGTAGTCGATACGCCAGCCAACGTTGCGCGCTCGAGCATTTGCCCAGTGCGTCCACCAGGTGTACTTACCTGGCGTATCTGGGTGGGCCATGCGAAAGGTGTCGACAAACCCTGCGTCCAGAAAATCCTGAAACCTTTCTCGCTCTTCGTTTGTGAAGCCGTGCTTACCGACGTTGGCTTTTGGGTTTGCTAGATCAATCTCAGTGTGAGCGACGTTCATATCACCACAGTAGAGTACTGGCTTGGTCGCTTCGAGTTGCTTGAGGTGTGCTAGCACCGCCCTATCCCACTTGTCGTAGCGCAAGGATAGACGAGACAAGTCTCCTTTTGAATTTGGTGTATAGCAAGTGACTACCCAATAATTATCGAATTCCGCCGAAATGATGCGACCTTCGGCGTTTGGGTCGCCGTAACTGTCGCCTGTTAGCGCAAATTGCGTGATAATCTCCTCGGGAAATCCGTCGATATAGCGGATAGCAGGAGTTTTCGAAAAAATTGCCGTACCAGAATAGCCTTTTTTGACGGCAGAAAAGAAATGCTCCTCGTACTGAGGTAAATCAATCTCAACTTGATCGCGAGAGGCTTTTGTCTCCTGTAGGCATAGAATATCAGGGTCGTGTTCGGTGATAAATTGTTGTAGGGCGCCTTTGTTTATGACAGCGCGAATTCCGTTGACATTCCATGAGTATAGTTTCATGTATTTAAGTATATCAAGGTATCAAAAAACGCCCTGGTTTTTTAGGGCGAAAAAGAAGCGTTATTTGGGGGTTAGACCCACTGGACGAGAGTTTTTCTCGCCCAGTGGGTCTATTTTTTAAGGACTAAGGATGGCAGAAGTCTTCCTCCAGTATAGAGTGCCGTTCGTAGCGACTATATAAGTCGCTGCAAGGTTGTCCTCTAGAATGAAGGCTTGCTCAAAGTTTACCTCCTGCGCAAACCAATCACCCACGGACAGCCTGACATGGCTGTCTCTCACGTCGTAAGTAAATGCGGGCGGCGCTTTCGTTTCACGCCAGGCCTCATCACGCACTATGACGCGACTCCCCTCCTCGAGGGTGCCGTTAGCGCGCGACAGGACGACTTTCTGTCCTGTCGGCCTTAGTGGGTCCACAGGAACCCACGGACCAAGGGCCCTTTGCACCTCCAGGAGGCCTATAGGCCTTGCAGGCGCGCTGAACACACTTGGGGGTGAAAGGTCGAGAATATCTGACTCCTGCTGGTGTTGTGCAGGTGTACTGGATGCACTTGGGGGTGCAGGAGGAGTGCTTTCCTCGCTCGCACTCCCTCCTCCCTGCCAGACAAACAGGGCCGTTAGGACGGCTACTGCCACCAGGATGATTACAAGGCGCGACTTTTTCATTTTGTCCCTTCTACGTTGTGAATACAGTCAACGACTGCACTACAGCTCAGGTTGAGCCGTTGCTATAATTATGATAAAAAATAGCAAAAAAGTCAATAATCTAGTAGAGATAGATCATCTCATCACGCGATTTTGCTAGAGAGATAGGCTATACTAATAACTAATGGATAACCCCCTACCTAAGCTAATAACATTTGACGGAGATGCAAGAAGCGGTAAAGGGACGATTGTTAGTCTCGTCAAAGATTACCTTCGTGATGTCGATCATCGAAAAGTCATGTTAATTGATGCGGGCCAGGTGTTTCGTGTATTGGTCGTGATGATGACAGAGGACGATGTTGATTTAGATGACACGACGGCGATAGATGCTTATCTCGGTGACACACACAACCAAGAGCGTGGTGTCAGGCGAGTCAAGGAGGTGTATCGCATGACAAAAGCGGAGCGTAGCGCGTTGTTCTATACGCCTTTGATCGGCGTAAATAGCGCAAAAGTAGGCACTCGCCCACTGAGTCAGTCGTTCAAGGACGGACTACTTCGCAAGTGGCTTCGTGACGCACGAGCGGAAGGATTTGATACGATACTGCTTGATGGGCGGGCGCTGACTGAGGTTGGTGATGCCCTAGAGCGTGAAGGGCTTTGTGATCATGTGTTGGGGCTATTTTTTGTCTGCGATCCAGTTGTCAGCGCTCAGCGGACACTGGGGCTGATGCCGAAGCCTTATCTAGAGTTGGATGATGAAACTAAAAAACGTGTCGATGAATTAATAGACCAGATTGAAACGCGTAATCAGGCTGATCGTGAACGAGCTATTCAGCCAGTTGTTCCGCCAGCTGGTGCGCCAAAATATCTTGTGAGCGAACTACCTACGAAGTTGCCAGAGACAGATTCGTGTCCACACGTAATTATTGATCGGAGTATTGAATTACCGTTTGATACAATGGCGCTACCAGTAATTCGGTTAATCAAGCACTACCTAAAATAGCCTCTAGCAACCTTGATACGGCTTAGTCTGGAGCATTTTTGTCGGTTTTTGACTTGCCGCCCATCTCATACTCGTATATCGGTTTTGTAACACGTAGGCCGTGGGTGTATCGATATAGCTCGCCGTAGACGCCACGCCAGCCTTGTGATGGGTTTTCGATGAATCGACGATCCGATGCGATGAACGGTGATGTTACGATGCCGACATTATAGCCTGCACGATGTCCACGTAGAGCCAGGTCGTAATCCTCCATGATGTAGAGTGTAGGGTCAAAGCCGTTTAGTGACTCAAAAGCCTTTTTTGTTGCAAAGGTGCAACTAAACGATATCGGCCACGGTGTGTGTTGCATCAGGCGGAGGTATCCATTCATGACACGAGCGCCTATGCGGATGCTGAGCTTTTTCGATGGCATACGCTGGGTGCAGCCGCCAATTTCTAGATTTCTAGCGGTAACTTGCTGCTCAAAGTCGGCTAGAAACTGGGGAGGTAGGATAATGTCAGCGTCGACAAACAGGAGCATGTCGCCTGTCGCTTTTTGGCTACCCTCATTACGGGCGTTGGCGACACCGCGTTTCTTGGCGGTGACGATCGTAAGCGGTAGACGATCACTAAATGCTTCGACGTGTGCGAGTGTGTCGTCGGTGCTGTGGGAGTTGATAAATACGACTTGATCAGCCTGTCGAGTCTGCTTGGTGAGTGATTTTAGAAGTTTGTCGACAGTGCCGGCTTCATTTTTACCAGGGATAAGTACGCTTATCTGCATGACAACAGTATAGCAAATGGTATATGCTAGGCGCATGGCTCATAGAACTCTAGAGGCTCGGCGCCAAGGTTTTCGCACTGTCTCACGTGACGGATTTTGTTGGCTCGAGGCAAATACGACCGCTAAAAAGTCGGCCATCATCATCCACGGCGTGACTGGAGGCAAGGACGATATGTTGCCACTTGCCGAAGAATATATCGCGCTTGGCTATAGTGTTTATTGCCCCGACTTAGTCGGTCATGGCGGTTCAGCGATGATACATGTGACGAAGTTCGACGATCTGGGTCGATGGTTCCGTGACTTGGTTGTGGCAATTGGTGTGGAGCCGTCGCTGATTGTCAGTAATTCTTATTCGTCAGGCGTGGTTTATAGCTATATATCCCAGGGTTTTCTGTCCAAGCATACACATGTGATCCTTGGTTGTCCGACACCAACTGTCGCGCTGATGTCGCGACTACTTAATCGTATCGGACAAGCGGTTCCCGATCGTATCGCATGGTATGTCTATAATACTTCGCCAGCCAGGAAGCTTCGTGTGAAGATCTTGTATCGCGGTAGTGATCGTCAGTCCTATGACTGGCTAGTTGAGTCCGAAAGGCGCAAATATCACTATATTGCTCCAAATGTTTCACCGATTTTGACAAATATGATAATTCACGACAACCCTTTTAAGGGAGAGCAGCTGCCAGATGATGTTCAGCGACAGATTACGGTCGTATTGGGTGAGCGCGATAATGTTGTTACCTCTGATGCAAGGGCTTATCTGATGAGAAAACTCCCATATGCTAGGTTTGTTAGCGCTGGTTCAGCTGGGCATATTTTGCACTTTGAGGCGATTAGCTCCCTTGTACGACGCGATAACAGCGTCTGATATAATAAAAGAACATTATGAAAATCGCATTCTTCACAGATGACTACTTGCCGCACATCCACGGTGTTGCAACTTCTATCAAAACCTATCGTGAGGCGCTGGAGCGCCTGGGCCATGAGGTTTATATCATCGCCCCGAATAAGCCTGGTCACGATGACCACGATGACCATATTATTCGGATGCCGTCAATCAACAACTATGTATTTGAAAAACGGCCTACCTCTGTAATCTACCCTGGATTAGCTAAGAAACTTGATAAATATGAGTTTGATGTTATCCATAGTCACATGCAGTTTTACCTCGGTTTGTTAGCGATGAGTGTTGCTAAGCGTCAAGGGGTTCCGCATTTTACAACAATTCACTCTTTATATACCGAACTAATTGATGATTATCCGCTCATGATCTCTGCCGGATTGATCGCGGTTACATTTGGCTACCCTATTATGTTCCGTTGTAAGCCAATTTTGCCATTTAAGGATCGAAGTGAGATTCGTGACCTACGCAAAGAGGATGCCAAGTCAATTATGAAGCGTCAAGGCTGGCGTCTGACGGCCGAGTTTGCAAATCGCTGTGACTACTGTATATCACCATCAAAACACCTAGCGGAGATTCTGATAAACGCTGGCTTGACGACGCCAAGTTCGGTATTTCCTAACTGTATCGACACGAGCCGATATACGTCGGCGACTACAGAGAGCTCGCCGCTAACTAAGCTTCCTGGCGAAAAATATATTGTTTGTGTTGCCCGATTGTCTGCCGAGAAGCGACAACACGTACTGATCGACGCGATGGAGCAACTTAATGATCCGTGCGTGAAGCTGGTGTTGGTCGGCAATGGTCCAACCGAAGATGAGTTAATTGCCTCGGTAGCTTCTCGTGGGCTGTCTGATCAGGTGATTTTTACGGGTGCGCTATCTGGTGATCAAGTAGCAGGTATACTCAAGCAGGCTGATTTGTTTGTCCTAGCGTCATATCATTTTGACAACCAACCGATGGTCTTTCTAGAGGCGGCTGCCTGTGGTTTGCCGATTGTCTACTGTGATGAGCGTATGACCGAGGGGCTGACGCCAAAGAACGCGGTATTGACCGATGGAATCGAGGGCGATGCATTTGCGAAAGTATTTGCTGATCTGCTAGGAGATGACAAGAAGCGGGCCGAGCTTTCGGCTGGTGCGCTAAAGGTCGCTAAGAACTTTGACTCTACCAAGATGGCGAAAGACCTAGTTGCCCTATATGAATCAGCAATTCGAACCAAAGAATTAGAAAAAGCCCGCGAATAGCGAGCTGTGGTTGTGCGAGGCCGTGCGCAGGAAAAGTAGTCCCACGCACGACCTCATTGAGGCTAATCGGATACGGATAAACGACGCACGTCTGCTATCCGCCGCCCGTGTTGGCTAGTAAGGGTGAACTCGATCTGGTCCCCTGCTTTTACGAGGGCGCATTCATACTGGCTCCTTGTGGAGCAGATGATCTGCCATCGCTCACCGGTTTCCTTTTCTCTCCCTTCAAGTATAGTATCTCCGTAGTAGCCGGGTGTGGCGCCTATCCGATCAACTACCATCCTATAGGTCCCCCCGGTAGTGCAACCCGTCAGAGACACAGCCGCAGTCAGCGTAGCTATGATGACTTGGAGTGTGTGACGCTTCTTCATTATTCACCTCAATTGGTAAGGGGCCGATCGGGTTGATCAACCAGTATAAATATTACAGCACTTTTTGTGCCATAAAGTCAAGAGATACGTAGCCTGTTTTGGGTTATGCGAGAGGTCGTCTATGTACCTATATGTGGAGTCGTACTGATTTTTTATGCTCGCGGTCTAGGTCGCGTCGCTTGATAGTTTCACGCTTGTCCCAGCGCTTCTTGCCCTTGCCTAGGGCGATCACGAGCTTGATGTATTTATTGTTTGTCAGTAGTTTGGTGGGGACGATCGTCATACCCTCTTTTTTGTGAGCCTTAAATAGCTCAAGTTGTTTTTTGCTGACCAGTAGTTTACGCGGTGAGGTGTCGATGCTTCGATGGTTGCTTACGCCACGTTCGGTAACTTTTAGACCAAAGCTAGCGTTGTTGAGCCAAAGCTCATCAGAGCGGATTGTGACATAGGCGCCCTTTAGCTGGACGTGTCCGTCTCGGGCGGATCGAGTCTCAGGGCCGGTTAGTACCAATCCAGCGATGATTTCGTCGCCCAATTCATAGTCAAACCGTGCACGACGATTGATGATCGGTGCGGTTGGTTTTGAAGATGATTTTTTGGGCTTTGCCATAGGGCCATTGTAACAGATAACAGATGAAAGTTTATACACGATATAAATCCGAAGATGTAAAAATGAAAAGCCGCCCCAGGTGGTAGCGATTGCTCAACAGACAATTCTGGAGTGGCTTCTCTGAGGCGGTTATACTGGTAATCTCCTACTCCTAGTCTTGACACACTTCGCTTTGAGGGCCTGCGTCAGTAGCAGTACAGCGTCGTATACACTATGCGCTACCATAGACGTGATCAGACCGTAGTGGAGGGCTAGCCAAAAAAGGACTAGACCCACGAACCAGGCGTTAACACAGCTGATTATGCTATGGCCAGTGTAGACATGGGCTGCTACAAATACGAGATTTGCAGTGATTATACCGGCTCCAACTGTCCAAGGGGTCGTGAGGATTTGTCCTTCCAGTGCCCCAAAGGTCATCAAATGTGTGGCGGGCATGAGAAAGCTCTCAAAAACCCACCTAGTTACCCCGCGGGTGATCCAGTCTACGAGCGGGAGGACGATCATCGCGATTCCAAAGGACAGATATCGATAGATCAGCTCCTCCCAGAAGCCTATCTGTATTGAGGTCCAAACGGCCCTGAACAAGATTCTTGTTCTGGTCTCTTTTAAACTCTGATCGTAGCGTCCGGTTATGGAATTCGCTATTGCCCAAGCGGCCGCCCATAGCAATATGGGCCAAGCCATTAAGAGGCCGTACGGGTTCCACGTTATCAGAGACAACATATCCCACTTGAGGTACTCAAACCCCAGCAGGCATAGCAGCCCGAATATGACGGCAGCCTTAAATGCTTGTGCTATGTATATGACGCTCACGTCTAGGGCCGGTATTTCCAGCGTGTTGCGGTACATCTTTTTGCCTTTCTCTTGGCAGGAGGTTGTCTAAGTGCGCGCATTTGCGTTATTTATATTACATCAAAAAAGTATAGATAAGTCAAACTATTCAACAGAGGTGTGCTAAAATGTGGCTATGGTTATCGATGTCCATATCACTGAAAAATCATTTGGTCCGAAGTTGCTGATGACGGATGTTCGGCTTAGTGTGGGCGATCGAGAGAAAGTTGGCGTTATCGGTCGTAATGGAGTTGGTAAATCGACATTATTTGGTATTTTGACGGGAGCTGACAAAGATTTTATGGGCAAAGTCACTTACCGCAAGGGTATGAGTGTAGTGGCGACTGCTCAGGAACATCATCAGATAGATGATATGACGGTCATAGAGTACATTTTGCGCGGACTGCCTGAGTATGCCTCGCTAAAGCATATTATCGATACCTATCCAGCCAAGATGGGTGACAATATGAAGTTGATTGATGAATATACGGCGGCGCTTGATCGGTTTGGGCAACGAGGATTCTATCAGATAGAAGAGTTGGTAGCTGAGGAGCTGAAGAACTTTCAGCTTGAGGGCATCGGAGGGCGAGCATTTGGGACGCTGAGCGGTGGCCAAAAACGTCTCGTGGAAGTGGTAAAAGTTATGCATTCTGACGCTCATCTTGCCCTACTCGATGAGCCGACCAACCACATGGACTATGTGGCAAAAGCACAGTTTATTGACTGGATGAAGTCGTCGACGACAGCGATGCTGGTAATTACCCATGATCGAGATGTGCTGAAGCATGTCGATCGGATTATTGAGTTAAAAGATGGTAATACGGTGAGTTATCGAGGTAATTATGATGATTATCTCAAGCAGAATGCCCTCGCCACCGGCAATGCGATGGGAGATTATGAGCAGGTTGAGCGTCAAAAAGCTAACTTGCGCGACAAAATTGTTCAGTTTCGCCGCCTCAAGGAGAGGGCGCGCGACCCTGATACGATCAAGCAATTTAAGCGTCGTGAGATGCAAGCAGCGGCACGACTGGAAGAGCTAGAGAAGGTTGAGAGGCCAACATTTTGGATTGACCGAGACAACGTGGCGCAACTTGACTACAAGGTGGCTGGGCGATATGACAAATACAAGGCACGGAATATTCGCCTGTCGGTTCGTGATGGCGCTATGCGTAGCCAGAGAAAGCTGATTGAAGCGCGAGATTTAGCGCTTGGTTATGGCGATAATTTGTTGTTTGAGGGCGTAAATATAGATTTACGCGAGGGCGAGGTAGCTGAACTGCGTGGGCGAAACGGTGCCGGTAAGTCGACCTTGATCCGGGCGTTATTGGCGCCGACGGAATCAGAAGTAGACCGGCTTAACTCGATCACCTTTTTTGACGGTACGCTAAAGCTTGATCCGCATGTGAAGGTGGGAGTGTACGAGCAGGAGATCGCCTCGACCTATCTCGACTTGACTCTGCATGATGCGATTGAGCGGATGTATCTTGACCGTAACCTAGCGATTAGCGAGACAAAGATTCGTCAACTGATGGGTGATTATTTATTTACCGAGAGCGATGGCGGAATTGTCCTAGGGCGCTTGAGCGGTGGACAGAAAGCGCGCTTTCAGATCATCAGTATGCTTGCTAATGACCCACAGCTGTTGATTCTTGATGAACCGACCAATCACCTAGACCTGCCGAGTATTGAAGAGCTGGAGGTGGCGCTTGAGCGATATAGTGGTGCGATTTTGTATGTGAGCCATGACAATTATTTTCGAGCAAAACTTGGTGGTGAGGTCATTACGGTCGGTGGAGACGAAAAGGCACGCTAGGTCTAGCGTGCCTATATGTAGCGTGCTTGGTGGTTATTTGATTAGACCTTTGTCTCGGAGAGTGGCGTCGATCTTGGCTCGATCAAAGCCGCGTATGATGATACCGTCGATATCTGTTACGGGAACGCTGGATGTCTCGCCACCCACTTTTTCGAGCAACTCCTCCATCGCTCTTTTGTCTTGCTCGATATCTCGTACGGTAAAATCGACGCCTAGATGCTCGAGATATTGCTTCTCAGTTTTACAAAACGCACACCATGGTGCGCTATAGACGATGATGCGACTTGTACTGGTCATAATGAACTCCCCTATTTCTCCTCGTATATTTCAGCTTGAGTATAGCACGGTGGTTAGCGTGTCAGCAATGTGCTTTTGCTTTTTTGTCACTTGGTATATGATAGGGTTATATGTTGCGGCGTCGCTATTCTGAGGGTTTTGCCCTGCCTACGGTTATCATTACATCTGTTGTGATGTTTGCTATATTGGTCGCTGCGACTGGTACGGTGTCTAGTACAGGCGACGCAATTAATACGCAGTTTTATGAGGCGTTAGCGACAGATGCAGCTGAATCAGGCATGAATCACGCGAAAAGTTGCTTGATGGACAATAACCAAGCAAGTACGTGGGGATCTAATGAGCTTCATCCAAATACTGGATGCAACGGAGGTCCGCCATGCTCAGATAAGGATAGCTGCTATGTCGTCAGGACGGATACCTACAATAGTACATATAGTGTTAGTCCAGTTACTGATAGTGGTTCAGGTTTTCAGACGGTAACGGTCAAGAGCACATTAACTCTGACGAGGGCTTCGACTGGAGCGGCTTGGCGGACTTTCAGCAAGACCTTAAAGGTGCGTACTGGTGCTCAGGTTAGCGCGAACCAGGTTATCTTTGGGTATATTGGCCAAGGAACTGGAGCATTTTTTGCTACGGTTGGTGGCGATGGTGTGATGCGTGCGACTGGATACAACGGATTTGGCCAGCTCGGGAACGGTACGTTTAATCCGACTCTGGTGCCAAAGAAGTTTCTTGCACCAACATCAGCGCCAATCGTCGCCGGCTACACAAGTTTTCTGTCGCTTGGTACGTCGATGTTTGCGGTCGATTCTAATGGTGAGGCGTACGCTGCTGGCTCAAATCACTATGGGCAACTGGGCACTGGGTCAGGGTTCCACAATATATCATCACCAGCCCGGGTCTCATTACCTCTAGGCAAGCAGGTTCGCTATATTTCGGTGCGAGGTGGTACGACCTATTTCCTGACTACCGACAATAATCTGTACGCAGCTGGTAATTGTGAGGGTGGTGCTCTCGGAACAACTTATACGATATCGGGGTGTTTGAATCAATCAATACCGGTCCGAGTGTCTCTGCCTATACCAGATCCGTCTGATCCAAATACTATCCCTACAGACAACCTCGTTGCTGACCGTACGACGACGTATATTCGCATGGCTGGAGGTCGTGTGTATGGGTGGGGCTCAAATGACCACGGTCAGCTTGGTGACGTGTCGTTTGCCGATCGCTCTAGTCCAGTTAAGATCGGCACCTACGGTGACTCTGGTCAGCCAAAGGCCACCAAGATCGCTTTTGACGGGCTAACACTTTATGTGCTTGATAGCGCGGGAGCCCTCAAGAGCATGGGCTCAAATAGTAACGGTCAAGCAGGGACTGGCGTCATGTCTCTGAGGGTAAATACGACTAACTTCTGCTTAGATACAGATGGATCGTCAGCGCATATCTGGAATTGTAATGAGTCGGCTTCACAAAAGTTTCAACTGAGGAGTGACGGCTCATTCTATAATGCAAGCAAAAACGTTTGTCTTACGACGGTTGGCTCTAATGGTCTCAAGATGGCGGCTTGCGACGGGAGCGCTGCGCAGAAGTTTCGCTGGGAGCCAGAAACTACCGCGATGCGCGGTTACTTAAAGCATGCATCAAGCGGACTGTGTGTCAATAACCGCGACTACAATGTTGCTGGTGGAGCAATGGATCTGGAGCCGTGTGCTTATTATGCCAACCGAATATTCTACCCTGTCAATGCCAGTCTTCAGCAGTTTGACAATAGTGTATTTTCGGGAGTGGTAGTTGATGTGGTGTCTGACCAGTGGGCTGTGGCTGTCCTTACATCCAATGGTGAGGTCTGGGGTGCTGGGGTAAATACGTCTGGGCATCTTGGTAACGGCAGTCAAAGTGTGACACAATTCAAGCCGGTGAAGTTTGCTATGCCAGTTGCTGCAAAATATATTTACATAACAAATAACGATACAACAAATCAGTATTCATACCAGAACCTGTTTGCGGTTGGGGCGGATGGACGGGTATATGGCGCTGGTTCGAATTCCTATGGCCAGCTTGGTAACGGCAGCACGGCACCAGCGGTGACGACTCCAGTAGCGATGAATGTGATTGATGGAAGTGCGGTAAGCGCTCGGAGTGTTCAGGTCGGACTTGGAACAACGGTTATATTCACTACGGACGGTTCGGTTTATAGTGTGGGCAATAACTCGCACGGGCAGCTCGGCGACGGCACTATGAATAATAGTTCGACACCAATTCGTGCCAAATATCTCAACGACTTTAGCGCAACTTCTTACTAGTCAGATACCACCCGCCATCGATCGGAGATTGGTATATGTCGAGTTCGAGATCTAGGTGATACTTTTGAAGTTCCTTTATTGCGCGAAGGGCGGCGTCACGACTCAAAAAGCGCCTCTTGTCAGGCGTGGTCGCTGAGCGTGGTTGATATGGCTTATGTTTGGGGGTTCGGTTTTTGCGTGGCATGTTGTGATTATTATACCCCACTAACCCTTTAAACAAACTCCGCAAACTGCTATAATAGCCCCACATGGGTAAATTGCCTGATTCTAGTGACGGTGATGGAATATCTAACGACCGCCAAGCTGGTTCGTCGGGTCTTATGTTTTTTGCAGTGATAGCGGATACGACCTGGCGGATGTTTGTTCCATCTGTCGGTCTGACGCTTCTTGGGGTTTGGCTCGATAGCGAGTGGCACATGAAGCCCTGGTTTATGATATCTGGAATCGTTGTCGGGACAATCGCTGCGATTGCTTTAGTTAGGCGACAGATTAATTCAATCAATACGAATACGAACACATTATGATCACATGGTTTGCTGCTACTGGCCCTCATATATCTGTCAAGGCTGATGAGATATTTTCAGTGGCGGGTGTTTTG
>ERZ773099.662-NODE-662-length-28175-cov-3.215683_pt1 | contig 28175 bp, 21 predicted proteins | sample MGYA00511120_ERZ773099 | MGnify/ENA primary metagenome ERZ773099 (study PRJEB29015, sample SAMEA2738012) | human oral metagenome | biome: human oral; feature: human-associated habitat; material: dental | place: China | collected 2104 ... | reverse complement strand
GTGATGATCTTTGCCAAATCTGCAGGAACACATTCTAACGTCAATGCAAATGCTCCCGCAGCTTCTAAAAGTTTTGCATCTTCTATAAGCTTTTGAGCAGCTTCAAAACTTTTACCCTGTATCTTAAATCCTCCGAGTGAATTTATGGACTGCGGCGTGAGCCCGATATGTGCAACTACCGGTATTGATGCTTTCGTGATCGCTTCTATCTGAGGACAGACTTCTATCCCGCCCTCAAGCTTTACCGCATCCGCTCCTGTTTCTTTTATTATTCTTCCGGCGTTAATAACTGCATCATATACTGAAGCCTGATATGACATAAAAGGCATATCTATTACTACAAAAGTTTCTTTTACACCCCTTACGACAGCTTTACCGTGATGGATCATATCCTCAACAGTAACGGGCAGTGTATCCGGATATCCCAATACAACCATGCCCAGAGAATCCCCCACCAACAGGGCGTCGACGCCAGCCGCATCCATGGCGCGGGCCGTGCTGTAGTCATACGCCGTGAGCATGACAAGTTTTTTCTGTCCCTTGGCCTCACGAAAGGCCACTGTGGTATTTTTCATGCCTCCTCCTTCCGATTGGCATCGTGCGCCAGTCCCATGAGCAGATGGGCAAGCTTGGCCGCGGTAAAATCCGCATGGTGCAAATGGGGTATGGGGGCCAGTTCCACCACATCCAGCCCCGCAACGCGCCGCCCCGCAACGCAGCGTTCCAGAAGAAACTGGGCCTCGCGCCAGTTGATGCCTCCGGGCGAAGGCGTGCCCGTGGCGGGCATCAGGGACGAGTCCAGCCCGTCCAGATCAAAGCTGATATAAATGTGGCGGGGAAAATCCCCGGGCAGGGGCAGTTCGGGCAGGCCCACCCTGGCCAGAAAATAGGCGTCATAGTGGGTGACATTGTACTGTTTGCGCATCTCGGCTTCCTCCCGGCAGAAGTCGCGCACGGCGAACTGCGCCAGCGGCAGGCCCAGATCGGCCACAACACGGTGCATGACACTGGCATGAGAAAGGGGATTGCCCTCATACCGGGAACGCAAATCCGCATGGGCGTCAAACTGGATGACGCCCAGAGGCCGCCCCCGCTCCCGCGCCTCTCTGGCCAGGGCACGCAGGGCCCCCAGAGTCACGGTATGCTCGCCTCCCACCAGCACGGGAAGCGCCCCGCACGCCAGCGCATGATCCACGGCGGCCTCGATGCGTTCCAGAGCGGCTTCCACCGGGCCGGAACAGTCCACCGCCGGGGCGGTATAAAAACCTGCCTCGCCGGGCGCGAAGCCGCTTTCCCAGGCTTCCAGCTGCTGCGATGCCGCCAGCAGCGCTTCCGGCCCCCGGCATGTGCCGCCGCCGTAAGAAACGCTCTGCTCCAGCGGCGCGGGAATGATATGAAAAGCGGCGTTCTCCGGAGATGCTGGAGCATATTCCGAAGCGAGAAAAGACATGTTCACCAAAACACCCCCTGAACAAAAGAAGCAAACTGAACGGCCCGCTTACCGGTGCAGGCCGTTCAGTTTGGAGGAGGCTGTCAGCAAAAGAAAGGAAGGTGCTTTCTTTTTTGCAACCGCTGTGCCACTGCCCTGAAAAAAATATTTATTCAGCAAATACAACATGATGCAATCTGACAGTACATACAAAAAAGATTTTTTCCGTAAAATTTTTTGAACAGCGGTACGTCCCTTCGGCCCAGAAAGCGGCTCCGGATTTCAAAAAACTCTACTGCACCGTCCGCGTGGGCTGCTCCGCCTGCCCCCCTGCAGGGCCAGAGACAGTTTTTCGGCCAGTTCCCGCGCGCCCGGCTCGTCCCGCCATTGGGCAAAAAGCGCGCGCCATGCGCCGAACTCCATGAATGCGGCGTCCAGCTGGTTTTCGTGCATCTGCACCCAGGTGTTGAACAACTGCATCTGGATCTGGAAGGTGGCGCTTTCAAAAATCATGGCCGCCGTGTCGCGCGGCATGACCTTGCCGTCCACATGTTCCAGAACAAAATTGCAGACAGCGCGGCGCGAGACTTCAAAGTCCACGGGTTTGCCGTTCATCTCTTCCGCCAGCGGCAAAAGATGGGCGTACAGGCTGCCGATGCGCTCCATGCCCTTGACCGGCACGGCCATGAACAGCGGAGGCTCTCCGTCCGGGCCGGGTTCCGCGTCCGGCTTTTCGGAAATGAAGTAAAAACGGAGCCAGTTTTCAAACATCACCGCTTCCAGAACCGCCAGAACGGAACCTTGGAACTGTTCCTGCTCTTTGGGCATGCTTTTCCCCCCTTGTTTCTGCATCTGCCAGTATACGCGGCCGCAGCAAAGGCCGCAAGGGCCGCTGCCCCAAAAAACGGCGGCAGAAATCAGGGCTTCCGGCACCGCGCATATTTTTTCCGTGCTTGCCATCGCGGGCAATGTTGTGTAGTACATTTTTACAATTCGTAACACACAAGGAGTTTTTCCATGTTCCGGATCACCCCCCGCTTCTTTTTGTTCCTCGCTTTCTGGGCTTTCGCGGCCTTTGTCGTCCCCGCCAAAGCCCACGAATTCATTCTCAAACCCGACAGCGCCTTTCCTGCTCCCGGCCAGAAAACCCGCGTTCAGGCCCAGGCCGCCCATGTGTTCATGGTCAGCGAAGAGGCCGAGCGCCCCGAAAGCGTGCGCCTGCAACTGTGGCACAACGGCACGGCCAGGGATATCGCCCTGAAGGAAGACAAGGGCCTTCTGGCGCTGGTCGGGGAGTTTGCCCTGCCTTCATCCGCGCCTGCCCTGCTGGTGGGACACCGCCTGCCGCAGATATGGTGCGAGACCACAACGGGCGAACACGAAGGTTCCCGCGCCATGCTGGAAGCCAGGGGACTGAAGGTCGGCTCTGCGGGAAAATACGAAAAGTTCGCCAAAACCCTGCTCAATCCGGCCCCCGGCGACAGCCTGCACAGCAAGGTCATGGGCCAGGATCTGGAAATCATTCTTCTGACCAATCCGGCGGGCATCAAGCCCGGCAGTGTGCTTGAGGCACAGGTTCTTCTGCACGGCAAGCCTCTCTCCGGGGCCGGGGTGGGCCTGACCCATGACGGCTTCAGCAAGGAGGAAGACGCCTACAAATTCACGGCCACCACGGACGGGCAGGGCAAGGTTGCCTTCAGGCCGGACAGGGACGGCCTGTGGATGGTGCGTGCCGTCTTTGTGGAAGAAACCCCCGGCGGCGAGGCAGACATGCACAACCGGCGCGCGACCTGCGTTTTCCCCCTGCGATAGACCATGCGGCTTTGCCGGGAAAGCCCCACTTCCCGGCATCTCCGGGGCAGGCCTGTGGCCTGCCCCGGAGAAAATCAGGAGAACTTCAGACCGTATCCGCTCTGGGCCAGCGCACCCCCACCACCTCCGGCCCTTCCCCTGCCTGTGCCTGCGGCAGGGTTTTTTCTTCTCCGGCAAGGGCGGCCGACGTTTTGCCGGACGGCACGCCCTGCCGGAGCACCTCATCGGCGCGGGCAAACAGATTGCTCAAAATGGCGTTGGAAACCAGCATGCCGCTGCGGGTCAGCCGCAGATAACCGTTGCGGATGCGGATCAGCCCGTTTTCGTGCAGCGCCTGCACCATGCGCTTGTGGTCACGCAAAAAATCGCGCCCCGTCAGTTCGCGGTAGGCCTGCATGCGCAGGCCCCGGGCAGTACGCAGGCGCAGCATCATGAGTTCCAGGGCCCGGGTGCGCAGCGTCAGTTCTTCCACCTCGCTGCCCAATGTACGCTGCCTGACGCGGGTATCCCAGGCATTCTGCCCGGCAGGATTTGTCCAGCGGCGTCCGGCAATGGTCGATGTGGCCGACGGCCCGAGGCCCAGATAGTCCTCACCCTCCCAGTAGCCCGTATTGTGGCGGCACTGAAAGCCCATGCGGGCGAAATTGGAGACTTCGTAATGCAAATAGCCGTTCTGCTCCAGCAGGGCGGCTCCTTCCATGAACATGATGTTCTGGTCGCGCTCTTCGGGCAGGCGCAAACGTCCTTCCTCGACTTCCCGCTCAAGCTCCGTGCCCGGCTCCAGAGTCAGTCCGTAGGCGGAAACATGCTCGGGGTTCATGCGCAGCACATCCTTGAGCGTTTGCAGCCACTGGCGCACGCTCTGCCCCGGCAGGCCCCACATGAGATCCACGCTGATGTTGGCAAAACCCGCCTCGCGGGCCAGAAAAACCGAATGCAGACTGTCCGCGGCCTTGTGCGAACGGCCGAGGACGCGCAGCATGGTTTCGTCCATGCTCTGCACGCCAAGGGAAAGCCGGTTGACCCCCGCCGTCAGGTACTGTGCGGCGCGGTGCCCGCCGCGCAGGGATTCGGGATTGGCCTCCAGAGTGATTTCCGCGCGCGGAGCCAGATGAAAATACTTGCCGATGCGTTCCAGAATCAGGCCCACCAGACGCGGCGGCAGGAGGCTGGGGGTGCCGCCGCCAAAAAACACGCTTTCCACTTCGCTTCCGCCCAGCCGGTCTCCCCAGTGCGCCAGTTCCAGAAACAGGGTGTCGGCATAGGCGGTCACGGCCGGGGAGGCGGCGGGATCCACCCCCCGCCCCAGCGGAGAAGAAAAAAAGGCGCAGTACCGGCAGCGGGTGCGGCAAAAGGGAACGTGAACATAGATCAGCATGAAAACTTCCTGGCGCGGGGCAAAGTGATGGTCTTGCCGTGCCGCCCACTCCGGAGCGGCGGCCTGTCAGGCCACTGACGACAGGGAGAAAAAAGCAAAAAGCATGCCGGAAGACACAGGCATCACGGGCAGGGTGCCAGCCGCAGGGCAAGGCGGGTGTGGCGCCTGCGGGTCTTGTTGTTTTTGACGGCCATGTGCAGAGCGCGGCTTTCGCCCACCAGAACAACCAGCTTTCTGCCGCGCGTCACGCCCGTATAGATCAGATTCCTTTGCAGGAGCATATAGTGCTGCATCATGACCGGGATCACCACTGCGGGATACTCCGAACCCTGGGATTTGTGGATGGAAATGGCGTATGCGGGCACAAGTTCGTCCAGTTCGGCAAAATCGTAGGGCACAACGCGCTCGTCAAAAGTGACGCTGAGGGTGCGCTCGCGTGTGTCCAGAAAGCTGATGCGCCCCATATCGCCGTTGAACACATCCTTGTCGTAATTGTTGCGTATCTGCATGACCTTGTCGTGCAGGCGAAAGGCCCTCTCCCCCCGCCGGACTTCCTGCCCGTGGGGATTGAGCGCGTTCTGCAACAGGGCGTTGAGGCTGCCCGCGCCCACCGCGCCCCGGTGCATGGGCGTGAGCACCTGGATTTCATCCACAGGGTCCAGCCCGAAACGCCGGGGAATGTGGGTGCGCACGAGATCCACCACCATTTCCGCCACTTTTTCCGGATCGCTCTGGCGGAGGAAATAAAAATCCGAAAGCCGCTCCCGGCTGCCTTCCAGGGAAGGCACCTCGCCCCGGTTGATCATGTGGGCATTGCAGATGATTTCACTTTCCGCGGACTGGCGGAATATTTCCGTCAATTCCACCACGGGAACCACGCGGGAGGAAATGATGTCGGCCAGCACAGCCCCCGGCCCCACCGAGGGCAACTGGTGCACGTCGCCCACCAGCACAAGAGTCGCGCCCAGGGGCACGGCCTTGAGCAAATGGTACAGCAACATGCTGTCCATCATGGAAACTTCGTCCACCACCAGCAGGCCGCAGGCCAGGGGATTGTCCTCATTGCGGGCAAAGCCGTCTTCCTTGGGACTGTATTCCAGCAGGCGATGGATGGTGCGCGCTTCGCGCCCGGATGTTTCGGCCATGCGCTTGGCCGCGCGGCCCGTGGGGGCGGCCAGCAGGATGCGGGCGCGCGCTTCCCCGAAAAGCCGGATGATGGCATTGATGGTGGTGGTCTTGCCCGTGCCGGGGCCGCCGGTGAGCACCATCACCTTGCTGGTGGCGGCGGTCCGCACGGCCTCGCGCTGGGCAGAGGCCAACTCCATATCCAGGGCATCCACCACCCTGTCGGCCCGCTGCCGGGCATCCTCAAACCTGACGGACTTGGGCGAGCGCAGCAGCCGCTGCACATAAAAGGCCGTGCGCGACTCACAGTGGTGGTAAATGCGCAGATACACGCCCGTCTCGCCGGGGGCGTCCGGCATGTCCATGCTCTCGCGCACAATGCGCTCGTCGGCTTCAAGAGCGGCCAGAGCTTCGGCGGCCAGTTCTCCGTCCACCCCCAACTGGGCGCTGGCCGCCTCCAGCAGATCCGCTTCCGGCAGGTACACGTTGCCGTCGTCCGTGGCCTTTTGCAGCGCATACAGCACGCCGGCCTGTATCCGCAGGGGACTGTCGTGCGCAAAGCCCAGCTTTGCGGCAGCGGCATCCGCTGTGGCAAAGCCGATACCGCGGATGTCCATGGCCAGCCGGTAGGGATTTTCCTGCACAACGGACAGGGCTTCGGCCCCGTACGCGCGGTAAATCCGCACAGCATAGGCCGGGGTGATGCCGTGAGGCTGCAGGAACAGCAGAAGATCGCGCATGCCGCGGTGCTCGGCCCAGGAAGAGCGGATCTGCTCCAGGCTTTTTTTGCCCACGCCCCGCACCGCCAGCAGGCGTTCCGGCTCCTCGTCCAGCACCCTGATGGTGTCCGGGCCAAAAGCCTCCACAATGCGGGCCGCCATGGCATCGCCCACGCCCCTGATCAGCCCCGAAGCCAGATAAAGGCGGATGCCCTCGCTGGTGGCGGGCAAGACCTCCTCGGCCCTCTCGAAAGCTATCTGGCGGCCAAAGCGGGGATTTTCCACCCAGCGGCCGCCGAGCCTGAGCCTGACTCCCGCCTGCGGGTTGACCATATGCCCCACACAGGCCACGGGATCGCGCGGGCGGCGGCCCGCCCCGCTCTTTTCTCCGGCATCGGGCAAGAGCCGCAGAACGGTGTAGCCGTTTTCCTCGTTATGAAAGATGACGCGCTCCACCGTACCGGAAACTTCCACCTCTCCGGCTTCGCGCAACAGGGGGAGATCACGGTTCACCGGCAGCTCCGGAAAAACGCGGCGACTCCTCCATGCGTTTTTGCAGCAGCAGGGCATCGGCCAGGGTCAGGGCGGTCATGGCTTCCAGCACGGGCACAATGCGCGGGATGGCCGAAAGGTCGTGCCTCCCGCCGATGCGGACAGTGGCGGCCCGGCCATTTTTGTCCACCGTTTGCTGGGGTACGGCAACGGACGCAATGGGCTTGACGGCCACATGGAGCACAATGGTCTGCCCGCTGGAAATGCCGCCCAGGATGCCCCCCGCATGGTTGGAGGCAAAGGCCGCCCGGCCCGGCTGCGGAAGTTCCAGAGGCAGCAAAATGTCGTTGTTCCGCGATCCGCGCAGTCCGGCGGCGGCAAAGCCTTCTCCCACAGAAAAAGCCTTGACCGCGCCGATGCTCATGAGCGCGTGGGCCAGCCTGGCCTCCAGCTTGTCAAAAACCGGCTCGCCCAGCCCCGGCGGCACGTTGCGCGCTTCAATGCGCACAATGCCTCCCAGAGTATCGCCCGCCTTGCGGGCTTCTTCCGCCAGTTGGTCCCACACGGCGGGCAGGTCCGCGTGCGCGGCGCAGTACGGCCTGTGGCGGGCTTCTTCCATCTCCGGCGGCGTCTCCGGCGGCAGCGCCGCGCCCCCCAGCTGCACGCAGGCCGCCATGACCCTGATGCCGTGCCGCGCCAGTATCTGACGGGCGATCACGCCCCCGGCAACCCGCGCTGCGGTTTCCCGCCCCGAAGAGCGCCCGCCCCCGCGGTGATCCCTGATGCCGTTGTATTTGTGAAAGTATCCCCAGTCCGCGTGCCCCGGCCGGAAAATGTCCGCCAGGTTGCCGTAGTCGCGGGAACGCTGGTCAGTGTTTTCGAAAAAAAAGGCGATGGGCGTTCCCGTGGTCAGCCCCTCGAACACGCCGGAAAGCAGCCGTACGGCATCGGCTTCGCGCCGGGGGCTGGCCGTGCCCCCCTGCCCCGGCCTGCGGCGGTCCAGTTCCGCCTGGAGCAGGGCTTCGGAAAGCTCAAGGCCCGCCGGGCAGCCGTCCACAATGCCGCCCAGGCCGGGGCCGTGGGACTCGCCGAATGTCGTCAGACGCAAGATATGACCAAAGGTATTGCCCGCCATGATGTGCCTCGCCAGTGCAGATGGCGCAAGTATATGCAAGGGGAACGCGGCTGGCAACCGGCCCGCCCGGTCAGGCGGACGTGCCGCTTGCCCGCGGCAGCCAAAAAGCGTAGAAAAAACCATGTCTTCCATGCCCCCCCCGCCGCCCGCGAACACGCGCAGCGGCCTGCCTCCGGCCCTGATGGTTCAGGGAACCTGCTCCAACGCGGGCAAAAGCCTGCTGGCAGCCGCCTTCTGCCGCCTGCTGGCCCGCCGGGGCCTGAAGGTGGCCCCTTTCAAGGCCCAGAACATGGCTCTCAACTCCTTTGTCACCGACGACGGCAAGGAGATGGGCAGAGCGCAGGTTTTGCAGGCCCAGGCCTGCGGTCTTGCTCCTGACGTGCGGATGAACCCCGTTCTGCTCAAGCCGGTCTCCCATACAGGCTCACAGGTCATTGTGCTGGGCGAGCCGGTGGGGCTGATGCGCGTGGCGGAATATGTGCGCTACAAGGCCCGCGCCTGGAAGGCCGTGCGGCGGGCCTATGACAGCCTTGCCGCAGAGCACGACATCATGGTGCTGGAGGGCGCGGGCAGCCCTGCGGAGATCAACCTCAGGGCCCACGACATTGTGAACATGCGCATGGCCCGCCATGCCGGGGCCGCCGTGCTGCTTGTGGCCGATATCGACCGCGGCGGCGCTTTTGCCGCCCTGGCCGGAACCCTTGCCCTGCTCGGCAGGGGCGACCGGGCACGGGTGGCGGGCTTTGTGCTCAACAAGTTCCGGGGCGATGCCGGTCTTCTGACCCCGGCTCTGGACGCGCTCCGGCGGCGCACAAAAAAGCCCTTTCTGGGCATTGTGCCCATGCTGGAAGACCTTTTTCTGCCGGAAGAAGATTCGGTGAGCCTCAAGAGCGGCGATCTTGCGGGCCTCCCGGCAGGCCCCCGGCGCCATACGGGGGAGGCGCTGGACATTCTTGTGCCCGACCTGCCCCACATCAGCAACGCCACAGATCTGGACGCGCTGCGGCAGGAAGCGGGCGTGCGCCTGCGCATGGTGCGGCATCGGGAACACTGGGGGCAGCCCCATGTGGTGATCCTGCCGGGCAGCCGCAATACGGCTGCGGATCTCCATTTTCTGCGCGAGCGAGGGCTTGCGGAACTGGTGACGGCCTTCGGCCGCGCATGCCTGGCCGAAGGCCGCGGCATGCTGGCGGGCATCTGCGGCGGATTGCAAATGCTGGGCCGGGACTTTCTGGACGCGCCCGGTCTGGAACAGGGAGGAAAAACAGACGCCCTCGGCCTTCTGCCCCTGCGCACGCGCCTGGAACCCGCCAAAATTTTGCGCCGCACCCGGGCGTGCGCCCTTCCGGCGCTGACAGACGGCCCAGACGGCCAGGAATACGCTCTGGCCGGGTACGAAATCCACCACGGCGTCACCACTCCCGACGCGTCTCTGGAGCAAGAGCGGATTTCCGGAAAAATGCGCGCTGTCATGCGCGACGCGGCCGGTCATCCCCTGGGCTGGGGGCTGTGCGACGCCGCTGGCCACGCGCGCGTCTGGGGCAGTTATCTGCACGGGCTTTTTGACGCGGACGGCTTCCGCCATGCCCTGCTGGCCCGTTGGCGGAAGGAGGCGGGCCTGCCCGCCTGCCCCGGCGCGGCATACGGTTCCGGCCCCCAGTTGGACAGGCTTGCCGATGCGGTGGAGGCCGCCGTGGACATGCCCGCAATCTACCGCCTGCTGGGGCTGGAATCCCGCGCCTGAAGGACAACGGGCGAGCGCCACTGGCTCAGCAGCACGCCGGCCGCTGTCAGGGCCGCCGCCGCGTACTGAACGAGCGTCAACCGTTCGTCCAGCAGCCAGACGCCGAAGATCAGGGCAAAGACCGGGATGAGATTGGTGTAGGCCGCCGCGCGGCCCGCAGAAAGGCGGATGACGCCAAAATTGTACAGGCCGTATCCGGCAAAGGTCACCACGCCGCCCAGATAGCCCACGCAGGCCCAGGCGGCCCACCAGGAAAAATCCCTGCCAAGGTCAACGGAAATCCCGCCCTGGACAGGCAGCAGAACCAGCAGGGAGAAAAAAAGCAGGCCCACGGCGGACTGTGCCGCCACAATGCACAGGGGGCTGTACGCATCCGCAAGACGACGCACAAGCACTGTGTACCCGGCGGCGCACACCATGGCCACGCCTTGCAGCAGATTGCCCAGAACAGGATTGACGGCGCTGGGGCCGGACTCGGCGGAAAGAGTGATCCCGGCAACGCCGGTGACCGCCAGGGCAAAGCCCAGCCACATGCGCGTCCCTGTGCGTTCGCCCAGAAACACAAAAGCCGTTGCCGCCACCAGCAGGGGCAGCAGTGCGGTTATCATGCCCGCCTGGGAGGCCGAGGTCAGTTGCAGGGCATGGGTTTCAAAAAGAAAATAGAGGCACGGCTCGCACAGGGCCAGCAGCCCCAGCGTTTTCCATTGGCGGCAGCGGGAAATTTCGCGGAAAAAACGCGGCCACAGGGGCAGCAGCAACAGGCAGGCCACAAGCATGCGCCCCGCCATGACGGTCATGGGCGTCAGGGCGGTGAGGGCGACGCGCAGCGCAATGAAGGTGGAGCCCCAGAAGCACATGGCGGTCAGCAGGGCCAGATGGGGCAGGGCGCGGTGCAGGGGATGCGGCATGGATTTCCGGCCTGGTTTCGGGCCGTGCGGTGGAGGTGATTTTTTCCGCAGCCTAGGGTACAATGCCTTCGATTGCAAGAGCACCGCACCAATGGGAACGCTGGCAGCCGCACGCCGTGCGGCATGGGAGAGGCATGAGCATTATACGTTTGACCAAAATTTCCGGCGCGGTTCTGGCGGTTTTGCTGACCGCCCTGACGGTTTGCCATTTCTGGTTGTGGCGCGCGGCCGCGGCCTCCGGCGGGGAGGCGGCCCTTGCGCACACCGGCGCGGCAAGCGCCATGACCATGCTTCTGGTGCTGCTGTGGCTGTTTTTTGCCTGCGCGGCATGGCTTTTCCGCAGCCGGGTGTGCGTGCCCCTGGAGCATGCGCGTCGCTGCGCGAAAAGCCTGGCCGCCGGAGAAAATCCGCGGATTCCGGACCCGGCCCGCACGGACGAAATGGGCAGCATGTTTGCCAGCCTGCAACACATCAAGGACGCCCTGCTGGCGCGCGACCAGCGCACGCAGGACGCCGAGAGGCGCGCGGTACAGGGCCAGCGGCAGGCGGCCATGGCCCGCTCCCAGAGCCTTGTGTCCCTGAAGCTGGCGCGTCAGGCCTCCAACGTGCAGGACGAATTTTTGCAGCGCATGAGCCACGATGTGCACACCCCCCTGAACGCCATCATCGGCATGAGCTATCTGGGCCTGCAAGCCGGGGCCAGCGGCGCGCAGCGCGACTACCTGCTGAACATCAACAAGTCCGGCAGCGCCCTGCGGGACATGATCAACCGCATTCTGGATTTTTCCGGCCTGAGCAAGGACTGCAAGGCCGACGAGAGGGAATTTCTCTGCCTGGCCTCTTTTCTGGATTTTCTGGAAAAAGGCCTGGCAGGCAGCACTCTGGAAAAAGGCACAGCCCTGCGTTTTTCCCTGGACGCCGCAATCCCGGAGACCGTCTGGGGGCACGCGCGCTATCTGGAGGAAGTGCTGCGCATCCTGCTGGACAATGCCGTCAAATACGCGGGCAAGGGCAGCGTGGAGTGCCGGGTTTTTCCGGCAGCCGCATCTTCTCCGTCCGGCGGCATTCTGCGCCTGCGCTTTGAAGTGGCCGACAACGGGCCGGGACTGGAAAACAGCCTGCGGGAAAAGATTTTTGACGCTCCCCTCACGGGCGACATTTTTTCTTCTCTGGCGAGCGACGGTCTGGGGCTTGCACTCGCCCGCCAACTGGTGGATTTCATGGGCGGGGAACTGGGCGTGGAAAGCGCGCCGGGCCAGGGATGCCGCTTCTTTTTCGAACTGGATTTTCCCGTTGAGGCGCCGGCATGCGGGCTGTTGCCGGGGAGCGGGGCTGCCGCCGGGGCACGGCGGACAGTGCTTGTGGCCGAAGACAACGAGATCAATGCCCAGATTGCCGCAGAACTGCTGAAGCAGGCCGGACTGGAAGTGCTGCTGGCGGCCAACGGAAGCGAAGCCGTTGACATGGTGGCCCGTGAAGCGCAGGTGGGCGTTGTGCTCATGGACATGCAGATGCCTGTCATGGGCGGCCTTGAAGCCACAAGGCGCATCCGGGAAATGGGCTACGACTCTGACCGCCTGCCCATTGTGGCCATGACCGCGCATACCGACCATACGTCACGCCTGGAAGGCAAGAGCGCGGGCATGAACGACTACCTGACCAAACCCGTGGATCCCGACGCCCTGTACGCGGTGCTGGAACGCTGGCTGCCGGGAGGACTGGAAAACCGGACGCCGGAAAAAAGCGCTGCGGACGAAGCCGCGCCCTCGGAAAGCGCCGCCGCGTGGAGCGCCCTGGATTCCGACTCCGCGGAAGACGGGCAGTCTGTGAACACCAAGGCGGGGCTTGCCGCTGTGGGCGGCAACCGGGAACTGTACCGGGAACTGCTCTTGCGCTTTGTCGCCCATTACGGCGACAGCCCGACCCTTTTGCGGGACATGCTGGAAAAGAAAAAATACGAGGCCGCCGCCCGCCACGCGCATACGGTCAAGGGCGTGGCCGCCAATCTGGGGCTGGAGCGCATCTTCCGGGTCACCAAGGCCATGGAGGTTTGCCTGCCCGCAACGCCGCCGCCCGCAAGCCTGGTGGACGCCTTTGAAAAACACATGCTCTCCGTGCTGGCGCAGGTGAACTTTTTTGAGCGTTCCGAAGGTGTTGCGGGCACGGAAGAATGCCGCCCCCTGCCTCCGGAACAAACGGATGCCCTGCTGGCCTTTCTGGACGGCCTGCCCGAACGGTTTGAGGCTGACTGGGGCAGCACGGAAGCCGAAGTGCGGGCCTTTGCCGCACAGATGCAGGGCACGGCCTGCGCGGCGGAACTGGGCAATGTGCTGGAAGCTGTCAGGGATTTCGACAAGGAAGGTCTGGCCGCAAGCGCGGAGCGGCTGCGGGAAAAACTTTTGTGCGAAAGGGCATGAAGACCGTTTTCTGCCTGGACGACAAGCGGCCCTACCTCATGCTGCTCAAGGTCGCCGTGCGTTCCCTGCGGGCCGTCCAGGGCGAGGATGCGCCGTGCCTGTGCGTGTATGCCGGGCAGGACGCGGCCCTGCTGGAGGCGCTGGACCGTGAGGGCATTCCTGTGGCCCGCTACCGCCCGCGCATTGATCCCGCCGGGCTGACCCCTCTGGGGCAGGCCTGCGCCGGATGCTTTCTCAAACTGGAACTGGCCCTTGTGCCGGAACTGGCGCACGACAGCCATGTGCTGTATTGCGACACGGACGTTTTTTTTCGCCGTCCCCTGCAGGAGCTTTTTGCCCTGCGCCCGCCCTACATGGGCATGGCCCGCGAATATACGGCCCCGTTCTGTCACGAGCACCAGAGCCTTTCCTACCGGTACCGCGGGGAAAGCTATACCGTGCCCATGCCCTTTCCCATCTGGACGTTTTCCAGCGGGGTTTCCCTGTTCCATCTGGAAAAACTGCGCCAGCGGGAGCTTGTGGAGCACTTCATGGCGTTTTGCCAGGAAAACGAATCCCGCATCGGCAATCTGGACCAGTCCCTGCTCAACTATTTTTTCGGCAAGCGCATCACCCGTCTGGAAGACCGCTGGAACTGCCCCCCCTACCGCCAGGAGTGCGATACGGCCCATATCGTGCATTTTCACGGCCCCAAACCCTGGGCCACAGGGCCGGATCTGGCGGATCTGCGCATCAACCACTTTGAGCGCATGAGCCGCCTCTGGCTGGAATACCTGACAGACGAAGAGCGGGCCGAAGTGGCTGCCTGGCAGGGCTGAAGCCCAAATTTTCCGAACAGTTACTGCCCGCGACCACGCAGCCGCCGGACAATCTCCTGACCTGCCCTGCGCCCCGCGCCCATGGCCAGAATGACCGTGGCCGCTCCGGTCACGATATCGCCGCCCGCAAAAACATTGGGCATGGACGTTTCGCCGGTGTCCTCACTGACCTCGATATAGCCCCATTTGTTTTTGCGCAGGTCCGGCGTGGCGTCCAGCAGCACGGGGTTGGAGCGGGTTCCCAGAGCAACGATGGCAAGGTCTGTGGGCAGATCATATTCCGACCCTTCCACCGGCACAGGCCGACGGCGGCCCGAAGAGTCCGGCTCGCCCAGTTCCATCCGCTGCAGGGTAACGGAAACAAGCTGGTGCTCCTCGTTGCCGTTGAAGCGCACGGGCGCGGACAGCAGAGAAAACTGCACGCCCTCCTCCTCGGCATGCTCGATTTCTTCCAGGCGGGCAGGCATTTCGGCTCTGGTGCGGCGGTACACGATGTGCACGCTTTCCGCCCCCATGCGCAACGCCGTGCGGGCTGCGTCCATGGCCACATTGCCCGCGCCGAAAACAGTGACATTCTTGCCGGGATAGGGGGGGGTGTCCTGCCGGGGAAAATCATACGCCCGGCCGAGGTTCACCCGTGTCAGATATTCGTTGGCCGAAAAGACGCCCACCAGATTTTCTCCGGGAATGCCGAGAAAGACCGGCAGGCCCGCCCCCACGCCGATAAACACGGCGTCATATTCTTCTTGCAGGTCCCGCACATCCACGGTGCGTCCGCCCACAAAATTGAGCTGAAAATTCACCCCCATCTGACGCAGGCCGTTGATCTCCGTGGCGACCACATCCTTGGGCAGGCGAAAAGCGGGAATGCCGTAAATGAGCACGCCGCCCGGCTCGTGCAGGGCTTCAAAAACATCCACCCTGATGCCCTCCACGGCGCAGACGCCCGCACAGGTCAGGGACGCCGGGCCGGAACCGATACAGGCCACCCGTGGCCCCTTGAGGGGCAGGGCACAGGCTGTGGAGCCGGGAACCTGCTCGCAGCCCGAGGCAGCGATAAAACTGTCGGCCACAAAGCGTTCCAGACGCCCGATGGCCACGGGCTGTCCCTTGGCGGCAAGCACGCACTTGCCCTCACACTGGTTTTCCTGGGGGCAGACGCGACCGCACACCGCAGGCAGGCTGTTGGTGCTCTTGATGATGCGGTAGGCCGCATCCATATTGCCCTGAACCACCTGAGCAATGAAGTCGCGGATGGGCACTTCCACCGGGCAGCCCTTCACGCAGAGGGGCTTTTTGCACTGCAGGCAGCGCGCGGCCTCCTGCATGGCCATTTCCCTGGTGTAGCCAAGGGCCACTTCGGCAAAGTTGGCGCGTCTGACGTGGGGGGGCTGGCAGGGCATCTCTACCCTGGGGGCCAGGGTTTTGGGCGTTTTCCTAGTTTCCATGAATGGCTCTCCGGTGGGCGTCGATGGAAATGGTCTCCTGATCGCGAAAAGCTCCCAGGCGGCGGCGCAGTTCGGCAAAATCCACTTCATGCCCGTCAAATTCCGGGCCGTCCACGCAGGCGAATCGGGTTTTGCCGCCCACGCTGACGCGGCAGGCGCCGCACATGCCGATGCCGTCCACCATGATGGGGTTCAGGCTCACGGTGGTTCTGACGCCGAAAGGCCGGGTGGTGTCGGCCACAGCGGCCATCATGGGCACCGGCCCCACGGCCACCACCTCAAAAACGCTCTTGTCCTTTTCAAGGCGGCGGCGCAAAAGATCCGTGACAAGCCCCTTGTGCCCGTAACTGCCGTCGTCGGTGGAAATGAGCAGCTCGTCCGCAAAGGATGCCAGTTCTTTTTCAAACAGCAGCAGGTCTTTCCTGCGCGCCCCGATGATGCCCACCACGCGGTTGCCGATGCGCGCATGGCCCTTGGCAATATGGTGCATGGCGGCGATACCGGTGCCGCCGCCCATACAGATGACCGTGCCGTGCTTCTCGATACGGGTCGGGCGGCCCAGCGGGCCGCAGACATCCGGAATGGACCCGCCCGTGTCAAGCTCTTCCAGAAGGGCCGTGCTTTTGCCCATGACAAGGTAGACAATGGTGATGGTGCCCTTTTCCTTGTCTGTGTCGGCAATGGTCAGGGGGATGCGCTCCCCCTGGGGGCTCATGCGCAGCATGACAAAGTGGCCGGGAAGGGCTTTTTGGGCAATGTGCGGCGCGTGGAGCACCATTTTGCTGGTCGTGCCCGGAATAAGGCTTTCCTTGCGCAGAATGGTCGTGGGCATGGGGAATCTCCTCAATGATGCGGCATCCGTGCAGTGTAGCCCCGAACCGCCCTGTTGGCAAGATTTCCGACCTTCGTGATGATCTCGTGAAAAATTCGTTTTGAATTTCTTGCGGTTGAAACGCGGATTTCATTGAAGGCGTGAAGCTCCCAGGTTCCCTTGCGTATTGCATAATCCGCCTTCTTTGAGTATTCTTGTCAGGCGTCAAGACTCCGACCCGGCGTCTTGCAAAAACCTCTACCGCATGACTGCGCGCGGCACAGGGCGGGTTCCGCCCCAAAGCGGCGCAGCGCGTGCACACGGGGAAGACATGAAAAAACAGACGGCTTTTCTTGTGCTGGCGGCTTTTCTGCTCTGGAGCGGCAGCCCTTTTGCCGCGCGCGCCACACGTGACCTTGTGTTTGAAGACGAAGCGCCCTCTGCCGAACAGGCGGACGGTGAGACGCGCAGCCTCGCTGTCAAGACCACACTTCTGCTGGTGCGCGACGGCGTGACGTCTTCGGTGCCTCCCAGCCACGTCTTCAAGTCCGGCGACAAGGTGAAGCTCGTGTTCACCACCAGCACGGACGGCTATGTGTACTGGCTGTCCAAGGGCAGTTCCGGAACATATGCCCTTCTCTACCCCACCGCCCACGCGGGGATGGACAATCATGTGAAGCGCAATGTGGAATATTCCGTCCCGGTCAAGGGCATGTTCCGCTTTGATGACACGCCGGGAAAGGAGGAGCTTTTGTGCATCCTCTCTCCCACGCCGCTGGAAGATCTGGACAAGGCCGTTGCGGAAAATTTTGAAAACGCGGCCGCCGCTGTTGCCAGCCTGGAGGCCCGCCACCAGGCGCAGCGCGTTGCCCGCGATCTTGTTTTTGAAGAAGAAGAAAGCGAGAGCGTGAACACCAGGAAGCAGGAAGCCCGGGACGGGGAACCCTTTGTCGCCCACTACGAACTTGTGCATGAGTAGAGCGGCCATGTATCGCGGGAGGGATGTCGTGCGTGTGATTGTTCGCTGCCTTGTGGCGCTTGCCGTTCTGGGCATCGCGCCCTGCGGCCAGAGCCTTGCCGCCAGCCTTGAAGAAACCTTCAGGCAGGCGCAGGAGGCCTTCAAGGCCGGAAATCATGCCTCCGCAGGCCGCCTTTTCGAGCAGGCGGGCAACCAGATGCACGCGCAGGGCGACAGCGCCAGGGCAGCCCTGCTGTGGGGCAATGCGGCAGTGGCCATGCTCAAGGCCGAAGATTATGCGGCTGCGGCGGAAATCTATGAGCGCATTCTGGGCACAGGCAAGGCCCTTGCGCCTGATGTCGCGTTGCGCGCGTACAAGAATCTCGCGCTCTGCCGCGGCCATCTGGGGCAACGCGCATTGCAGGTCGCCGTTATCGAGCGCATGCTCAAAGCCCTGCCCAAACTGCCTCCGGAGGAGGCCGCCGACGCCTGGGCCCGTCAGGGCGATGCCTACCGCGCGCTGGAACTGTATACCCCGGCTGCGGCCAGCTATGCCAAGGCCGTCCGCCTGCTGCCTGCCAAGGCCGCCCCGGACGCGCGCGCGAAAATCCTCACGGCCCTCGGCTTGTGTCAGGGCAATCTGGGGGACTTTGACAGCGCGGCCAAAAGCCTTGCGCAGGCGCGCACCCTTGCGGAAAAGGCCAACTCCCCTCTGACTCTGGCCGAAGCGGGCAGCAACCTGGGCATTCTGCTCTGGGAAAGGGGAGAATACCCCGAAGCCCGCGCGCACCTCCAGGAAGCCCTGAATCTGGAAAAACAGGCGGGCCTGCGCCGCAGCGAGGGCATTGACAGCAACAATATGGGGCTGGTGCTCAAGAGCGTGGGCAAGCACAAGGAGGCCATGCGCCTGGTAGAAGACGCGCTGGTCATTGCCCGCGAGGTGGGCAATGCGCGCGATGAGGGCATTGCCCGCGTCAACCGCGCGCTCATCAACCGCATTGCCGGGCAGGTCAAGGAGGCGCGCGCCGACTACCGTGAAGCCGTGAAGCTCTTTGAGCAGAGCGGCTTTCAGGAGGGCATGGCCGGAGCCCTGCTGGGCATGGGCAAGATGGCCGAACTGGAAGACAAAAATTATACCCAGGCGCTGGAAAACTACGAGAAGGCTCTTGCCGTGTACGAGCGCCTCCATCTGGCGCGGGGTCATGCCGAAACCCTGTTGCAGATTGCCGGTTTGTACAAGCGCATGGTTGCCCCCTCCCGCGCCAGCCGCGATCTGGTTTTTGACGATACGCCCGTGGTGCCCGACATCACTCCGGACGAAGCCCTGAAGAAGTCGCGCGCATACTATACCCAGGCCCTGAAAGAAGCCGAAAAGCTCCGCTCCCGCGAAATGATCTGGTCCTCGCTTCAGGGGCTGGGCTATGCGGATCTGCGCGAAGGCAGGCTGGAGTCGGCTCTGGACAGGTACGACAAGGCCATAGGCATGGTGTCGGCCATGTATGCCGCGCTGGACAGCGTGGAAATGCTCGGCGAATACATGGCAGGCAAGGAAGATTTGTACGGCGAGGCGCAGGAAGTGTGCGCCGCCCTGTACCGCAAGACCGGCAATGCGCAATATCTTGACCGGCAACTGCGTCTGGCGGAAACCCTGCGCAATGAGGTGCAGAAGGCGGGCAGCGCGCTGGTGCGGCTGAACTTTGCCGACGGGCAGAAGCAGTCCCTCTACGACAGGCTCAACCAGTTGGGGCGCGAACAGGCCAAGGCGGTCAAATCCCTGCCTGTGGTCAGGCCGCTGCCCGCCAATGCCGACAAGGAGCAGAAAGCCGCGCACGAACTGGAGCAGACCGCAGCCAAGGAGTTGCAGGCCCGTGTGCAGAAGCTGGATGCCGAATACGCGAAGCTCCTTGCCGAATGGAAGGAACAGTATCCTTCCGACAGCGTGATTTTTGATTCCTCGGCCCGCGTGGACGTGCCCATGATCCAGAAAAACATCGGGCCGGACCACATTGTTCTGCAGTACATCACGCTGCCGGACAGGCTGCTCGTGATGGCCATTACCCAGAACAAGGTGACGTGCGTCACCGTGGATGTGAGCAGAAAAACCATCGAGCAGAGCGTCAGGGACGATTTTCTCCTCGGCTATATAGAAAACGGCTATGGCCGCAAGCAGTCGTTCAAGCCCGGCGAGGAGGAGGAAGACCTCCGCCAGGTCTGCAACACCCTGCACACGCTGTACGGCTGGCTGATCAGGCCGGTGGAAGAAGAGCTGGCGGGCAAAAAGCGCATCTATGTGGTCAGCGACGGCTTTCTGGCCCAGACGCCCTTTGCGGCCCTGGTGCGGGACGTGGCCGACGGCAAACCCCGCTTTCTTGTGGAAGAATACGACATTGCCTATCTGCGGCCTTCGTTCGTCAACGTGATTTCGCGCCCCGCCCGGCAGGGCAGCGTCAAGAAAATGCTGGCCGTGGGCAACCCCGGCAACAGCAATTTCCAGATGGCCAAATTGCCCGGCACCATTACGGAAATCCGTCAGGCCAACAATGCCGTCAAGGTGCGGCAGGTGGAAAAAACCATCGCCTTTGAACCCATCAAGGACAATGTGGAAGCCCTGCGCAAGGACTTTCCCGATCTCTCCCTGCCCACGGCCAGGCCCACAGAGCACTGGCTGCGCGGGCAGGTGCGCGACAACCGGTTTGAAATTGTCTATTTTGCCACGCACGGCATGCCGTATTCCGACACCTATACGGCGCTGCGGGCCTTTGAAAAGGCCCTCAGCCAGGGCAAGAGCCTGTCGCCCGCAAGGCAGAAGATCAAGCGCCTTTCCGAAAGCAATCTGCCTTCCCTTTCACCCCTGAACGGCTTTTTGTACCTGAGCAGTGAGGAAGGGGACGACATTCTGGTCAACGACATTCCCCCGCACAGGGACGGCCTGCTGACCATGAAGGAAGTGCTGGAACTGCCCGACGCCAGTTTCGCCCACACCAGATACCTGATCCTCTCTGCCTGCAATACGGGCGTTACCATGGCTCCCAAGGCCCTCCGGGACGAAAGCACCGCTGCGGTCTTCAGCGCCAAGGAAGTGGAGCAGGGCATTGCCGAGGCGGGCTGGGTGCCGGGGGTTGATCAGGTCAGCTTTGTGGAAACCTTCATGCGCAAGGGCATTTCCAATATCTACGGCACGCTGTGGTTTGCCGACGACACCATCAGCGCCAAACTCATGTCTGATTTTGTGGACAACCTGGTGTCCCAGGGCGATCATCCCGATGCCGTGGCCGCCTTCAATGCGGCGCAGCGCACGCTCGTCAGCGACGGCAAGGCCGGGCGTCCTGTGGCTCAGGGGTATGATTTTCCCCACCATCCGTTTTTGTGGGCGGTGGGTGCCGTCTTCGGCAAATAGCGCGTGGTGCGCTCACACACACAACACTAGGGAGGAAAAGAATGGTCACATGCCGCAAGCTTCGCAAAAATCTGCTGCTGGCTCTTCTGGTTCTGCTTCTGGCGGGTCTTGTGTATGCCGGGGCCGAACTGATGGGCCAGGCCAACAAGAATGCCGCTGACGCCGGTTCCGCAGGTATGGACATGGAAATGGCTTCTCTTGACACCATCAAGCAGAGCCAGACCAACAAGGTGAACTGGTCCGAAGAACGCGCGCTCAAGAAAAAAATCGACCAGGCCGACAGCATGTACCGCACGCAAGCCGGCAAGGCCAAGTCCGATATCGCCGCCTCCGGCAGGGTCAGCGAGAGCACGCGCTCTGCGGGCCTTGCGGCTGCGGAAAGATTCCGGCAGGCCAGCAACGCCTATGCGGACTTCTGGGAAAGAAACAACGGCAAAAGCCGCGCCCGGCTGGCGCGTGAGGCGGGGCTCTCCCGCATGAAGAACGCCGACATGGTGTTCAACGATGTGGATTCGGCCAAAATCAGCGCCTACAACGAGCAACAGGATGCCCTGGCCAAGGCGCGCAAGGAATACCTGAAAGACGCCAAAACAGACGTGTCCGACGCTGACCGGGCGGAAATCAGGCGCAGCCTCATGCCGCGCCTGAACAGGCTGAACGGCGAGATCACGAGCCTTGTTTCGTCCATCACCAACCTGCTGTCCCAGGTCAAGGGACAGGCCGGAGGCATGGGCATGGGTTCCCTTGGCGGCTGCGCCAGGCAGGCGGTCATGACCGGGCCTGTGGACGGCCCTGCCGCCCTGCTTTCGCCCCTCATGGGCCTGCTCAACATGGCCAAGGGGCTGGGCAGCAACGTCAGCTCCCTGATGGGCGACATCAACTCTCTGTAACAAAAAAATCCGTCCTTTCGGCTGCCCGCCCTGCGGGCGGCCGAAAAAGGCGGCAAAACCGCCCCCCACAACGGGCACTGTGACAGAACATGGCAATATCCGGTACGCTGCGGCACTGCCTGCTGTGCGTTCTGCTGGTTGGCTCTCTGTCGGCGGCACAGGCACAGACGCTGGAAGAACTCTGGAACAGATATGCGCCGGGCGCAACGCATGTTCCGGATGTCGCCAACGCCGCCGCGCGGCAGGAATCCGCCTTTCCCGGCAGGATTCTGGGTGAGCCGCAGGGCGAAGGCGAAAGCGCCTTCCAGCACGCCTGGAAGTACCGCTCCGTAACGTATGAACTGCATTATGCGGATCCGGAGCGTCTGGCACGGTCCATTTATGGGCTGGCGCTCCACGCAAGGGATGTCAGCCCCGAACTGCCCAGGGAAAAATTTTTTGGCGGAGTACGCGGCTTCCACTATGCCACATGGCAGATATGCCGCTGGCTCAACGATACCCGGCGGGAAGGAAAAAACCTTTCCCCCGAGGAAGCGGAGCTGGCAGACATGCTGGCGCAGGACGGCGTGATCCGCCGGGAAAACGGCTGTGAACCCGGAACGTCCGTACGGCATGTGCTGGGGGCAGCGCCGGGGAAAAAGCGTTCTTTCGCGCGCAGCCTGCGTCACGAGCGCCTGCATGTGTACTGGGATGAAGACATCGGGTTTCAGGCGCGCAGCCGGGCACGATGGATAGCCCTGCCGGATTCGGAGAAGGAGGCCGAGCGGCGGAAACTGAAAAACTATTCCCAGGATAACGAATGGCAACTTATTGAGGAATGGGCTGTTTCCGGTGCGGAAGCGCAGGCCGTTCCCCAGTGACCACACTGTCCAGAAAACAGGAGAAAACCATGAAAAAAATTCTGTTCAGTCTGGCCGCCCTGCTGATGGCGGCCGCCTTCGTGTCCCAGGCCCAAGCCGCCGGACGCCTGAATTTCATGCTCATCAACGTGACAGGGGAAGATATCGTCGACGCGCGCATCTGCCCCACCTACTATCCGCAGTATCTCAGCGAGAACCTGCTCAAAACCAAACTGGAGCCCAATACCCGGCTCTACATCGGCCCCAACTATTACGGCGACCAGCGGTACTGGAATATCCGCCTCACCTGGGCCAACGGCTACCAGCACACCTTTACCCACAGCCGCCTCACCAGGTACAATACCTACCTGACCTACGCCACGCCCTACGGCGTGCGCCTGCGCCAGAGCTATGAGCCTGCCCATGCCCGCTATGACTACAATGCGCCGGGCATGAGCATGTACGGCGGCATTCCGGGCAATGCCAATGCGGCCATTGCCGTGGGCCTGCCCGAAAAGGTGAACGTGGCCATGGCCGATGCCTCCGGCGCCAACAGGAAAATCGGCCAGAGCACGCGCAGAAGCCGCGACCTTGTGTTCGAGGACGACGAAGTGGGCGCGCCCACTGTGGAAGGCATGGGCGGCATGGAAAACGGAGAAACCATTGCCCTGAAAACCACGGTGGAAATGACCCGTGACGGCAAGACCACCACAGTGCTGCCCACAGAAGAATTCAAGTCCGGCGACAAGGTGCGCCTCATTTTCTCCGCCAACCGCGACGGGCATGTGTACTGGCTCAGCCAGGGCACGTCCGGCCAGTATCAGGTGCTCTTCCCCACGGACAAGGCGGGCATGGACAATACCGTTGTCAAGAACAGGGAATACACTGTGCCTGCCAAGGGCGCTTGGCGCTTTGACGACAAGGCGGGCACCGAAACCCTGGTCTGCGTACTGTCGCCCAAGCCCGTTGCCGCTCTGGATCAGGCCGTGCGCCTGATCGGCGAAAACAAGAAGGCCGAAGCCGCGGCCATCGTGGAAGAGCTCATGACCAGCCACGAAAAGAAGCGGACCACGCGGGATCTGGTGTTTGAAGAAGAAGACGAGAACGACGTGAACACCAAGACGCAAAAGGCTGACGGCGACGAGCCTTTTGTGGCCACATACGACCTGATCCACAGATAGGATCACTAGGATCACAGCTTCACGGCGACGCAAACAAGGGGGAGCGGCCAGGCCGCTCCCCCTTTTGTCGTGACACATGCCGCGCCCTGTCAAAGAGCGCCTCTCTCCCTTTCTACAAAGGGCGCTCCGCCGGGCCGGACGCGGGGAGTTTTTTCGCGCTCGGCGGCTCGGTGACCGGTTGCAGGCCGGGGGTCAGGTCGTGCACCTCTGTGGGCGGCGCCAGAGGATCGGCCGCCGTGCGCTGGATATTTTTGCTGTCGCGCACGTACAGCGTGCAGGCCAGGCCAAAGCATTCGTTGACGGCTGCAACGGTTCCCCGGAGTTTTTCCGCCGCGCTGCGTGGCGGCGGCACCAGCAGATAGTAGGTGCGGCTGCGCCCGCCGCGCTTGGGCTCCACGGTGCAGGCCACGATCCATTCGTCCTGGCCGTCGCCGTTCCAATCGGCAATGGCCGTCATGTGCAGGGTGATTTTTTGGGTGGCGTGGTCTATGCTGAAGCCGTTGGGCCAGTGCTTCACCCGACTGTCCGGCAACACCGTGGCGGCAAAATTTTCCCCAAGATACACATCGTGGGCGGCATCGGACTGGAGCATGAAATCGGGCGACAGGCGCTGAAACAGGATTTTTCCGTACCCTTCCTGCGGGGCAAGGGAAAAAGCCGCAAAATAGTTGCCCCGGCTGTCCAGCAGTTTGCGGGCCTGAAGCTCCCTGGTCATCTGGCTGGCCATGCGTGAAAAGGCTTCTTTTTCCACCACATGGACGGGACGGGAGCAGGCCGCCAGCAGGGTTGTCAGGCAGAGCAGGACACAGATGCGCACGAAAGTCATGGTGTTCTCCAAAGCAGGTTTGGGACGGAAAATCCGCCGTACTGCTCTTGTATGCGCCTGCTCCCGGCTTGTAAAGACCGCACGGCCTTGTGGCACGGTATCTGCATTTGCGGTATGCAGTACGGCATTTCCGGTTTTTGGGCGGCGCGTCCGCGCCTGCCTGTAACATGCAACCAGGCGGTTTTTCGTGTCCGAGCCTCTTCGCCTTGATCCGCCCGTATCCGGGCCCCGGCATTCCCCCCGCCTGCGGCGTGCGCTGCTTGCCTGCGGCCTTTTGCTGGCGGCGCTGTGCTGCTGGTGGTGGCTTCAGCCTCCGGGCCCGACCAGTGTGCGGGCTGTGGTTGACGGCATGGTCTTCCCGGTGGTGTCGCCTTTTTCCGCCAGGGTGGAAGCCGTTTTTGTCGCAGAAGGCGATCGCGTCCGGCAGGGGCAGGTGCTCGCGCGCATGGACACCACAGAACTGAAGGAACGCTTTGCCGCTGCCGGGCGCGAAACCGCTGCCCTGCGCGCGCCTTCCGGCCCTCCGGGAATGGAGGAAATGGCGCAGCGCCTCAGGGCAGCGCAGGAAGCGGAGCAGGACATGACGCGCAGACTCGGGCTTGCGCGGCATGAGGAAGACATGAAGCGGCGGGTGCGCGAGGAGCGTGTGGCCGAACATGTGCGCGCCCAGCTTCATCGGCGCTCGCTGGACAATCAGGGGGGCGAGGCGGCTGTCGGCAAGGCGCGTTATACCGCAGCCAGAGAGGCCGAAACGCGGGCGCGTCAGAACATGGAGCGTGCCGCAGCCGATTTTGAAACGGCCAGCCGCGAGCGCGCCGCTCTGGATCAGGAACTTGCCCGTATTCGCCAAGAGATGCTGCACGACAGGCAGATGGCCTCCCGCTCCCGCTCCGCAGTGCGTGCCGCCACCGGGCCTGCGGCTGCCCTGCCCGCCCTGCCGGACGAAAACCTCCGTGCGCCTGCGGACGGCCGCATCCTGCCCGGCATGGCCCGCGCCGGACAGACCGTGCCGCGCGATGCGCCCCTGCTTTTTTTGCTGCCCGAAGGAAAAGACGGCGCGGAATCGTACTGGGTTATGGCCTATTTTTCTCCGGAAAACAGGAATGCCCTTCAGGCGGGACAGGCCTGCTCCGTGCTTTTGCCCGACGATACCGTGCTGGACGGACGCATTCTGGAAGTGCTGGAAAACCGGGAACTGCCTCCGGACATGCCGCTCCCCCCCCGCAGCGGCGAAAGGTCTGGCGCAGCAGATGCGCCCCATACAGCCTCCGGGCAGCAGCATGTACCCGTGCGGGTGAGCCTTGATCCGGGCAAAGGGCCGACGCCCCTGCCCGGCACCGCCGCCACGTGTACGGTGCGCCCTTCTTTCTTCCGGAACCGTTTTTTCTGATGCTTCTGCAAGTTTTCGCCCCGAAAGGGCATGCATATCCGCGGATCAGGCGTGCCCTGTGTCCTGCCGCAACGCGGCAATGACCTGCTCCACATCCAGAGAAAAATTTTCGCCGCCTCCGGCTCCGCCGAGCGAGGTGGCCGCAAACATGTGCGTTGCCAGAGTCGCGCCGCGCTTTCTGATATAGTCAAGCATCACGGGGATAAAGAGGTTTCTCCTGCTGAACAGGGTGAAGTGGTTGGTCAGCTTTTGGCACAGCAGGACAGAATAGAATGCGGAACCGTCAAAGCCCGCAACGTGCCGGGATGCGCAGAGCAGCCTGAGCTGGTCTGCAATGTCCAGACGCTCCGGATGCACAATCTCCCACCCGTCGCTGGCCAGAACTTTTTCCAGCGCCGCCTCTTCCCTGACTTTTCCCGTGCTCCGGGCCGAGCGCGAAATCCAGACTTTTTTGCCGGAGATGACCCTTTGGGCGGGAAACTGGCCGAGGCGACGCCACTGCACGTCCAGCATGGGCTGGTGCGGGTCGCTTGCCGGGCTGGACACGATCAGCCTGTCCGCAAGGGTCGGCTTTTTGATCAGAACGATTTCATTGGCAATGCCCAGCAGGGAAAATACCTGTTTTTGCCAGGAACTGACCTGATCGCGGGGCGACATGAAGAGGATCGGGCAGTCCGCGTTCCGGGGCAGGCCGTGCAGCCTGCTCAGACTCTCCAGCAAAAAGTGCCCGTAATGGGGAAAGAGGTAGCCGCCGAAAAAGCACGTGCCCCTGATGCGCTCCTGCGGGGGCGTGGGGCTGCGCTCCCTGCCCCTGTCCATCAGTGCTGCGGGAAGACATGCGCCGTTGACAAACACGCCGGACAAAAACGAATCCATGCTGCCGAGAAAAGGCATGAGCAGGGCCTGTTCCACCACCTCCGTTGCCGGGGGAGCGTCCGGGCGGTACAGCGGGGCATTCCGCTCCTCCCCGCCCGCCGCCTCCACGCGCGCCACCGCAGGGTTACCGCCGGAACACGCGCCATCGCCGGAGTCCAGACGTTCAAGTTTTTCCTTGAAATCCTTGACAAAAACATCGTCCAAGAGGGGCGCGTTCCGGCCGGGCAATGCCGACGCACTGTTGCGGACCCTGTCCACAATGGCCTTCAGGCACGATGCAAATACCTCCGTATAACGCACATACGCGCTCCTCTCCCTGATGTGCGCCACATGGTCCCTGTCCACGCCGTCCAGAACGTATCTGCGTACGCTCTTCCAGGGTTTCACAAAAATTTCATGGAGCATGCAATTGATGCCGAACAACTCTTCTGCGGAAAAACCGTGCACAAGAGGCCCGCTGCCGGGCTGCCCCTGCGCGCCCTCCGGCGCGAGAAGGCCCGCGCCATGGCAATAGACAGGCAGATCCACCAGAGACAGCCGGAAAAGCAAATCCTTCCGGGCTGCTGCCATGTCCGCATAGTCTTCCGTCCAGCCGCCCACAATATCCAGAACGCCCCGCGGCAGCAGCAGCGGCGGGCGCAATGCGGCGCCGGCACGCAAAAGGGGCCAGGGCTCATGACCATCGCGGGCAGCCTGCGCTGCCCCATGCTCCCCGTCCTGCGCGGCAGTGCCGCAAAGGACGGACAGGGGCAGGCCGCGGCTCCATTTTTCCGACAAAACGCGCAGCCAGCGGCTGTTTTTCACGCTGACGCCGTGCTCCATGTGCATGCAGATTTCTGACGGCACATGGCTCCAGCCGATGTTGTATGCGCTGACTTTCGTCACCGGGCGGGAAAGAAACCAGAGATTGCGGATAATGCCCGCCCTGTGCAGCTCTTTCAACGCAGGCGCATGGCGCAGACCGGGCAGGGCCAGCACGGTGATCTGCAACTGCTCTCTGGTTGTTGTTTTGCAGAGATCCGTGAGGCTTTTGACGGGAATGGCATCCCCTTCGGCAAGCACCAGCACTGCGTTGATTGTGGACGGCATCTGCATGTTCCGCATTTCTCCCTTGAGGGCAAACCGTATCCGGGCTGCCCTGCGGCGGTCAAGCGGGGCCGATTTCCCGCCGCCATCCGGAGCCGGGATGGGGTCTTTCCCCACAAGAACAGCAGTGCCTGGAAAGGCTGGCCGGAGCGCACAAAAAATTCTTGACAATTTTCCGCTCTTTGGGGCATGTTCTTCTTCGCTGTGGGGCTGTAGCTCAGTTGGGAGAGCGCTTGAATGGCATTCAAGAGGCCGTCAGTTCAATTCTGTCCAGCTCCACCAAAATTTGCGGGTTTGCAGAAATTTCTGCAAACCCTTTTTTTGCTTGCCCCGCTTTTTGAGGGAGGCCCGATCATGCACGCAAAAAAGCCGCCTGCACAGAAGCACAGGCGGCCATCGTGTTTTGCCGACGATATAAATTACATCATTTTGCTGTCATCTTTGATCCGGTCAACAACAGCCTGCAACGATTCCGCACGGTAGGCAAAAAGCGTCA
>ERZ773099.661-NODE-661-length-28179-cov-3.400548_pt1 | contig 28179 bp, 48 predicted proteins | sample MGYA00511120_ERZ773099 | MGnify/ENA primary metagenome ERZ773099 (study PRJEB29015, sample SAMEA2738012) | human oral metagenome | biome: human oral; feature: human-associated habitat; material: dental | place: China | collected 2104 ... | reverse complement strand
ATTAATATTTTATTAATATGCTTTTCTTACTGAAAATTCCGGTAAAAAATTTATTATATAATCATCAATTTCAATAGTTTCATAGCCGAATCTATTTTTGTAATATTCAAAAGTTTTACATAAAAAATCGTGAGTGATATTTTCACATTCTAAAACTTCCCACTCCTCATACTCCCAAAGCTTGTATTGTGCAAGTTTATGAAGCGGTACAACTTCTCTATAACTCCAAGCATCCGCAAAAAATTCTTGTAAATCCTTACATTGATGTTCAAGTAGGTTATTTCCCTCAAGTGTAAAGTGATGCCCTAGTTCATGACCTAATACTTGATTATATTTTTCTTCTTGTATAATTGTATTAATTAAAACTGTATTATCAGAGTATAAACCCTCTATTTTAGAATTTTCCATATATTTTTCTATTATTTCAATATCATTATTAACTGCAATATCTAAAAGCCTTTCCGATTTTTTCATATGTCATCCTCAAAATATGTAAAAATAAATTAAGTCCGTTATTTTCAAAAATACCGGGCTTAATTTATTCTTAGTACGGTTTTAAAAACATCATTTCAACACTATTTCTCTTTATTTTTATTTTTTTGTTTTACATAATTAATAAAATTTTGAATTTCATTTAGATCATCTTCTGAAAATTCGTCTCCTTCAAAGTGTGCAGCAATTCGATTAATGCCGGAGAAGTCTAAATCTTCAACAGACTTTAATTCTTTTGAATTTTCTTCCCATCCCATAAGATATTCAGGAGTTGTTTTTAAAACTTTTGCAAATTCAGATACTTTTGAAATACTTAAATCAACTTTTCCGTTTTCAATTTTTGCTATTGAAGACCTATCTTTATATCCTGTTTTAGAAGCAAGTTCATCTTGGGACATTCCTAACAGAAGTCTTCTTTGTTTTATTTTTAAGTATATATCCATAAAAAAACCACCTTTTTTAATATTATACTATTAATGTTAAAAAAAATCAACATTTTTATAAAAAAATGTTGACAATATTTCACGCAAGTGATATACTTTACATAAAGTGATTTTAATTCACGTTGAAAAGAGGTGATGAAGAATGATAGATTTAGAAAAATTAAGGAATTTAATAGATGATAGTGGGCTAAAAATGAATTTCATAGCTAGTGAGCTGAATTTATCAAGAGAAAGCTTATACCATAAACTTGAGGGAAAAACGGAATTCAAAGTTTCAGAAGTACAAAAGCTAACAAGAGTATTAAATATGAGTAATGATATGAGGAATATCATTTTTTTTAAAAATCAATAGTGAATTAAATTCACTAGAAAGGAGAAAGAGATGGAAGAAAATAAAAAAATGAAAGAGTATGAATTTGTTGAAGCAAATAAGTGGGCTATAAATTTTTTTAAATATTTAGAAAAAATTAACGATGAATTTCCAGAAGAAATATTAACACCCTATGGTAGAGGAATTGTAGAGGGTATAAATTTGCTTTTTAAAGAACAAGAAAATGAAAAAGAGGAACAATAAGTTCCCCTAAAAAGATTAATAAAAAGCTTTTTGAAAATTTTCACTGTTTTTTTGGCTGATTTCAGAAAGTTTAATATCAAACTGATTAGAAATTTTTTTATAAATTTCAAAATACTTATCTACAAATTCAGTTTCATTAATTCCTTGAGCAAGATTATTTTGCTGAATGTAGATATTTGTTAGATTAATTAAATCAATATCACTTAGTTTCATAATAACACCCCCTTTCTAACTAGATTATAACACAAAGGGGGATAGAAACAAAAGGAGAAATACTATGGAAATTTTTTTAGAAGGAAATATTATAGAAAGTGGATTAGAGGATTTAGCAGAAATGCTTATAGAGAAATATGAGAAAGAAGTCTTAAAAGAAAATGGAGAGTCAAGTTATGAGTAGTGCAGAAGAGTTGAGAGAAGAATTAAAAGAGTTTCAAAAAACTTTTGATAAACTCACAAAGGAGTTCAACGATATATTTTATAAATTTATAGACTTCTCATATAAAGCAAAAGTACAAATGACTATAATACAAAAGAAACTTAATAGATTAGAAGAACTTGAAAGGAAGAGAAAATGAACAAAAAGAAAAGTGAGTGGGATAGATACATAGATGATAAGTCTCTATTAAGAGACAATGGAATTTTGAACTTTGGGTTCAATGGTTATACAGGAAAAATTTTTAGAGATAGTGATACACATTGTCTTTTTGTAACAATATTTTTAAAAGAAACAACAAAATTGTCAGAAGAAATTTTAAATGAATTAAAAGAAATAGTTTATCATAAAAGACTAAAATTTGTTCAAGAAAATTTTGGGGAAGTTGGATCTATAGAATTTAACTCAGCAAGTTTGGAAGATTATATACCAGCTTATGAACAATTAGGACTAAACAGAAATAAAACATATAAAGATTTAAAGTTTATTAAAAATGAAACTCAAAAGATAATAAAATTTCTAATAGAAAGAGAGATAAGGTAATGGATACAAAAAAAGATTTAAAAGAACTTGGATGGAAATTATACAAAAACAATATAAATGAGTTGATTTTTGAAAAGCACAATAAAGAAACCTTATTAATTTTTAAAAAAGACGGAAAGAGTGTCTCTTTTAAAAATGTACATTCTTTAGATAAATAAGAACTCGACGCAATAATAAAAATTTTGAATGATTTATTGTTGAGAGAATATTTTAAAAGAAATGATAACGAGTAAAGGAGGATAGTATGAACACACAAAAAAAGGCTCTTTGCTATAATGACATTTCTAATTCTTTTAGAGTAGGGATAGATTATAACAAAACACAAAAATCAACAGTTTTAGCGTTTTCAGAATTAAAAGAAAAAAACACATCTGACTGTAGAACTAAAGAAATTAAAAAAGATACAGAAAACAATATTTTCTTTAAAGGATGTATAGCAGGGATGTTGACAGCATTTGCATTAATGCTTTTTGCAATGAATTTTATAAAAGAACTTATGTATTAAAAATATTGAAGAGGAAGAGGGACTGAAGAAGGACTTATGAATAATGTAAATTTAATAGGAAGATTAATAAATGCAGTAGATTTTAGATATAGTCAAGCACAAAATCCTTATTGCTTTTTCACAATTGCAGTAGATAGAGGTTTATCAAAAGAGAAAAAAGAAGAGCTTCAAGCAATGAATAAGCAAACAGCTGACTTTATAAGAATAGTCGTTTATGGAGTAATGGCAGAGAATTGTAAAAAGTATTTGAAAAAAGGAAGAAATGTAGCAATTCAAGGAAGTATTCACACAGGAAGCTATGTTGGAGATGACGGTCAAAGAAAATATACATTTGATATTACTGCAGAAAAAGTACAATTTATAGATTGGGGAGATAAAGAAAAGGAAACTGATTCATTTGATGATTGGGACGTAGGCATTTCTGAAGCACGAGATGAAGAAATACCATTTTAAAAAATTAAAAACAACGGAAATAGAACGATGAAAAAAGATAAAGAAACTTTAGTAGATGAAATAGAAGAATTAAAAGAAGCATTTAGACAAATTAAGATAAGTTTAATAAAAGAATTTAAAGATATACTTATAAAAATATTTCTTGATTACGAAAAGTATTTAAAACATATTTATTTAGTTTTACAAATAATATTTTTATTATTTATGACTTGTCTTTTAATAAAATAAAAAAGGAGTAAAAAATGAAAGAATTAAAATTCAGAATTTGGGACAAAGAAAGAGAAACATTTTTAAATAATGTATTTATTGGTTCAGATGGAACATTGTATCAATTTTCAAAAGATACAATTTTTGGAACAGCAATAACTTACTTAGATTCTGAAAATAAAAAGATATTGCAATATACAGGGTTACACGATAAGAATGGAAAAGAAATCTTTGAAGGAGATATTATAAAAATCAAAGATGAAACATACAGAATAACTTGGAACGGATGCTTTTCAAGTTTTGACATGACTAATATAGATAAAGCAAAACAATATAAAGATTTATATATATTAAATAGAGATTATCAAAAATCAGAAATAGTTGGAAATATTTATCAAAATAGAAAGTTATTAGAAAACAAATAAATCAAGAAAGGAAAAATAGAATGAATGTAAATATTGCAAAAAGATTAATGATGTTAGAAAGTCCGATTTTTTATAAGAATATAGAGTATGAAAAAATTTATTCTTTAAAATTTATAAAAACGGATAAAGGGGTTGTATCGTGTGCTGAACTGCTAGACAAAAATAAAAATTCATTAGTAACAGTATTTTTAAAAGATATTGAGACGGAAATTAATTTAAGAAATGAAGATATAAATACTGAAGAAGAGCATTTTCAAGAATTGATGAAAGAACTTAGAAGGAGTGCAATACCTGCAGTAAATTGTTTAGGATTCGGAGACTATAAACAAGCATTAGGTTTTATAAGAACAATATTGAGAGTTTTACCAGACTTGGAAGAAATTGCAGAACAAAGGGCATTGGAAAAATTAGAAAAAGAAGTTTTAACAGAGGGATTAAAAAAAGAAGAGTAAAGAAAAAAGTGCTTTTATTAAAAAAGCACTTTGTGGTATAAGTTGTTTTTATCTTATCAACCTGAAAAATAACTAAGATAAAAAGTAACACATATTATTACTAATATTATACCACACATCACGAAAAATAACAAGTCAATAACAAAGGGGGAAACCCCTTTGCCGAGCTTGTAATGGATATTATCTTTTCGACCATTCAAAAAATAAAAAGAAAAAAGGAAAAATGGTGTGGTATGATGAGAAGTTTTATAAGAGAAAAGAAAATTTACTGTGGGGATAGATATATGGAAGTTGATATTTATCCTTATACAGAATTTAGAAAGCAAAGAGGAAAAAGGTCAAAGAAAACTAAAGAAAGTATTCAAGTTCAGAAAAATCTTAATGATAAAAATGCAAAAAGAAAATTTGTTCAACTTGCTGAAACAAATTTCAGTGAGGGAGACTATGTTTTACATTTAACTTATAACGATGAGAACTTCCCTAAAAGCATTGAAGAAATGGAGAAAAATATTGCTAATTATTTAAGAAGACTTAAGAGAAAAAGACGTGCAGAGGGACTTGAAGATTTAAAATACATACTTGTTACATCATACACAACGAAAGAAGATGAAGAGGAAGGAGTGGAAAGTGTAAGACCACATCATCATCTACTCATAAATGGGGGGATAGATAGAGACGTGGTTGAAGATTTATGGAGAAAAAGAAAAAGGAAAGGAGAGAAAAAAGGAAAAATAATTGGAAGAGCTAATTGCAGGAGATTACAGTATGATGAAAAAACAGGAGTTACAGCAATTAGTCAATACTTAGCTAGAAATTTGACAAAGAAAAGGAAGTGGACTTGTAGTCAAAATTTAGAAAGACCATACAGTAGAACAAATGATAGCAAATATTCAAGAAGAAAAATTGAAAAAATATGTAAGAACTACTTTGAAAAAGAATATTGGGAAAAGCAATATGAAGGTTGGACTATAAAAGATATGACTAACGGATATGAGGTAGTGTACAATGAGTTCACAGGTTGGAGTATATATTTAAAATTAAGGAGAAAAGAATGAGAGACATTTCAAAATTAAGTGCAAAGAGACAAAGGAAAATAATCTTAAAATTAGGAGAAGAATTGTCAAAAGGTTTAAGACACGGCATAAATAAAACATTAGAACAAGTTGAAGAAAAAATTAATTATGAAGAGTTTTACAATTATATCAAACACTTAGTCAAGAACGGAAATGTAGATAATGAAACGATAAGAAGAAAAATAGAAGAACTTGAAAGGAGAAAATAGATGAAAAAGTGTAAGGTTCTTAAAAATATTAATGAAAAGGATAGTTGGATAGAAGCAAAGTTTTATGGAGTGTTTCAATATTCAACAATTATAAAAGAAAGTATGATGGTAGGAGGAGAGTTAGGAGGAGTGATAGCATATCCAGTAGCAATAGTTGAAGATGAAAACGGATTACAACAAGTTGAACTGTACAGGGTTAAGGAGATAGAAAATGAAAAATGTTTTAAAATATCCAGGAAGCAAAACAAGAATAGCTAACTGGATAACACAATTTATTCCAGAACATGACGTTTATTTGGAGCCGTTCTTTGGTGGTGGTGCTGTTTTCTTCAATAAAAAACCCGCAAGAATAGAAACAATAAATGATTCGTCAGAAGAAGTTTATAACTATTTTAAAATTTTAAGAGAAAAACCGGATGAGTTGGTTCATCTGATTAGTTTAACTCCGTATGGACGTAAAGAATATGATAGTTCTTTTGAAACTTCGGCAGATGAAGTAGAAAGAGCAAGAAGATTTGCAGTTAGATGTTGTCAAGGCTTTGGCTGTAGTAATAAATATAAAAATGGGTTTAGGAGTTCAATAGGGAAGATGTCGCCAAGAACAACGACATTTTGGAATAATTTTCCTGAAACACTAGAACTTGCCTCTAAAAGACTGTTACAAGCACAAATAGAAAATCAAGATGCTTTAAAGTTAATTGAAAGATATAACAAAGAAGAGGTATTCATATATGCTGACCCACCATATCCACTTAATGTAAGAAAAAAATATTTATATGAAAATGAAATGACAAATGATGAACATATAAAATTACTAAAACTTTTATTGAAACACAAAGGAAAAGTAATGATAAGTAGCTATGAGAATGATTTGTATAACAATTTTTTAAAGTATTGGAAAAAAGAATACAAAAATACAACAGCTGAAAACTCTATAAAAAGAACAGAAGTAATTTATATGAATTATGATTTAAAAAAACAAATGGAGGTGTAAGAGTTATGGCAGTAGATGGATCTATGTTAAATAAATACGTTGGGAAGAAAATAAAAATCTTTTTTACAAATGATGAAAGTGCTTTAAAAGGCACACTCACAAAAGATGGTAAAAAATTCATTTTGAAAAATCCACAAGAAAACACTAAATTAACTATTTCAAAAATCGCAGCGATAAAAGAAGAGGTGCAAGAATAATGAAAATTAAAGTAGAATTTGATATTGATATAGACTTAAACAAAATGTTAAAAAGATACGGAAAACAAGAGGTTGTAAGATTTTATAACACCAATCCAAAAAATCATTTTGAAGAAATTGAAAGACTTTTAAAAGACAACGTTGAACGTCATTGTACTAGTATAGATATAAAAAAATTAGAAATTTTAAAAGGTTATTTCAAAAATGGTAAATATATTTTTGATGAAGCAGTTTTTACAGATATTTTATAATAACAAAAATAAAAAACGAGAAAAGGTAGGTAAAGTATGGACGAAGAAAAAAATATAATGAAATATGTAATTTTATTTTTTGATAATAGTATGAATGTATCAGTTCATGTTTATATGAGTTTAGAAACTTTGAATAAAATAAAAAAAGGGGAGTATAAGTATCCGTTTATTCAATATACAGACGACAAACATACTTTCTTGGGAAAGTTAGATAAAATTTTTACTATAAAAATTTTAGATGAGTATACAAAAACTTTTAATGAACTTGAAAATAAAATGTATAGATGTATGCAATTAAAAAAAGCGTATCAGTTTTACATTTTAGTTGATGAACAAAATGGATTTTAGGAGATGATAGAAAATGAAAGATAAAAAACTTGAAAGTTACTTAGGAGAATATGTAGAAGTTACTTTATTTGATGATTTTGTTTATCGTGGAATATTAAATAAAACAGATGACAACTTAGAAAAATATTATAAAAACGGATATTACTTTTTGAGTGGTGATGTTGATAATCTGATTTTTAGAAGCTCTCACGTTAAGAAAATTAAAAAATTTTAAAAGGAGTAAAAAATGAAAGATGTAAAAAAAAGTTTTCAAAGTCTGAAGAACAATGCTCAAGGGCATTTCTTTGAACAGCAAATTGAAAGAGCCTGTAATCATTACAGGGAAACAGGAATTGCAAACATTCATAAAACACCTGAACCTTTCCGAGTAATAAAAAAATTACCTGCAGGAAGATTTCAAGGACAATTTTTGAAAAAAGCTGAACCGGATTTCAAAGGTGTATTGAACGGAGGACAAATGATAGTCTTTGAATGCAAGTTTACAAGTAAAGAAAGAATATCAAAGAATGTTTTATCTGAAAATCAAGAAAATGAATTACAAAAAAATCAGAAGCTCGGAGCAATTGCTGCAATTTGCATTTGCTTTGCAGAGGGAATGATTGAAAGATACTTTTTTATTCCGTATCAAGTATGGAACAATATAGATAAAATAATAGGTAAAAAAACAATAGGAATAAAGGATATAAAACAGTTTGAAGTTAAATTCAGTGGATCTAAAGGAATTTTATTTTTAGAAAACTTAATAAACATACCAAATCTACTTATCAAAGAATAAAGGGGAAAGTTATGGATAGATATCAAAAGAATGTAAAAGAATATAGCAAAAAAAGAAAAACAGTAATTTATATTATAGGAAAAATTACAGGAGATTATAATTATAGACAAAAATTCAAAAATGCTGAAATGTATTTAAGAGAACTAGGATTTAGAGTTTTTAATCCAGCACAATTTCCAGTAGGTATGGAATATAGTTCATATTTAAAAATATGTAAATCAATTATTGAAGAGGTTGACTATATTTATGTATTAAAAGATTTTAAAGATAGTGAAGGAGCAAAGATAGAAATAAAACATGCGGAAAGAATAAACAAAAGAATTATCTATCAAGATGCAGAGGATAGAGAATTTATTGAAAGTATAGTTAGAATTTAGGAGGATAAGAAATGAAAACTAATAGGGCTATTGAAAAAATGCAGAAGGTATTGTCAATAATAGCAATAATAAGTTATTTAGTATTTAATATAGTTTTTGTAGTTAAGGCAATAAGGTTTAATATAATTATTGGGCTATTACTTATGTTTATACTTGCAATTGTAGATTTATCAATGTTAGAAGCTATAAAAAGAGAAATCAATAAAGATGGAGAGGAGTAAGATATGAATAAAGATCCATTTATAGCATCGTTTGAAAAAGAGTTAATTTCATATCCTAAATGCGAAAGAGCTCTACAACATATGAATGAACGTCTTGAATTTATAGAAAGTCAATTGACAAGTATAGGAAGTCCAAATTCTACATCATATCATTCAGAAAATAGTGATTATAATTCTGTAGAAAATAAAATTATAAAATTATTGACTGAACAGAGAAAAATAAGCAAGCAGATAAAGAAAGTTGAATTTGAGTATATAGAAGTCAGGAAAGCTTTAAAAGTATTAGATGAAGAGTTATTAAACATTATAGATTTAAGATATTTTAAAAATTGGAACCCGGAAAAGATAGCAACGAATCAGTATATTGATAGGAGTACGGTATATAGAAAAATAGATAGAGCATTATTCTTAATGATTACAGAACTGTATGGGAATATTGAATAAATATGCGACAAACTTGCGACAAAATATTATAAATTAAGTGTTATAATAGTATTGTAAAGGTATATATCAGAGATGTGTTCATGAGAACCTCCTTTCATATATTTATAGCAAGAAGAGAGTAATGTTTAGTTATTCTCTTTTTGTTTTATAAAAGTTAAATATATTTTATACCTACCCCCATAAGAGTTATAGAAAGGTGGAAGTTAAAGTATGAAAATTATCCGACCTGATAAAACACCAGGACACCGTGCAGCTTATGAAAAGAATAGGAAGAAGATACTAGCAACACAGAATGTGTGTGGGATTTGTGGCAAGGAAATTGATATGACTTTAAAGACTCCAAACCCATTAGCACCTTGTGTGGATCATATAATTCCAGTTGCTAAAGGTGGTCATCCGAGCGACATAAAAAACTTACAGCTAGCACACTGGCAATGTAATAGACAAAAAAGTGATAAACTATTTTTGAATATAGAGAAGAAAAAAACAATAGAAATTGGAAACAGAAATTTACCACAGTCAAATGACTGGATAAACTATAAAGAAAAGTGAAGACAACAGGGGCATACCACCCCCTCACTCGGTCGCTTGTTATTCATACTGTCGACTGTACAAATTTTCTCACGTGAAAAAAGGAGATTTTAATGGAAAATTATAGAGGAATAAATTATCTAAGAGATAAGTTAAATCAACTGAAGCAAAGAGTTTCGTTAAGGTATGATTATTACACTATGAAACATAAAATTTCACAAAAAGGCATAACAATTCCGCCCGAAATTAGACAAAAATATGAATCAACTTTGGGTTGGTGTAGCAAAGCTGTTGATAATTTAGCAGATAGATTAAGTTTTAAAGAATTTGGGGATGACTATTTTGGAATTAATGAAATTTTCAAAATGAATAATCCAGATGTGTTCTTTGATAGTGCGATTTTAAGTGCATTAATTTCTTCTTGTTGTTTTATTTACATTTCACAAGGAGATGATGAAATTCCAAGATTGCAAGTCATTGAAGGAGACCAAGCTACAGGAATTATAGATCCTATTACAAACTTATTGACAGAAGGTTATGCTATTTTAAATAAAGATGATGATGGGAATGCTACTTTAGAAGCTTATTTTATTCCAGGTAGAACTGATTATTATGTGGAAGGTAAATATGCTTATAGCTATCAAAATAAAGCACCTTATGCACTTTTAGTACCGATTATTTACAGACCGGATGCGAAAAGACCTTTTGGGCATAGCAGAATTACCAGAGCATGTATGTATTATCAAAGTTTTGCAAATAGAACATTTGAAAGAGCGGATATTACAGCAGAATTTTATTCTTTCCCTCAAAAATATGTAGTTGGATTGAGTAATGATGCTGAACCAATGGATAGTTGGAAAGCTACAATTTCAAGTATGTTACAGTTTACAAAAGATGAACAAGGAGAGAGCCCAAAGCTAGGGCAATTTACAACACCAAGTATGTCTCCATTTACAGAACAATTAAGAACTGCTGCAGCGGGATTCGCAGGAGAAACAGGATTAACGTTAGATGATTTAGGATTTGTAAGTGATAATCCTAGTTCAAGCGAGGCTATAAAAGCTAGCCATGAAACTTTAAGAATGTATGCCAGAAAGGCTCAAAAAACATTTGGAAGCGGATTTTTAAATGTTGGTTATCTAGCTTGTTGCTTAAGAGATGATTTTGCATATAGGAGAAATCATTTCTATAATTTGAAACCAAAATGGCAACCTGTATTTGAACCGGATGCTGCAACATTGTCAAATATTGGAGATGGTGCAATAAAAATCAATCAAGCAATACCAGGATTTTTTGATAGCAAAACATTATCTGACTTAACGGGAATTGAAGGGGCAAATAATGAGTAATATTAATAACATTGATGAAGTTATAGAAAATATAATAAATCATTTTGATGAAGGGTGGAAGCAAAGTAAAGAAATAAAAGCAGCTCTTAAAGTTTTAAAAGAAAATAAAGCAACTTTCAAAAATGCTAATGATTTAGCAAAAGAAGTTGGAAATATTTTATCTGAAGTTTTTAAAGATACTATAAAATCAGATATGATATATAATAAAAAAATGTATCAACAAATGGCAGAAAAGCTTGTAAATGCGAGTTTAAAAAAGGCTCACGAAGTTATCACAGACTATTCTACTAATGTTATGAAAAACTTGAATAAAACTTCAAAAATAAGCGGAGGAGTAATTACTCCAAATTTTAATCAAGATAAAGCTAATGGGATTATTACTAGATTAGTAAGAGATGATTATGACAAAATAAAATGGATATTAGATGAACCTGTAAAAACATTTTGTCAAAGTATTGTAGATGATACTGTAAAAGAAAATGTAAAATATCATGCGGAATTAGGTCTTAGACCTGTAGTAAGAAGAATATCAAGTGGAAAATGTTGTAAGTGGTGTGATAAGATATCAGGAAAATATAATTATCCTGATGTTCCAAAGGATGTGTATAGGAGACATAATCGTTGTAATTGCATTGTTGAATATTTTCCAGGAGATGGAAAGAAACAAGATGTATGGTCGAAAAAAATAACATTTGTAAATAAACCTAAAAAAAGATATAATAATGTTAAAACAGAAAAAAAAAGAAATGTTGAAAAACCTTCTTTAAGAATAAATTTGCGATTGTTTTCTGAAAAAGACATCAAAAATCAAACAATATCTCAATTAGAAAAGGGTATAAAGAATTTAGAAAAACAAGTTGAAGAACATAAAGAAAAAATAAAAAATCCTAAAAAATTTTATTCAGACTGGAATGAGGTTTCAATAGAAATTAGAAGAGGAAGAATAAAACACTGGAAAAAGGAAATATCAAATTTTGAAAAGTCTATTTATGAAAGAAAGAAAGAGATAAGGAGGAAAAATGAAAAATAATAATATAAGTTGGCAATTCAGTGAAGATACTTTGATAAGTATAATTGAAAGAATTGTTCAGAGAAAAACAGAATTAGACAAGGAATTAAATACAAAAACAGATTATAACATAGGTCTTTTAGATGGTTATGCACAATGTATAGATATGATAAAAAATGATTTAGAAGGCAGAGGGTTTAACATTGAAGATTTTGGTATCAAAAACAATTAAATAACATAGAAGCAACTGTAAAATCTTTATAGTTGCTTTTTTATTGTTAAAAAAGGACATAATAGATTGGCTAAGAAAAAAATAGGAAATCAAAAACCCACACAGTCTCTAATTTTATCAACAAAAAATAGCGATTACAAAAAAGCTATTGAACTTTATGAGAGAAGCGGAAGAAAATCTCAAAAATGGCAAAATAACTTATTAAAAGCAATTTTAGCAAAGAACAAAAAAGGTCTTTGGGTTCATACTAAATTTGGTTATTCTGTACCTCGTAGAAATGGAAAAAATGAAATTATAGCAATGAGAGAATTATATGGACTCGATGAAGGGGAACATATAAATCACACTGCTCACAGAACTACAACTTCTCATGCTGCTTGGGAGAGATTACTTAGAATAATATCTCAAGCAGGATTTAAAGAAGATATTGACTATACAAGTTTAAGGGCATCTGGTAGAGAAAGAATTGAATTTTTAAAAACAGGAGGAGTAATTGAATTTAGAACAAGAACTTCTACTGGAGGACTTGGAGAAGGTTTTGACCTTTTAGTAATTGATGAAGCTCAAGAATATACTGATGACCAACAAAGTGCTTTAAAATATGTTGTATCAGACAGCAAAAATCCGCAAACAATACTTTGTGGGACACCACCAACTCCCGTTAGTTCCGGAACAGTTTTTACTAATTTAAGAAAAAAAGCTTTAAATGGAGAGACTAAAAACACAGGTTGGGCGGAATGGTCTGTTGAAGAACAGTCTGATCTTTATAATAAAGAATTATGGTATTTAACGAATCCAAGTTTAGGAACAATTCTAACGGAAAGATCTATAGAAGATGAAATTGGAGATGATGAGGTAGATTTTAACATTCAAAGACTTGGACTTTGGATAAGATATAATCAAAAATCTGCAATTTCAAAAGTTGATTGGGATAATTTAATTGTTAATAAAATTCCTAAATTTAAGGGAAAATTATTTGTAGGAATAAAATATGGAGCGGATGGAACAAATGTTTCAATGAGTATTGCAGTTAAAACAGAAGATGAAAGAATATTTATAGAGAGCATTGATTGCCAGTCTATAAGGAATGGAAATACATGGATAATAAACTTTCTAAAAAAAGCAGATGTTGCAGATATTGTTGTAGACGGACAATCAGGGCAAAAAATACTTGCAGATGAAATGAAAGAGTTTAAAATAAAAGCACCAATTTTACCGACAGTTAAAGAAGTAATTGTTGCAAACTCCATGTGGGAGCAAGGAATATATCAAAATAGTATTTGTCATAACAATCAACCATCACTAACAAAAGTTGTAACTAACTGTGAAAAAAGATTAATTGGAAGCGGAGGAGGATTTGGATATAAATCACAATTTGAAGATAATGACATTTCTTTGATGGATAGTGCATTATTAGCACATTGGATATGCAGTATATCAAAACCCGCAAAAAAACAAAAAATAAGATATTAAAATTAAATAATTGATTATTAAAGACACTTTAAAAGGTGTCTTTTTTAATATAAAAATACAGAATCAAACTGGACAAATAGGAGGAAAAAGAATGAGTGAATTTAAAGCAATCACTACACAAGAAGAATTTGATGAAGCTATAAAAGAAAGACTTGCTAGACAAAAAGAATCAATTTTAAAGCAGTTTACTGATTATAGCGAAGTTAAAAACAAAAATGTTGATTTAGAAAAAGAATTGACAGAACTTAAGAAAAGTTTAGAAAGTTCAACATCAAGTAAAATAGAACTTGAAAAGCAAATTGAAGAATTGACAGGAAAAGTCAAAGCACATGATTTATCATCTCTTAAAATAAAGTATGCTCTTGAAAACGGCATACCTTATAATTTAGCCGGCAGAATTTCAGGAGATGATGAGGATAGTATAAAGGCAGATGCAGAAAGTTTATCAGACTTTTTCAAATCACAAACACCACCACCACCTTTAAAAAGCACAGAGACAAATGCAAAAGGAGAAGATGTGGCATATCAAAAAATATTAAAAGGATTAAAAGGAGAATAAAATTATGGCAGTATTATCAAAGGGTACATTGTTTGACCCAGAATTAGTAAAAGATTTAGTAAATAAAGTGCAAGGGAAGTCTTCACTTACAGTTTTAGCAAAACAAGTACCAGTATCATTCAATGGTAACAAAGAATTTACATTTACATTAGACAAAGATATTGATGTTGTTGCAGAAAATGGTAAAAAAACAGAAGGCGGAGTAACTGTTGAACCAATTATAATAAATCCAATCAAAATTGAATACGGAGCAAGAATTTCTGATGAATTTTTATATGCAGCAGATGAAGAAAAAATCAATATTTTAAAAGCTTTTAACGAAGGCTTTGCGAAGAAGGTTGCTAGAGGACTTGATATGATGGCAATGCATGGAATAAATCCAAGAACGAAACAAGCTTCTACAGTTATTGGAACTAATCATTTTGATAGTTTAGTTTCACAAAAAGTAACTTTTGTTAAAGCACAAGTTGAAGAAAATATCGAAGCTGCAGTTGGTCTTGTACAAGGCTCTAATGGAGTTGTAACAGGTATGGCAATGTCTCCAACTGTTTCATCTGAATTAGCAAAATTAAAAGTAAATGGTGTTAGACAATATCCTGAATTAGCTTGGGGAGCAAATCCTGGTTCAATAAATGGATTAGCGGTTGATATAAATACAACAGTATCAGAAGGTGTTGATAACAAAGAAAAAGCTATAGTAGGAGATTTTGCTAATATGTTTAAATGGGGTTATGCAAAAGAAATTCCACTTCAAGTAATTGAATATGGGGATCCCGATAATTCCGGAAAAGACTTAAAAGGATATAACCAAGTATACTTAAGAGCAGAAGCTTATATTGGTTGGGCAATTTTAGATGCTAAATCTTTTGCAAGAATTGTGGAGGCATAATATGATTTATAAAAATATTATTACAGGGGCTATCATTGATAGTCCTTGTCTAATTTCAGGAGATGATTGGGAAGAAGTTGAAGAAACTACTAAAGAAGTAGAAGTTGAAGAAGAGGAAGAAACTATAGAAGAAACAGAAGATACAGAAGAACCCAAAAAAGGAAAAAAATCAAATAAAAAGTAGGTGGCAAAAATGAGTAATTTTGCAACTATTGAAGATATAATTAGTCTGTTTAGAGAATTGAACAAAGAAGAAATAAAAAGAGCAACAGCATTACTACCAGTAGTATCTGATAGTTTAAGAGTTGAAGCAAAAAAGGTTGGGAAAGACCTTGATAAACTTGCAGAGGATAATTCTTTTTCTAATGTTTTAAAATCTGTTGTTGTTGATATTATATCCAGGACACTACTTACTAGCACAGAGAATGAACCAATGGTTCAAACTTCTGAAAGTGCTTTAGGTTATTCATTCAGTGGAACTTTTTTAAATCCGGGTGGAGGACTGTTTATAAAAAATAGTGAATTATCAAGACTTGGGCTTAAAAAGCAAAGATATGGAGTGATTAATTTCTATGAGTAGGTTAAAAGGTAAAACAATCATTTTGATTAACAAAATAAAAGTAGGAGAAGATCCTTTTGGAAATTCAATTTTTGCAGACAAAGAAATAAAAGTTGATAATGTGCTTATAGGTCAGCCAACTACAGAAGATATAACAAACTCTTTAAGTTTATATGGAAAAAAAATAGAATACACTCTTGCAATTCCAAAGGGAGATGAAAATATCTGGGAAAATCAAGAAGTTATATTTTTTAATAAGAAATATAAAGTTTTTGGGGGAGTTATAGAAGGAATAGAAGATATGATTCCTTTAAGTTGGCATAAGAAAGTTATGGTGGAACGATATGCTTAAAAATTTCAAGATAAATAAGCAAGGAGTTAGTGAACTTATGAAGTCAACTCCAATGCAATCAGTGTTAAGTGAAAAAGCAAAAGCAATTGCTGCAAGGTGTGGTTCCGGGTATGAAACAGATATATACATTGGAAAAACAAGAGCAAATGCTTCTGTTGGAGCGAAGACAAAAAAAGCTAAAAGAGACAACTATAAGAATAACACATTATTAAAATCGGTTAGATAATATGATTGAAATAGTAATAAGAGAATTTTTAAAAAATAATTTAAAAGTTGATGTTTTTTTAGAACATCAAGAAAATGAGCCTGAAAGTTTTGTAATTTTTGAAAAAACTTCAAGTTCGAAAAATAATCATTTAAAATCAACAACCTTTGCTTTTCAAAGTTATGCAAAAAGCTTATATAAAGCTTGTGAACTAAATGAAAAGTTAAAAGAAGCAGTTGAAAAAATGATAAATTTAGATGAGATAGCATCAGTAAAGCTTAATAGCGATTATAACTTTACAGATGAAGAAACTAAACAATACAGATATCAAGCAGTTTTTGATATCAAACATTATTAAAAAGGAGAAAAAAATGGCAAAGACAGAAAATGTAACTTATGGGAAACCTAAAGTAGGCGGAGCAGTAAGTGTTGCACCGCTTGGAACAGTATTACCAACAGATGCAAAAACTGCACTCAATGAGGCTTTTAAAAATTTAGGTTATATTTCAGAAGATGGGTTAAATAATGAAAATAGTCCAGAATCTGAAAAAATTAAGGCTTGGGGTGGAGAGGTAGTTTTAGCAACTCAAACAGAAAAACCAGATACATTTACTTATAAATTAATTGAATCACTAAACATAGATGTTTTAAAAGAAGTATATGGAGACAAAAATGTAACTGGCACTTTAGAAACAGGAATTACTATTGAAGCAACAAGTGATCCTGCAGAACCACATGTCATAGTTATAGAAATGATATTAAAAGGTGGAATAATAAAAAGAATTGTAATTCCGAACGGAATAATTACTGAAATTGGAGAAATAAATTATACAGACGAAGAAGCAATAGGTTATGAAGTAACAATTGAAGCACTTTCAACTGAGGGAAATAAAACTCATACTGAATATATTGTAAAAGGAGCATAATAATGATAAAAGGGATTACTAAAACAGGCTTTAGATTTGAAATTTCAGATAAAGCATTAGATGATTATGAGCTATTAGAATTAATGGCTGAGGTGGATTCTAATCCTCTTTTGGTTCCTAAAGTTTATGAAAAACTTTTAGGAAAAAAACAAAAAGAAAACTTAATAGAATTTTTAAAGAAAAAAGATGGATATGCTTCTACTGAAAAGATGAGTAAAATTTTAGAAGAAATTTTAAAAAGCAATCAAAAAGTAAAAAACTAGTATTCCTTGCTGGAGTTATAAAAGAATATGAGGATTTTATAATTTGTGATCTTGCTGAAACATATAACATAATAGACTACAAGAAATTGCCACTATCAACAGTGGCAATTTTAGTTTATGGGCTTCGTGAAAATTCAAGATTAAAAATGAAAATTCTTAATTCAAAAATGGAAACTAAAAACTATTTATTAGCAGGAATTTTAGATAGATTAACACTTTTAGTGTATGCAAATACTAAGGATGCACAAAAGGGAAGGAATAAACCTAAAATGTTATTAGATACAATTGAAAAATCTAAAGACAATGTAAGTAGTTTTACTTCCGGTGAGGATTTTGAAAAAGCAAAAGCAAAAATACTAAAAAATATAAAAGAAAAGGAGAGTGATAATAATGAGTGATATTGGTAAAGCCTACGTCCAAATTGTTCCGTCTGCAAAAGGGCTTGAAGGAGCAATTAGTGGGCAATTAGACGGAGAAGCTTCTAAAGCTGGACAAAGTGCAGGTTCAAGTATAGTTTCTACGTTGAAAAAAGTCTTTATTGCAGCAGGAATTGGAAAAGCTCTATTATCAACTCTTACAGAAGGTGGAAAACTTCAACAATCTTTGGGAGGTATTGAAACGCTTTTCAAAGATAATGCAGATAGAGTAAAAGGATATGCAAAAGAAGCATATAGAACAACAGGGCTTTCAGCTAATGCTTATATGGAAAATGTAACAGGTTTTTCAGCTAGTCTTTTACAATCTCTAGGTGGAGATACAAAAAAGGCTGCAGAAACTGCAAATATGGCAATGATAGATATGGCAGATAATAGTAATAAAATGGGTACTTCAATGGAAGCAATTCAAAATGCTTATCAAGGCTTTGCTAAACAAAACTATACAATGCTCGATAACTTAAAATTAGGTTATGGTGGAACTAAGAAAGAAATGGAAAGACTTTTAGCAGATGCTCAAAAGATAACAGGTGTTAAATATGATATAAACAACCTAAATGATGTTTACGAAGCGATTCACGTTATACAAGGTGAATTAGACATTACAGGAACAACTGCAAAAGAAGCATCAACAACTCTTAGCGGTTCTTTTAATGCTATGAAAGCATCCTTCCAGGATGTTTTAGGTGCTTTAGCTTTAGGAGAAGGATTAAGACCAGCATTAGAAGGTTTAGCAAGTACTGTCAGTACTTTTCTATTTGGAAACTTATTTCCAATGATAGGAAATATTTTAGCACAATTACCAGGACTCTTAATAACTTTTATTCAAGTAGCTTTACCACAATTTATACAAATGGGAACAAATATGGTTAATTCATTAATTAGTGGTTTTGACTTTGGTATGGAAGGATTTTGGGCTAATTTTAGCGAAATGATAAATGTACTTTTAACAGATTATTTACCACAGTTTTTAGAAACCGGTGTAAGTCTTATAACAGAACTTACAAATGGACTTATAAGTGCTTTGCCAAATGTTATAACCGGAATGGGAGAAATACTTGATACAATGCTTGTGATTTGTTTTGATGCACTTCCAAAGATATTACAAGCAGGGTATGATATAATAAAAAATTTAGCGTTGGGAATTTGGAATAACCTTCCGGCTATAACAAAGAGTATAGTAGATGTTCTTGATAAACTTTTAAGAACAATACTTGATAATTTGCCTCAATTTTTAGAAAAAGGGATTGAATTAATTGGAAGAATGGCTATGGGTATTTGGAATAATCTTCCACAGATTATTTCAACTCTAACTAATTTACTAATAGCTTTAATTAGAAAAATAGGAGAATATTTGCCCCAATTTCTACAAAAAGGGGTAGAGTTAATTGGTAAAATGCTTGCCGGTATAGTTCAAAAAGCTCCAGAATTAATTGCAAAACTTCCGGCAATAATAGTACAAATTTTAGCATCTATTGGAAGATTTACAGCAGAGTTTGTATCTATGGGGGGACAACTTCTAATGGGTCTTGCAAGAGGTATTGCAGGAGCCGTTAAAAATGTAATATCTTCTGCAATAGATGCTTGTAAAAGTGTTGTAAATAAAGTTAAAAGTTTTTTTGGTATTCACTCTCCATCAAGAGTTTTTGCAGAAATAGGAGAATTCTTAAACTTAGGACTTGCTGAAGGTATAGAAGACAATATTAAACCTGTTCAAAATGCAATGGAAGAAGTAGCAAAAGAAACTCAAAGAAGTTTCACAAGTGAATTGAATCATAATATAATTAGCACAAACCCACAATCAATGTTCGAAAAAACAAACGGAGAAAATGCTTTAATAACAAATTCAGATAGAGACAATAAAACTCCTATTGAGTTAATATTGCACTTAGGAAATAATGTTTTTAAAACTTTTGTTGAAGATATAACAAATTTACAAGATGAGAAACTTGAACTTGAATTAGCATATTAGGAGGTAGTATGGGATATAAATTAATATTTAATAATATAAACTTAGATGATACAATAGCAGACTATACTACAATTGATGTTAAAGGAAGAGGACTTTTTGTAAGGAATATCAATTTAATATCAATCTCTGGAAGAGATGGAGAATATATAACAGAAAGCAAATATCCTGGAAGAAAAGTAATAGTTGATTTTCTTATAAACTCTAAAAATCATTTAGAATATTTTAAAACAATGCAAAAGTTAAATAATAGCATAAATTCTGATAAAGATGTTATTTTTAAAGTAACAGATGAAGAGGGATATAGACTAGGTAGAGTTACAGAAGTTACAGATCCTGCACTTAATAAAGGTGTAGGGTCTTTTACTATATTCTGTCAGAACCCTTTTGTTTTTGGCGATAAATTAACAGTAGATAAGACTATAAAATCAAAATATAGTCTTGATGTTAAGATAGAAAATATAACTGCAAAAATAACAAATGGAACAAATAAAGTTATTTTAAGAAATGAAACTAAAGGAACAAAAATTATTCTAAATGGAAATTTTACTAAGGATGATATTTTAGAAATATCAAAAGAAAAAATTCTTTTGAATAGAAAAGACATTAAATCATATTTAGACTTTGTAGAAAGCGATTATCACGATTTTAAACTTTTTGATAATAATGTTGTAACAATAACAAATGCAACTAACTTAAAAATAGAGTACAGGGATAGGTGGTATTAATGAAATCAGGAATATTTTTATTTAATAATAAACAAGAATTAATAGACACTATTTCTCCGGAAGACTTAACAGAAAACACCCAAGAAATTGAATTAAATGGACTTATAACAGCTACTGCGACTACAAAATATAATAAGGAAATTGAAAAAGCAGAATATTTTGGAGTAAAAGAACTAAATAATTTTTGGCTTTATAAAATCAGAAAAAATATTAAAGAAAATGGAATGATAACTCTACAAGGTGTTCATATATTCTTTGATGATCTAAAAGGTCAAGTCTTAAGAGATATAAGACCTACAAAGGTTACTGCTGCAGATGCATTTAATAAAATTTTAGAAAATAGCACTTGGAAGGTTGGAGTTAGTAAAGCAACAACAACTTCAAGTGCTAATTTTTATTATAAATCTGTACTATCTTCTTTTTCAGAAGCATTAAAAAAATGGAATTGTGAATTTATACCGAATATAGAATTTAAAGATGGGAAAATCACTTCAAAGACTATAAATCTATATGACAAAATATCAAATGACAGCGGAAAATGGTTTGAATATGGAGATGAACTTTTAACGGTTGTTGCTGAAACTGATAAAGATATTTATACAGCTTTTATAGGGCTTGGAAAAGGAGAACAAACAGAAAAAGGCGGATATGGAAGAAAAATAAAATTTGATTCTGTTATTTGGGAAAAAGCAAAAGGAAAACCGGTTGATAAACCGATCGGTCAGGATTTTGTCGAAATAAAAGAAGCTACTAAACTTTGGGGCTATCCTGATGGAACAGCAAAAGTTGGTATTGTAGAGTTTTCTGATGTAGAAGATAGAGAAGAACTGTTAAATAAAACTTATCTATATGCAAAAGAAAACTGCAGACCTAAATTGCAGCTAAAATCAACAGTTATATCTCAAGGACTCGTTGAAATCGGAGAAACGTGTACAATTATTAGAAATGATCTAAACATTAGATATAAAACAAGAATTTTTAAAATTAAAAAGAATTTTTTAAACTCAGATTTAATTAGTTTTGAGTTTGGAGACAAGGTTGTTTTATCGGCATCAGATAGAATAAAAAACGATAACGAAAAAGAAGAAAAAAAACAACAGGAATTAGAAAGCAGAATGGAAAGCTTTCTAAAAAATATTACAAATTTCTATTTCAATGAAGACGGATACAACTATGAACTAAAAGCAAATAATGAATATAAATTACCTGCAGGTTACTATTCATTTGACAAACCCATTGAAGAAAATCCAACTAAAGTTGTTTATATGGGGGCAGGTAAGATATTAATAGCAGATAGCAAAAACCCTAATGGCGAGTGGAAATGGAGAACAGCTATAACTCCACAAGGAATAGCAGGAGAAGAGATAGTTGCAAACTCTATTACTGCAAATAAACTCTCCGCAGATGTAGGTCAGAGTTTAGACCTGTCAAGCAATGAAAGTATAAATAATGTTGTAAAAAAATCTGTAACAAGCGAGGTATCAAAAGTAAAGGTTGGGGCAAGAAACTTGCTACCAAACAGCTATTTTTTTGATAAATCAAAATGGCATACTTTTGGAGCAAAAAGTATAGAGTACAGTAAACTCAATGAAATAGAAAATTGGGAAGATTCTGAAAGTATAAAATTTGTTGAAAGAAATACAGATGTAAATAGCAACATACTAGCTTTTTATCTTTTTGACAATTTAAAATTACAAAATAAAGACTATGTTTTTAGCTTTGATTGTATAAACTTTTCAAATTTTGATTTAAAATTATTCTTAAATGAATATACTGCAGAAGTAAAAGAAACAGTAAAAAGTAAAGAGCAAAAAAGAGTTGTTTTAAAAGCTAAAGATGTAAAAAAACTTCTTGTTGAAGTTTTAGAAAATAATCAAGAGCCAATTTTTTCTATAAAAAAATTAAAGATTGAAGAGGGAACAATTGCAACAACATGGGTTCCTGCTCTTGAAGATACAGAAAAGGAAAATGAAAAATTAAAACAAGAAATTTTAAATCTAACTACTACTAATTCAGAATTAGCAAAGCAACTTAATAATTTAGAACTTAACAATCTAAAATTAAAAGAATTCATAAAATCAAGTATAAAGCAAACTAAAGACTCTATAACTTTTGATTTTGAAAAGTTTAAACAACTTTATCAGAATGATAAAAGTGTTTTTGAAGGAAAATTTGATGATATATCAAGCTATATAAGGTTTGATATAGATGGTATGGAAATGGGAAAAAAGGATGGAGAATTTAAAATGAGATTATCTCCAAAAAAGCAATCTTTCTTTATGAAAGAAAAAGAGGTTGCATACTTTTCTAATGAGGAATTATATATTACAGATGCAAGGATTTTAAGAAGTATTAGAATAGGAAACTTTGCTTTTGTTCCTCGTGAAAACGGAAACCTCTCTTTTAGAAAGGTTGGTGATGATTAATGGCTTTATCTGGAAGCTTTTCAGGAAGTTATAAAGGTTATACTCTTAGAACAGAATGGGAAGCTATGCAAAACACAAACGAGAATTATAGTGATTTAGAAATAACACTACATTTAGATTGTCAGAGCGGATATAATCTATATATAGGTCAAAGAACACATACTGTAAATATTGATGGTACTGACTACAGTGTTACGTCATCAAGTATAAGTACAAGTGGTGGCAGTTCGATTACTCTTGGTAGCATAAGTAAAAGATTATATCACAATAATGATGGTACGCTTGATGTATGGATATCTAGTTATTGTAATTTAAGTGCCAGGATAAGAGGAACTTATGTAAGTGGATTTAGTGGGGGTTCTGATACTATAACTCTTGATAAAATACCTCGAATGTCAACTATAAGTGATAACATGAAAGGCTCAAGAGTTTTAGGCACAGAGCATACAATTCATATTGAAAAGCAACTTTCAGGGAATGTAACCCATGACGTGTGGTATGTAATTCGTGGAGATAAAGGAAGTAGTCAATGGCATTATATTGCACAAAAAACAAGCGACTTAGACTTAACTTTTACACCAACTGAAGAGCATGTAGACTTACAGCCAAACAGTTCAACAATATTTATGGATATAGGGTGTAAAACTTACAAAGACGGAGAGCTAGTCGGGGAAACCACTTACAATTCAGGATGGTTTATGAAAGTCCCATCAAAGTATTGTCCTGATATTTTAAATATAGATATTTCAGATAGCAATTCAAAATCAAAAGCATTAGGAGTTTATGTACAAAATCATTCAAAATTAAAAGTTGTAACAAATGCAAAAGGACTCGCAGGTGCTACTATTAGAGATATTACAGTAATAGTTGATAAAAACACTTACAATGGAAGCAATATAACAACAAAAGAAATTACTCAAAGTGGTAATATTGAAATAGTTATAAGTATTACAGACAGCAGAGGAAAGACAGAAATTCGAAAAAGAACTATCAAAGTTGAACCTTATGAGTTACCTAAAATTATTAATTTTTCAGCGGATAGAATAGAAACTGATGAAAAAGTTGTAAAATTGATTTATAACTTCAAAATGTCAAGTATTGCAAACAAAAACACTTGTAATTGGAAAATAGAAAGAAGACCACGAGGGACTTCAACTTGGACAAATATTGTATCAGGAAATGAAAAAAGTTTAAATACAAATACTTTAACATATAATATTTCAACAGACAGAGAGTACGAATTTAGGTTAAGTATATCTGATTTTAATAGTTCAAACGAAAGTACAACATATGTATATACGATTTTTGTAATTTTAGATTTTCACGAATCAGGAACGGGTATCGCGGTCGGTAAAAGTTCTACAAAATCCAATTTTTTTGAAAATGATATAAAAATGGGGTTTAATAAAGGAATAGAATTAGAAGGTTGTACTAAATTACATCTTTTTAACGAGACTAAACCTTATGATCATGAAAACGAATTGGAATATTTCAAAGATCCTTTCGGAATAGTACACCTACAAGGAATCGCAAAAGGAACAACTTCTGAATGGTTTGCAAGAATTACAAGAGAAGATTGCAAACCAAAGGCGGACGAAATAAGATTTGTACCGTGTACAGGTTTTAAAAGTGCAACTTTAAGAATAAGAAAAGATGGAAACATTTTAATTGAAAATCGTTCAGAAATAGAAACCAATTGGATTTCAATTGGTGGAATAAGCTTCAAAGCAAAGGAGTAAAAGAATGGCAGAAAAAGAAAAAGAAATAGCAGAAGTAGTTATCAAAGTAACTACTGTAAATGGAAAAGAACGTTACGAAGTAATTGCAAGACGCTCTAACTACGTTGAAATTACTAGCCCGGATAATTCAACAATTCAAAAAGAGCTTGAAAAAGTAGTTGGACTATGTAAAGTCTTAAAGACACCTGATGAAAAATTAGAACAGCAAACGGAAAGACTTTTAGAGTTTGTAATCAAGAATTCAACCGATGAGCAAAAAGCAAAAAATCCTGAATTTTTTAGAGACTGGAAAGAGGGCTTACCTTTTACAAAGGGCGAATATGTCAATTATGCAGGACTTGTATTTTATTGCAAAGAAACTCATACAGCAAAATATAGCAATATGCCTTTAGTTGATTTCGACTTTTGGAAACAAGTTACAGTTGAAAAGCAACCCGAAAAGAAAATCAATCCTGAATGGGAACAAAATTTCAAAAATGCACAAAATTATTATAGAGATTTAAGCTATAACAAAAATGATTATGTAATTTATTACAATGAATTATACAAAGCTGTAAAAGATGTTAAAAATGGAGAGCAACCTCACGAAAAATCTTCTTATTGGGAGCATATACCTAAAAAAATAGTATAGATAAATAAAAAACAGAAAGGATGATAAAAATGATGATAGAATTTTTAAGAAATTTATTACAAACAGAAGATACAAAGATACTTTTTATATTAGCACTAATTGCAATTTCAATGATACTTGATTTTGCGACAGGAACAATTGCAGCTAAAATTAATAATAATATAAAATTTGAAAGTCAAAAAGGAATAAATGGAATTTTAAGAAAGATTTGCAGTATGATTGTGATGATTTTTTTCATTCCACTGTCAGTATTAGTTCCGGAGGGAATAGGAACAACTTTAGTATATGTTCTATACTTAGGATATTTAGTGATGGAAGTAACATCAGTTTTAGAAAACTTAAAAAAAATGGGAATTGACACAAGTTTATTTACAAACTTTTTAAAAAACATTGAAAAAAGTAAAAAATAAGGAGTAAAATTATGAAAATAGAAAGACTTATAGTACCTGATTCAGTATCAAATAGAGTCAGTTTTGGAAGAGGTAATCCTCGAAACTATTTGACTATACATCAAACAGGAAATACAGATGAAGGATCTAATGCTATGGCTCATCATAGGTTACAAGCTAGAAGTGGTGTAGACTATGGTTGGCATTGGCAAGTTGATGATGAAATGGCAATTCAAACCCATGACCATAGCTTTAAGATATGGCATGCAGGAGACGGGCGAGGAAAAGGAAACACAGAAAGCATAAGCATAGAAATTTGTGTAAATTCAGATGGAAATTACAAGAAATCAGTCGAAAACGGAGCAAAACTTGCAGCAATGATTTTAAAAGAAGAAAATATAAACATCAGTAATATGGTTCAGCACAATTATTGGAGTGGGAAAGACTGTCCACATGAAATCCGTTATGGAAAGGACGGGATTACATGGACTGATTTTGTGAATAAAGTTAAAAACTATTTAGAAGATAATGAAGAAGTTAAGGAGGAATATATGGAAAGAATTCAGGAAAGATATATGATAAACGGAAACTACTCTATAGACAGCTTACCTTGGTGGTGTGATGATAAAAAAAATGTTGGAACAACTGCTGACTATCAAGGTTATGTAGTAACTGTAAGCAGAAAATGGGGAAATTACTGGTATTCTCAATTTTTAGGTGGTTGGATAGACCACAGGGCTTTTGAAGAAGTTGAAACAATATCAGAAGAAAAAACGATAAAAAATGTAGGTTACAGCATAGACACTAAACCTTGGGGAATGGAAGGTTTTGAAATGGTTGGAAAATCAGGAGACTTGATTGGACAAACTTTTAAGATAACAGCAAGGAAAGGAGCTTATTTATATATCCATAATAAAGCAAAATGGATAGATGAAAAAGCTTTTGAGTAAATTTAAAGGGAGCTTAATTGCTCCCTTTTTTTTATTATTATATTCTTTCTACATAAATTACTATTTCTTTATCATCTTTATTAATAAAACGTAACAGAGCTATATTATTCTTGGTTTTTTCTAAAGAAAATTTAAACATATTTTCAATATCTTCAAATTTAACCTCAAGAAAATCACAATCTTCATGTAAAAGAATGTTTAAAACTTCATCAAAAGAATAAACATATCTACTATTCCTTGATGGAATTTTACAATAATTATATCCTCCATTAGCATGAAACTTTATAAATGCGTCATTTAAAATTTCAACAGTGTTTAATAAATTAGAATTATCAGGACCAAATACGGTATCTAAATATTTAACTTCAATTTCTTCACTTATTAAATGGAATATATCATTTTTTGTTAAAACAATATCATTTACACTTAAATGGTCTTGAGATACTACATATGATGTATCACTATACATTTTATTTGGTAAAATTGAATAGTATTTATATGGGAATGATGTTTTATTTGCCTTACTAATTATATCATCATCTTTAAGAAAACATTCTTCAAATTCTAAAGTTTCAATTTTATCCTTTTTTATCAATTTCAAATATAAATGATTTTTCTTTAAAGATGTATATGGATTTAAAAATATTTTATGTTTTTTAAAAATATTTTGTGACTTAGATTTAAAATAAATTTTAGGACTTTTATTTTCTGTTTTTGTATATTCATTAATGTTTTCTAATATATAATCCATAAAATTAGAATCCACTATTTTATCATTTTTTTTCATTTCTACATCAAAGTCTTCAATATCCAAATTATGTTGTTCTTTATCAGAGCTCACATCTACTTTAAAGAAAGACCCTTGAACAAATGCGTGGGCTTGCAGATGATATAATTTTACATCATCTGGATATACATATGTTATTCTGGCTAAAGAATATATTCTATCATCATTAATCATATCTTGAACCAAAACATATTCACCATTTCGTGGTTCTCCAAATGGATAAATAAAAATATAATTTTTATACTTATTCTTTCCACTTGTAAATGATACATCTACTAATTTTAATTTTTCAATTTCTAAATCAATACTTGTTATAATTCTTTCTTTCATTTTTTCAATCTCCTTTAAATTTATTTTTTTATT
>ERZ773099.660-NODE-660-length-28224-cov-36.829387_pt1 | contig 28224 bp, 29 predicted proteins | sample MGYA00511120_ERZ773099 | MGnify/ENA primary metagenome ERZ773099 (study PRJEB29015, sample SAMEA2738012) | human oral metagenome | biome: human oral; feature: human-associated habitat; material: dental | place: China | collected 2104 ... | reverse complement strand
TCACGTCTGAGTCTGTATCGGAGGGACATCCCGATAAGATTGCAGACCAAATTTCCGATGCTATTTTGGATGCTGTCTTGAGTCAGGATCCAGATGCCCATGTGGCTGCTGAAACAGCAGTTTATACGGGCTCAGTTCATGTTTTTGGGGAAATTTCAACTACAGCTTATGTGGACATTAATCGTGTGGTTCGTGATACCATTGCAGAGATTGGCTACACCAATACAGAGTATGGATTTTCAGCAGAGACGGTCGGTGTTCATCCATCTTTGGTGGAGCAGTCACCAGATATTGCACAGGGTGTCAACGAAGCTTTGGAGGTTCGTGGGAATGCAGAGCGGGATCCGCTGGACCTGATTGGAGCTGGTGACCAGGGGCTTATGTTTGGCTTTGCAGTAGATGAAACGCCAGAACTCATGCCGTTGCCCATCTCACTCAGCCACAAGCTAGTCCGTCGCTTGGCAGAGCTGCGCAAGTCAGGAGAGATTGCCTATCTGCGTCCAGATGCTAAGTCTCAGGTGACTGTTGAGTATGATGAAAATGACCAGCCTGTGCGCGTGGATACGGTGGTTATTTCGACCCAGCATGACCCAGAAGTGACCAATGAAGAGATTCATCGTGATGTGATCGAAAAAGTGATTAAAGCAGTTATCCCAGCCCAGTATTTGGATGAGAAGACAAAATTCTTCATCAATCCAACCGGCCGTTTTGTAATCGGCGGTCCTCAAGGGGACTCTGGCTTGACTGGCCGAAAGATTATTGTAGATACTTACGGTGGTTACGCTCGACATGGTGGCGGTGCCTTCTCGGGTAAGGATGCAACCAAGGTCGACCGCTCGGCTTCATACGCAGCTCGCTACATTGCTAAAAATATCGTGGCAGCTGGACTAGCTAAGAAAGCAGAAGTACAGTTGGCCTATGCTATTGGTGTAGCGCAGCCGGTTTCTGTACGTATTGATACCTTTGGGACTGGACTTGTTGCAGAAAGCAAGCTGCAGGAAGCTGTTCGTCAGATTTTTGACCTGCGTCCGGCCGGTATCATTCAAATGCTGGATTTGAAACGTCCGATCTATCGTCAGACGGCAGCTTATGGCCACATGGGTAGGACAGACATTGATTTGCCTTGGGAAAAGTTGGATAAGGTAGAGGCTTTGCAAGCAGCAGTGAAATAAGTATTTTACTTGATACAAAAACAACAAACAAGCTCTATTTCCAGAAAAATTCTGGAGATGGGTTGTTTGTTGTTTTTCTTTTATGGTTTTCAGCTTGCTTGTAACAGTGAGGTGGAAGCACTAGAGGCTTACAGCAAAATGAGCCAATGCTGTAATAAGAGTTGAATGACTGCTTATAAAAGGTGTTGTTTTCTAGCAGATCGATTCAAAAGAAACGCTTGGATCCGTGCGAAGGCGCCTTATTGAACTTTTTTGAAAAATCACATTTTACAATTGCTTATTTGAAAGTAACACAGACAGCTTCTGGTACATAGAAATCATGAGATAATTCAGTCAATCTTCCTGTTTCAGTATCGCGTTTGAAGACAGTTGCATTGTCGGAGTCTTGATGGACAGCGATGATATAATTTTGATCAGGTGTAATATTGAAATCGCGCGGATTTTTACCGTTTGTTGGCGTGATTTCGACAAGCTGCAAACTTCCATCAGCCAGAATTTGATAAACGGCTATCGAATCATGACCGCGGTTAGAGCCGTAAAGGAACTTGCCGTCTGCAGAGAGGCGAATGGCTGCGGTGCCATTAAATTCATCAAATCCTTCTGGGAGAGTTGAGATAGTCTGCAGGTGCTCAAACTGCCCAACGCCATCGTAAATCAACACTTCAATGGTTGAGTTTAATTCGCAGATGAGATAGGCCAATTTATGGTGATTATGAAAGACAATGTGGCGTGCTCCAGCTCCAGCAGCACATGTGTATGTGTCAAGTTTATTCAGTTTTCCAGCTTCTGTCACATCGTAGGTGGTCACTTGATCCGTTCCGAGGTCACAAGTAATCAGGTATTGATCGGGTGTCAAGTCAGTATAATGGACATGGGCAGAGGCTTGGTTAGCATGAGGACCTTGGCCGATATGAGTGTCCACATCAGCCAGCTTTAGGCTGCCATCTTCCTGCCGCTTGTAGACCAGCACTTGCCCCTTGTGATAGTTGGCTCCGTAAACAAGCCCTCTCTCCTCATCAACAGCGACATAGCAAAGCGGAGCGCCGTCTTCCACCACACGATTGAGCAGCTGAGCCTTTTGGTCGTAGGCAGCAATTCCACCTTGTCCACCTTCTGCGCCAACTGTGTAAAGATGACCAGCTTGGTCAAAGGCTAGATAGGTGGGGCTTGGTTCCTCAGCTACTAACTCCAAGTTTGATAGCAGGCCCTTTTCAGTATCAAAATCTGCCTTATAAATCCCTTGCGAATCTCGGCGGGTATATGTTCCAAAATAAACTGTTTGAGTCATTTCTACACCTCATTCTTTTAAAATAGATCAATCTATTATACCATAAAATCAGTTGAAAGGGGTTTAGGCATAGGATAAGACATGTTTTTAAAAGAATAGTATCAGTTCTAAAAAACAGACAAAAAACAGATAGCGGTTAGGAAGGGGATAGACTGCTTTGATAGAATGGAATTGTTCAAAAAAAACAAATACAATCAGGAAAGCTCAAGATTCCTGTGTTATAAAACAAAGGAGAAATCAAATGAACACAAAAAAAATTGCTATGCTTGTTGCCCTTATCGGAATGTCTGGATTCTTTTTAGCCGCATGTGGGTCTAAAAATGCTGATAATCAAGAAGTCATTGACGGCAAACAAGTGGACTTCAAGAAAGACGCTGTTGACCAAAAAACTAAGACAGTAGACGGCAAGGAAGTGACAGAATACACGATGCCAGATGGAAATGTTATTCAGATCCCAGCTGACGGTGAAGAAATGCCAACGGATGAATCTGAATCAGCTAGTGAATAAAAGATAAAACTTGTAGGTTGGAGGCAATATGTTTCGAAGAAAAAAAATGAATCGTAAAACCATTATATTGGGCAGCACAGTCATTCTTGCTTGTGCTGGTCTGGGAGGCTATATGCTTCTCAAGCAGGTCAATCAGCAACAGGCCATGCAAATGGTAGATAAAAAGATTGATTCGCTGACGGTTCAGGAAGCTGTCAATAACAGTAAGAAAACAAGCCTAGTTTTATCTGGGGAAGTAGTTGCTAACAATAGCAGTAAGGTCAAGATTGACCCTTCCAAGGGAGAAGTCAAGGAAGTATTTGTCAAAAATGGCGATACAGTGACACAAGGTCAACCTCTCTTCTCTTATGTGACATCGCAGGAACTGACAGCTCAGTCAGCTCAATACGACGCCCAGTCTAAGGCCAACGCCATTACAACTGCTCAAAATAGCGCCGCTATCAAATGGGAAACCTATAACCGTAAGCTGGCTAGTCTCAATGCACTCAAGGGAAAATATAATTCTAGTCAAGACGAGTCCCTGCTTGAGCAGATAAAATCTGCCGAAGACGAGCTGGCTCAAGCACTCACTGATGCTAAGACTGCTGACAATGAAGTGACGACAGCTCAGATTGAGGCTGAAAAGGCTCAGGTGACCGCTCAGACGGAATCAGACCGGATGAAATATGATACCGTGACAGCCGATACAGCTGGAACCATTACATCCATGAATGAAGATTTGCCAACTCAGTCCAAGACCAAAAAAGAAGAAGAAAACTTTATTGAAATCATGGACAAGTCCAAAACTTTGATCAAAGGGTCTGTTAGTGAGTTTGACCGTGAGAAGCTGAGCGTGGGACAGAGAGTGGATGTCGTGGACCGTAAGGATCCGAAGAAACGCTGGAGTGGCACGGTGACCCAGGTCGGTACTTTGACAACAGCAAATACTGGAAATAGCAACGGCGGAAACAAACAACAGGAAAACCCCAACCAAGGCAAGTACCCTTATACTGTTGAGCTGGATCAAGGCGGAGAAATGCCATTGATAGGCTCCCATTCTTATGTCAATGTTGTAGAAAATGCTCCTGAGGCAGGCAAGGTAGTTGTCAATAAATCTTATACCTTCAGCAAAAATGGTAAAACCTATGTCTGGAAAGTAGATGGCAAGAAGCTGAAAATGCAGGAAGTTAAGACTCAGAAAGTTTCCGACCGTTTGGTGGAGATTACAGAAGGCCTGACAATGCAGGATACCATTTCGACACCAAAAGAGGGCATGGAAGAAGGGATGGAGGTAGGACAGAATGTTAAAGCTTAAGGATATCCACAAATCTTATCAGCAGGGCAGTCAGGAATTTCCGATTTTAAAAGGAATTGATCTGCATGTGAAAGAGGGGGATTTTCTAGCGATTATGGGGCCGTCTGGATCTGGCAAGTCCACCCTGATGAACATCATCGGATGCCTAGATAAGGCGAACTCAGGGTCCTACTATATCGAAGGAACTGATGTCTCTGATCTGTCCGACAATCAGCTGTCTGATTTGCGTAATCAGAAGATTGGTTTTGTTTTTCAAAATTTTAATCTCATGCCCAAGCTGACAGCCTGCCAAAATGTAGAATTACCTCTAACTTACATGAAAGTTCCTAAAAAAGAGAGACGTGAACGCGCCTTGGAAATGTTGCGTCTGGTCGGTCTGGAAGAAAGAAGTGACTTCAAGCCTATGGAGCTGTCTGGTGGTCAAAAGCAACGGGTAGCCATTGCTCGTGCCCTGGTGACCAATCCCAGCTTTATTTTGGGAGACGAGCCGACTGGAGCGCTGGATACTAAGACCAGTGTTCAGATTATGGAGCTTTTCAAGCAATTTAATGCACAAGGCAAGACCATTGTCATCATTACCCACGAGCCGGAAGTGGCCCAGCTTTGCAAGCAAACAGTTGTCTTGCGGGATGGCAATATAGAGACTAGGGCATTAGGATAGAAGGGGGCTATATGGAAGATATTTTTGTAGCTCTAAACTCAATCCTGTCGCATAAAATGCGCTCTATGCTGACCATGCTGGGGATTATCATCGGGATTGGTGCCATTATTGCTATCTTTTCCATCATTGAAGGAAATACGGAAAATACCAAGCGTCAGCTCATCGGCGGCAACAATAATACAATCAAGGTCGTCTATGACAAGAAAAGTTCGATTGATCCGTCCATTCCGGAAAAATCCCAAGCTCAGAAGCCTTCCTACATTCCCTTTATGGGAGAGGATGTCTTGTCCAAAATAAAGGAAATCCCTGGCGTTAAAAATGCTTTGATGACCTATGGTACGGACGAAAAGATTTACTATCTCAGTCAGAAGTCATCTGGGAAGGTTCAGGCGGTTTCGCAGTCAGTAGCTGATATAAAACAACAACGGCTGTTGGAAGGGGAGGGCTTTGACTCAGAAGCCTTCAAAAATCAAGAGCAAGTGACCTATTTGGAAAAGACGCTCTATGACACCCTCTTTCCCAATGGGGATGGCATCGGTAAGTATGTAGAAGTCATGGGCAACCCATTTAAAGTCATCGGCGTATTTGAGTCCACCGAACAGAGTGGACTGACAGCTGGATCGGAAAAGGTCGCCTATATTCCCCTGCAACAATGGCATCGGATTTTTGATACCATCAATGTCAGTCCAGAAGTAACGGTCCAAACCCATAAAGCCGATGATTTGAAGAAGGTGGCTAAGAAGGTCAGTGACTATCTCAATCAGCAGATGTCGCAGTCAGACTATATGTTTGGTGTGCTGAACCTACAGGAATTTGAACGGCAACTGGAAAATCTCAACAAGTCCAACTTCGTACTATTGGCGGGTATTGCTAGCATCTCTCTCCTAGTTGGAGGTATCGGTGTTATGAATATCATGCTGGTATCAGTGACGGAGCGGACGCGTGAAATCGGGATTAAAAAGGCTCTGGGAGCTCGGCGCAAGATTATTCTTAAGCAGTTTCTGATCGAAGCGGTCATCCTGACTCTGATGGGTGGTGTTATTGGTGTAATTGCTGGAATTGCCTCTGGCTTTGCTATTACCCAGTCTTTAGCCTATCCATATATTTTATCCCTCTTTTCGGTCTTTGTAAGTTTGCTCTTTTGTTGTATAATAGGAGTAGTGTTTGGGCTCCTGCCGGCTGTGAAAGCATCCAAGCTGGATCCAATTGAAGCCCTGCGATTTGAATAAATAAAGGAGAATCAAACATATATGCACAAGATTTTAGTAGTGGAAGACGATACTACGATCAATCAAGTCATTTGTGAATTTTTAAAAGAAAGTAACTATGCGGTTACACCAGTCTTTGATGGAGGCGAGGCTTTGCTTCAATTTGAAGCAGAGTCTTTTGACTTAGTGATTTTGGATATGATGTTGCCGACCATGAGTGGACTGGATGTGCTCAAAGAAATTCGCAAGACTTCTCAAATTCCCGTCATGATTCTGACGGCACTAGATGACGAGTACACCCAGCTAGTCAGCTTTAATCACCTCATTAGTGATTATGTGACCAAGCCTTTCTCACCGCTGATCTTAGTCAAACGGATTGAGAATATTCTGCGTCGGAATACCGTCGCTTCAGAAATTGCTGTCGGTGAGCTGACAGTCTCCATTGATGACTGCACGGTTTATTGGCATGGTGAAAAGATGCCTCTGACCAAGAAAGAGTATGAAATCTTGCAGGCTCTGGCCAAGAGAAAGGACCACTTGGTGACGCGCGATCAGCTGATGAATACCATTTGGGGCTATAGTGAGCTAGATAGCCGAGTGTTGGATAATCATATCAAGAACATTCGTAAGAAAATTCCAGGCATTCCTCTGAAAACAATCACAGGTATGGGCTACCAGCTTGGAGGAGAAGACAAGTGAAGATTGTCAAAAAGAACTTCCTCTTGACCTCCTCCATCATTTTCGTGGTAGTGACCATCGTGCTGGCTAGTCTTTACTTTGCTATGCCGGTTTATTACCAGCAGGTCAAGGGTGGCGAAGCCCAGCGAGAGTTTGATCAGGTTGCCAAGCAGGTTAAAGGAAAGTCTAGTCAGGAAATTAGTGAGCTTTTGAGCAACTATAGCAAAAAAAATAATCAGATTTGGTTTACCTTGCTGGCTCAAGACAATACAATTCTGTATCCCTCTCTTGAGGATGGCGGAGAAAGCTCGCTACAGCTGACAATTGTCCCAACGATTCCTAGCAGTGACTATGAGAGCAAGACCCTGTCAGAAAGCTTTCGGACTTCAGATGGTAAGGAAGTTGTCCTTAGAGGTGAGTATTCTTTGCAGCCAGTGTCGGATGCCAGCCGGATTTTGCTTAATCTCTATCCTTTTGTGCTATTTTTGTCGCTGAGTCTAGGAGGCGTAGTTGCCTATCTCTATAGCCGGACTTCCAGCCAGCGGATCAAGGATATATCCTTGAGCACTCGTCAAATGACGACCCTGCTTCCAGATGTCTTGTGTCAAGTAAAAGGGCAAGACGAGATAGCCGATTTGGCTCAGGATATCAATCATTTATATACGAATTTATTAGCTAGCATGGAGGCTCTGCGCCTAGAAAATGAAAAAGTCGCAGAAAGTGAGCGCGAAAAAGCAGAATTTCTCCGTATGACTTCCCACGAACTGAAAACGCCGATTACCAGCATGATGGGAATGATCGACGGAATGATTTATGGTGTGGGTGAGTTTAAAGATCGTGATAAGTATCTGCAGAAGTGCCGCGAAATCTTAGAAGAACAGTCGGACTTAGTTCAGTCTATTCTGGCTATTTCAAAACTGGAGATGACGACGGAGACAGAACGAGAAACCTTCTCTTTGAAAAAGCTGCTTGAAGAAAATATCAGCACTTACAAGATTCTGGCTGATCTCAAGCATTATCGCTTTAATGTTCAACTTTCAGAAGCGACAGTTCGGGGAAATAAGACCTATTTACTCAAAGCGATTAAAAATCTGATTGATAATGCCTTTCATTATACAGTGAAAGGTGGAGAAGTTTTGGTTCGCTTAGACGATAGGATGTTAATCGTAGAAAATGAAGCTGAGAAAGTACTGGACGAGTCACAGATTCAGCAGATTTTCCAGCCATTTTATCGACCAGACTATAGTCGCAATCGGAAGGATGGCGGTACAGGACTGGGGCTCTTCATCGTTCAGCAAATTTTAGAAAAGCACCATCTCACTTATCGCTTTGAAGCCGTTGAGAATAGATGGATGCGCTTTACGATTTTTTTACCTCAAATAGATAAGGACTAAACGAAGTCGAAGATGTATGGAATCAGGAAAGGATTCCATACATTTTTTATGCATTTGTCATACCTACTCTTGGCATTGTCTAGAAATTCTCTCTTAAATATGGTAAAATAGAAATTAATAATAAAGATAGTATACCTTTATAAAATATAAGAATGAGCTTATCCGAATAAAGCTTTAATAGTGATATGATGTTGAAGATATTGTAGATAAAGATAGAACTGTCAGAGGGGCAGGCCGAATAATTGATTTTGAGCATTTGGGAGTCAGTATCAAGAAACAAGTGCTAATGTTCAAAAAAAGCTTGGCTGATGCGGTTGAAAATATAGCTACCTTTAATCAGGATGTCGCAGACAGCAGTATAATATGTCTGATTGCTGTTCAGAATCAGCAATGATTTAACTGGAAATCCTATGCTCTTTTTTTGTTGGGTTCTGGAAATGGGAATTTGACAAGGGGATGTCGTTCAGTAAAAGCCAGTTGAGCTAAGGACTTTCATGGATTAAAAAGAAAAGCCAAAAAAACGCTTACAATATCACAAAATAATTGACTATTACCTTTATTAGGAGTAAACTAATGGGGTACATTTAAAAAATATAAAAGGAGAATTCATCATGAATTTAACATTTTTCGGACTTTGTCTTGCCTGTATGGGTGTATCTATTGCAGAAGGAATGATTATGAGTAATCTTTTCAAAGCATCTGCCCGTCAACCTGAAATTATTGATCAACTACGTAGCCTCTTAATTCTCGGTGTTGCTTTTGTAGAGGGTACCTTCTTTATAACCTTGGCGATGTCATTCATTATTAAATAGACCACTCTATTTAGAAAAAGAGGTGTCAAACCATGGAAGAAAGTGTGAATCCAACCTTAAATATTGGACCAATATCCTTTGATTTGACCCTACTTGCCATGTCTCTTGTAACTGTTTTGATGGTCTTTGCTTTTGTCTACTGGGCAAGTCGCAAAATGACCCTTCGTCCAAAGGGCAAACAAAATGCTCTTGAGATGATCTATGATTTTGTCATTAGCTTTACTAAGGGGAACATTGGAGAGCATTATATGAAGAATTATTCTTTATTTTTGTTTTCTCTTTTTATGTTCATTTTGGTGGCCAATAATATTGGGTTGATGGCAAAAGTCCAAACAACAAACGGTTATAACTTGTGGACTTCCCCAACGGCTAACCTCGGCTACGACTTATCTCTCTCCTTTATGATCACCTTGATCGCACATATAGAAGGGGTTCGTCGTCGAGGCTTTAAGGAATATTTGAAGGCTTTTGTAACACCAGGCTTTATGACTCCAATGAACCTCTTGGAAGAAGTGACTAATTTTGCTTCCTTAGCGATTCGGATTTACGGGAACATTTTTGCCGGTGAAGTATTGGCAGGTTTGCTTTTAACCTTGTCCCAACAAGCCTTTTATTGGTATCCAGTAGCCTTTATCGGAAACATGTTATGGACGGCCTTTTCGATTTTCATTTCATGTATCCAAGCTTATGTATTTACCATGTTGTCTTCGATGTACATTGGTAAAAAAATAAACGGTGAGGAAGAGTAAGTAGAGGAGTAGTAGAAGATGGATTTAACTATTGGTACCATTATTGGTGACTTTATTCTCATCGCTGGTTCATTCCTTTTATTAATTTTTTTAGTAAAGAAGTTTGCCTGGGGCAATATTACCAGTATCTTAGAAGAACGTTCTAAAAAGATTACGGATGATATTGACGGGGCTGAGTCAGCCCGCAAAAAGGCTGAGGAACTTGCGCAAAAACGTGAGAATGAATTAGCAGGAAGTCGTCAGGAAGCAACGACGATTATCGAACATGCTAAGGAAACAGCTCAAAAAAATAAGGCTGGAATTTTAGCAGATGCAGCTGAAGAAGCTGGACGTTTGAAAGCAAAAGCCAATCAGGAAATTGCACAAAGCAAGGCAGAAGCCTTGAACAGCATTAAAAATGATGTGGCTGACCTAACAGTAAGTCTCGCAAGTAAGATCTTGAGCCAGCAGCTTGATACAGAGGCACACAGCGAGCTCATTGATCGTTATATTGATAAATTAGGAGATGCTTAATGGACAAAAAGCACTATGCGGTAATTGAAAAATATGCCTTGCCTTTTGTTCAATTAGTATTTGAAAAGGGTCAGCAACAGGATGTTTTTGATAAACTAAGCCAGATTAAGGCTGTGTTTGTGGAAACAAATCTTGCTGACTTTTTATCACATATTGGCGTTGATGAGGGAGAGAAGGAGAAGGCTCTTCGACTTTTCCAAAACTCAGATTCACAGCTGATTGATAACTTTATCGAAGTCGTTATTCTCAATCATCGGGCAGATTTATTCTACGATATGCTGGTAGAAATTCAGCATCAGATTGAGAAAGAAAGCAATGAATTTGAAGTGACAGTTAAATCTGTTCAAGCCTTGACAGAAAGTCAAAAAGACAGATTGAAACCAATTCTTGAGCAGAAAATGGGCCTCAAGGTTCGTTCCTTCAAGCAGGAATTGGATACCAGCCTGATTGGTGGCTTCGTCATTTCAGCCAATAATAAGACAATTGATGCAAGTATAAAACGTCAATTACAACTCGTAAAAGAAAATTTGAAATAGAAAGTGGTGTGAATTTTGGCGATTAACGCACAAGAAATCAGCGCTTTAATTAAGCAACAAATTGAAAATTTCCAGCCAAATTTTGACGTCACAGAAACTGGGGTCGTCACTTATATTGGTGATGGAATCGCTCGTGCCCACGGTCTTGATAATGCCATGAGTGGCGAGCTCTTGATTTTTGAAAATGGTTCTTATGGTATGGCCCAAAACTTGGAGTCAACCGATGTCGGAATCATTATCTTGGGTGATTTTACAGATATTCGTGAGGGCGATACGATTCGCCGCACGGGTAAAATCATGGAAGTTCCTGTTGGAGATGCTTTGATTGGTCGTGTCGTAGATCCGCTCGGTCGTCCTGTTGACGGCTTGGGTGAGCTTGCTACGACTAAAACGCGTCCTGTGGAAGCGCCAGCTCCAGGAGTTATGGAGCGGAAATCCGTTTCTGAGCCTCTACAAACAGGTCTAAAAGCCATTGACGCACTGGTACCAATTGGTCGTGGCCAGCGGGAATTGATTATCGGTGACCGTCAGACTGGTAAGACCAGTATTGCCATCGATGCCATCCTCAACCAAAAAGGGCAAGATATGATCTGTATCTATGTTGCCATTGGTCAAAAGGAATCTACTGTCCGGACACAGGTGGAAACTCTTCGCCAGTACGGAGCCTTGGATTATACTATCGTGGTGACAGCGTCTGCTTCTCAGCCTTCTCCTTTGCTTTTCTTGGCGCCTTATGCCGGTGTAGCAATGGCTGAAGAATTTATGTACAATGGTAAGCATGTCCTCATCGTTTATGATGATTTGTCTAAACAAGCGGTAGCTTACCGTGAACTTTCTCTCTTGCTTCGCCGTCCGCCAGGTCGTGAAGCCTTCCCAGGGGATGTTTTCTACCTTCACAGCCGCTTGCTTGAGCGTTCGGCTAAGGTTTCTGATGAGTTAGGTGGTGGTTCAATCACTGCATTGCCATTCATCGAAACGCAGGCAGGAGATATCTCAGCCTATATCGCGACCAACGTGATTTCAATCACGGATGGTCAGATTTTCCTTAGCGATAGCCTCTTTAACGCAGGTATCCGTCCAGCCATTGATGCGGGTTCTTCCGTATCTCGGGTAGGTGGTTCTGCACAAATCAAGGCCATGAAAAAGGTTGCAGGAACTCTGCGTATCGACCTTGCTTCTTATCGTGAGCTGGAAGCCTTTACTAAGTTCGGTAGCGACTTGGATGCAGCAACTCAGGCCAAACTTAACCGTGGACGCCGTACAGTAGAAGTATTGAAACAGCCAGTTCATGAGCCACTGCCAGTTGAAAAACAAGTTGTGATCCTCTATGCGCTGACTCACGGCTTCCTTGATGCAGTACCAGTAGATGAGATTCTTCAGTTTGAAGCAGAGCTTTTCGCTTACTTTGATGCTCATCATGAAGACATTTATGAAACAATTCGTCAGACAAAAGATTTGCCGAATGAAGAAGTGCTGGACGCCGCTATTACTGAATTTATCAATCAGTCTAACTTCAAATAAGAATAGAGGTGTCAGATGGCAGTTTCATTAAATGATATCAAAAATAAAATTGCATCCACAAAAAACACCAGTCAAATCACCAATGCCATGCAGATGGTTTCTGCATCTAAGTTAGGAAAATCCGAAGAAGCAGCAAAGAACTTTCAAGTCTATGCTTCTAAGGTTCGGAAACTCTTGACCGACCTTTTGCATGGTCATGAGACAGAAAATGTTAGTCATCATCCCTTGCTCAAGAGCAGACCAGTTCAGAAAACGGCTTATATCGTCATTACGTCTGATCGGGGGTTGGTCGGTGGCTACAATGCAACCATCCTCAAATCAATGATGGAATTGATTTCTGAATACCACGAAAAGGATGACTATGTCATTATTTCGATCGGTGGAATGGGAGCTGATTTTTTCCGAGCACGGGGCATTCAGCCAATTTATGAATTGCGCGGCTTAGCTAATCATCCGAGTTTTGATGAGGTTCGGAAAATCATTTCCAAAACCATTGAAATGTATCAGAATGAGCTTTTTGATGAACTTTATGTGTGTTATAACCACCATGTCAACAGTCTGACCAGTCAGATGCGGGTAGAGCAGATGTTGCCAATCATCGATTTGGATCCTAGTGAAGCGGATAAGAACTATATCCTCAATCTAGAACTAGAATCCAGTCGAAATGCGATTTTAGATCAGCTCTTACCTCAGTTTGCTGAAAGTATGATTTACGGAGCCATTATTGACGCAAAAACTGCTGAAAATGCTGCTGGTATGACAGCCATGCAGACAGCAACGGATAACGCTAAAAAAGTTATCAATGATTTGACCATTCAGTATAACCGTGCTAGACAAGCAGCTATCACGCAGGAAATTACTGAAATTGTGGCGGGTGCAAGTGCACTGGAATAGTGTCACAGAAAATAAATATTATAAAGAGGAGAAAAGAATGAGCTCAGGCAAAATTACTCAGGTTATCGGACCGGTTGTAGACGTAGCGTTTGCAGCTGGCGACAAGCTACCTGAGATCAATAATGCACTTGTAGTCTATAAAAATGACGAAAAAAAATCAAAAATCGTCCTTGAAGTAGCTCTTGAGCTTGGTGATGGAGTGGTTCGGACCATCGCTATGGAATCAACGGATGGGTTGACTCGTGGCATGGAAGTGCTAGATACTGGCCGTCCAATTTCTGTGCCAGTCGGCAAAGAAACACTTGGTCGCGTCTTTAACGTTTTGGGAGATACCATTGACTTGGATGCTCCTTTTGCGGATGATGCAGAGCGTCAGCCAATCCATAAGAAAGCTCCAACCTTTGATGAGTTGTCTACTTCATCAGAGATCTTAGAAACAGGTATCAAGGTTATCGACCTTTTAGCACCTTATCTGAAAGGTGGTAAAGTCGGACTCTTCGGTGGTGCCGGAGTTGGTAAGACCGTCCTGATTCAGGAATTGATCCACAACATTGCCCAAGAGCATGGTGGTATTTCCGTATTTACCGGTGTTGGGGAACGTACTCGTGAAGGGAATGACCTTTACTGGGAAATGAAGGAGTCTGGCGTTATCGAGAAAACAGCCATGGTCTTCGGTCAGATGAATGAGCCACCAGGAGCGCGTATGCGGGTTGCTTTGACTGGCTTGACGATTGCAGAATATTTCCGAGATGTGGAAGGTCAAGATGTCTTGCTCTTCATTGACAACATCTTCCGTTTCACGCAAGCAGGTTCTGAAGTTTCTGCCCTTTTGGGTCGGATGCCGTCAGCCGTTGGTTACCAACCAACACTTGCGACAGAAATGGGACAATTGCAGGAACGGATTACCTCAACCAAGAAGGGTTCTGTGACCTCTATTCAGGCCATCTATGTGCCAGCCGATGACTATACTGACCCAGCTCCAGCAACGGCTTTTGCTCACTTGGATTCTACAACCAACTTGGAACGTAAATTGGTTCAATTGGGAATTTATCCAGCAGTGGATCCGCTCGCTTCAAGCTCTCGGGCTCTTTCTCCTGAGATTGTTGGTGAAGAGCACTATGCGGTGGCTGCTGAAGTTAAACGCGTATTGCAACGTTATCATGAATTGCAGGATATCATTGCAATCCTAGGTATGGACGAATTGTCAGATGAAGAAAAGACCTTGGTTGCGCGTGCGCGTCGGATTCAATTCTTCCTTTCTCAAAACTTCAACGTTGCTGAGCAATTTACTGGTCAGCCGGGATCTTATGTGCCTGTAGCTGAGACGGTTCGTGGCTTTAAAGAAATCCTCGAAGGAAAGTATGATAAGTTACCAGAAGATGCCTTCCGTGGTGTCGGTTCAATTGAGGATGTCATCGCTAAAGCTGAAAAAATGGGATTCTAAGAGGTGAATGATGGCTCAAATGACAGTACAAATCGTTACACCGGATGGTCTTGTCTATGACCACCGTGCTGCATTTGTTTCCGTAAAAACGATTGACGGAGAAATGGGGATTTTGCCTCGTCATATCAATACAATCGCTGTTTTGGAAGTGGATCAGGTCAAGGTGCGCCGGGTCGATGATGATAAGCATATTGATTGGATTGCGGTCAACGGTGGTATTGTAGAGATAGCTGACAATGTGATTACCATTATCGCAGACTCAGCAGAACGTGCGCGTGATATTGATATTAGCCGTGCTGAGCGGGCTAAACTGCGTGCTGAGAAAGAGATCGAAGAAGCTCAAGACAAGCATCTGATTGACCAAGAGCGCCGTGCTAAAATCGCCCTTCAGCGTGCCATCAACCGGATTAACGTTGGAACAAGAATGTAATAAGCAAAAAAAGAATGGAAATGCCATTCTTTTTTTGTTGGCTTACGTTTCTTTCCGCTAGGAATGCCTGGTCTTATGGTATAATAAAAACTATGATAGAATTAACATTTCGACTATGCAGTCACCTGCTCTTTATTTTCTTTGCTTTTCATCTTCTGTCTACTGTAGTAAGTTGGGAAAGATTTCTAAAAGTAAATGCTGATAATGCTCTCAAAATTCGTTTTTTGATATTATTGTTGAGTATTGCCTTGGGCTACATGGCCAGTCTATTTTTTATTGGCATCTATGATATGAGTCGGGCAATCTTTAACGGTACTTTGTAAGGTCAGATTTTTGATTTTATGGTATGATAGTAGGGATGAATTTTTAATGTTTGGAGTAGCTAGTTAGTATGGAAAAAATTATTATTCAGGGTGGAAATAATCGTCTGGTTGGAACAGTCAAGATTGAGGGAGCTAAAAATGCGGTGCTGCCGCTGCTAGCTGCAACGATATTGGCCAGTGAAGGAAAAACGACACTCAAAAATGTTCCAGTCCTTTCGGATGTTTTTACCATGAACAATGTTGTTCGCGGTTTGAATACGCAGGTGAATTTTAACCGAGAGGAAAACACTGTAGTAGTGGATGCAACTCAGCCTTTGTCTGAGGAAGCTCCTTATAAATATGTCAGCAAAATGCGGGCTTCAATTGTTGTATTGGGGCCGATTCTTGCTCGAAATGGGCATGCTAAAGTATCCATGCCGGGTGGTTGTACGATTGGCAGTCGTCCGATTGACCTTCATTTGAAGGGCTTGGATGCAATGGGCGCTCAGATTACACAGTCTTCGGGCTACATTGAGGCCAAAGCAGACCGCTTAAAGGGAGCGCATATCTATATGGACTTCCCAAGTGTCGGTGCAACGCAGAATATTATGATGGCTGCGACTTTGGCTAAAGGCACAACTGTTATCGAAAATGCTGCTCGGGAGCCTGAAATTGTCGATTTGGCCCTTTTGTTAAATAAAATGGGCGCTAGAGTCAGAGGAGCAGGAACGGAGAACATAACAATCATCGGTGTGGAAAAACTCCATGGAGCTGAGCATAATGTAGTTCAAGACCGCATTGAAGCTGGTACCTTTATGGTGGGTGCTGCCATGACAGGCGGTGATTTGCTGATTGAGGACGCTATCTGGGAGCACAACCGTCCGCTTTTATCAAAAATGCAGGAAATGGGAGTAGAAGTGACAGAAGAAGATGCAGGAATTCGCATCCGCTCGGATGTTTCGAAGTTAAAAGCTGTTTCAGTTAAGACCTTGCCTTATCCAGGTTTCCCGACGGATATGCAGGCTCAGTTTACTGCCTTGATGGCGATAGCCCAAGGAGAATCCGTCATGATTGAAACGGTCTTTGAGAATCGTTTCCAGCATTTAGAAGAGATGCGGCGGATGGGGCTTCACTCCGACATTATGCGGGACACAGCCCGGATTTGGGGTGGTGGCAGCCTGCAAGGAGCCGAAGTAATGTCAACAGACCTTCGGGCCAGTGCAACTTTGATTTTGATGGGCTTGATTGCTGATGGAGAAACAAAAGTTAGCAAGTTAGTCCATTTGGACCGCGGTTACTATAAATTTCACGAAAAGCTGGCAGCTCTTGGTGCAAATATCAAACGTGTAAAGGAAGAAGACGATGAGTGAAAATTTAAAATATTTAGGTAAACAGCTCGGAATTGTTGCCTTGGTTCTGCTACTTGCTTTTATCATTTTTTGTCTTGGTCTGGTCATCGGTTATGGTGTGATTGGAAATGGAGACAATCCTTGGTCTATTTTATCGCCAAAAACTTGGGACACTATTATTTCCAAATTTATGGGTCAGTGATTTTCCAAGAGTATGACATAGCATCCCGACTGTGCAATTATCCTAGCACAGTCCTTTTAAATGGATAAGGAATTATGCCAAAAAGAAAGAAAATCCTAAGAAAAAGTAATAAATCTGTGCAGACTGTGGCAGGGCTTCTGGTTGCACTGAGCTTGTCGCTGGGAGCCTACTTTTTTGGAAATGGCAATCAAACACCAGCGCTAAACACACCTGCAGTCGTCAGCCAAAATAAGGAGACTAGCACACCTGACCAAGCTCTGTCAGAAAGTGTTCTCACAGACTCAGTGCGCTCTCAACTTGGAGGAAAAATCGAGTGGAATGGGGCAGGGGCTTTCGTCATCAATAGAAATCAAACAAACTTGAATGCCAAAGTTTCTAGTTTGCCTTATGCGGATAATAAAACGAAGATTGTTCAGGGGCAGACTGTTCCCACAGTAGCCAATGCCTTGCTTGCCAAATCAACACGCCAGTATAAATCACGGGAAGAAACGGGAAATGGCTCTACTTCTTGGGTTCCTGCTGGTTGGCACCAAGTCAAACATCTATCGGGTGATTATCATCATGCGGTGGATCGCGGGCATCTCTTGGCTTACTCTTTGGTCGGTGGTTTAAAGGGCTTTGATGCTTCCACTAGCAATCCAGCCAATATCGCAGTCCAAACAGCCTGGGCCAATCAGGCTAATAAAGACAACTCGACGGGCCAGAATTATTATGAAAGCCAGATTCGTCGTGCCTTGGATCAGAATAAGCGGGTGCGTTATCGTGTCACTTTGATCTATGCTTCGGGAAATGATCTTGTGCCATCTGGCTCGCATTTAGAGGCTAAGTCCAGTGATGGAAGTTTGGAATTCAATGTCTTCGTTCCCAATGTGCAAAAAGGGATTCAGCTAGACTATAGCAGCGGTCGGGTCAGTCTGACTACAGGTTCTTAAAATTTAATTAGAATGAAAAGGAATGGTTGCAGATTTGTAGTCATTTTCTTTTATAGTTATAGAAAAGAGAGCTTTTTAGTTTTGTTTAAGACAGTATTGATAGAATCTATCTTCTCTTACAATCCGAGAAGTGGAGGTTGCTATGAGATTTATTTTTAATTGTATTTGTTTCTTATTTCGTTTTATTTGGCGGCTGGTCTGGGGCTTGATTTGGTCCGCGGTTCTTAGTTTCGTAGTAATCGTTGGTGTTTTTTATTTTACGACTTCGACAGATAGTGGGCCAGCTGGTTTGTCCCAAGCAGTTCAGGCTGCGGTAGTGCGAGTGGAGCAACTTTTCAATGGCCAAGGGTTTACAACAGGATTTGGCAGCTACAGTCGGCAAACCAATCAAATGACAGATGAGCATATCGCTACAGGCAGTCGTTGGGAGCAGGCGAGCGCCAGCATTTACATTGATACACAAAATGAAACCTTTCGGTCTGCTTATCAAGAAGCTATTGATTCTTGGAATCAGACAGGGGCCTTTACCTTTACTCTCACTGAAGATAAGGATTCGGCAGATATTATTGCAACGGAAATGAACGATGGAAATGTGCCAGCAGCTGGTGAAGCAGAGTCTCAGACTAATCTACTCACTCAGCGCTTTACAAAGGTTACCGTCCGTTTGAATGCTTACTACTTACTCAATGACCGCTATGGCTATTCACACGAACGTATCGTAAATACAGCAGCGCATGAATTGGGTCATGCTATCGGATTAGATCATAACGAGGAGGATTCTGTGATGCGGTCGGCTGGTTCTTTTTACAGCATCCAGCCAGTAGACGTTCAAGCTGTCAGAGAACTGTATCAATTGTAGTATCATGTTAAAAACTATTTTCTATTTTATCAGACGCTTTCCGAAGCAAGTCTCCCTTTTTATCTTTAATTCAGGAATTTTTGCCTGGCTTTGGAAAAGTGGGATAGAGATTGCCAATCAAATCAGTCTGACCGATGTTTGGCAAAATCATATTCCAGTGCCGCTTCAGGCATTTTTCGGCGAAAGCAGTCAAGCTGTTCAAGGCTTCTTTAACACTTCAGCCTTTATATGGCTGGTCGGTTCGATGATGATTCTTGTGGCAATCCGCTTTGTCAAAGGACTGATTAAGTTGCTTCTCTTTGTTTTGCTCATTTTACTAGGAATCTACCTAGTGGTGCAGAATCAGGGGATTTTAAGTAGTTTTATCTAAAGTAGGCATCAGTTTATTAGCTACCAGAGCAAGAAGAGCGAGCATGCTTGCTCGTTTTTTATGTAAAATTCAAAGTTTTTTGTTTGAAACAAACAAAAAGTGTGGAAAATGAAAAAGAAAAGAGTTATAATGAAGAAAACGGGAGATGGAGGAGTCGAAAATGAATAAGATTGAACGATTAGACGAATTGGTTAAGCTGGTAGATAGACTTGGAACGATTACAGTTGCTCAAATTGTGGAAAGCTTGAAAGTCTCTGACATGACTGTTCGACGTGATTTGACAGAGCTAGAAAATCAAGGGAAATTGACTCGTATTTTTGGTGGAGCTAAAAGTAATAAAGCCCAACAATATCACGAAATTCCTCACGAAGAGAAACTCTTCAAGAATATTGAAGCTAAGCGAGCCGTTGCTAAAAAGGCTGTGCAGCTGATTGAGGATGGGGACACCATTTTCCTTGGTCCAGGGACTTCTGTAGAAGTGCTGTCCGAGCAAATAAGCAATCAAAATCTGCGCGTGATTACCAACTGCCTGCCTATCTTTAATGACCTGCTCAAGAAAAAATCAGATACCTTTAAAGTTTTTCTTCTTGGAGGGGAAATGCGGGAGACTAGTCAAGCCTTTGTAGGAGAGATGACCAACGCTATCATGGAGCGCATGTATTTTACTAAGATGTTCTTCAGCTGTAATGGCATTAAAGGTGGACAAATCATGACCTCTTCCTTTGAAGAGGCCTACACCCAAAAGCTGGCCTTAGAACGATCGACGGAGACATATCTGTTGATTGATTCTTCTAAGATTGATAAGGAAGATTTCACTTCCATCTGTCCTCTATCTGAAATTACAGCAGTTATCATTGATCAAACTTCCGATACAGCTCATGAGGAATTAGAAGTGCATACTAAAGTTATCTCATAAGTAATAGACAAAAATGCTCTGGATAAGAGCTTTTTTGTTTATCTATAACATTATTTAAAAAATTTTGATTAAAATAAACAAAAACATGTTGACAATAAACTTAGAAAGGAGTATATTATGATTATAGAAAACAGATGGTGATTTAGATAAACATAAATCTGTTAGAAATAATCAAAAGGAGAATGCTCATGGCAATTATTATTGGAGCAGATGCTGCTGGAAGCAAGCTGAAAGATGTAGTCAAGGATTTTATCGTCGGAGAAAACTTTGAAGTGGTAGATGTGACGAAAGAAGGTCAAGATTTTGTTGATGTGACCCTTGCAGTTGCAGCTGAGGTCAATAAGCAGGAGGAAAATCTTGGTATTGTTATTGATGCTTATGGGGCTGGTCCATTCATGGTGGCGACCAAAATCAAAGGCATGGTTGCGGCAGAAGTCTCAGATGAACGCTCTGCTTACATGACTCGCGGCCATAACAACTCTCGCATGATTACAATGGGAGCTGAAATCGTTGGTGAAGGTCTGGCTAAGAATATTGCCAAAGGCTTTGTCAATGGGAAATACGATGGCGGCCGCCACCAAATCCGAGTTGACATGCTCAACAAGATGTGCTAAGAAAAGGAGAAATCAAATGAAAATTGCAATTGGATGTGACCATATCGTTACCAATGAAAAAATGGCGGTCGTAGATTTCTTGAAGTCAAAAGGCTATGAAGTACAGGACTACGGAACTTATGACCATGTGCGTACCCACTACCCTATCTACGGAAAAAAGGTAGGAGAAGTTGTGGCGAGTGGCAAGGCGGATCTGGGAATCTGTATTTGCGGTACTGGTGTCGGCATTAATAATGCAGTCAATAAGGTGCCTGGTGTCCGATCAGCTTTGGTACGCGACATGACTTCAGCTCTCTATGCTAAAGAAGAGCTCAACGCAAATGTTATTGGTTTTGGTGGAAAAATTACTGGTGAGCTCCTCATGTGTGATATCATCGAAGCTTTCATCCATGCAGAGTACAAGCCGACTGAAGAAAACAAGAAGCTGATTGCCAAGATTGAGCATGTAGAAAGTCACAATGCTCATCAGGCAGATGATAATTTCTTTACAGAATTCCTTGAAAAATGGGATCGTGGAGAGTACCACGACTAGTGAGGTAGCCAGATGATTCTTACAGTGACCATGAATCCTTCTATCGATATTTCCTATCCTTTAGAAGAATTGAAAATTGATACTGTTAATCGTGTTGCAGAAGTCAGTAAGACAGCAGGCGGCAAGGGCCTCAATGTGACCAGAGTTTTGGCAGAAATTGGAGACGATGTCGCTGCGACGGGGCTTATCGGCGGAACTAATGGAGAGTTTTTATTACAAAATCTTCATCCAAATGTTCAATCTTCCTTTTACAATATTTCAGGAGCGACGAGAAACTGTATTGCTATCTTACACGAAGGTAAGCAAACAGAAATCCTGGAAGCCGGTCCGACTATTACAGCAGTTGAGGCGAGGGATTTCCAAGAACACTTCCGGTCTTTGATGGCTGAGGCAGATGTTGTCAGTATCTCGGGCAGTTTGCCAGCGGGCCTGCCGACAGAATACTATATCCAGCTGATTGAAATGGCTAATCAAGCTGGCAATAAGGTGGTGCTGGATTGCTCTGGAGCAGCTCTGGAAGCTGTACTTAAATCAGATGTCAAACCAACTGCCATCAAGCCTAATAACGAAGAGCTTTCTCAGTTATTAGGTCGCGAAGTTTCAAAAGATTTGGATGAGCTAAAAGCTGTCCTTTCAGAACCGCTCTTTGAGGGAATCGAGTGGATTATCGTATCACTTGGTGCAGATGGAGCCTTTGCCAAGCACTGGGATACTTTCTATAAAGTAGATATTCCTAAAATCCAAGTGGTTAATCCAGTTGGCTCTGGTGACTCAACTGTTGCAGGGATTTCTTCGGCCTTGAGTCATCAAGAAGACGATGTCTCCCTGCTCAAAAAGGCAAATGTTCTCGGCATGCTCAATGCCCAAGAAAAAATGACTGGTCATGTCAATATGGCTAACTATGACGAACTATACAAACAACTACATGTAAGGACGGTATAATATGGTATTAACAGAACAAAAATGCAAGTATATGGAAAAACTTTCTGACGAGAATGGCATTATCTCTGCCTTGGCTTTTGACCAACGCGGTGCTTTGAAACGCCTCATGGCTCAATACCAAGAAGCAGAACCAACAGTAGAACAGATGGAAGAGCTGAAAGTTCTGGTAGCAGAAGAGCTGACTCCTTATGCTTCATCTATGCTGCTGGATCCTGAGTATGGACTGCCTGCTACTAAGGCTTTGGACAAGAATGCTGGCTTGCTATTGGCCTATGAAAAAACAGGTTACGATACTTCTAGCACTAAGCGCCTGCCAGACTGTCTAGATGTTTGGTCTGCAAAACGCATCAAAGAACAAGGTGCGGATGCGGTGAAATTCCTCCTTTACTATGATGTAGACAGCTCTGAAGAACTCAACCAGCAAAAGCAGGCTTATATCGAGCGTGTGGGTTCTGAGTGTGTGGCAGAAGATATTCCTTTCTTCCTTGAAATCTTGGCTTACGATGAAAAGATTGCGGATGCTTCCAGCGCTGAGTACGAGAAAGTGAAACCTCACAAGGTTATCGGAGCTATGAAAGTCTTCTCAGATCCACGTTTCAATATTGATGTCTTGAAAGTGGAAGTTCCAGTCAACGTTAAATACGTTGAAGGTTTTGGTGATGGTGAAATCGTTCATACACGCGAACAAGCAGCTGCCTTCTTCAAGGAACAAGATGAAGCAACTAACCTGCCATACATCTACTTGAGTGCGGGTGTATCAGCGAAACTCTTCCAAGAAACACTTATCTTCGCTCATGAGTCAGGTGCAAACTTCAACGGTGTTCTTTGCGGACGTGCGACTTGGGCTGGCAGTGTCAAAGACTACATTGAGCACGGCGAAGAAGCAGCTCGCAAGTGGCTTCGTACAACAGGATTTGAAAATATTGATGAACTGAACAAGGTTCTTCAAAAAACAGCTACCTCTTGGAAAGAGAGAGTTTAAAGCAGCTATTTTAGTTCAATACGCCTGTCTAAAGCTTTCTTGAACTAAAGTCAATCATTGGTATTTGATCTGTAAGATTGGCCAATGATTGGTTTTAGTTTGAAATCATCAAAAATAAATGAAAAATGTTTAAAAAAACCAAAAGTAAGGGTTTACATTGTCGTTTTGATATGTTATAATTAAACCATAAGTTGAATAGGGTGAGCGTTACTAAGTTGGATTAGGCGTGACCGCAAATGAATTGGAAAGTCAAGTATTCTTGTTATTTTCCGTTTATTTGCGGTCATTTTTATTTCACGAAAGCTCAATAAAATGATAAGGAGGGAACTATGTATCGAATCATACTTCCTATGAATAACAATGTTGCCTTAGCTAAGAATGAGCATCAGGAAGAAGTTGTTTTGATTGGCAGTGGCATCGCTTTTAATAAGAAGAAAGGGGATGTTGTTCTTGAAAGCAAGATTGAAAAAATCTTCCGATTAAGGACAGAAGAATCAAAAGAGAATTTTGTAGCTTTGCTCAAAGATGTTCCGCTGGACTTTATCACGGTGACTTATGATGTGATTGACACTCTTTCTAAGAAGTATCATTACCCTGTTCAGGAGTACATCTACGTTACGCTGACGGATCATATCTACTGTTCTTATCAAGCAGTCCAGCAGGGCCGCTACAAGGCTAGTGACCTACCGGATGCTTCAGAGAAATACCCAGTTCCTTATCAAATCGCACAAGAAGCAGTGGCTATTTATCGGGGCCGGCTCTTAGATAGTTTTCCTGATGATGAAGTGAACAGAATTGCTTATCATTTTATCAATGCAGAAGGCACCTCCACTCCGGTAGGTCAAAGTCACTTAGATAAGCGGAAAGAAATTCTAAATGCTGTGGAGGAGGAGCTAAGGAAGCAAGGCATTAGAAGAACAGCTAATAATAGTAACTTCTATGACCGATTCATGATTCATCTCAATTATTTCTTAGATTACTTGGATAGAAGCCGCGATGATAATGTTGCACTGCTAGAAATGGAGAGCCAGATTAAACTGACTTATCCTGAAGCCTATCAAATTGGAAGTAGTCTTTATGAGATTATTGCTCAGAAAACTGGAATAGACTTGTATCATAGTGAGCGAGTTTATCTAGTCTTACATATTCAACGATTACTATAACTAAAAAATATAAGGAGGTTCTATTATGAACAGAGAAGAAGTTACATTACTTGGTTTTGAAATCGTAGCCTACGCAGGTGATGCTCGTTCCAAATTGTTGGAAGCGTTGAATGCAGCTCAAGCAGGAGAATTTGACCGAGCAGAAAGCTTGGTGGAGGAAGCTAATGCCTGCATTATTGAAGCACACCACGCTCAGACAGACTTGCTGACCAAAGAAGCATCAGGTGAAGATTTGGCTTACAGTGTGACCATGATGCACGGTCAAGATCACCTGATGACAACCTTGTTGCTCAAGGATTTGATGAAACACATGATTGAATTATACAAAAGAGGAGCAAAATAATGAATAAACTCATCGGACTTATTGAGAAAGGGAAGCCTTTCTTTGAAAAACTATCACGTAACATCTACTTACGCGCTATCCGTGATGGTTTTATCGCAGGGATGCCAGTTATCCTTTTCTCCTCCATCTTTATCCTGATTACCTATGTGCCAAATTCCTGGGGCTTCCAGTGGCCAAAAGATATTGAAGCGCTCCTGATGAAACCTTACGGTTACTCTATGGGGATTTTAGCTCTTTTGGTAGCTGGTACAACGGCTAAATCTTTGACCGATTCTGTCAATCGAAGCATGGAGAAAACCAATCAAATCAACTATATGTCTACACTTCTGGCAGCTATTGTTGGTTTATTGCTGCTAGCAGCTGATCCGATAGAAAATGGTTTTGCGACTGGTTTCTTGGGGACTAAAGGACTGCTAACAGCCTTCATTTCAGCCTTTGTAACTGTCAATATCTATAAAGTCTGTGTGAAGAATAATGTGACCATTCGGATGCCAGACGAGGTTCCGCCGAATATCTCACAAGTCTTTAAAGACGTCATTCCTTTCACTCTTTCTGTTGTATCACTTTATGTCTTAGATATTCTCGCACGGAACTTTGTCGGTGCTGGTGTGGCCGAGTCAGTTGGTAAATTCTTTGCACCGCTCTTCTCAGCTGCTGATGGTTATCTAGGGATCACTCTTATCTTTGGAGCCTTTGCCTTCTTCTGGTTTGTGGGGATTCATGGTCCTTCTATCGTTGAGCCAGCGATTGCGGCCATCACTTATGCCAATGCGGAGGTCAATCTGCAGCTTCTCCAACAAGGACAACACGCAGATAAGATTTTGACATCTGGTACACAAATGTTTATCGTTACTATGGGAGGTACAGGTGCAACCTTGATTGTCCCATTCATGTTCATGTGGATCTGTAAGTCTAAACGTAATAAGGCTATCGGCCGTGCGTCTGTCGTACCAACTTTCTTTGGGGTAAATGAACCCATCCTCTTTGGCGCTCCAATCGTATTGAATCCAGTCTTCTTTATTCCATTTATCTTGGCGCCAATTGCCAATGTCTGGATCTTCAAATTCTTTATTGATGTTCTGGGTATGAACAGCTTTACAGCTAACCTGCCTTGGACGACTCCAGGACCACTGGGGATTATTCTTGGAACCAACTTCCAACTTCTGTCTGTAGTTTTGGCAGCAACTTTGATTGCAGTAGACTTTATCATCTACTATCCATTCGTTAAAGTTTATGATGAACAAATTCTGGAAGACGAACATTCTGGTAAATCAAATGATGAATTGAAAGAAAAAGTTGCAGCGAATTTCAACACTGCCAAAGCAGATGCTATTCTTGATAAAGCAAATGCAGGAGGCGCAGCAGAAGAAGCTCCAGCTCAAAACAATATTAGCGAAGAAACCAATGTTCTGGTGCTCTGTGCAGGTGGTGGGACTAGTGGATTGCTGGCTAACGCTTTGAATAAAGCAGCAGCTGAATACAAGGTTCCTGTGAAAGCAGCGGCGGGCGGTTATGGTGCTCACCGTGAGATGTTACCTGAGTTTGACCTAGTTATCCTGGCCCCTCAAGTTGCTTCCAACTTTGAAGACATGAAGGCGGAAACGGATAAATTGGGTATCAAACTAGCTAAAACAGAAGGTGGCCAATACATCAAACTAACCCGTGATGGTAAAGGGGCGTTAGCCTTCGTTCAGGAGCAATTTAACAACTAAATCTATTTATTTGAGATGAAGCAACTTGATAAGATCTAGTCAAGCTTGACCTCATCTCAAATGCTATTGAAAGGAAAATAAGATGACAAAAAGCTTACCTAAAGATTTTATTTTCGGTGGTGCAACAGCGGCCTATCAAGCTGAGGGAGCGACCCACACAGATGGAAAAGGACCTGTTGCCTGGGATAAGTACCTAGAGGATAACTACTGGTACACGGCAGAACCTGCCAGCGACTTTTACCACAAATACCCTGTCGATCTGAAATTAGCTGAAGAGTATGGTGTTAATGGGATTCGGATTTCCATTGCTTGGTCACGGATTTTCCCGACAGGCTATGGCGAGGTCAATCCAAAAGGTGTAGAGTTTTACCATAATCTTTTCGCAGAATGCCACAAGCGTCATGTAGAACCTTTTGTGACCCTTCACCACTTTGATACACCAGAGGCTCTTCATTCAAATGGCGATTTCCTCAATCGGGAAAATATTGAACACTTTGTAGATTATGCGGCTTTCTGTTTTGAAGAATTCCCAGAAGTTCGCTATTGGACAACTTTCAATGAAATTGGCCCCATTGGTGATGGCCAGTACTTGGTTGGAAAATTCCCGCCGGGGATTCAGTATGACTTGGCTAAGGTTTTCCAATCCCATCACAATATGATGGTCTCACATGCCCGTGCTGTTAAGCTCTATAAGGACAAGGGTTACAAGGGTGAAATCGGTGTCGTTCATGCACTTCCGACAAAATATCCTTATGATCCAGAAAATCCAGCAGATGTCAGAGCAGCAGAGTTGGAAGATATTATTCATAACAAATTTATCCTAGATGCGACTTATCTGGGGCACTATTCAGATGTAACTCTGGCAGGAGTGAATCATATCCTTAAGGTCAATGGTGGTCAGCTGGATCTGCGCGATGAAGACTTTGCGGCTTTAGAAGCAGCTAAAGACCTCAATGACTTCCTTGGCATCAACTACTATATGAGTGATTGGATGCGCGACTTTGACGGTGAAACAGAAATTATCCATAACGGAAAAGGCGAAAAGGGAAGCTCCAAGTACCAGATTAAGGGTGTAGGGCGCAGAGAATCTCCAACCCATATACCGAAAACGGATTGGGATTGGATTATCTATCCTCAAGGTCTCTATGACCAAATCATGCGGATTAAGAAGGATTATCCAAACTACAAGAAGATTTATATCACAGAAAATGGTCTCGGTTATAAAGACGAGTTTGTGGACAATACGGTTTACGATGATGCTCGGATCGACTATGTCAAGCAGCATTTGGAAGTTTTGTCTGATGCGATTGCGGACGGTGCCAATGTCAAGGGCTACTTTATCTGGTCTCTGATGGATGTCTTTTCTTGGTCTAACGGTTATGAAAAACGCTACGGCTTATTCTACGTAGACTTCGAAACGCAGGTGCGCTATCCGAAGAAATCTGCTCACTGGTATAAGAAACTAGCTGAAACGCAAGTTATTGAATAGAAAGTAAAGCCGTTAGAGTTGAACTCTTTCGGCTTTTTTGGTGTTCTCATACATAAAAAACTTAATTCTATAGTAAGGGTGGTATAGCACTCAATTATTGGACTGAGTTTTCGTTGGAAAAATTTGAAATTTTCCTTTGAATTGGCTTGAGGGACAGAGAGTTTCGGTTGTGTTTTTTAGTCGAAGCTAATAGCTCTGCACCTAGAAATCTGCTATAATGGTCTTATGATTATTTTACAAGCAAGCAAGATTGAACGCTCTTTTGCAGGGGAGCTTCTTTTTGACAATATTAACCTGCAGGTGGATGAGGGCGATAGGATTGCCCTAGTCGGTAAAAACGGAGCTGGTAAGTCTACTCTCCTCAAGATTTTGGTGGGCGAGGAAGAGCCTACTTCTGGTCAGATCAATAAAAAAC
>ERZ773099.659-NODE-659-length-28244-cov-16.819433_pt1 | contig 28244 bp, 26 predicted proteins | sample MGYA00511120_ERZ773099 | MGnify/ENA primary metagenome ERZ773099 (study PRJEB29015, sample SAMEA2738012) | human oral metagenome | biome: human oral; feature: human-associated habitat; material: dental | place: China | collected 2104 ... | reverse complement strand
TTTCTGGCTTGTCGTCGTATTTACCGGCCAAGATGTCAGCGGCGTCGCGAATGGTGTCCTCTAATTTGACGTACACGCCTGGGTTACCAGTAAACTTCTCAGCCACGTGGAATGGCTGGGCTAGGAAGCGCTGGATGCGGCGAGCCCGAGCAACGATTTGCTTCTGGTCGTCCGACAATTCTTCCATACCAAGGATGGCGATGATGTCCTGCAATTCTTTGTACTGCTGCAGCACTCGCTGCACTTCGCGTGCCACACGGTAGTGTTCCTCACCGACGATTTCTGGGTCGAGCGAGTTGGAGCTGGAGTCCAATACATCAACGGCCGGGTAAATACCAATTTCCGTCAAAGCACGGTTCATCACAATAGTCGCATCCAGGTGAGCGAAGGTCGTCGCTGGTGCTGGGTCGGTCAAGTCGTCAGCTGGCACATACACCGCCTGAACAGAGGTAATCGAGCCTTTCTTCGTCGAAGTGATGCGCTCCTGCAATGCGCCCATTTCTTGCTGCAAGTTTGGCTGATAGCCCACGGCACTTGGCAAACGACCCAGCAGTGCCGATACCTCAGCACCAGCCTGGGTGTAGCGGTAAATATTGTCGATAAACAGCAGCACGTCTTTGCCTTCGTCACGAAAGGCTTCGGCCATCGCTAGACCCGACAATGCCACGCGCAAACGTGCTCCAGGCGGCTCATTCATCTGGCCAAACACCAGCGAGGTCTTGTCCAGCACGCCCGCTTCTTCCATCTCATAATACAGGTCATTTCCTTCGCGGGTACGCTCACCAACACCGGCAAAGACCGAGTTACCAGAGTGGAACTTAGCGATGTTGTTGATCAGCTCGGTGATCAGGACGGTTTTACCGACACCAGCACCGGCGAACAGGCCGGCTTTACCACCTTTGGCCAGCGGCGCGATGAGGTCGACAACCTTAATTCCAGTTTCCAAAATCTCCGTCTTATTTGATTGCTCGCTCAAATCCGGAGCAGGGCAGTGAATTGGTGCGGTTTTACCCTTTGGTTGCGGCTTTTCGTCAATCGCTTCACCAGCCACGTTAAACATGCGTCCCTGAGTCTCGGCGCCCACCGGCACAGAAATCGGCGCACCAGTCGCCACCACGTCTGTACCGCGAGCCAAGCCATCAGTCGACGATAGGGCAATCGTTCGCACCGTGTGCTCATCAAGGTGCTGCGCTACTTCCAGCACCAACGCCTCTTTGCCATTCTTGACATGCAACGCGTCGTAAATTGCCGGTAATTTAACGTCACGTGGAAACTCCACATCGACCACCACGCCAACGATTTGAATAATTTTTCCTAGTGTTTTACTCATCAATTTTTCCTCCGCACTTCCTTTGTATTAATCTCACTTTCCATACCGCGCCTACGCCTCCTGATAGTCCATAATTATATCCAAAGAATAGCTCTTATCCGACAGCGCTCGACGAGCTGGTTCTATCATATCATCAGGGAAGCGTAAGTTCAGTTTCTCTAAAGCCTCTAACGTCACGAAGTCAACCTGCTGGATTCCTTCTTCGCGCGCGACAGGAAAATCATCGGCAATGTGTCCCAGAAAAAACACAACCAGCGACATGCCAGAATCAGTATTTTTCAACAGTACCGACAGAACGCCATCAATCGCGACAGTGTAACCAGACTCCTCCTTGGCTTCGCGCACCGCCGCCTCCACCAAACCTTCGCCCGGCTCGACATGTCCCGCCGGAAAATTCCACGTGCCTAATTGCCCGTAGTTATCTTTGCCTTCCTGAATAACTAATAATTTACCGTCTTTTACGACAACAGTACTGACGAATAGGGTTGTGCTATTCATCATTGTTCCATCGCCTCCACGCCGCCAGAAATCTCTGCCAGCTCTTGGGTGATCGCGCCTTGGCGGGCTTTGTTCATCGCCAGCGTCAAGTCGTCCACCAGGTCAGACGCATTATCCGTCGCATTCTTCATGGCCATCATCCGCATGGAGTGCTCACTAGCACGGGCATCCAGCAGCGCCTGGAGCAGCCGCGCACCCGTTAAACGATTCGCCACAGCGTCCAGCACTTCCGGAATGCTCGGCTCGTACTTGGCATCAGAAACTGTGTTCGAGACCTCGCTTGGATCAATCAAGGCTTTGGTGCCCGCCGGTAGCAAGCGCGACAGCTCCGCCGTCTGCACCATGCTATTGACAAACCTCGTATATACCAGAGTCACCGCGTCAACCTCGCCATTCTCAAACATGCTAATGGCGGTGTTTAAAATCGTGTGAAAGGTGAGTCCCGACGGCTGATCTGGCAGGTCCTCGTACGTACCGATAATCTTCGTATCCTTCAAGCGCGAGGCAAACTGCGAAGCTCGCCGGCCGATGGTCAAGGTCAAGTTCTCGATGCCGCGCTCGTCGTCGCGCTTCAGCAGCTCCAGATATTTCTTCAGGACATTGGTGTTATATGCGCCGGCCAGACCCTTGTCGCTGGCGATGACGATGATCAAGCGCTTGGTAATTTTGCGGCGCTCAAACAGTGGGTGATTATCCGTCGCACCCTGGCTCGCCAAGTAGCTCAGCAGCTCCTCAGCCGCTTTAGTGTACGGAGCCGAAGCTTTGTCCGCCTCTTGGGCACGACGCATCTTACTGGCGGCCACCAATTGCATCGCCTTGGTGATCTGCTTGGTCGAGTCCACCGAGCGAATGCGATTTTTCAGCGCACGAGTACTCGGCATGGATTACTCCTCGAACCCTTTCGCTGCCACCTGCGTTGCCTCGTCGATGACCTGGAGTTGCTCGTCGGTTGGCTTAGCGCCCTTGTTTAGTTCGCGCATTGCGTCTTTGCTATTTTTCCAAAGTTGTGTCAATAGAGCGGCCTGTGCTTCCTTGATCTTGGCAACCGGCACATTGTCGAACGCGCCGCTGGTCACCGCGTGGATGCTGACAAATTGCTCCCACACGCTCATCGGTTGGTACTGCGGCTGCTTCAAAAGTTCAGTCAAACGTTGGCCACGGTCAATTTGCGCCTTGGTCGCATCATCCAGATCCGAGCCAAACTGGGCAAATGACGCCAATTCGCGGAACTGTGAAAGACCGAGCTTCAAGTTACCACCGACCGACTTAACCGCCTTGGTCTGGGCAGCACCACCGACACGGGAGACCGACAGACCAGCGGAGATAGCCGGGCGAATACCCTGATAGAACAAGTCAGTTTCCAGGAAAATCTGACCGTCGGTGATGGAAATCACGTTGGTCGGAATGTAAGCGGAAATGTCGCCCGCCTGCGTCTCGATGATCGGCAAAGCAGTCAAGCTTCCAGCGCCCAGTTCGTCCGACAATTTCGCCGAGCGCTCCAACAAGCGCGAGTGTAGGTAAAACACGTCGCCCGGGTAGGCTTCGCGTCCCGGTGGACGACGGAGTAGCAGTGACATCTGGCGGTAGGCCACGGCGTGCTTGGTCAAATCGTCATAAATCATCAGCGCGTGGCCGCCGTTGTCGCGGAAATATTCACCCATGGCTGTACCAGCATATGGTGCCAAGTACAGCAGGGAAGCCGCGTCCGACGGGCTGGTCGCCACCACGATGGTTTGCTCCATCACGCCTTCTTCTTTCAGGCGGTCAACCAGCCGGGCAATCTTTGATAATTTCTGGCCAATCGCTACGTAGACGTTGACCACGCCGGTCTTTTGCCGTGCCTGATTGATCATGGTATCGATGGCAATGGCGGTCTTTCCCGTCTGGCGGTCACCGATGATCAGCTCGCGCTGCCCGCGACCGATTGGGAACATGGCGTCAATTGACATGATACCGGTCATCAGCGGCTCATGCACCGACTTACGGCCCATCACGCCAATAGCTGGGCGTTCAATCAGCCCACGTTGTTTGGTCTTGATAGCCGGTCCGCCATCGAGCGGCCGGCCCAGCGGGTCAACCACGCGGCCGAGCAGCTCCTCGCCAACTGGTACGTCCAGCACCGCACCCTTGCGGCGAACGCTGGCGCCAGCCTTGACTTTTTCTTCGCCGCCGAGGATCACCGCACCGATTTCATCTTCCATCAAGTTCAGTGCAAAGGCTTCCACCGTGCCGCCATCAGTTTCAATTTCTAGCACTTCGCTGTAGCCAGCTTTACTGAGGCCGTGCACCCACGCCACGCCGTCACCGACGCGGATGACCACACCAGCGTCCTCTAGTCCTTCCGTCGCCTCCAGCTGCGCGATTTTTTCCCGCAGGCTTTTGGCTAGTTCTGTCACATCAATCTTGCTCATTTTTCCTCCTAGATTTTCTTCGCCCGCAAGTCGTTTAGCTTCTTGGCAATTGTCGCGTCCATCACTTGAGTCGGCGTGGTAATCTTCACCCCGCCGATCAACTCGGAACGGATGATTTCGCGCAGGCGCACCTGATCGATGCGGTCGCTCGGAACTTCCATATCAGGAAGTTCGACATGCTGAGCAGCGCGGTCGCTACCATCTGTTTCGGGTGCGCGGGCTTCGCTCCGGGCATTCTTTCTGGATGCTCGGGCTGCAGAGCGACCCTCCACAGATGTCAGCGACTCCATACCCGAGTTAGATGATAGTAGCCGCTTAATTGCATCCTTTGTCGCCTCGCCCAGCGGCGTTGCGCTTTCCACCGTCGCCACAACTGTCCCGCGCTCAGCCAATTCCACCTCAATATCCCGCGCCAACAATTCGACTTCGCGCTCATGCTTTTCATAAATCAAGAACCCGGCAATCTCTTCCAGCACCGCGTCATTACCCGCCAAAAGCTGCTCTGCTGCATACTTCGCCAGCTTTCGCCTGGACACCAGCCGCATTTATTCAGCCTCCTTCAGTGCCATTGAAATCAGCTTCGCATCCTTTTTAGAATCAATCTTCTCGCCCAAAACTTTGCCAGTCGCCTCCGCCACCAATTCTAATGTCGAATTGTGCAGCTCTTTTTTAGCGTTTTCAACTTCCTGAGCGATTTTATCGTGCGCTTCCTTTATCATCGCTTCAGACTTGGCGGCCGCTTTGGTGTTGGCTTTATCAACTAGCTGCTCGGCTTCTTCGCGCGCTGACGCCATAATGTCGCCAGCTTCCGCCCGGGCCTTCTGTATCAACTCGCTGGCCGTTTTCTCAGCCTTGTATGCATTCTCGCGCGCCGATTTGGCTGCTTTATCAATAGTCTGCATATCTTTATCGCGCTTATCTAAGATCGCCAGCAGCGGCGGATAAACAAACTTGCGCAAAATAACCAAAAGCAGCAGAAAAGCGACTGTCTGCAAAGCGAGCAACCGCCAATCAATCCCCAGCAAACCCAGTAAGTCCGCTTTTTCCGGCGCGTCAGAATTGGCAAATTGTGTTAATATTTTCTCCACAATTTACTCCCGAAAACTACATAACTTTGCCGACGATTGCCGCCACGAAACCGATGATCGCGATCGCGTCAATAAACGAAATACCTAAAACCATCATGGTGCGCAAGTCATTAACTTTCTCCGGATTGCGGCCAGCTGCGTTCATCGCTGACACGCCAACCATCGCTGCGCCAATTGCTGCAAATGCCGCTGGAATAGCGTAGGTAAGTGTAAATGCTAATTCTTTCATATAATTTCTCCTTTATTTAATACTTTACTTTTCTAATCATTCTCCGCCGCTATATTTTTAGCTTGAACAGATGAATGAGCACGATCAGCCGGCTCGTCTGCGTCGTGGTGAGCCAATCCTAAAGAAATAAACACTGTTGACAACATAAAGAAAATATACGCCTGAATTCCGCCGATAAACAATTCAAACAAATAGAACGGCTGCAGCGCCGCCGGCGACGCAAGTTTCGCCATATACGCGATAACTGCCAGCAAAATCTCACCGGCAAACACATTGCCAAACAGCCGGAAACTCAAGCCAAGCATCCGCGAAAATTCCGCCACCAGCTCCAGAATGCCAACGAAAGACATAATCGGATCTTTCAAAGGATTCACAAAATAACGGCCCATATTTCCCTTAAAACCCAGATATTTGAAAGCGTAAACCTGCACTGCCACAATCGTTACAATTGCCAGTCCAAACGTCATATTAAGATCCGCTACGCCGCCGCGGAACAGGGGAGTGTGATGTTCGCCAATAGTAATCGGACCGACGACTGGCAGCAGCCCTAGCCAATATTGCGCAACGATGAAAAAGAATATAGTTATACATAGCGGCGCTACCCGGCGCGCCCATTTCTGGTCAGGGATAACCTGTCCAACCGTTTTATATAACCCGTCAAACGTCCAGTTCATCAGGCGCGTCATAAAAGTAGGCTTTTTCTTACCCAGCGCTGCCGCGCGCGTCCGGAACATCAGCCATATCAGGACAACCAAACCAACTACGCCAAGCATATGCGAATTAGTAACCGGAAAGCCGAATATAGTAAAAATCTCGTCGGCTTTTACTGAAACATGCAGGCTGGCATTTGCCATAATATCTATCATTTCTTTGACTCCTGACTCCTAATTTGAGCAACCTGTAACCACACCAAGCTAAAGGACACAGCGAATCCCAGTGCAATCCCGGCGACCATCAGCCACGGCTTCGTCCCATAGCAATAATCAGCCGCCAGCCCAACCAGCGTAAAACCGATCGTCGGCACAAACATTCGCCACGTCGTCCCGGCAATAGTTTTCGCCATCAATACAGAGGCATCGGCCTCGCTTTTTTTGCCAGTTTTAACATGAGTCTTTTTTGCCATTACTTATTAATATATCAATCTGCTATACTGTTTGGCAAGATGCCGCGCCGAAATTATCCGAAAAACCGCCAGAAAATACCGCCTGTGCCAATAAAATCTCCAAGTAACGCCATCAATTTCGCATGCCGGCAAAAGCGCCGTTTTACCTCTGAACAACAAGCCAAATCTGCCGCCGAAACCCAAGAATTACTCAACTCCAGAATACACCTGCAAACATACCAATGCCAGTGGTGCAGGGGATGGCATTTAACATCTAAGCGGGACCCCGATAATTTCATTGTACATTAACCGCCAACCATAAACAATATGCTATACTTATATAATAATATCTAAGGAGGTAATTTATGAGCGACGATAAAACAACGACAGACAATCAAACAAACAGCCAGGATAACGCGGCGGCAAGCGACCAAAACATTAAAGTCACCGTCTATAGCACCAGCTGGTGCGCATTCTGCCATACGGAAATGGAATGGCTGAAAAAAATCGGCATCGATTTTGTCGCGAAAGACATCGAGGCTGATCCAAGCGCCAAGGAAGAATTGCTCAGCAAGAACGGCGGCAATTTCCAAGGCGTGCCAGTGACCGATGTTTGCGGTAAGATTATCCTAGGATTCGACCGGCCGAAGCTTCAGGATGCGCTCCGAAAAAACGGTTTAATCGCCGAATAATTTTTGAGATTTAAGATACCGCGAGGTTTTTATTCTCGCGGTATTTTGATTGGCTTATTCAATCGCTCAAGCCGCACCAATTTGCACGACTTCGCCGCCGATTTCTTGGCGGAAATAGTTGTCGTGGCTGACGTAGAGGATGGCGCCAGTATATTTCGCCAGCGCCGTTTCTAATTCCTCAATGCTCGGCAGGTCAAGGTGGTTGGTCGGCTCATCCAAGATCAACAGTTGCGGGTCATTTGCCAGCATGGCAATGATCTGAAAGCGGGCTTTTTGACCGCCCGACAGGCGCGCCAGCGGCGTCATCCGATCGGCTTCGGTAAACAGATAATCAGCCATTAGTTGGCGAATCTTGGTCTCAGAAATCGGCAGGCCGCGGCTGAGGTATAATTTCTCAATCGCCACCTCCAGCGGATCCGCTAAATACTGCTCATCGATCTCTTGCTCATACACACCCACCCGCACCTGCGGATTGAGGAAGAGGTTGCCGGAGTAGAGGATAGGGGTGACGACTGCGCCACGCTCCTGCGCCGGAGGTGTCGCAGTCGACGCGTTGGATGCGAGTGGCATCTCAGAAAAAATCTGGGCTGGCTTTAGCGGGTCCCGGATTATTTTATGAGATGCCCGAGCAGCCACACCACTGCTTGCCAACAACATCCGAATCAGCGTCGTCTTGCCAGCGCCATTGCGCCCGCGCAGCTCCACCGCTTCACCCTTACGCAAATCAATATTCACCCCCTCAAACAATATCCGCTCGCCGACGCCAACCGCCGCATCCTCAACCCGCACCAGCACATGCTGACTTCGGCTAGCCGCGTCCTTCATTGACAGCCGGATATTACGCGCCTTGAACTTGCCGTAGCGCTCAGCCGATTTATAATCAAGCTGCCCAGCCGACTCCTTGTCGATCCAAAACGTGGGCTTGTCCATCTCTGATAATTCCGCCAGTTCAGCCCGCGCCTCATTCTCCAGCCGCTTGAACTTTTGGATAGTGCCGGGGTTTCGCGACTTTTCCTTCAGCCGTTGATAATCCAGCGCCTTTTGTTTAAGATTAGTTATCCGCTTCTCGACCTGCTCAAAATTATTCATGCCCGCCGCCGTCGCCTGAGCGTTCTGTTTGAGGTAGGCATCATAATTACCGCGGTAACTGACCGCTTGGCCGTCTTTAAGTTCGACAATTCGATCCACCCGGCCCAACACATCGCGATCATGCGTGATGATCAGCATCGCCTGGCGCGGCTGCGAGCTCATCCAGTCGATAAACTGCTGCTTGGCCACATAATCCATGTGATTAGTCGGCTCGTCGATCAGCGCCAAATGTGCCCCCGCATGCATAATCTTCACAATCTCCACCAGCCGCTTCTGACCGCCCGAAAGGGAACCAAGTGGCCGCTCGCCGCACCCGCTCAGCTGAAAATTATCGAGCTCTCGGGCAATCTTCTCCTCGATCTGGTAAAACCCTTTCTGGTCAAATCGCTCCAGTGCCTGCGTGTACTCCTCAATTTTACGCATATTATCGCCCATGGTCTCGGGATATTCATCAATAATTTTCTTTAAGCTCGCATATTCTGGTAGCCCCGCCAAAATGTAGCTCAGCACCGTCTGATCGCCCAAACCATGATGATCCTGCGACGTACTGGCCACGGTGATGCCGCGCCGAAAAATCACCTCACCAGTATAGTCGGTGTCCGTGCCCGCCAAAACCCCAAACAGCGTCGACTTACCGACGCCATTACGGCCGACCACACCAACCTTCTCACCATCATCCACGCTAAACTTGACGTCGCGCATCAACGTCTTGTCGCCAAAACTTTTTTCGGTGATGTGAATGTCGGCTATCATCCGACTTATTATAGCAAAGGTGGGGGGAGAAGTATTAGATACTTGCAGATAAGGCTATTCCGCCCAAACTCTGATACTCATAGTTTTCTGCGGACTTAAGTTTCTCTAATAAGCTATCCACTTCATCGCTACCCAGCAACCCCTCTTGACCCTTAATCATATACGATAATAAACCGCTGGCATGCCTTACAGTCATATCATTAAGCGCTCGACGAAGATTTCTAATTTCACCATCAATAATCTGCGACGGCGGCTCCTGCAAGGTAAATAGCGGCTCGTCTGACACCGGCACCATCACACCTTTCATTCTCTTAAGCTCATTCTTAATGAGGTCCCTAGACTCCAGAATACTTCTATTCTTTCCTGTATTCCGATTGCCACTAACTATTTCAATACACAGCCTATCCAAGCAGACTTCAGTAGCCAACTCAATTTGTCTTTTGGATTCTTCGTTTATCGCCGAATCATCAAACCCAGAAAAGCCCATTTTATAAGCAAAAAAGTCCAGCATAATAGGGACGCCAGCACCCATCTCGACTCCCACGGAATACTTAATTGCACCGCCTAAAATGAAATTCCGAATTCTTGATGGCAGATTAGCGTAATGTAAAGCATCACGTAGCGTGCCTCTCGTGATATTAATGTTTTGACTAGACTGACTATTGAGAAATTCTTTTTTATTACTCCAACTACCATTCTCCAAACCCCAAATGTACAGCTCTACAATAGCCATAGCTTCACGCTCTTTTGGAGGTGTGCTGTGCAAATTGTCGGCCCGCTGAACTGAGACAATACCCATGACTGAACCCATTTTTACCACCTTAACCGGCATTTCAATATTATCAGGAAGTGCGCCTTCGTTGATTAGCTCCTCGACAGCCGCACATCTGGTGTGTCCAGCCACCATAAGATAGTAATTGCCATCTGGGCGCAGCCTATCAGTAAAGTTATCAAACTTCGCATCACCGCCCCATGTACGATTTGTAAAGTCGATATACTCCTCTAGTAAGGCAGGAGAAACGCTAGCCACAATTGGCGGATAAAGCAGCCCTTCTTGCAGGATACTGTCCTTCAAAGCAGTTTTCACTCTATTTCTGTCGCCACGAATCTGAGATAGCTGCACAATTTCACCAAGAGGAACTTGATCTTGCTCGCCATTAAGTAATAAGCCTTCGCAGCCAGACATTTTTTCTCCACGCATTCATCCAGTATGACAAAAATGACACACTCTTTTCAAGGGTTATATATTGTATTTTTAACATGCTTATGTCATAATATAAATTTCTATCTCTCCAGGTCATTAAACCTGCTATAATATACCCATGCCAAAGCCAAAAACGAAAAAACCAAACACCCAGGCCGTCATTAACCGACGAGCTCGGTTTGACTATGAGTTGGGTGAGGAAATTGTAGCTGGGCTGGTTTTGACGGGGCTAGAGGTGCGCGCCGCCAGGGAAAGACATGTTCAACTGAAGGGTGCTTTCGTCAGTTTGAGAAACGGCGAACTATGGCTAAATAACGCTAGCTTTTCGCTACGGCTAAACGTCCGCGGAGGAGCAAACGCCCGATCAGTCGATACTTCGGCACGAAAATTATTGGTCAGCAAAAAACAACTTGCCCATTTTACAGATGCCAAAAAGCAAGGCATGACTATTGTGCCGACCAAATTGTTGACTAATGGAAAATTTATCAAAGTGGTTATTGCTCTAGCTAGAGGTAAAAAAACCTACGATAAACGCGAGACTATCAAGCGCCGCGATCAAGACCGCGAGACTAGACGGCAGCTTTCTCGGCGATAAGACTATTAGACATTCAGCACCTGGCGTGAGCGTATCAAATCGTCATACAGAGCGATCATTTTCTTAGCCATAGTAACCGAGTCAAACTTCTTTGCCACCGACAAAGCACCCTTTGACAATGCCGCCAGTCGTTCGGGGTCGGCAAACAACTCATTAAATACTTTGGCAAAATCTTCACCTTCGATGCCATCCGTCAAAATAGCATTTTTCTTAGTCAGACCCTCCGTCATCTGCTCGTCACAATAAACAATCGGTAAACCGCTCGAAGCCGCTTCCAAAAAAGTCATCGGTTGATTGTCAAAATGATAAGACGCTAACGAAAACACATCAGCTTGTTTGAGAAGAGAAGCGACACTATCCGACGACTGCATGCCAGTAAAAATAACCCTATTCTCTACGCCAAGTTCTTTTGTAACTGCTCGCAGTTCTTTCTCGTAGGGACCGCCACCGACCAACACTAACCTCACCTTTGGGTCTGTAATATGCGGCATTGCCTCTATCAGCGCTTTCTGTCGCTTCTCTGGACTCAGTCGCGCCACTGAAATGATAAATTTATCACCTGGCTGCTTGTCTATGGGTGAGTTTTCGACAGAAGCATCACGATATCGTTTAGTATTGATACCGTTTGGGAATATATGACACGGCACGGTTAAGCCACCCTCGTCAACTAAAATTTTCGCCAAATGCTTCGACGGCGATATACATGCATCACACTGATTGGCAAAAGCCGCCGTCAATCGCCATCCCTGACGCGAAAACATCTCTTTTATAGCACTGCGGTTCATTGAGCGCAGTTCATCACGTGAACCAACTGGCAAGATAGGCTTTGTTCTTAATACTATAGGGAAAGCTACCGAAGCCGCAATAATCCCCGCCGTCACCATAAAAGGATAGTCGTCAATCAACTCTGTATATAGCGTATGAATCGTCGTTACGTGCGGAATATTCTGACGTTTCGCCACACTGTGTGCCAACACTCCCATATAAAATTGCATCTGGCTATGGACTATGTCAAACTTATATTTATCCAACCGCCGAGCAAGCCCAGGGTAAATGACACCCATTTCACGCTTATCAAAGACATAATTCTTTGACGACGGCATACGAATAATATTTTTATCATTATCCTCGTACCCCTTACACTTTGGGGCAATAATATAGACATCATGGCCTAGTTTTTCTAAAGCCTCTTTAAGGCTAGCTGTCGAGGTCGCTACGCCATGCACCGAAGGTAAATAATCGTCAATAAAAAAGGCTATCCTCATATTAAAATAATATCATATTTACTCACACTTCTGGATATTGATCTACAGCCTCAAAATGCAAAATATGCCCAGCTTCTGGTGCTATGATCAGTTGAGCGTGAGGTATGAGCTGACATATAATCTCAGGAGTTCTCGCAGTTATTATATTATCCTTACCACCCATGACGATCGACACGTCATAGACATCAGATATCACACCTTGGTATGGATTTTGTCTATATAACAAAGTCGTTAGAACATTTGAATCATCAAGCGTCAACGTTTCTTTTTTATACCGCTCTGATTCAGACAACCACTGCCAAGCATCTTCTCGTTTCGTTTGTAGCGCCGCCACCACGCGAATCTTCTGAGCTGGTTTTGAGTTGTAGATAGACCAACCAAGCTTATGAGGCAAGTGATTAGATAGGCTCTGTAGTACGTCTGCGAGTCTTGACGGATCAGGAGTCGGACAACCCATAATAATCTTCATAGACTCTGGTAACAACTCCTTACGCATTAAATGGTAGACAATAGATGAAGAGAAAGAATTGCTAATCAGAACATCAACTGGACGACCAAGGCAGTCTAAAGCTCTCATCATCCAATCTGCCATATCGTCATAAGTACGAAAGGGTAACATCTTTGAACCGCCATGTCCTGGCAGATCAAACGCATAAACAGCATACCCGAGACCTACATACCGCTCTGCCAGTGGCATCATATCAATCTTTCCGCCAGTAACACCATGAAAAATAGCAACTGTCTTGCTTGATTTTGTATTACACTGAATCCAGCATACACCATCTTTTGTCTTTTCTTGGCAATCTAGCTTCTGATATATCTGCCACAAGGTTGGAATTTTCGCCATAGTACGATTATACTAAATTCATGGAATCTAATAAACTTTCTGCATCACTAAAAATTGCACTGGTTCTAGACGACTACTATCCATCATCAAGCGGAGTAAGCAGGTCTATCCAGTCGCAAATCGATGAGTTATCCGCAATGGGCCACCAAGTCACACTGATCGCTCCAGAGAAAAATTTCACGCCACCAAAAAACGCCGAGCATATTGCCCTAAAGTCAGTTCAGCCGCCCGGTGCCTTAAAACACACCGCCGTTCTCTCGAGTAGTGCTCACGTCGCAAAGCTTATCGCAAAAAATCATCAATTTGACGTTATTCACAGCCAAACAGACACTGGAGCTCTCATTTTGTCCGCCAGGATTGCTAAGATACAGCACATTCCTCACGTTCATACATTTCATACCAACATGGCGGGTTCAGTGCCATATTACACCAAACCAAAGATGTTCGCCGCCACAATAGCTTATCGATTATTAGCATTTAAGCTTCACTTGATACGCCGACAAAAACCGATTCGCACTAACTCCAAAGATTCTATATTTAACGGTTGTCCTCATTTTGGCAAGTCATACTGGAAATCACAAGCACTTATGGCAAATGCAGTTGACGCAATCGTTACGCCGTCGCAGTATATGCTGAAGTATATACAAGCAGCCTCTCCGAACAAACAGTTTATTAAAAAAAGTATTCCGAACGGCTACAACAAGGAACTACATAAACTAATTAGTAAAACAGCGGGAAAGAGGGATAGGAATACGGTTCGCTTCATCAGTATTGGCAGAATATCCAACGAGAAACGCATCGACACAATGGTGGAAGCCTTCAAGATGGCGAAATTACCAAACGCTGAGCTTGTACTCATTGGCGACGGTAATCAAATGCCGTTAATTAAACAGTTGGCAACCGACACATCCAATATTAAACTGCTTGGACAAGTCCATCGCCTCGATGACATCGCAAAACATCTGAAGAGCTCTGATGTATTTGTCCTGACGTCATATCATTTTGACAATCAGCCGATGGTTATACTTGAAGCACTGGCAGCAGAGCTACCAATATTATATTGTGACGACCAGCTGGATGTTGGCGTCGACAAAACAAACAGTATTAGAACATTGCCGTCAACTTCAGCAATCAGCAAGGGCATGACACTCCTTGCTAGTGATGTCGCACTACGCAATAAGCTATCCCGTGGATCAAAGCAAAAATGCGAGCAACTTTCTGCAAAAATAATGACAGAGAAATATATATCACTCTACAAAGAATTGATGGCATAAATTAGAAGATTTACGGGGTGAGACTACCCTGATTACAAGAAATTCGCTAAAATGGCTATATGAAACTATTCTCCTGGAACGTAAACGGTATTCGCGCAGTCATCAACAAGGGCGAATTTGCGCAATTCATCAATAATTACAATCCAGATATTTTATGTCTACAAGAAACCAAGGCCGCACGAGATCAAGTTGAAATCGACCTACCAGATTATCACGAGCATTTCTACTCAGCCGCTAAAAAAGGCTATTCTGGCACGGCAATTTTCTCAAAAATCCCACCACTGAATTGGCATGATGGATTTCCACAAAATATAATTGAAAGATTCGACCTAACTGGTGATAAATATGGCAATCCGGCTGACGAAGGGCGGATTATCGCGGCTGAGTTTGATAGTTTCTGGGTGGTTACTTGCTACACACCAAACTCCAAAGGAGACTTGAGTCGCCTGGGTTTACGCCATGAAAAATGGGATAAGGCAGTATTGGCTTATCTGCAGGAATTAGAACTGTCAAAGCCGGTACTATATTGTGGCGATATGAACGTGGCGCATAAAGAAATTGACTTGGCAAATCCCAAACCTAACGTTGGCAAACACGGCTTCACCGACGAAGAGCGCGAAGGCTTCCAGAATTATTTGGACGCTGGCTTTATTGATACGTTCCGGGCAGTTTTTCCCGAAAAAACCGGCGCTTATACTTGGTGGACGCATTGGGCTAATGCCAGAGTGCGCAATGTCGGTTGGCGGATTGACTATTGGTTGGCATCGCGTGAAATTGCAAATCACGTCACTAATCCACAAATTCACCCCGAACAAATGGGTAGTGATCATTGTCCAGTGAGTATTGAGGTGAACTTGTAAATGGACATGAAATTTTGGCACAGACAAGAACCAGGCAAACCGCTTTTTCCTGATGTTGAGTGGAATAAGCCAGAACGGCGCGATCAAGCAGGGAAGCTGGGGATTATTGGCGGCAATAAATTGGGATTTTTAGCGGTCGCGGAAAGTTATCAAGAAGCTCTTAAAACCGGCGTCGGCGAAGCTCGCGTATTACTGCCTGACATATTGAAAAAAAGTGTTCCAGCTGTAATGACCGATGTATTATTTGCACCAACCAACCAATCGGGCAGCCTATCCAACGAAGCCCTAAGTGAAGCTCTAGCCTTAGAAAAATGGGCAGACGCGTTACTGTTATGTGGTGATGCTGGACGCAACAGTCAGACGTCAATTGTCTATGAAGAATTGATAAAAAAGTCAGAAATCCCAGTAGTATTAACAAGAGATGCGATTGACCTGGTCCAGAACAGCTTCCAGGAGATCTTAGATAATCCGCGCGTGGTTTTTGTGGCAAGCCTGGCGCAAGTTCAGAAAATTTTTCGCGCCATTTATTACCCAAAGATGATTACTTTTAGCATTCAGCTGGCGCAACTCGTTGAGACACTTCACAAATTTACCATTACGTATCCCGTAACTATTTGTGTTTTTCATGCGGACAATCTAATAATTGCCCACGGCGGTGAAGTCGTCACCCAAAAATGGGACGCACCAATGGCAATATGGCGAGGGACCGTTGGCGCACGTGCCGCGAGTTATTTAATTTGGTCACCAGAGGCACCGCTGGCAGCCATTAGCACTGCTATTTCTTCATAAAAAATCGCCCAAAAGTTAGACGATTAAGCCTGAAGCCATCTCTGGTACCGCGGGCCGGACTTGAACCGGCACGAGCTATTGCTCACCAGATTTTGAGTCTAGCGCGTCTACCAATTCCGCCACCGCGGCACAAGAGAACGTTTCAAACTACCGTACGATTGTAACATAATAGAGCCCCGCTCACAAGCACGACTTTTATTTACCGCTAATTTACCGTATAATAAGGGAAGTTATGTATCCGACGGATGATCAATCAAACGGTCGAGTGGGCATGCCGCAATCAGATCAGCGCCGACCTCTTACGCCGCCAGCTCGTGATCCAGCAGCTTCGCAGAGCGCCGCTGCTGATGTTATTCGCGGACAGCTTGACGCTATCTATGCCCGATCAGAAGATTATCAAGCTACTTCCCAGCAGTCACAGCCTCAAACGAAACCGAATAGCAATCCAACCAATGAAACTCGACCTCAATATATTAGTCCACAACAGGCACCTCAAGCTCAAGCTAGCTCCGGCCACGCTATGCGAACAACTCCAATCACCCAAGAGACGCCGACAGACCAGCCAGAAAAAAAATCAGACACCATAGTAAGCCCAGTCCAGAATAAAACTTCGACTATCCACACCCAAGTTTCAGCCGACCAATGGAAGCAATATCATAGTGCTTGGCAAAAATACTACCAAATGTACTACGAACGTTATTATGCTGAAAATATTAATGCAAAAAACCGTGAGATATCTAGGCTAAATAGGGAGAATAAGCAGGCAAATTCAGGCGCCGACGAGCCCCTAGATCCACAAAAGGTCGCCATAAAAGAGCTTCGTAGCCAAATTCAACAAAAAGTTCGAGATTCCGCCAAGAAGGTTAAAAAATCTCGCCATTTTATCCCGGCGATTGCTGGTCTGTCAGTGCTACTAATTTTCATGTTTTTACAATATAATCGCATCATTTTTGGAGCAGTAGCCGCCTACACCACCCCTGGCGCAATTAATCCTCAGAACATTATTGTTGACGCGTCAACAGATGTTGCGGTTAGCTCTGAATCTCGAATCATTATTCCTAAAATCAATGTTGATGCGCCTGTAGTTTACGGTGCCGATAGCGACACAAAATCTCAGTCAGAAGCTATGAAGCGAGGAGTCTCCCACTTCTCAATTCCTGGAGCCAGCGCCGTGCCAGGCCAGGTAGGCAACGCGGTTTTTGCCGCACACTCCAGTAATGATGCCTTTGCCGCAGGAGACTATAAGTTTGTGTTTGCCCAGAATGAAAAACTAGTCAAGGGCGACATCATCTATATGAATTACAACAGTAAGCGCTACACTTATAAAATCACCTCCACCGAGGTCGTCATGCCAACTGAAGTCTCAAAGGTTCAGCTAACTACAGATAAGCCAATGTTGACACTAGTTAGCTGCGTACCTTTAGGTACGGCAGAGAAGCGCTTATTGATTTTCGCTGAGCAGATCAGTCCTGACCCAAATAAAGCTACCACAACAACTGAATCCAACACAAGTCAGCCACAGAATAACAAATCTGCCATCCCAGGAAAGCCCGAGCCAACACTTATAGAGAGATTATTCGGTAGATAAACTAATTTTTTAGTTAAAGAATCCTATTGAGCCATTGTCCATATTCATTTTATTCAGGACAAATTTTCCAGACGCGTTAACTGTAACTCCATAGACATAACGCTGATTAGCCGATAAAACCGAATCCATGCCACTTTTTACGTCCAGCAAAGTATGTGCGTTAGTGCCGTCAAATTCACGAATCTCCATCTTTCCGCTAGCCGATACACTACGGATATAGAAATTATCAAGCCACTTCACCTCTTGTGCAACACCAATATTAAACACCCGAGACAACTCTTTACGCTCCAAATCATACGATTGTAACGCTGCACCGTTTTGTGCCACTATAAACCGCCCAGCATTATCCAGGGTCATACTTGTCGTTACGTTTTCAGTCTTAATGTTTTTTGCGGTCTGTAAAAATTCTTTCTGTCGGTCCTTAGAGTCTGATATATTTCCTCTATAAATTGTCATATCCTGACCAACCGCCAAAACTACAGTGTCTTTATTAAAATAGCGAGAGGTCCGAATAATTGGCGTCTTATCTGTGGTGAATTTACCGATGATGAACGGCTCTTTCCAATCCCGCTTCCAAATTCCCGCGACTTTTTTGCCGTCAATAATCGACACGTAAGATAGCCGGTCGTCGCCATATAATTTAAATGATTCTACGCCAGTTAAAATTGGACTAGAAATCGTCGAGCTATCCAGATCAACTCGCCGAAGCTCACCGCTCTCCTGCAACATATGTACTGAGTGAGCGCCAGTTCCTGCGAAACTAATTTGTTTTATACTTAAGCCCGTCATAGTCGTTACGTCGATAATCTTCTCCGGATTCTCTCTGTCAAAAACCAGCCACTGCACGCCCGTGGCATTATTTTCTGCTGGATATGAGTGCTTGACTAAAACGTATCGTGAGTCGCGGTCCCATTCCGCCACCGAAAATACGTGACCGTCAGCAGACAGGGAGTAGCCAGCCAAGAGACTTGCATTGAGATTGTATTCCGTAAATTTCTCTTTGCCTTTATTGGTGTCGCGGATATCACCGACAGTTATGAACGGAGTTTTGTCCTTCACACCAAAGCCCATCAAAAAACCACCGTTCGGCGATAAGGAGATGGCCTGCACCGAATCAAAAGTTTTTACCTCAGTAGTGTCGCGTTTTATCGGAATAAGCCTGGCATAATTCAGATTGGTTACGGTGTTAGATTTAATGTCCAGCGTCTTCTGCCATGGCTCGTATTCGTTTAACTTCATTGCAAATGTATGCTTTCCTGGAAGCACAGTACTCTTTGTTGAGGTCCTACGCAACTCCACATCATCAACATAGACCAGCGCTCCGCTTGGGTGAGATTCGTATTGGACTAGTCCCGTTTGCTGTAATTCTTTTGTATTAGGATTAAATGTATAGCCAAGCATTCTAAAAGTTAAAAATACCAGAAGAGTAATAAGCGATAATGTCATTAACGTGTACACAAAAGCTCGCCTTGCGAGTTCCTTAGTACGATTTCTTTGTCGATACATAATTACGGAAATTATAGCATATTTGCATACTTGAAAAAACCGTAGGCGATTTGTACTATATATACAGGAATAAACATTAGGGGGATTAATGACAAGTAAAAATTATGTAGTCATCAATGGGCGAGCCTACAACACCATAACTGGCATGGTGATGGATGACATTGATGTAAAGAAAACTGAAGTAAAAAAAGTACAGCCAATCAACAGCCGTGGTACCGCAGTATCAAACATTCATGCTAATCACATTCAAAAATCGAGTACTTTAAATCGTCGACATGTTAAGATGCCGCAACGTACAGCACTGGCTGCCAAGCCTCAGAAGACCCGCGCTTCCGTACAGCAACATGTTGCCATAAAGAAATTTACTACACCAACAGTCAGCAAGCCAACCCCAGAGAGAATTGTCGTTAACCGCCCGGCCGAGGCTCATCCTGTCATTCGTCGTGCCCAAAACAGAAATCTTAGCGTTAATGGCAAACTGCGAAAAGACCGTCGACCGCTAGATACCAATAATAATCCATTAGTTACCCCGAAAAAAGTCGAAAAGCCAGCCATAAAAACCGCTAAAGAATTAAAAAATGAAGCTATTGAAAAAGCCTTAACAAATGAAATTACTAGCAATAAAAAAGTTCGACGACGCCAGAAAAAAGGCAGCGCACTACGCTGGTTGAATACCTTTTCTGTTGGTCTTGCGGTAATGCTACTTGGCGGCTATTTGACATATCTAAGTATGCCAAACATTTCCATAAGGATGGCGGCAATTCAGTCAGGAATCGATGCTAAATACCCAGGATACAAACCAGATGGCTACGCGCTAAACGGTCCAATTAAGTTCAAATCAGGCGAAGTCAGCATGCGCTACGCCTACGCTGACGGTAGCTCAGCTTACACCATAACCCAACAAAAAAGCGGCTGGAACTCATCAGCCGTCAAGGAATTCTTCTCCGAAAAACATAAATCACCAAATACTACGATGATTGACGGGTTAACCATTTACAGCGGCGGTAAAGAAGCCGCCTGGGTGAACGGCGGAATTTTATACCAGATCAGCGGCGACGCCAATCTCTCCAACGATCAAATCCAAAAAATCGCAACCAGCCTGTAGCGCATCAGATAACGTGATATAATTCATTCATGACTACTAGAACTCGTTTTGCGCCAAGTCCGACTGGCTATATTCACGTCGGCAATGTTCGTACTGCACTATACACCTACCTTATCGCCCGGAAACATCAGGGTGATTTTATCCTACGTATCGAAGACACCGACCAAGCCAGATTTGTTGACGGAGCGGAGGAATTGATTCTAAAAACTCTAAATTGGCTAGGGCTAGATTGGGACGAAGGACCAAACCTCAATAGCACAGAAGAGGTTGGCAATTTCGGACCATATCATCAAACAGACCGACGGGAAATTTATCTTAAGTGGGCTAAGAAAATGATGGACGAGGGCTTAGCTTACGCCGATCCGTACACGCCAGAACAAGTTCAAGCCTTCCGCGACCAAGCCAAGGCAGAGAAGCGAGCTTTCTTATATCGCGACCATCGGCCAGAAAATCCACCAGAATGGCAGCTGGGTATGCCGCTCCGTTTTAAGGTTCCGGAAATTAAGCGATATTCTTGGCAAGACGCCGTCATGGGTGAATTGTCAGCTGGACCAGAGGCGCTTGATGATTTTATTCTAATCAAGGCAGACGGGCTGCCAACGTATAACTTCGCTCACATCATTGATGATTTTGAGATGAAGATCACCCATGTTATTCGTGGCTCGGAATATATTGCCAGTACACCCAAATATTTATCTTTGTATGAAGCACTGAAAATCGAGCCGCCAATTCTAGCGCACGTGCCACACATCATGGCGCCGACCGGCAATAAGAAGCTAGGCAAGCGTGATGGTGCAAAAAGTGTCACCGAGTACCAAAAAGAGGGAATATTACCAGAAGCGATGCTGAATTTCTTAGCGCAACTCGGCTGGAACGACGGCACTGAACAAGAGATTTTCAGCAAAGCCGAACTAATAGAAAAGTTCTCACTTGACCGCGTCCAAAAATCAGGCGCACGGTTTGACGAGCAGCGGCTCATTTGGCTAAACGGCCAATGGATTCGCTCACTCAACTTGGACGACCTTTATAATCGATGCGAAGCTTTCTGGGGCGAAGAATCAAACAACGCCGAAGAATCGTATAAAAAACAAGTTTTAGCTCTAGCGCAGGACCGTTTGAAAACATTGCAAGATTTACCAAAATTAACCAACTATTTCTTCACCGAGCCCGAGATTGACGAAGAATTGATTAACGGCAATAAGCAACTCCGAAAATTAGCCGAAGAAGAACGGCAGAACCTTTTAAGAGCAACACGTCAAGAACTCGCTAAAATCACCGACTGGACGCCAGAATCAATCCAAAATTGCCTGAACGGACTGCTGGAAACGACAGGCCAAAAACCTGGCATTCTATTTAGTCTGGTTCGAATTGTGACCACTTGGGCGCAGTTTAGCCCACAACTGAACGACACGCTGGCGCTAATTGGTCAGGAAAAAACTCTGCAAAGAATTAATAATTATCTACAAAAATAGTTTATTCACGCGCCGAAAATGCTATACTAAGCATAAGCATGAATATAGAAAAATTAGATAAATCTGGACGAAAAAAAGAACCCCGCTGGAAACGATTTAAAGAGTGGGTGAAAAAACATATCTTAGCAATTGCGCTAATTTCCAGTGCGGTAGTTATTACTGGAGTTTTTCTAATTGCTATTTATTCTATAAAGTATGAGCAGACTGCCAGTACAGATTTACAAATACCAAAGAAAAAAGCTACACCAAAAAAGTTTTACTCACCCCTAACTGGTATAGAAGTAGCTGATGAAAACGCCACAAAGCAGCCCGTTACTGGCGTGATGATAGAGAACAGCCCGTCCGCTCGGCCACAATCTGGCTTGAAAAAAGCTGGTGTGGTTTATGAGGCAGTAGCAGAGGGTGGTATAACTAGATTTATAGCCCTATACCAAGGAGAAAAGCCAGCGCTAATCGGGCCCGTCAGAAGCCTGAGGCTATATTACCTCAGCTGGGCAGCACCATATCAAGCCTCAGTCGCCCATGTTGGCGGCAGCCCTAATGCACTGGCCCAGGTCAGAAATGGTAGCTACCGCGACATCGATCAATTCTTTAATGGCGGCTACTACTGGCGAGTCCGCGACCGCTATGCACCGCATAATGTCTACACTTCCGGAGAAAGAATAGATCAATTAAACAGTGCCAGGGGCTATACTAAATCCGAGTTTACCAGTTTCACTCGTGCTGACAGTAAACCTGCCGAGTCACCAAATGCCACAAAAATTGCCATAAACCTCAGCGGATATTCCTACAATACCTCATACGCATATCATAAAGAATCGAATTCTTATGCCAGGAGTATGGCCGGTGTGCCACATGTTGATCGTGAAGATGGGCAGATTTCCCCAAATGTTGTTGTCGCTATGGAAGTTGGCGTTGAGGCTCGTGCGCAAAATTCCGACGGCTATGAGGACATCAAAACCACCGGTAGCGGCAAGGCTTACATCTTCCAAAACGGCACAGTCATCACTGCAACTTGGTCAAAGGCTAGTATTGACGCTCCACTAAAATTAACTGACGAATCAGGAAAAGACATCGCCTTAAATCGCGGTCAAACCTGGATTTCTGCTTTCACCCCAGGTAGGGGAGGCGTTTCATGGCAATAGACCCAAAATCCAAAACCCTAAGAGAATACAAACAATACTACTATCAAAAAGTCATACTCGTATTATTGTCAGCAAATGCCTGCGTGATACTAGGCCTAGCCACCACACTCCACTTCACGGGAATGTCTATTTCTCATCTAAACTTCTGGCTTATCGTCCTCACAACAGCGATCTTACAGATTGTATCCTCAATTTCCATCGTTAAAATTATCACCGCTCCGCTTAATAAAATATTAGCCGCCTTGTCTCATAAGATTGGCGAGCTAACCACCGACACTCTGCCCCGACCTAACGATAAACGTTACGAAAAAACTGGCTTTAAGACCGCACTCCAGGCAATTTACGGCGACTATCAACCAGAAAAAAAGCCCACACCTGCAGATAATTTAAAAACTCCACTCATTCAAGGCCTCAACCAAACCAGCACCGGTGTTATCATCCTTGATAAAAATCAGAAAATCATCTTTGCTAATTCTGCCGCGCCGATTTCCCGAGACTCCAATGGCGAAGATTTTTTGGCGTTAGATTTTATCAACGAACCAACAATTTCTGACTGGCTACACGAGATTTCTAACGAGAAAATTAAAGCAGAACGACGCTGGCGACGTATCAGCACCAACCCCGACATCATCCAAAATTCGCGCATTTTTGATGTTGTGGCCTCATTTGAAAAAGGCACTGCTGCGGAGACCGTTATTTTCCTCATTGATAAGTCTGACAATTATTTACCAGAAGAAGAGGACCTTAACTTCATATCATTTGCCGCTCATGAGCTTCGCGGTCCGATTACTGTCATTCGAGGCTATCTGGATATTATCACTGAAGAATTTGCTGGACGATTGCAGGGTGACGAGCAACAGCTGCTCGAAAGGCTAACGGTGTCCGCCAACCGCCTATCAAGCTACGTCGACAATATCCTTAATGTAGCAAGATTTGATAGACATCACTTAAAGGTCTACCTCCTGGAAGATACCGTTTCGAATATTTATGCCTCAATTGCCGACGATATGCAGCTACGCGCCTCGACCCAGCACCGCCTACTTAGCGTAAATATTCCAGAAGATTTACCGACTGTAGCGGCTGATCATGGTAGCATCGGGGAAGTTATTGGCAATCTAATCGATAACGCTATTAAATATAGTTTTGAAGGCGGCTCTGTAACCGTCTCGGCAGAGAAAAAGGGTGACTTCGTAGAAATATCCGTAGCCGACAACGGAATTGGAATGCCCGCTAACGTTGTGAATAATCTATTCCACAAGTTTTACCGTTCACATCGATCACGTGAAGCTGTAGCCGGTACGGGTATTGGTCTTTACATCTGCAAGGCTTTCGTAGAATCGCATGGCGGCTCAATCACCGCTCGGTCCCGTGAGAATGAAGGCTCAGTTTTCTCATTTACCCTACCAATTTACGCCACAGTTAAGGACAAATTGCTAGAAGACGGCCAGCTGAATAATCAATTAATAAGAAGAAATGGCGGATGGATAAAAAATCACGCCATGTATAAAAACTAGGAGAGACTATGATAAAGACAATTTTATGCGTAGAAGACGACCGCTTTATTGGCGAAATGTACGTCAGAAGTCTGCAGAAAGCCGGCTATGATGTGACATGGGTGGTTGACGGCAATGACGGGCTGGTGGCGGCACGTAATCAGCAATTTGATCTAATTATTCTGGACTTGATGCTGCCAGAGCAGCGCGGTGATCAGATTTTAAATTCACTCCGTAATAATGATGTCGATCTAATCCCAAATAGCAAGGTGCTGATTATGACTAATTTCGAGCAAGATGAGTCTTCTCGCAAGTCTGTGATGGGGCGCGTCGATGGCTACCTGATTAAAGCCGACATTACGCCGCGGAATTTGATAGAAGTCGTTAAGCAGATGGATGACGAGAAATCATAAATAAAAAAGACGGAAAAAGCTCCGCCAGAATATTTTTGGTGACCCCACCGGGAATCGAACCCGGGTTGCCAGGATGAGAACCTGGTGTCCTAACCGCTAGACGATAGGGCCATAACTCCATGGATTATACCATGAAGAAGTGGCGAGTGTCTACTTTTTTTCTAATTTAGACGTCGACTTTTTATGATAAGACAGTATAGCCCAAGAAAAGTAAATTGTAAAAATAACAATATATAAATTTATAGATATTATTGGTGTCATTATTACAGTGGAGAAAGCCACAAGCGCCCTATCACTATCCTTACTTACAGTTATTATAGAATCACTATTGTTTATAGAATCAATCTCATAATCATAGCGTACATGTGCAAACACAAATGTGAATATCATACATATCAGTAAGATAATTATTTTTGATAACCGCCCCAGCACTTCATTTGTTGCCCAATATTGCCTAAATGCACACATCTTAATCATAATAAGCGACAATGTTAGGTTATAAATTACAAAAATGTCACGTATAATATCTGGCATGATTAAATATGCCACACTAACAAAAACTGCGGCAAAATGTCTAATGAGTACTGGCATAACTGTCATAAAACTCATCACTACAAAAATCACCGTCATTCTAATAGTCCTGTCTTTAGTCCTATTTTTATTCGTGACTGCAGTAGGTAAAGGACTTACGACAGCCGGAGTTTCCGTAAAAGTTAATTGCTTCTTCATATCTTCATTAGAATATACATCAACAGACCGCCGCCCATCCATGGTCTCACACGGAAACGAACTATTTGCCAAATTATCTTTCTGCTCAGTATTATTAAAGTTCGTCATTTTTTTATTTATACCTATTATATCCATATAGTATCGCATTATCGTCGATAAAGAGGAGCTCGCTAACATAATAGGGAAGATGATTGCAGGAAAAAGTATTAGAACGTCTATCGGCGCAGACTCACCATGCAACCAAATCGCCACAAAAATTATTGCCGACAGTACAGAAGAGTGGATTACCGCTTTTGGACTATCCTTTACCATCTTGTTAATATTCTGATAATAACCCCTCTTGTACCACCTAATCATAAAACCAATTAACAGCAGGGAGAGCATCCTCGATGCGTTTGAAATGACTGATATCAAAAAAGAAACGTATACGTTATACGGTCCTGTCGATCCTCGCATTGAAACGTAATTTCCTACTAGCGTAATAATGGTAAACATTAAAGAAAAGAGCATAACACACTCAAAGACTCTCTTTTTCTCTGTGCTGTCATAGACTGACGCGTTGCTTACGTCGGGATTGTTACTGTGATTATTACTCATACGACCAGTATACTACATAACTCTTGAGATTTTCCTGAAAATTCGCCATAATAAAAGGTATGAAAAAGGGCGGGATTTGCTGTAAACCTCACACAATTTCCAGATTTTGGTTAAGGCGGTTGTGTGAAGTAGCATTACTAAGCTGTTTTACGATTATGCTGTTATACGCATGGGCAAGGTTTATTCCTACAGGCTATCAACTGCCGATAGGCCTATCTGTCTCTGACAAAGCAGCTGGAGTAGCGGCAATCGGTAGCTTAATTATGCTCATTTTATGCTTCTGGCTGCCAAAAAAACACGAAACCAGTGTCGGTATTTTTGTATATTCATTAACCGTCGTCGTAAGCGCCGTCACCATCATTACTAGTGGTGGTGTCGTCTCGCCATTTTTAGCGATGTGGATCATCGTGGCAATTTTCGCTGGATTCTTTGGTATAGCTATTCTGGGCATAATGGCGCTTCTGGTAGTCTTGCAAATCATTACCTTCATCACCCAGAGTGGTATAAATACACAGTTTATCATTGGACATATATTTTTTGGATTCCTGCCTCTAATATTTAGTCTTATCCTCTGGGGTCGTCGTCAGCAGAGTGATAATAGTGTATCTAACCTAGAAAATAAGCTCTCTGCCGTTGAGGGTAAGTCTGATGTAGTTATCAATGCTATCAATGACGGCGTTCTGGCTATTTCTAAAGACGGCAATATTGAACTAATCAACCCATCAGCTCAACAAATTATCGGCTGGGAGCAAGGCGACGCGCTTGGGCTGAATTGGAAAAGCGTTCTGAAACTGGTTGCTTCAGATGGTAAGGAAGTCGACGAGCTTGAAAATCCAATCTCTCAATCTTTATCTAAAAATCAACCAGCCCACAGTGATAAATTCTTCCTATTAACCAGTTCTGAAAAACGAATCCTAGTTTCAGTAGTTAGCTCTCCCGTTGGCACAGAGGGAGAAGGGGTTATTGTGGTATTCCGAGACATTACCAAAGAAAAGGCCGAAGAACGTGAGCAGGCTGAATTCATTTCTACCGCCAGCCACGAGATGCGCACACCAGTCGCCTCAATTGAAGGATATCTAGGATTAGCTCTCAATCCAGCCACCGCCAATATCGATGAAAAAGCGCGCGACTTCATCACTAAAGCCCACGAGTCGGCACAACATTTGGGTCGGCTATTTCAGGACCTACTTGACATTAGTAAAGTAGAAGACGGCCGAATGAAAAATAATCCAAAGATTATCAATATCAATGAATTCCTGAAAGAAATTTTTGAAGGACTAGCGCCAAAAGCCAACGAAAAGCAGCTAAATTATATCTTTGCTCCAGACACGATTGACGAAGGTAAAGAAAAATCGCTACAGCCAATATTCTATGCTAATATTGACCCTGACCATTTTAGGGAAGTTACTAGTAATCTTATAGAAAACGCCATCAAATACACGCCATCTGGAGATGTCACCGTAGATATCACTGGTGACGATAAGCAAATCTCTATAAGTGTTAAAGATAGCGGCATAGGCATTCCCGCCGAGGACATTCCGCATTTATTCCAGAAATTTTATCGAGTTGACAATTCTGACACCCGCGAAATTGGTGGTACTGGCTTAGGGCTGTACTTAAGCCGCCGCTTAGCCGAGACGATGTCAGGCAACTTACGTGTTGAGAGTAAATATAAAGAGGGAAGTACATTTTACCTAGAAATTCCACGAGTCAGTAGCGCGGAAGCTACTCAGCGTTTGGAGAACATAAACGCAGAATCCTCAGACCAAGCAGGCCCATCTCCCGCTACCGCTGAAGATATTGAAATTACGGCTGAAAAAGCGCCAGAAGAATCTACTATTGAAGCTCCAGATATTACCAACGGCGCGACCTCCACACAGACACCAGATACATCCACCCCAGAACCTCAAACAACAAATCCGCAAGCACCTAAAAATTCTACCGAGCCAACCCTGGCTGAAATTGAAGAAGAGATAAAGAGAAACCGGCAGCAGCTATCAGTTCCTGGTCGTGAATAATAGCCATAAGTACTATAGATTTTTTGTCAAAACTCCAGTATAGTATAGATATATGACAAAAATTTTATTGGTCGAGGACGACAAAAGCTTACGTGAGATTTACGGCGTGCGGCTTTTGGCGGAGGGCTACGATATCGTTTCGGCGGGCGACG
>ERZ773099.656-NODE-656-length-28345-cov-3.000919_pt1 | contig 28345 bp, 26 predicted proteins | sample MGYA00511120_ERZ773099 | MGnify/ENA primary metagenome ERZ773099 (study PRJEB29015, sample SAMEA2738012) | human oral metagenome | biome: human oral; feature: human-associated habitat; material: dental | place: China | collected 2104 ... | reverse complement strand
AGAAACTCGAAAACAGACACAAAATCGGGCGGTCTTCCCGCAGATTCGGCTTCAAGGAGCAGTTCACGGTGATGGCTTTCATCCAGTTGGCCGCAAGGCGTTCCATGCGGGATGGATTGCGTTATCTGGCCGCCGCTGGAAGCCGCCTGTATCACTGGGGCCTGAAAAATGTTGCCCGCTCCACCTTTGCCGACGCCAATAATTCCCGTCCCGTGGGTTTTTTCAAAGACCTGTTCGCCGAAATGTACGGCCTGTGCCGTCCGTACGCGCCAAAACACAAATTCCGCTTCAAGTCCAAGCTGTTCAGCCTGGACGCCACCACCATCAAGTTGTTCCTGTCGCTTTTTCCTTGGGCCTCGTTCCGCCAGAGAAAGGGCGGCGTCAAAATGCACACCTTGCTGGCCCATGACGGTCATATTCCGGCCTTTGTCGCCGTCACCGACGCCAGAACCCATGAAAGCCGCATCGCCAAGGCTCTGGAGTTGCCTAAAGGCTCCATCGTGGTCTTTGACAAAGGCTTCATCAACTATCCCTGGTTCCGACTCCTTGGCGAAAAGGGCGTTTTCTTCGTGACCCGTCTGAAGCGCAACGCCGTGTATAAAATCCTGGAACGCCGCCCGGTGGACCGCACGACCGGCGTCACCTCCGACCACATCATCGAAGTCGTCAGCGGCAAGAAAACCTCACGCCTGCGCCGCGTGGGCTACCATGACCTGGAAAGCGGCAAGCACTACGAATTTTTGACCAACCACTTCCGGCTCGTGCCCAAAACCATCGCCAGCCGACTTGAGCTGTCCGTCCAACAGCTTTTCCAACTCGTCCAGTTCAACCTGCTCGGCCGGGACTCTCTGGAGGAACTCCTCAATCCAAGGCGACGAAAAAATGAAAATTCCTACAACCTCAGCTTGTTATCTCTGACCGCTTAGCCGGACAGCAATGATTTTTCCTTCACAGTTGGCACACACGAAGCATACGGTAACAGCCAGCCCGATGCTCTGGAACACTATCTGCATCGTCATCTCCATGCAGAGGCTCTGCGTTTTCATGTTTCCGTCAAGTGTTTCAACTCCGGTCCGGATATGTACTATGGCACGATTCGCCTACTGGCAGACTCCATAGCGAACCTGCAAGCGCAGTAAATTTTTTTGTGAAAAGGCGCTCGCGGAATGCCATATGAAAATCCCTCCCGAAACCGCCGCAAGACGATTTCGGGAGGGATTTGTTACGGCAGGGCATGCGCACAACTGCCGCGCTTCTGTCAGTCTTTGGAGGCTTTTTTCGGCGTGGCGGGTGTCGTATCAGCCCCGGCCTTGGCGGACTTTTTGGCGCGCGGTGTTCCCACCCGCTTGACCACAAACTTGGTAACCGATGCCCTGCGGTGCACAGGCCCCTGAATCAGACACTTGGTGGGGCATTTTTCCACGCAGGCCGAGCAGTACACGCAGGAAAAGGGATCGTATTTCCATATTCCCGCCTTGGCGTCCACCACAATGGCGTCTGTAGGGCAGACTCGGGCGCAGGAATTGCAAAAAATGCACTTTTCCACGTCATTGAAAAACACCCCCCGGTAGAGGGGAAACGGCTCACGCTCCTCCAGCGGATACAGCCGCGTGGAGGGCTTTCCTGACAAATTGCGCAGGACATTGGGGAGCATATACATACAGGCTACCTCTCTGTGCAGGAAATACACGGGTCAATGCTCAGCACAATCACCGGAACGTCGGGCAATTTGCAGCCCGGCAGCATGTGCAGCAGGCACGGAACATTGGCAAAGGTCGGTGTGCGCACGCGCATCCGCTCAAGGAACTTGGTGCCGTTGGCCCGCACATAGTAGAAAAGCTCGCCGCGCGGCTGCTCCACCCGGAAGATGGATTCGCCTTCGGGATTGCCGGGAACCTTCACCGCAAGCTCGCTCTCGGGCAGGCGGTTCAGAGCTTCGCGGATCAGGTCAATGGCCTGGAAAACTTCATAAAAGCGCACCTTGGCCCGCGCGTAGCAGTCTCCGTCCTTTTCCACCACGGGGATGAAGTTCAGGTCCTTGTAGGCGGCGTAACCGTGCATGCGCTCGTCGATTTCCCAGCCGCTGCCGCGCAGAGTGGGGCCTGCCGCGCCCAGCAGGCGGGCATCGTCCTTGCTCATGTAGCCGATGCCGCGCGTGCGTTCCTGCACCGTATAGTCGTCCAGCATGGTGCGCGTCAGTTCACGGTGGCCCGCTTCCAACTCCGCAAGTTTTTCCAGCATCCAGCGTATCTGATCCGGAGCAAGATCACGCCGCACGCCGCCGACCACGTTGACCGACAAGATGACGCGGTTGCCCGCCGTGGCTTCGCAAATGTCCATCACCGCCTCGCGGATGCGCCAGAACTGCTGGAACACGCTTTCAAAGCCAAAGGCATCGGCAAACAGTCCCAGCCAGAGCATGTGGGAATGGATGCGGTGAAGCTCGGACCAGATCACGCGCAGAAACTGGGCGCGCGGCGGCGCGGTGATACCCATCATGTCTTCAATGGCGTTGCAGTAACAGTTGGCGTGGATGCAGGAGCAGATGCCGCAGATGCGCTCCACCACAAAAACCATCTGGTTGTAGTCCTTGACGCGCACCAGGCTTTCCAGCCCCCGGTGCACAAAGCCCAACTGGGGCACAGCGCCCACAACGGTTTCGTCCTCCACCACAAATTTGATGTGCAGAGGCTCGGGCAGAACGGGATGCTGCGGCCCAAAGGGAATGACAGTGGTACGGTTGCTCATGCCTGCTCTCCTTTGGCCTGCTCTCCCCCGGCAGCCGCGGCGGGCCGCCGCACCGTGGTCATGGTGAAGTACGGCGCGTGCGTCACCTCTCCCTCCAGATACATGGCCCCCTGATAGTCCAGCGGCATGCCCTCGAAGCGGACGCCGAACTGATCCTGCGTCTCGTTTTCGATCAGCACGGCGCAGAAATAAATGCCCGAAATGCTGGGGATGGGCTCGTCCCTGCGCACATCCAGCCGCAAATGCGTCATGCCCTTGGAATCCACGGGAGACCATACGCACATGTCCGCATTGCGGCGCAGATCCGACATGGTCAGGTTTTCGTCAAAGTGGTAGTAGAGCCGCAGCGTGTTCTCGTCCAGCACTGTCTGCGACAGGGTGACAAAACGGTATTTTTTTTCGGCCAGCAGGCGCACTTCGTCCAGAAGTGTCTGCGGCGTCACGTCCTTTGCTTCAAACAACATGGTATGATCCTTTCCGGGCTATCCCGCGTTTTGCTGTGACTTGTCGCTGTCCTGGGCGACGGGCGTATTTTCCTCGTCACCCGGCATGAGCTTGGCCTCCGGTTGCAGGCCCATGCCCATCTTTGCCTTGAGCACGCCAAGAGCCTCCACCACGCCGTCAATGATCGCCTCGGGTTTGGGAGGGCAGCCCGGCACGAAAACGTCCACGGGAATGACCGTGTGCGCGCCGTTGAGCACATTGTAGGTATCTTTGAATACGCCGCCGGAAAGGTTGCAGGCGCCGATGGACACCACAGCCTTGGGCGAAGGCATCTGGGCATAAATCTGCTCAAGAACGTGCCTGTTGCGGTGGTTCACCGTGCCGGTGACCAGCAGCACATCCGCGTGCTTGGGGTTGCCCACATTGACCACGCCAAAGCGCTCCACATCGTAGATGGGGGTCAGACAGGCCAGCACCTCGATATCACAGCCGTTGCAGGAGCCGCAGTCAAAATGGACGATCCACGGAGACTTGAGACGGCTCCGCTTGATCATTGTGTCGACAAAACCCATAGTCCCGCCTCCTTACGCCACATACAGCCATAAAAGGTTAACCAGCGCCAGTCCCATGCCCAGCAGGAGGGACTTTTTCTGAACCATCCACTGCCACGTCAGGCGGGCGGTGATGTTGTCCACAAGGATTTCCGCAAACAGGGTGGCCATGACCAGAAGCAGCATGCCCACAACGCTGGTGTGCCAGAACATGGCGCACAGCCCCAGAATGAGAATCAGATCCAGCCAGTGGGCGATTTCGGTCAGCGCGAGGAAGGGGCCGGAATACTCGGTCTGCACGCCGCGCACCAGTTCCTGATGGCCGTGGTGGCTGGCGGAAATGTCAAAAGGCGACTTGCGCAGCTTGATGGTCAGGGCGTAGCCCAGAGCCAAAAACATCAGCGGCATTTTGAGCAGCAGAGGCTCCTGTTGCTCAAAAACCGACGACAGCGAAAACGATCCCGTGCACATGGCAAAACCCACGAACACCAGGATCAGGATGGGCTCGTACGCCAGCATGAGCAGAAGCTCGCGCTGTGCGCCCACATTGCTGTAGGGCGAGGGCACACAGATGGCTCCCACCACCTGAAAGACGGCCCCCACAGTCAGCACAAAGAACAGAATCAGGAGATTCCCCCCCATAAAGAAGATCAGCAGGGAAAGAATGGAGGAGATCAGGGTAATGTACGTGCTGAAAACCAGCCAGGCGTTGGGAACCGCAAGCTCCTTGCCCAGCAGTTTGAACACGTCGTAAAAGGGCTGCAAAACCTGAGGCCCGAGGCGCGACTGAAGGCGCGCGGTGATCCGGCGGTCCACTCCGGTGAGCAGACCTCCTACCAGAAACGACAGCAGAACTCCGCCGATAGCACCGAGGATAAGCATCAGAGCAGACCTCCTACCAGAACGATCAGGAACGCGGTGGAAATAATGTCAATGCCTCTGGTAATCTTGCTTTCGCCGAAGTACTGGGAAAGGTAGAAGTTGGATACCTTTACAGGCTCAAAGGCATTCATGGGGCCGCGAAAGCCCACAGCGCCGTCCTGCTCCGCCGTCAGGCCGGAAAAATACGGCCTGGCATGGGCAGAAGGCGGTATTCTCCTGGCGGCCCGCCAGGCGAACCAGACGCCGATGCCCAGCAGAATGAAGAGAAAATAGATCCAGAAAAAGCTTTCCGTTCCCGTCAGCGTTGCGCCGGGAATAAAGCCTTCGGCCTTGAGGTTGAAGCGGGCGTAAATTCCCGCCACCGAAGGCTCCACAAAGGTCTTCAGAACCAGCGGCGAGATGAAGGAGAAAAAGACCGCCAAACCGCAGAGCGCCCGCAGAGAGAACATCACCGATGCCTTGGGATGGCCGGGCGTCGGATGCTCGTGCAGCTTGGTGGAAGAAACAAGCACTCCCGCCCAACGCGCCCAGAAAAGTACCGTGAAGGCGGATCCCAGAGCCACAAAGAAGACAATGGGCGTCATGGCTTGCGTGGCGCGGGCAATGGCCTCGATGGCCATCCACTTGCCGATGAGCATGCCGAAGGGCGGCAGCATCATGGTCAGAATGCCGATGAAGGTGATGATGGCCGTGCGCGGCATCTTGCTGTACAGCCCCCGCATGTCTTCAATATCGCGCGAGCCGATGCGCTGCTCGATGGCGCCCACGCACATGAAGAGAAGCCCCTTGGACACCGAGTGGTAAATGATGATGGTGGTGGCGGCCATCATGGAAGCTGCGGTATTGATGCCCACGCAGGCAATGATCAGGCCCAGGTTGGCAATGGTGGAGTACGCCAGAACTTTTTTGGCGTTGCTCTGGCTTACCGCAAGAATACAGGTGGCCACAAAGGTAAACGCGCCGAAAAGCGCCACAATGGTGGACATGGTGGTTCCCGCAAAAGCGGGCGCCATGCGCAGCAGCAGGTAGGTTCCGGCCTTGACCATGGTGGCGGAGTGCAGCAGGGCCGAAACAGGAGTGGGCGCGACCATGGCGCCGCACAGCCAGCTTTCAAAAGGCACCTGGGCCGACTTGGTGAAGGCGGCCAGGCAGAAAAAGGCGAAAGGCAGAAGCATGGCCGTGCTCTTGATCTCCAGCGCGGTCATCTTTTGCAGCACAAGCTCGGTGGACAGCGTGCCCAGCGACTTCTGCACAAAAAGCATGGCCGACACAAAGGCCAGACCGCCCAAGACGTTCATCCACAGAGCGCGGTAGGCATTGGCTTTGGACTCCTCGGTCTGGTCATGGCCGATGAGCATGAAGGAGCAGAGCGTGGTGACTTCCCAGAAAAAGAACATCCAGGACAGGCTGTTGCACAGCACCAGACCGTTCATGGCCCCCAGGAAGCAAAAAATGATGGCAAAAAAGCGCGGCTGGCGGGAAACACGCAGCTTCAGGTGCTCCTCGTGCAGATCCATGTAGCCCAGACCATAAACGGTGATCAGACCGCCCACCACCGAAATGATGATGACCATGATCAGCGAAAGCCCGTCAGGGGCAAAGGCGGTCACGGGCGCGGCATTGTCCGCCAGGACAAACTTGAGGTACAGCATGCCCACAAGCTGCAACACGGTCATGCCCATGACGGGGCGGCTGTTCAGCTTCCAGCCCAGACCGAGAATGTAGACCAGCAGCAGAATGTCCAGCACGCCGAACATGGCGTCCAGCGGCAGACCGCAAAATGTTTCCACATGCAGGTGAAAGGCACCGTTGGTGCCCAGTGCCACGGCCGCAAGGCCCATGACCACCACGGAAGACGAAACCAGCAGCTTTCGCAGCCCCCCATCCTGTGTGAAATAGAGAGCAAGCGCCACCAGAAAAGGCAGTGCGACACAGCAAAAAACAAGTATACTCATTGTACAAGCCCCACTACAATGCAAATTGTGAAAAACTTCACTCTATGGCAGCATCCTTGCAACATAAAAAATGCTTTCCTCCTTGCCAATACTGTCCGGAATATTCTTTTCCAGAGTTATCCGAAGCCCGCCACTGCGTCAATAACAGCAGGCGAAAAAACTTCCCCTGTTTGCCCGCTCAATGCCTGCACAGGCCGTGAAACACTGCCGGTTCCTCCGCGGACAGGCTGCGCCATGCTCCCCGCACGGCCAGCAAGAGACCTGTCGGGCGCGATCCTGCAACCGCATCCTGTCAAACGATCACCCCGAAAGAGCGGCAGGCCCGCCCGCGACAGGCGGGGACAGCCCGCCCCGGAGCGCCTGGCCCGGCTTCCCTTCAGGACAGAAAAAGGTCATACTGTCTTTTTCACACACACCATGCAGCACGCCCGCGCACAGGTTCACCATGTCCGAAGCACTGCCCCAGATCGTCCTGGTGGGACGCCCCAATGTGGGAAAGTCCACCCTGTTCAACCGTCTTATCCGCAGCAACAGGGCCATCACCCATGACCGCCCCGGCGTTACCCGTGACCGCATGGAAGGCGTGGTACGCCGCAAGTCCCTGCCCCCCTTCGGCATTGTGGATACGGGCGGCATCACCCTCAACGCCCATGCCGCTGTGGTGGAAGGCCCGGAGGGCATTCGCGGTTTTGAGTCCCAGATACTGCGGCAGACCGAAGCCGCTCTGGCTTCCGCCGCTGCCGTGGTTTTTGTGGTGGACGGCCGCGATGGCCTCCTGCCTCTGGACGAGCACCTGGCCGCGCACATTCGCCGCAAGGGCCTGCCCACGCTCTGCGTTGTCAACAAGACCGACGGCATGGAACGCGAAGACGAACACCTGGCGGAATTTCACTGTCTGGGCTTTCCGTTGCTGGCCGTGTCTGCCGAGCACGGGCACAACATCAACGCCCTGCTGGAAGAACTGGTCGCCCTGCTGCCCGCCGGACACAGCGCCGCCCCGCCGGAGCCGCCCGCCCTGCGCCTGGCCATGCTGGGCCGCCCCAATGCGGGCAAGTCTTCCCTGATCAACGCCATTTCGGGCGAGGAACGCATGATCGTCTCCGACGTGGCCGGAACCACCCGCGACAGCGTTGACGTGCGCTTTCAGCGCGACGGGCAGGAGTATGTTTTTGTGGACACAGCCGGGATCCGCCGCCGTACGCGGGTCACCGACAGGGTAGAAAAATATTCCGTCAATTCGGCCATCAAATCCAGCACCAAGGCCCACGTCACCCTGCTCACCCTGGACGCGACCGAAGGCGTGAGCCAGCAGGACAAGCGCCTCATTGACATGCTCAATACGCGCAAAACCCCCTTCATGGTACTTGTCAACAAGTGCGACCTTGTGCCGCGCGACGCACTGGAAAGGCTGAAAAAAAACGTAGCCGGCATGCTGGCCTTCTGCTCCCATGTGCCCCTGCTTGCAGTGTCCGCGCTCACAGGCAGGGATCTGCAAAAAATCCTGCCCCTGGCGCGCAAAATCCGCGAAGAATGCGGCGTACGCATTCCCACGGGGCAGCTCAACCGGGCCATGGAAGAAGCCCTTGCCAGAAACCAGCCGCCGGTGGTCAAGCGCGCCCGCGCCAAGTTTTTCTACCTCACCCAGGCGGAAACAGAGCCGCCCACCTTCGTCTTTTTTGTCAGCGATGCCGAAAGAGTGCCCGAAAACTACGTCCGCTATCTGGAGCGCATCCTGCGCAAGATATTCGGCATCGTCCATGCGCCCCTGCGCCTGCACCTGCGCTCAAGCCACAAGAAAAAGGAGCGATGAATTGCGGGCAAAGCGCATTGACAGGCTCTCTGCAATGAGGCAAGTATGAAGACCGCACCAATCCCGGCGGCATCGCCACGCACATTTTTCAGGTAAGGAGAGGCTGATGAAAAAAGGTATGATCTGGCTCGCGGCAATGGTTTTCTGTATGGCCCTGCACGCGCCCGCCCAAGCCGCGGACCCCATCAGGATCGGCGTGGCCGGAGCCCATTCCGGCGATCTGGCCTCCTATGGCGTCCCCAGCCTCAACGCCGCCAAGGCCATCATTGCCGACATCAATGCCAAGGGCGGATTGCTTGGCCGCCAAGTGGAACTGCTGGCCCAGGACGAGCAGTGCAAGCCCGAAATGGCCACCAACGCCGCCACGAAACTTATTTCCGACAAGGCCGTTGTGGTCATGGGGCACATCTGTTCCGGCGCCACCAAGGCCACCCTGCCGCTGTATACCGAAGCGAAAATCGTGAGCATGTCGCCTTCGGCCACCACTCCGGAACTGACCGAAAGCGGCACGGCTCCCTACTTTTTCCGCACCATTGCCAACGACAAGGCTCAGGGCAAGCTGACCAGCGACTTCATCCTGAACAACCTCAAGGCCAAGAAGGTCGCCTACCTGCACGACAACGGCGACTACGGCAAGGGCTTTGTGGACAACAACCGTCTGGCGCTGGAAAAAAGCGGCGTGGAAACCGTGCTGTACGAAGCCATCACGGCCGATGCCGTGGACTTTTCGGCCGTGGTTCGCAAGCTGCGCCGCGCCGCGCCCGACATTCTGGTCTTCGGCGGCTACCAGCCCACGGCCTCCAAGCTCTTGCAGCAGATGCGCCGTGACCGCGTGACCACACCCATGCTCGGCCCCGACGGCCTGAAGGATGAGGCCTTCATCAAGATGGCCGGAAAGGACAGCGAGGGCGTGTACTGTTCCTATCCCAAGGACACCAGCGATCTGGCCGCATACAAGACCGCCCGCGAAGCCCATGTCAAAATGTTCGGGGCAGAGCCCGGCTCTTTCTACTACAATGCCTATGCGGCCATGCAGGCCCTGCTCAACGCTATCGAGAAGTCCGGCTCCACGGAGACGGCCAAAATCGTGGAAGCCCTGCACACGGTTCCTGTGGAAACGCCCTTGGGCACGTTGACCTTCGGCGCCAAGGGAGATGCGGCGGGCATGGCCCTTTCCATCTACCAGATCAAGGACGGCAAGTTTGTGGAACTCGACCACAGCATCGTTCTGGACTAACGCGCGTCTCCCCTGACGGGCATCCCGGCATCTTCCGGCAGGGAGCGCGCTTTCTGCCGGGGATCGCATATCCGCAACGCGCCTGTCCGGCGTGTGCGACATGAAAAAAAACTGCCCGCCCTGCATAAGGGTGGGCAGTGTCCCATTGCCCGCTCCGGGAACAGCGCAGGGCAAAACCGAAAAAAACTGTGGAGCAGAATACGCGGCTCCACTCCATGACGGCGTATGGATTTTCTCTTTTTCACAGAGCTTTTTTTCGGGGGCCTGACCCGGGGCAGCATCTACGCGCTCATCGCTCTGGGCTATACCCTGGTCTACGGCATTATCGGCCTCATCAATTTTGCCCACGGCGAAATCTACATGCTGGGGGCTTTTACAGCACTGCTGGTGGCCGGCGCGCTGGGCCTCTGCGGCTTCCCCGCAGGCGGCATTCTGCTGGTTTCGGCTCTGGCTGCCGTTGTCTGGTGTTCCGCCTACGGCTATACTCTGGAAAAAGTGGCCTACCAGCCCCTGCGCAGCGCCCCGCGCCTTTCCCCGCTCATTTCGGCCATCGGCATGTCCATCTTTCTGCAAAACTATGTGCTGCTGGCCCAGACATCGGATTTCGTGCCCTTTCCCAACCTGTTGCCGCCCATGGATTTTCTTGAGCACATCGGCTACGTCATGGGGCCAAGCGATTTTCTGATCCTCATGACCAGCACCCTGGCCATGATCGCCCTCACGCTCTTCATCCGCTTCACCCGTCTGGGCAAGGCCATGCGCGCCACAGCCCAGAACCGCAAGATGGCGCTTCTGCTGGGCATCAATGCCGATCGCATCATTTCCCTGACCTTTGTGGTTGGCTCGACGCTGGCGGCCCTGGGGGGCGTGCTCATTGCCTCGCACATGGGGCAGGTCAACTTTGGCATCGGATTTCTGGCCGGGATCAAGGCATTTACCGCCGCAGTGCTGGGCGGTATCGGCTCCATTCCCGGAGCCATGGTAGGCGGCATTGTGCTGGGTCTGGCAGAGAGTTTCACCACCGGCTATTTTTCCGGAAATTATGAAGACATGCTGGCCTTCGGCATTCTTATCCTCATTCTCATTTTCCGGCCCGACGGCATTTTGGGCAAAGCCTCGGTACAGAAGGTGTAGCCATGCAACGTCTTCTCCGGTCAGTCCTCGCCAGCTTCTGGTTCATGCTTCTGGCCCTGCCCGTGCTGGGCATCAAGCTGAATACCGTCGAGCGCACCCTCACCTGGCGGCTGGACCGCATTTTTGCGCTGGGCGCGGGCATTTTTGTCCTGGCCTGCATCTGGGACTGGTGTTTCTCGCGCAAGGCCAAGGGGCAGCCTCTGGTGGCGCTGCCTCCGGGCAGCAAAGCGGCGCAGCAAGTGGCAGCCCTCGCGCGGCATCCCCTGTTTGCAACAGCGAGTCTGATCGCCCTGGGCGTGGCGCTGATTGCCATGCCTCTGGTCACCTCCTTTTATCAGACCAATATCATGATTTCGGCCATGCTCTACATCATGTTGGCTTTGGGGCTGAACATCGTGGTGGGGCTGGCCGGGCAGCTGGTGCTCGGCTATGTGGCATTTTACGCCATCGGCGCGTATTCCTACGGCCTCCTGCACCAGTTTTTCGGCTGGGGTTTCTGGACGTGCCTGCCGGTGGGCGGCATTCTGGCCGTTCTTTTTGGTCTGGCGCTGGGCTTTCCCGTCCTGCGCCTGCGCGGCGACTATCTGGCCATTGTCACCCTGGGCTTTGGGGAGATCGTCCGCCTGACGCTGCAGAACTGGAGCAGCCTCACCGGCGGGCCGCGGGGCATCAGCGACATCCCGCGCCCCACCCTGCCGGGCGTGGAGATGGACATTGCCCAGTCCACAACCTACATTTACTATCTTGTGCTGCTGGCCGTGATCATCACCATTGTTGTGGTCAGCCGCCTGAAAAATTCGCGTGTGGGGCTGGCGCTGCAAGCCCTGCGCGAAGACGAAATCGCCTGTGAGGCCATGGGCGTGGACATCACCCGCGTCAAGCTTTCCGCCTTTGCCCTGGGATCGTGCTGGGCGGGCTTTGCCGGAGTCATTTTTGCGGCAAAGACGACCTATATCAACCCCTCCAGCTTTACCTTCATGGAGTCGGCCATGATCCTCTCCATGGTTGTGCTGGGGGGCATGGGCTCCATCACCGGCGTGGTCATTGCGGCACTGATCCTGATTCTCGCTCCGGAATATCTGCGCGCCTTTTCCGAATACAGGATGCTACTTTTCGGCCTTGTCATGACCCTCATGATGATTTTTCGCCCCCAGGGGCTGATCAGTGGCGAACGCCGCCGCTACCGCATCAGCGCCCTCCACACGGGAGAAAAATCATGAAAGCCGTTCTGGAAGTCATTGACATTTCCAAAGACTTTGGCGGGCTGCGTGCCCTGAACGAACTTTCGCTCACGGTCAACAGCGGCGAGATCGTGGCGCTTATCGGCCCCAACGGCGCGGGCAAGACCACTTTTTTCAACTGCGTCACCGGCATTTACACGCCCACCGAAGGGCAGGTCTACCTGCACGACACCAAAGGGCAGAAGCATTTGCTCAACGGCAAAAAGCCGCACAGCATCACGGGTCTGGGCATGGCCCGCACCTTTCAGAACATCCGCCTGTTCAATGGGATGAGCGTGTTGGAAAACGTGATGATCGGCCGCCATTGCCGCACCAGAGCAGGGATTTTGGGGGCTGTTGTGCGCGACAGGCGCACCCGTCAGGAAGAGCAGGAATGCATTGACAGAAGCTATGCCCTGCTGGAACTGGTCAAACTGCAGGACGCCTGGAACGAAACCGCGCACAACCTGCCCTACGGTGCCCAGCGCCGCCTGGAAATCGCGCGCGCCCTGGCTACCGAGCCGCGCATGCTGCTGCTTTACGAGCCTGCGGCGGGCATGAACCCGCAGGAAACCAACGAGCTCAAGGAGTTGGTTTTTTCCATCCGTGACGACCAGCGCCTGTCCATTCTGCTCATTGAGCACGACATGGGCATGGTCATGTCCCTTTCCGACAGGATTTACGTCATGGAATACGGCTCCTGCATCGCCACAGGCAGCCCTGCGGAGATCCGCGCCAATCCGCGCGTCATCAACGCCTACCTCGGAGAGATCGATGCTTGAGCTGCGCAACACGGACGCCTGGTACGGCAATATCCGGGCCTTGCACGATATTTCTCTGCGTGTGGACGAAGGCGATATCGTCACCCTGATCGGAGCCAACGGCGCGGGAAAATCCACCACGCTGATGACCATCTGCGGCATCAACCGTCCCCGTCAGGGAGAAATCCTCTGGTACGGGCAGCCCATCCACCACCGGCCGCCGCACAAAATCGTTTCTCTCGGCATTTCGCAGGTTCCCGAAGGCCGATTGATTTTTCCCGATCTCAGCGTGAGCGAAAATCTGGATCTGGGCGCCTTTCTGCGGCGCGATGCTGCTGCGCTGAAAGACGACCTGGACTATGTGTACAGCCTTTTTCCCATTCTGGCCGAACGCCGTCGGCAGGCCGGGGGCACGCTTTCCGGCGGCGAACAGCAGATGCTTGCCATCAGCCGCGCGCTCATGGCCCGCCCCAAGCTGCTGCTGCTGGACGAACCCTCGTTGGGGCTTGCTCCCATCATTATCCAGCAGATTTTTTCCATCATTCAGAGAGTCAATGCCGCGGGAACCACGGTTTTTCTTGTGGAGCAGAACGCCAACCAGGCACTGCGCATCGCCACGCGCGGGTATGTGATGGAAAACGGGCGCATTGTCATGCACGATGCCGCGCAGAATCTGCTGCGCAGTGAAGAGGTGCGCAAGGCCTATCTGGGCATGTAGCCCACACTCCCCACCGCCTTTTTGCGCAGAGCGCCTGTATGCCCAATCTTGTGGCATCCCTGAACACGCGCTTTCGCGGAATCTGCCAGAAAAAGGCAGTATCTTCGCGGAGTTGCCGCTTCGGAAAGAGCAAGGCAGATACTCCGCCTACACTTCGCTGATGATGGGCACCACCACGGGGTCACGCCCCAGCACCCGCCGGAAAAAATTGCGCAGGGAGGAGCGGATGCCCTCCCGCATGCGGGTAAGCTGGCCCGGCTTTGCGGCTTCGATTTCATCCAGCACAAGGCATTTGGCGTCTTCCAGCAGGTGGCTGTATTTCTGCTCGAACACAAAGCCCTTGGAGAACATTTCCGGCCCGTGCAGCACGCTGCCCGTATCCGCATCCACCACCAGCACCACGATGACCATGCCCTCGTCGCCCAGGATGCGCCGCTCCCTGAGCACCGAATAGCCCACATCCCCCACTCCCTTGCCGTCCACCAGAGTGTATTCCACCGGCACACGCGCCTCCAGGCAGAAGGAGTCCGGCAAGAGGCGCAGGGGATACCCGTTTTCCAGCAGAATGACATTGCCCTTCTGCACACCGCTTTCCACCGCGAGGCGTCCGTGCTTGACCAGATGGCGGTACTCGCCGTGGATGGGTACAAACAATTCGGGGCGCGTCGCCAAAAGCATGTCCCGCAGTTCCTCCCTCTGGGCATGCCCCGAAGCGTGGATGGCGTGCACGCTTTCGTACAGCACCTCCGCGCCAAGACGGTACATTTCGTTGATCAGGCGGGAAACTGCCTTGACGTTGCCCGGAATCATGCGGGAACTCATGACAACCGTATCGCCCTGACGGATTTCCAGTTGGCGATGCCCGCCCAGCACCATGCGGGAAAGCGCCGAAAGCGGTTCGCCCTGAGCGCCTGTGACCACCAGCACAACGCGTTCGTCTGGCAGGTCGGGCACGCAACTGTGCGCGTTGAAAAACGCCGGGGGCAGTTTGGCGATGCCCAGTTCGCGGGCTGTTTCTATGTTGCTGGCCAACGATTTTCCGCTGACGACCACCGTGCGGCCATGATCGCGCGCAAGATCGAAAACCTCCTGAATGCGCGGGATATGGCTGGAAAAAAGCGTGATGACAATGCGCCCCCTGGCGGTGGCGAAAATTCTGTCCAGAGAAGCCTTGACCTCTCTTTCTGTCAGGGAGCGCCCGTCACGGGCCACGTTGGTGGAGTCCGAAAGCAGCAGACGCACCCCCCCAGGACCAGCAAAGGAGCGGAACAACTCAAGGTCTGTGCCGGAACCGTACAGGGGATGCGGATCTATCTTGAAGTCCCCGCTATGCACCACGCGCCCCACCGGGCTTTCCACGCCCAGGGCAAAGCCTTCGGGAATGGAATGGCAGACGGGGAAAAACCGGAACGTCAGGTCGCCCAGAGGGAGCACGGTATTGCCGTCCACCGGGCAGAACTCCGCCCAGTCCAGTATGTCCCGCTCGCGCAGCTTGTTTTCCACCAGAGCCAGGGTGAAGCGGGAACCGTAAATGCGGATGCCCCGCAGTTCGGGCACAAGCCAGGGCAGGGCTCCGATATGGTCCTCATGCCCGTGGGTGAGCACCACGCCCAGCAGCCTGTCCTTCACGCCGCTGACCGCATCAAAATGCGGGATGACAACGTCCACGCCCAGATGGGCGTCTTCGGGAAACATCAGGCCGCAGTCAACCATCACAACACCGCCAGCGGTTTCCCACAGCTGGCAGTTGAGGCCGATTTCACCCAGGCCTCCGAGGGGGGTGATTTTCAGATACGGTTCGCTCATCCTGTTGCATCCGGCGCGGCAAAGGCACTCAATGCCGCAGAAGATTGGGGTGAAATTCCCCCATGACCACATACATCCGGGACAGGGAGGTCAGATAGTCGGCTCTGGCGGAAGTCAGGGCAGCCTGTGAGGATGTCAGCTTGGACGATGCGTCCAGCACCTCGAAGTTGGTGCCGACCCGTTCCTGATACCGCGCAAGCGCCGCCGCATAGGCTTCGGATGCCTGCTCCACGGATTTTTCTGCCACACGGATGCGCTTTTCCGCTTCGCGCAATGCCAGCAGGCAGGATTTGACATCATGGCCCACGGTAAGCCGGAGATTGGCCTCCTCGTGGCGCATTTTCGTCACCAGCCAGCCTGCCTCCCTGTCGGCATGGTAGGTGGTTCCCCACTGAAAAACATCCCAGGTCAGGCGGGCTCCCGCTTCCCAGGTAACGGAGTGCGAGCCGTTCTTGCCAGCCTTTTTGAGATCCGGCGTGTTTCCGCTCTCGGTGACGTTGTAATACGCCTCCACCTGGGGATAATATCCGCTCTGCACCACCTGCCGGGACTTCCCCGCGATTTCCACGGATTTGGCCGCCATATACAAATCTGGCCGCTGCCGCCAGGCCGCCTCGAGGCATTGCTCCAACGAACGGGAAAACGGCACATGCCGCAACGTGCCCACATACTTGACACGGGCGGAGGCAGGCAACCCCAGCAGGATGTTCAGCGCGGAAAGGCTGGTATCGCGGCTGGTTTCGGCCTGAATGAGCGCCTGCTCCGCCTCCCGCACGTCCACCTCTGCCTGGAGAACGTCCAGCCGCGGGCGCAGCCCCACCTTGTGAAAAGCCGTGGTGATGCGCAACTGGTCCTGAAGGCGCGCCAGGGCATCCCGCTTGCTGCGCATGTCTTCGTCGTACCGCAGGCAGTTCAGAAACTGCGTCTGCACCTCCTGCGTCATGTCCAGCTCTGCCTTGCGCAGGGCAGCCTTGTCGCTGTCGGCCTGCAAAGCCGCCTTCTGGTAGCTGGCCAGCAGCCTGAAGCCCTGAAAAACCGGCTGGGAGACCTCCACCCCCCAGGAATAGACGCCCCTTGAAGGCGGCTTGGCAGCCACAGGGGATGAAGACTCCCGCTCCTGCCTGGCCACCGAATAGCTGGTGCCCAGCTTGGGGCCAAAGGCACTCCGCGCTGCCTTGCGGCCGGATTCGGAGGAACGGCTCTGGGCCTCCTGCGCGCCGAGGCCGGGGTTGAAACGCAAGGCCCGGTCCACAGCTTCAGGCATGGTCAGCGGCGCATCGGGCAGAGCGTCGCCGCCGGGCGGAGCAAGGCGACGCCCACCTCCGTACACGGGGTCGACCGCTCCGCCTGCCCGCATCCCGGTCCCGGCTGCCCAAGCCTGCTCCGGCAATGGGCAAAGCCCGCACAGTCCGGCCAGCAGCACACAGAGTGCCCACAGGGAGAAAAAGCGGAACAACGGACAAAGGCGCAAAAAAAAGGCGGTGAAAAACAGTGGAGGCAAAAATGGCATGGCGCAGCATACCCGGCGACAGTAGGCTTGGCAAGACAGGCGCAGGAAGAATCGGAAAGATTCTAAAAAAAATCTTGAACATTTGCGCCGTCCGTTGCATGCTTTGCCGCAGGCTTTCCGGCTATCCGGAAAACCCCGAAAAGATGACAAAACCCTCTTTACGGATTTTGCGCCGTCCAAAACCGCGAAACGACTTGAGGCAACGGCACGCGAAATTCGGAAAATCTGTGGCGGCGTTCGCCCTGCGGGCGACGCCCGGTTCGTTCGTTGTCGGGCATTCTCCCGGATGCCCGCCGTGCATTCTTTACGGAGAAGCTCATGGAATTCAGTTTTTTTACAATGATCGCCCAAGCCAGTCTGGTGGCCAAGGCGGTGCTGCTCCTGCTGCTCATCATGTCCATCGCCAGCTGGGGGCTGATGATCCAGAAATCTATCGGACTGAGTTCCGCCAACTCCAAGGCGCGGAGCGGCACAGACCGCTTCGAGAAAGCCCCCAATCTGCGTGACGCCGTCCAGTCGCTGGGCTCCGACCCCACGTCGCCGCTCTATTACATCGCCCACCAGGGCGTGCTGGAATTCAACCGCTCCAAGGAACTGGGCAACAGCAGCGATGTGGTGGTGGACAATGTGCGCCGTGCCCTGCGCCAGGGCGTGGGCACAGAGCTCTCGCGCTTGCAGAGTTCCCTGTCCTTTCTGGCCACCACGGCCAATACCGCCCCCTTTATCGGTCTTTTCGGTACAGTGTGGGGCATTATGGGCTCCTTTCACTCCATCGGCATGCTCAAGTCCGCCTCTCTGGCCACAGTGGCTCCCGGCATTTCCGAGGCACTGGTAGCCACGGCCATCGGTCTGGCTGTAGCCGTGCCCGCCACGGTGGGCTTCAATATCTTCATGGGCAAACTCTCGCAGGTGGACACTTTACTGGTGAACTTCGCCGGTGTTTTTCTCAACCGCGTCCAGCGCGAACTCAACGCCCACCGTCCCGTGCAGCGCACGGGCGCCACGGAGTTGTAGCATGGGCGCGAGTCTCGGCGGCGGCAACAAATTCGTATCAGAAATCAACGTCACCCCCTTTGTGGACGTGATGCTGGTTCTGCTGATCATTTTCATGGTGGCCACGCCCATGATGAGCCAGGGGCTGGAAGTGGATCTTCCCCAGACCAAACAGGTCGAGGTGCTGCCCACAGAGGCTGACCATATGGTGCTTACCGTGCGCAGCGACGGAAAAATCTTTCTGGACGAATATGCGGTTGAAGGCATGGATGCTCTTGAAGGATACCTGCTCAGGCTCGTGAAAGAAAAAAACAAGACCCTTTTCTTGCAGGCTGACAAAGCGGTTCCCTACGGAACCGTGGTGGAAGTCATGGGGCATATCAAGGCCGTGGGCATCGAAAAACTCGGCGTTATCGCCGAGCAGCCCGATGCCGCCCCCAAAGGGGACAATGCCGCCCCCAAAGGGGACAATGCCGCCCGCGCTCCCAGGTAGGTTGACATGCGCCTGGCCTCCTACGTCCTTTCTGTCTGTCTGCACACAGCGGCCTTTCTGCTGGTCTGGTTCTGGCCGGGGCAGCCGCCTCTCAGGCTTGATGCTCCGCCGGTGATGATCAGCCTGGTGGAGGGCGCGCCGGGCGGCAACCGCACCCCTTCGCCCATTCTGGGGCATATGGGGCAGCCTTCTGACGGCCCCCTTGCGCCAACGCCTCCCGCACCCAAGGCAGAGGTTGCCGCGCCGGAGCGCCCGGAAATCAGGGAGCCGTCTCCCGTGCCGCCGCAACCCCGGCAGGAGGCCGCGCCGGTCAAGAAACCCGACCCTGTTCCGGAACCCAAACCGGAACCCAAGCCGGAACCCAAAGAAGACGCCAAACCCGTTGCCCCCAAAAAAGAGGACAAACCCAAAGAGGCTCCCAAACAGGCAGAAAGCCCCAAAAAAGCTCCGCCCAAGCCTGCTCCCAAAAAGCCGGATCCTGTGGCCGCTGCCTTGCAGCAGGCGCGCAAGGCATCCTCACGCTCCGAGTCCGGCGACAGGGGCAATGCTGTGGAACAGGCGCTGGCCCAGGCAAAAAGACGGGCGGGCGGCAATCGCGGAGGCGGCGGCGGAGAGGGCGACGGCCCCGGCGGAGGGGGGCTTGGCGATGTTTACATGGGGCAGGTCATGCTTGCAGTGCGCCCCAACTGGGGTTTTGCCTCTGCCGGGCGTGTCAACCTGCGTTGCGTGCTCAACGTGCGAGTAGACATGCAGGGGCGGGTGCAGCAGGCCACCGTGACCCACAGTTCCGGCAACGCGCAGTACGACTCTTCGGCGGTGAACGCCGTGATCCGCACCAGCCAGAGCGGGCAGTTTCCTCCCCCGCCTTCTGTGGAGTACAGCGAGCTTGAAATGGTTTTCACCCTGGACGAACTCATGGGGCGCTGACGTCCGCAGCCGGGAGACGTTTTTTCGCGCACCAACGCGCAGACGTGACGGACAATCATGAGGAGGATGCGGTGCTTCTGTTTTCCAGCCTTTCCCGCCTGATTGCGCTTGTTGCGCTGCCCCTCTGCCTTGCCGTGCTGCCGGGAAACGGCGGTCGGGCCTGCGCCGCCACTGCGGCCAGCATTGACGCCAGCGGGGGGTATGCGGGCCAGGTGCTGGACAAGATCATCGCCCACTGGGATCCCCCGCCCGCGCTCCGGGGCGACTTTCAGGCCCGCCTGAAAATTGCTCTGGACGCCCAGGGCAACGTCACGGACTGCAAGGCTGTGACTCCGTCAGAACTGGAAGCCCTGGACAGTTCCCTCTGCGGAACCGTACGCCACATCGGTTCCTTTGGCCCTGCGCCCCACGATACGCCGCTTGACCTGCACATGGCCTTCTGGACAGGTACTCCCAAAGGGCGGCACCGCCCCAGAACCATGACCACAGAAGAAGCCATGCGCGCGGAAATACAGGCCAGAACAAAGGCCGAGGCGGCTCTGGAAGACACGCGCGCCGCGGCGGCGGAAGACCGCGCCCGCCAGCGCGCGGAGGCCGCCGCAAAAGAACACGGCAGGGAGTTGCCCGATGTGCGCCCTGCCCCTGTGGCTCCGGCCGCGCCGCCCCCGCCCCGAACCTCCCCGGAAAAAACGCCCGCCCGCAAGCGAGCAGGCGTGTCTGACGACAATTCTCCGGCAGTGGTGCTCATGGGCAGGAGCGCGCCGCGCCCGTCAACAAACAACGCCCCCCCTCCGCTGACCATAACGGTGACCGACTCTGCGCAGGAGCCCGTACCTTCTCCGGAAGAGACTTCCGCATCTCCCGCACCGGAACCGGCGCCCGATGCGCACGCGCACTATCTGACCACAGTGGCCCAGCAGGCGAAGAAGGTCATCGTCATCCCCCTGCGGGCACGGGAAGGGCGCTATACGGCCGAAGTACGGCTGCTGGTGGAAGCGACAACGGGAAAAATCAGAAAAGTTGCCCTTCTGCGCGCCACCGGGGACAAGTTTCTTGACAGGAATATTCTCAGGGATATACCCCGTATGGGCAAAATTGCGCCCCCTCCCGCGGGCTTCGGCGAGCAGGTGGACATCACCCTTACCCTGGTGCGGGGCAAAAGCGCATCAGGCAAGCGAGGAAAACGGACGCCATGAAAAAACGCTTCCTTCTCCTGATTTTCGGACTCGTCCTGACGCTGGGCGGCGAAGCGCAGGCCGCCGCGCGCGTGGATATTTACGGCCCGGGGCAGAATATCGTCAACCTTGCCCTGGCCGCGCCCATCAAGGGCCCGCAGGTGCAGGCCGCCAACATGGGCGCGGAACTGCAAAAACTCGTGGAGCAAAATCTCTCCTTTCTGCCCTTCATGCGCCTGACCGACCCCAGAGCGGTGCTGAGCGGCGTTCTGCTGGCCGGGTATGAGCCCCCCAACCTTGATTTCAAACGGTTCCAGTTGGCCGGATCAGACATTGTCGTCACTACTTTCTGGCCCGACGGCGACAGCGGAACGCGCCCCGTACAGATCCGCGCGTTCGAGACCAATACCGGCGGACGCCTGTTCGGCAAGGAATATACCAAGGTTTCCGCCAAGGATTTGCCGGAAGTTGCTGACCGTTTTTGCGCTGACCTTCTGGAAGCCCTGACCGGTGACGGCTCCTTTTTCCGCTCCACGCTGGCCTTTGTCAAAAAAAACGGAAAGCTCAGCGCCAACGTATGGCTGGTCAAGCCTACAGGCCGCGACCTGCGCCAGGTCACCAATATTCCCGGCGAGGCCATGTCTCCGGCATGGTCGCCCGACGGCCGCTTTGTGGTTTTTGCCCACATTGACGAAAAATCCCATTCCCTGGGCGTGTGGGACCGTTCTTCGGGCAAGGTGCAGCGCATCCGCTTTCCCGGCAACGTGGTCATCGGCCCGGCCTTCATGCCCGACAACAAGGTGGCTGTAGCCCTTTCCAACGGAAAATATCCGGTCATCTTCCAACTGAACCACGTTTTCCAGAAAGAACGCATTCTGGAACAGGACAGCTCCATCAACGTCTCCCCCACCTTTGACAAGACAGGCACCAAGATGGCCTTCACCTCCTCACGCCTGGGAGGCCCGCAGATATTTCTCAAAGACCTGCGCGGCGGGAGCGTGACCCGCGTGAGCAAAAACGGCACCTACAATACAGAGGCCAACCTGTCGCCCGACGGGACCCTTGTTGTTTACAGCCGCATGACGGATTTCGGCCACCGCATTTTTGTGCAGGACATGCTCACCGGCATGGAAAGGCAGATTACCTTCGGCCCCGGCAGTGACGAGCAGCCCGCCTTTTGCGGCGACAGCTACTTCATCTCTTTCAGTTCCTCGCGCGGGGGCAGCCGCGGCATCTATCTGACCACCCGGCACGGCGGAGATGCCAAACAGGTGCCCACAGGCGGCGGGCCCGCCTCCTTCCCGCGCTGGGGCATGCCTGGGGCGCAGAAGTAGCGACGGGCGGGAAAAACCGGCAACAGGCCGGGCGGGGCGGTAAAAAATATTTTACGAAAATACTGCGAACCGGCCTTCCACGGCTTGACAAAACTTGCGATGGCGATACCATTCAAGGACGTGGGGATGCCCCCGTGCCTTGAAAGGAAAGGTAAAAAATTTTTCGGAGACTGAGCTGTTCAGGAGGACATTATGAAACGCTTGGCACTTGTTTTCGCTCTGGTCATGGCTCTGGCCGCCGGTTTTGGTTGCGCCAAAAAGGCCACCGAGCCCGGCTACGATGACGGCCTGACCCCTGAAATGCGCGCCGCGATCCAGCAGATCACTGACGCCCGTGTGTACTTTGCCTTTGACAAGTTCGATATCAAGAACGAGTACAAAGACATGCTGAAGGTCAAGGCCGACCTGATGAAGCAGTACCCCTCCATCCGTGTCCGCATCGAAGGCAACTGCGACGAGCGCGGCACCCAGGAATACAACCTTGCCCTCGGTGAGCGCCGTGCCCGTGCCGCTTACGAATATCTGGTCATGCTGGGCGTCAACCCCAGCCAGATGGAAATGATCAGCTACGGCAAGGAAAATCCCGCCGTGCAGGGCAGCAACGAAGCCGCATGGAGCAAGAACCGCCGCGACGACTTCCGCGTGGTTGCCCACTAGTTCAGCCTCTGCGGGCCGCCACAGGTGGCCCGCACGGGAATTTTGGGGAGCGCCTGTTGGCGTTCCCCTTTTTTTGTGCTTTGCGGCCCCAAAGACAGCACCCGTATCTGCCCCTGTTGCTGTTGCCTGCCTGCTGCCGCTTTCTGCGCTTGTGCATTGCCCTTTCTCCGCGCTAGGATGGCACGCATCCGACATATTTGTCCAAAACCTGCAACGGGGGAACCATGAACATTGTGATTCTTGACGGCGGAGTTCTCAATCCCGGCGATGTGGACTGGAGCCCCATCGCTGCCCTCGGCCAACTGCGCGTTCATGATGCAACGCCGCCCCATCTGCTGGAAGAGTGTGCCCGGGATGCGGATATTCTGCTCACCAACAAGACCCCCCTGCGCAAGAAGGATGCCCACGCCCTGCGCAACGTGCGCATGGTGGGCCTGCTTTCCACCGGCTACGATGTGGTGGATCTGGACATGTTTACGGAACGCGGCGTACCGGTGTGCAATGTGGTGGCCTATGGCGTGAGCGATGTTGCCCAACATGCCGCAGCCCTTTTGCTGGAGCTTTGCCGACGCACCAGCCTGCACACCGAAAGCGTCAAAAGCGGCGAATGGAGCCGCAGGCAGACATGGTGCTACTGGAAAAGCACTCCCCTGTGCCTGGAGGGCCTGACCATGGGCATTGTGGGCTTTGGCGTCATTGGCCGCCGCATGGGGGAACTGGCCCACGCCCTAGGCATGGGAGTTCTGGCGGTGAGCCGCGCCCGGCAAAACCCTCCGGCATACAGCCCCTTCGCCTTTGTCGATCTTGACGAGGTATGGGGGCGGGCGCACGTCATTTCCCTGCACTGCCCGCTCACGCCGCAAACCCGCCACATGGTCAACGCCCGCAGTCTTGCCGCCATGCGCAAGGGCAGCCTGCTGCTCAATACGGCCAGAGGTGCGCTGGTGGATGAGGATGCCGCTGCCGCAGCGCTGCATTCGGGGCATCTGGGCGGCCTGGGCACAGACGTGCTCTCGGTGGAGCCACCTGATCCCGGCAATCCTCTGCTCCATACGCCCAATACGCTGATCACCCCGCACATCGCCTGGGCCACCACGCGGGCCAGGCAGGCCATCATTGACCTCACGGCAAACAACATCCGCTGCTGGCAGCAGGGAAGACCCATCAACGTCGTCAACGCCTGACCATGCGCATCGACATCCATACCCACGCCTTTCACCCCAAAATCGCCCACAAGGCCGTGGCACACCTCAACGCATTCTACCGCGTTGCCTGCGTGGGGGACGGCACCATCGCCGAGCTGCTGGAAAGCAGCGCAAGGGCGGGTATGGACAAATGCGCCGTGCTCTGCGCCGCCACAACCCCGGCCCAGGTCATCCCCGCCAACAATCATGCCATTGCCCTCCAGCGCCACTACCCGGACAGGGTCATTGCCTTCGGCACCCTCCACCCCGGATATGCCAAGTGGGAGGCGGAGCTTGCGCGCCTTCGGGCTGCGGGCATTCGCGGCATCAAGCTGCACCCGGAATGCCAGGGATTCCGGCTTGATGATCCCAGGCTGCTGCCCATTCTGGAGGCTGCGCAGAAGCATTTTGTTTTTCTTTTCCACATCGGTGACAAAAAGCCGCCAGCGAGCAACCCCTCATGCCCTTACAAACTGGCGGCGCTCCTTGCCGCCCTGCCCGGACTGCGCGTTATTGCCGCCCATTTTGGCGGATACCGCATGTGGGCGCACGCCCTTCTGGCGCTGACCGGCAGAATCTGCGAGAACCTGTGGGTGGATACGTCAAGCACAACCCCCTTTGCCACGCCGCAACTGGTCAGAAAACTGTTACGGGCCTGGCCGCAGGAAAAACTGCTCTTCGGGTCAGACTGGCCCCTGTACAGCCCGCTGGAAGAACGGCTGCGCCTGGAACGTATGGGAGGGCTCTCCCCCGATGCCGTGGACAGGATCATGGGCAATGCCGCCGCCCTGCTCGCTCCGTGCGGGACGGATTGACAGTTTCTCCTGTTTGCGGATACAAGAAAGACAAGCCGGGCGGCGGCAGCACTGCCAACCCCGTCAGGTCCGAAAGGAAGCAGCGGCAACAGACGTTGCCGGGTGTCCGGCCCACAAAAACCGCAACGGCATGCCGTTGCGGTTTTTGTATGGTCTTTTGCCCGGTTTGCGTCCCGAAATCCCTGTTCAGGGCGCGCATTCCCCGGCGGCAATACGGCCTTGTCCGGATACAAAATACGCGTTTCTTCCAGGCGCGCGCATACCGGGCGGCAATCTACAAGCCTGATCCTGACCAGAGCCGCAAGCGCTTCGCGCACAGCCGGCCGCCCACGCCGAAGGCCTCCATCAGGTCCCGCTCCGAGGGCAACGACTGCCCCACCCGGTATATGCTCGCCCGGATGTCCCGCAGCAGGCAAAAAAACTTGGGTATGCGCCCGCGGGCGCTGCATGTGACGCTTGGCATCCGCCTGGGGCAGCGTCTTCTTTTTGTCGCTCCCGGTCGGCATGGACGCACCTCCGCTTTGGATTCACCGGTTGCACTCTGCGCACCCTGCGGCCAGGGCGCAAAAATGCAATTACTTTTCAAGCCATTGCGCCAGTTTTTCTTCCAGCATATCGGCGTTCATGCGCGCGGCGGAATACATGCCTGCGGCCTCGCGCTGGCGGGCGGCCTCCGCCAGAATAACGGCCGCGGCCACCGAAACATTGAAGCTCTGGATCATGCCGCGCATGGGAATGTACAACTGGCCGTCGGCCTCCTGCAAAAGCTCCTGCTCCACTCCGCTGTGCTCGTTGCCCATGATGACAGCCGTGGGCAGAGTCATGTCCCACGCGCCCAGCGGCCGTGCTGCCGGAGAAAAAGAGGTAGCAAGAACTTGCATCTTCTGCGCCCGCAGGCTGGAGAACAGGGAGGCGCTGTCCTTGTGGCGCACGCTGTCTACCCATTTGCGGGCAGAGGCGGATGTTTTGCGCCCCAGAACAGGAAAGGGGGTACCCGTGTAGTACAGATGCACATGCCCCACGCCGAAGGCGTCACACGAGCGGTAGATGGCGGAAACATTGTGGGGGTCGTGGATATTTGCCAGCACAAGCGTCAGATCCGGCTGGCGGTATTCCAGCACGGCGCGCAGACGCGCCCTGCGTCTGGCCGTGGGTTCCTTGGGCATGGCGATCCCCCGGAGAAAACGATCCGCTGGCAAAGCGAAAACTTTTCACGGCAAGCGCATTGCAAGCAAAGCGTCTCTGCGATACTATAGTCTGCGGTTTCTGTCCATACGCTTTTTTTCATCCATGACGATAACGGAGCCCCCATGAAAAAACTTCAAACCGTACTGGCCCTTTTTCTTGCCACCGCGCTTCTCCCTTGTGCGGCGCTGGCCGCCGAGGGCCATCCCACCATTCCCGGTGCGGGCCTTTCTGTCTACTGGGTCATCCCCTTTGTCTGCATGTTGCTGTCCATTGCCGTCATGCCCCTGGCCGCACCGCATTTCTGGGAACACCACTTCGGAAAAATCTCGGTTTTTTGGGGACTGGCCTTTCTGATTCCCTGCCTGGCGGTTTTCGGCTTCAACGTAGCGTTGTACGAATTTCTGCACATTATTCTGCTGGACTATATTCCCTTCATTGTCCTGCTCTTTTCCCTGTTTACGGTTGCCGGCGGCGTTCGCCTGACAGGAACCCTGGTGGGCACACCGGCGGTCAATACGGGCATCTTGGCCGTGGGTACGGTTCTGGCCAGTTGGATGGGCACCACCGGCGCGGCCATGCTGCTGATCCGGCCTTTGCTGCGCGCCAATGCGCACCGCAAATACCGCATGCATTCCGTTGTCTTTTTCATCTTTCTTGTGGCCAACATCGGCGGCTCCCTCACTCCCCTGGGCGATCCGCCGCTCTTTCTCGGCTTTCTCAAGGGCGTCACCTTTTTCTGGACAACCAGCTACCTTTTTACAAAAACGCTGATCCTGTCCGTGGCGCTGCTGACCATTTATCTGATTCTGGACAATATCCTCTTCCGCAAGGAAGGCTGCCCCACACCGCCCCAGAAATCCGATGCCGCCGGGGAAAAACTGGGGCTGGACGGCAAGATCAATCTGCTGCTGCTGCTGGGCGTGGTGCTGGCGGTTCTTCTCTCGGGGCTTTACCCCTTGGGCGTGCTGCTGGAAGTGTTCGGCATTCCCATTGAAGGCCAGAACCTGCTGCGCGACCTTGCCCTGTTGGGCATTGCCGGGCTGTCGCTCAAACTCACCAGCAGGCGTTGCCGTGAACTCAACGACTTTTCCTGGGCTCCCATTCAGGAAGTGGCCAAACTCTTTTTCGGCATTTTCCTCAGCATGATTCCGGCCATTGCCATTCTGCGGGCCGGAACAGAGGGCGCTCTGGCTCCCCTCATCCAACTGGTTTCCCAGGACGGGCAGCCGGTCAACGCCATGTATTTCTGGCTCACCGGCGCGCTGTCCAGCTTTTTGGACAATGCGCCCACCTATCTGGTGTTTTTCAATACTGCGGGCGGTGACGCCCAGCACCTCATGTACGATATCCCCACAACGCTGACGGCCATTTCCGCAGGCGCGGTGTTCATGGGAGCCAATACCTATATTGGCAACGCTCCCAACTTCATGGTACGCTCCATCGCGGAAAATCAGGGAGTGCGCATGCCCAGCTTCTTTGGCTACATGCTCTGGTCGGGCGGCATCCTGGTTCCGCTGTTTATGCTGCTCACCTGGCTCTTCTTCATCTAGGCCGGGATTGCCCGGATCATCGCGGGCCTGAAGGGAGGTCTTTTCCCCTTCAGGCCCGCGGCAACCCGTATTTTTTGCATCCGCCGCGCATGTATTTGCGCGGATTCCGGGATGCCCGCGCACAGGGGGAAATCCATGCCCGCTTTCCTGCGCAGCGGCCTTTTGCCGCTTTTTGTCCTGCTTTTTCTGGCGCTGCCCGCGTGGGCAGCGCCGGGTGCTGCCCTTCGCGTGGCCCTGCTCCTGGAAAATCCACCCGGCGACCACGGCTGGAACGATGCCCTGACAGCGGGACTGGACAGGGCGCGCGTGCAACTGGGAGTGGAAGCGCACGTTCTTGTTGCCCCGGAAGACACGCCAGCCGCCTTGCGGGATTTCTTTCGGAACGCGGCGAAAATCCATGATCTCGTGCTCATTGCCTCGGACAGACTGCACGAAACCCTGCGCAACAATGCCGCCGATTTTCGCAAAACCATGTTTGGCTGTCTTGATGCGGGCATACGCGCGCCCAACATCATGTCTTTCACCTTTGCCGACGAACAGGCGGCATTTCTGGCCGGGGCCGCCGCAGCCATGCTCACGGCCCACAATACCCTGCCCGGCATCAATGCCGAAAAAACCATTGGCTGGATATCCGGCCGCGACACCCCGGCCATGCTCTCGCTGCTCCACGGTTTTACGGAAGGCGCGCGTGCCGTGGATCCGGAAACACGGGTCATCCATGCGGTTACCGGCTCGTTCACCGATGCCGCTGCAGGGCGCGCGGCCGCGCAAAGCCTGCTGGAGCAGGGGGCGGATGTTCTGGCCCTGGCTTGCGGCGCGGGCAACGGCCCGGCTCTGGAGGAAATTGCTCGGCGCAAAGCCTATGCCGTTGGCCTGGATACAGACCAGGCCGCGCGTGCGCCCGGCCACATCCTGACGTCCATTCTCAAATATCCGGACAAGGCTCTTTTTGATCTGGTGGCCGCAGCGGCAGCCGGAAAATTTCAGGGCAAGGAAATCCGCGTGCGTGATCTCGAAAACGGCGGCGTGGATATTGCGGACATAACGGCTTTCAGGGCGGCTGTGGGAAAAAATGTGGCGCCCCATATGGAGCGCCGTTTGCGTGAACTGCGCCACGAAATTGTTTCTGGCGGCATTCGCCTCAAATCTCTGCGTGCCCGCACCCTCTGCGACTGCCTGTAGGCCGTCCGTACCACAAGGGCACAGGGCTTTTCACCTCTGTGCCCGGTCTTCGAACCCGTGCGGATGGGCCT
>ERZ773099.653-NODE-653-length-28404-cov-3.814279_pt1 | contig 28404 bp, 31 predicted proteins | sample MGYA00511120_ERZ773099 | MGnify/ENA primary metagenome ERZ773099 (study PRJEB29015, sample SAMEA2738012) | human oral metagenome | biome: human oral; feature: human-associated habitat; material: dental | place: China | collected 2104 ... | reverse complement strand
GACCTGCTGAATGCGTGCAACGTGAAAATGCTCCATTTCGCATGGGACAATCCGCGCGATGAAATCGTTCCGCGTATGCTCCAAATGTTCGCAGAGAAATCGACGGTGACCGACTACCGCAAGCGCAAGGTGTATGTGCTCACAAACTATTGGAGCACGCACGGTGAAGATTTATACCGTGTCTACTGGTTGTGCGAGCACGGCTATGACCCGTATGTCATGATCTATGACAAGCTGCATGCACCGAAAGAGACGCGACGCTTGCAGCGGTATGTGAACAACAAGATCATCTTTCGGAGTTGCGAGCGGTTTGAAGATTATCGGAGGTGAAGAACATGGACGAGTATCATCCCTGCAAGAAGCCCGACCCGACGGCGCGGGAGGCAATCGGGAATGTGATGCGGGCACAAAAACATGAGATCACAGGGGCACGACGACGGAAAGCCTTGTCGAAGAATATGCGCCGTGAGGTATACGAGATGTACGGCGGGCACTGTGCCTACTGCGGCAAGGAGATCGACATCACAGAAATGCAGGTCGACCATGTGCAGGCGGTCTACCTCGGCGGTAACGATGAGATGGCGAACTATCGACCCGCGTGTCGGCAGTGCAATTTCTACAAGTCCACGATGAGCACCGAGGGCTTGCGCGAACAGCTTAGCCTTATCCCCGGGCGACTGGAAAAGATGTTGACGTTTCGCCTTGCGTTGGCACATGGATTGATTCAGCTTACGGGCAGACCCGTGAAATTCTATTTCGAGGAGTACGAAAAGCGATGATTCCGTATACAGGCAAGAAGCTGAACAAGTACAACGCTCGCAAGACGGTCATGTGCGGGCATGAGTTTGACAGCAAGAGGGAAGCAGAAATCTATCTTGATCTGCTCTCACGAAAACAGCACGGCGAGATTGTCCGCATTAGGCTACAACCGTCCTATACGCTTCTTGAGGGCTTTCGGGACAATCAGGGCAACAAGCAGAGGGCGATTACCTACACGGCAGACTTCTTTGTCACTTATGCCGATGGGCGGCATGAGGTGATTGAGGTCAAGGGCGTGCGGACGCGGGACTATCAGCTGCGCAAGAAGCTGTTTCTGTACATGATGCGCAAGACGGATATTGTATTTCGGGAGGTGCGGTAGTGGAGCTGATCGTTGATAACTTTGCGGGTGGTGGAGGTGCATCTACGGGGATTGAGCTTGCAACAGGGCGAAGCGTGGATATTGCAATCAACCATGACCCGGCGGCGATTGCGATGCATCGTGCCAATCATCCGACCTCGAAACACTACTGCGAGAACGTCTGGGACGTTGACCCCGTGGAGGCATGTGCAGGTCGCCCCGTTGGTCTTGCATGGTTTTCACCGGACTGCAAGCATTTCTCGAAAGCCAAAGGCGGCAAGCCCGTTGAGAAAGCAATTCGCGGGCTTGCATGGGTGGCCATCCGCTGGGCGAAACTCGTACGGCCACGCGTGATTATCCTCGAGAATGTGGAAGAGTTTACAACGTGGGGCCCTCTCTTAGACAATCGACCCGACCCAAAACGCAAAGGGCAGACGTTCCGCCGCTTCGTCCATGCGCTCAAGCGGTACGGATATAAAGTCGAATGGAACGAGCTGCGGGCGTGCGACTATGGAGCACCGACGATACGAAAGAGGTTTTTCCTCATCGCCAGATGCGATGGTCGGCCGATTATGTGGCCGGAACCGACACATGGAGACCCGTCAACGCTCTTTGTGGCGAGCGGCATCCTCCATCCGTGGCGGACAGCGGCAGAGATCATTGATTGGTCAATCCCATGCGCGAGCATCTTTGCTCGGAAGAAGCCGCTCTGTGAGAATACGATGCGCAGAATTGCACGCGGTCTCAAGAAATTTGTTTTCGATAATCCGGAACCGTATATCGTGGATAAGAGCCTTGCGCCGCTGTTGATACAGTATCACAGTGAGCAGACGGATAAGGACGTGCGGGGACAGGCGATAGATCGCCCGCTCATGACGGCGGATGCGTCCAATCGTTACGGATTGGTCACCGCATTTATCAGCAAGTATTTTGCGGGCGGCTATCAAAGTGCTGGTGTAGAGGTAACGGCGCCACTTCCGACGGTTACGGCCGTTGACCATAATGCACTTGTTGAGGCGTTCCTAGTTAAGTATTACGGACAGGGAGAGGGGCAATCTCTCAGGGAGCCGCTGCATACAATCACGACAAAAGACCGATTCGGTCTTGTCGTTGTTGGTGGTGAGGCGTATCAAATTGTGGACATCGGGATGCGGATGCTCACGCCGCGTGAGTTGTTCCGGGCACAGGGATTTCCGGAGGACTACATCGTTGACCGCGACGCAGACGGCAAGTGCTATCCAAAGTCAGCGCAGGTGGCACGATGCGGCAATGCAGTACCGCCGCCGTTTGCGGAGGCTCTTGTACGAGCGAATTTGCCGGAGATGTGCGACACAGAAGAACGTGAGAGTGCATAAGGAGGTACGGTGATGGCGTACAAGGTGGAGCGGAACAATGGCACGGGCGGATTCTGCTGTCATTTTGAGCATGCGGGGGCGCGGTACTATGCGGACGTAAGTCATACGTTCGACCACGGCAGCGAGTGCATGATTTTCCCCGAGGATGTATGGGACGAGCTCTATAGCAAGTGGAATGTGCCTGTGACGCGCGAGGGGCTTCTCTCGTGCATTGAGGAGTTTGTGCATATGAAGGAGGAGCGGGAATGAAGAAAGCGTGTCTGATCTGCGGCAAGGAGTTTGAGCGCACGCATGGAGCGAAGCGTTGTCCGGAATGCCGCAAAGCGGGGAAACGGATCTGTGGACATTGCGGCAAAGTATTTGTAACGATGAGCAAGACGCGGTGTGTGTGCAAGGAATGCGACGCTGTGCGTGCTGAGAAATCCCGTAGGGTTAAAGGGGACTGTCCTGTGGACAAAAAAACGCCCACGGAGAAAAAGCCCGTACAGCGGCAATGTGTTGTCTGCGAAAAGGTGTTTGATGTGGTGGGACAGGAAAAGACATGCCCGACCTGTCGGGAATACAGACAGGCGAAAAAAGAGGCATGCGAAAAGATGGCACGAGAGCCACATAATCCGCAGCGTCTCGCGGAGATGGCGAAGGCGGCGCGGGCACTTGGGGTGAGCTATGGACAGTACAGTGCAATGAAGCGTGGCCTTCTCAAACTGTAGGAATATCAGTTCGCCTATAGAAAGAGGCTTTGTCCCCTTTTCGCCTTGATAAAGGAATTAAAACACCGACATAAATATTCAAAAAAAGGATATTTATGCAGGTGGATAGAGGGATGGTACGAGCTCCATGTATATGAGGTCAAAGTGGTTGTCACAGAACAAGAGATTCGGGATAATCAAGAAATACTATTCCTATCGAGCTGTTCCCGTACGTCCTGAGATTCGGGAGAAGCGGGCAAAGCGGCAGAACGTCACGAAGGCGACGCAAGCGGCTGTGAATCGTCGTCTGCGTGCTGAAAAGTTATCGCGTCTCATTGTGGATAACTACGAGGCGGGCGACCTCTATCTCACGTGCACGTGTAGGGAGCATATGACCGCAGAAGAGATTCATAAGGCGTTTGATGAGCAGTTCAAACGCCGTCTTCGTGCCCTCTACAAAAAAGCGGGCGTTCCGTTGAAATATATTTCTGTACTGGAAAATCTAAAGGGCGGCGGTCGTCCACATGGACATATTCTCATCCCGGCACTTGGACGAGAATGGATTGAGAAAATACGGGGAGCATGGCGGCATGGCAATGTGGAAATCAGGCTCTATGGCGGGCATCTCACAGATGCGGAAAAGCTCGCAGACTATTTCACGAAAGAAAAAATTGAAAAGAAGTCGGGACGAATTCAGCCGAGTAAAAACCTTGTCCGAACAGAGCCGAAAAAAGAACGAGTGACACGGGCGGAAGCGTACAACCCAGAGATCACCGCGCCGCGTGGATATCGCATTATCAAAGAGCTTTCGTATACTACATATACAATGGAGGGCTACCCTGTCTCCATTGCGTATTTTGAGAGAACAGATCATACAGAAAAGGGGGGCAAGAAGAGTGAGAGAGTACGGCGACTATATACGAGAGACAAAAAAACTCCTGCGCCGCTATCCGAAAATGAAAATCGCTGTGACGAATCTCACGGATGAAATCGAGATGCAGGAGATGATTCTGCGGGATGAATCCATTGCCTCTGTTCGATATGGGGATGATACGACGGTCGGCGGGCGGGGTGAACTGACGACAGTGGAAGCCGCTGCCGCGCGTCGGTTGAGGATTGCAGATCAGATGGCGGATATGCGCAGCCACCGCGATGAGATTGCAGCCGTGATCCGCACGGTTGATTATGTGCTTGCCTCGTTGAATGACGCTGATTGTGAAATGGTACGGCGTCACTATATCGATGGTGTGCCGTGGGAGCAAGTTTCAAGAGAGATGTTCTACTCAGAGAAATGGACGCGCGCGCGGGGGGCGAAAGCCCTGCATGATGTTGCCCTCATGCTCTTTGGTGTGCAGGAACGTCCCGCGCAAATGAAACTTGTACTTCGCTAAAAAACCCGTAACCCCTTATACGGAAAGGGATTACGGGAAAATCTTTGCGTCTATCTTGAAATAAATATTGACAAATCAAGAAGGATGTGTTATGATAATATCATGAAAGGAGGGAAGCGGTTATGAAGATTGACCCCATAAAAATACTGAACCTTGTAACGGCAGTAATCAACCTCATCACAGCGATGATACTGCTCTACAAAGTCCAGTAAAGAAAAGTGAACATTGAGTTCCCCGCCTACGGGCGGGGTGCTCAGGGTCAATCAAAGTATATCATAATCGCGAATCAAATGCAAAAAGTGACGGTAGGTATTGCGGTGACGGCATTGGCTATCTCGGTCTATGTGTTGTTGAAGGTGGTGGGGATGTGAGTAATACAAACGGCTGGGGCGGCAAGCGCGCGGGTGCGGGTCGCCGTCCCGCTGCTCAAGATGGGACAGAGCGAAAGATGCGATCGCTGCGGGCATCTGATGAAGAATGGGACACCATCAAGGCGTTTGCAAAAATCATCAAAGATGACCCTGCCCGCGCCGTGCGGATGATGAAAACAGAATAGAATCCGAATGGAATCGGAATAGAAAAGGAATGACGCCTTGCAGCCATGCGGGGCGTTTTCCTATGGCTATTGTTTGTAACTTGTGGATAACTCGAATGACTTTGCAACGGGCATTTTGTGCCGTGTTTTTTAGTGGTATCAGTGTTACAATGGTAACGTGAAAATTTGAATCGAAACGAGAGGGACACGGCGCGCGCCGCGTCCCTTTTGCATGGGTGAAATTATGCTGAAACGAATTTGCGGCGTATGCGGGCGGATGGTGGCGCAGGGAATGCGCTGCTCATGTCAGGCACGCCGCCATCGGGACTATGACCGCACGCGGCGGGACAAGGACAAGGCGGCATTCTACAATGGGAAGGCATGGCAGCGGACGGCTGAGGCGGCGCGCATACGCGCCCGCTATGCGGATGAAGTCATATATGCAGAGACAGGGCGCATTGTTCCGGGCGCAGTTGTCCACCACATCGAGCCGATCGGGGAAAATCCTGCGCGCAAATTGGACATGGATAATCTCATTTTCGTATCGGCGCGGACACATAAAGAGATTCATGACGCCTACAACAAGAATCTGCGTGCAAAGCGTGCAATGCAGGAAAAGCTCGCGGCAATCCGCAAGAAAATAGATGAGGCGGGGGCGGGTCAAAAAAGTTTTGAGCAGGAAATATAAAACCGCGTTCGGTCTTTTTTCTTGGAAAAATGCCAGAAATGAATTTTTTAGGGCGACCGAAATAATACGGAACAATAGCAGCAAGGGAGGGGGCGACGATGGCAGGACGGCCGCGTAAGGCGGTAGGTGTTTCTACTGGGAAAATCGGAAAAGAAAAGCGACTAAACCGCAAGATACAGGAATCGAAGATCAGGGTCGACCGTCTCCAGCTCGAGGAGGGCGCGCCGGATTGGCTATCGCCTGAGGCGGCGGAGGAATATATGCGCGTTGTCCATGAGGCGGGCAAGATCAACCTGCTTGACAACATCGACCGCGCATTTCTAGCTATTTATGCGGATAACTATGATCGCTATACGAAAGCGAGTGCCGCATTGCAAAAAGAGGGCTTGACTGTGATGACGGAGAACGGGGAGTTTCCGTCTCCGTACATCAAAATTGCAAGCGACGCGGCGACGCAGATACATCGATGTTCGACGAAGCTGGGACTTGCGGCGACCGACCGCTTGAAGCTCATTGTACCGACGGCAACGGATGACAAGCCGACGAATAAGTTTTTGAAATATCTGTAGGAGGTGACTGCATGGAGAAGGAATGCCGCAGCTCGCCGCCCGTGGAGGCAGAGAGCGCATGATGACCGACCGAACAACGGCATACGCTCGCATGATTGTCGCGGGACGGAAGATTTGCGGGCGGGCGGAGTATCAGGCGTGCAAGCGTCATCTTGACGATATGGCGGATAGGGATTTTCCATATATCTTTGACGTGAAGGCGGCGGAATATCACATCGACCTCGCAAATCACCTCACCATCGGCGAAGGACGGACGGCAGCGCGACTCACAACGCGCGGATTTCAGAATTTCATCATCGGAAGTCTGTTCGGATGGCGGAGGAAACGATCAGACTTGCGCCGCTTTCGAGAGGGATATATCCAGCTTGCACGGCAAAACGGGAAGTCATTTCTTGCAGGCGAGATGTGCAATGACTACGCGACCTTTGCGGGTTATCAGCATGGGCGCATCTATTGCACGGCGACGAAGCAGAAACAGGCAAATATCGTATGGGAGGAGGTTGCCAAATTCATATCCTCCGACGCCGATCTTGCCGAGCTCTACAAGGTACGCGAGTATGACCACACCATCCGCTCCCTTGTTACGAATACGACCATAGAAGCCATTGGCAGAGACACGAAGTCCGCCGATGGCTTTCGCTCTATCCTCGCGATTGTGGACGAATACCACGCGCATCCGACTGATCAGATGTATAAGCTCATGCTGGACGGTCAGATCACCGTGGACAATGCGCTCACGCTTGCAATCACAACGGCGGGCTTCAATCTGAACGCGCCATGCTTCGAGCAATACCAGTTCTGCAAAAAGGTGCTTTCGGGCAATATCCGCAAGGATTCGCTCTTTATCTTCATCACAGAGATGGATGAGGACGATGATATGTGGGAGCCAGTGAACTGGGCAAAGGCGAATCCGCTCAACCTGTGGAATGCGGATGAGACGCTCAACGATGAGATGATTGCACGCATGGCGGAAAAGGCAATCGACGCCCGTGAAAAACAGGGGCGCGATCTCGTAAACTTTCAGACCAAGACCTTGAACCGCTGGGTTGAGTATACGGGCGGAGGTCTGCTAGACCTTGCGGCATGGCGGTCTTGCGGGTCGGATGTGACGCTTGCGGATATGCGCGGGCGGGAATGCTATCTTGGGATTGACTTGTCGAGCGGCGGCGACCTCACGAGCATTGCGCTGCTTTTCCCCGGTGAGGATGATGAGATGTATCTGTGGTCACACAGCTATATGCCCGAGCTACGGCTTGCCGAACATATCCGTACGGATGATGCGCCCTATGGCGTCTGGAAAGAGGCGGGGTTGCTCACGCTCACAAGCGGTATCTACGGCGTTAAGACCGACTACAAATACATCATCGCCGACCTCGTGCGTATCATGGAGGAATATGAGATTGAGATCATCGGCTGCGGCTATGACAATCACAACGCGGGCGCATTCCTGTCCGATCTTGAGGCGGCACTGCCCTGCGATCTCATAGAGGTCAAGCAGTCGGCGCGGACACTCAACGATGCAACGCGCGATTTTCAACTCTCGGTCAAGGCGGGCAAGGTGCACTATGACCGCCAAAACGCACTGCTCACATGGAGCATGGTCAATGCCGTCATATCTGCGCCGAATTCGTTCGGAGAAATCAAAATCGACAAGATGACGCAGACGAACCGCATTGACCCATGTGACGCAGTGATCGACGCGTGGACGGTGTATTTCAATCAACACAATAATGCGGCGGTGGATGCAGAAGAAGCACTGTCTATGTGGCTGGAAGTGACAGCGGGAGGAGGTGACGAAGAAGATTGAAACTCGTGGATAATATCAAAAGGCTCTTTCGCAATTCGGGTGAGGGCGGCATTTCTCTTTCGGATATGCACGACTTTTTCTTTCGGGGCGGCACAGGTGCGGCGGATGGTCCCGACCTCTCTGAGATCACCTATTTCACCTGCCTCAAGACCCTTGGCGAATCCATCGGCAAAATGCCCGTCTATCTGATGGATGCCAACAAGGAGCGTGTCACAGGGCATGAGACGGGACGGCTTCTCAACGTGCAACCGAATAGCATCATGACGCCGCTGCAATTCTTCACGACATTGGAATATCACCGCAACCATTACGGGAACGCATACGCCCTGATCGAGCGTGACCGTGCCGCCCGCCTGACGGGGCTTCACATCCTGCATCCGCAGCTGGTGCAGGTGTGGGTGAACAATACGGACAGTTATACGGAGCGCCGCTATTTCTACCGCTATATGGACAACAAGACGGGAAAGGAGTATTGGATTGCGCCCGACGATATGCTTCATCTGCGCGCGTGGGTTACGGATGATACGGGGCTGGTAGGGAAATCGGTGCGCCAGATACTCGCTGAGAATATGGCGGGTAACAAGGCGACACAGCGGTTTCTCAACGACCTCTATCGCAAGGGACTCACGGCGAATGCGGTCATAAAGTACGTCGGCGAGCTCAAGAAGGACGCACAGGACAAGATGCTCAGGCAGTTGGATGCGCAGGCACGGGACGATTCGCGCCGCCTCATCACGCTGCCGATCGGGGCGGATATACAGACGCTTGACCTCAAACTCACAGATTCACAGTTTTACGAGCTCAAGCGATACTCCGCGCTACAAGTTGCCGCCGCATTCGGTGTCAACCCCGACCATCTGAACGACTATACGAAGTCCAGCTACAACAACAGCGCTATGCAGAACTTGCAATTCTATGTGAATACGCTGCTCTATAACGTCTCTCTCTACGAGCAGGAGATGAACCGAAAGCTCTTGACGGAGCAGGAGCAGACGGCGGGCAAGGGCTTCAAGTTCAATGTCTGGGTCATCCTGCGCGGCGACCCGTCGCAGCAGGCGGACATTCTGCAAAAGATGGTTCAATCGGCGATCTACAGTCCGAATGAGGCGCGGGCAAAGCTCGACAGTCCGCCGTGCGCGGGCGGGGATGTGCATATGGTGAACGGCTCGTATGTGAAGCTCGAAGACATCGGCAAGGCATACGCCGGCAAAGGAGGTGACAAGAATGATTGAGATACGCAACGAGACCGACAGAAGCGCAGAGCTTTATCTATCGGGCAGCATCATTGACGATGATACGGGCGGTCTGATTGAGGAGTTTTATGAAAACAGCACAGGCTATCAATGGCCGGATAAAATCCGGCAGCAGCTCGACGCCCTGCGCGGGAAAGACCTGACCATCTACATCAATTCGGATGGCGGGAGCGTTCCCGCAGGTGTCGCGATGGCGAATATGATTGCGCGTCATGACGGCCGTACGACGGCGATTGTCGACGGATGGTGCTGCTCGATTGCAACGCAGGTATTCTTTTCCGCCGACGTGCGGAAGATTCCAGCGAACGCCTACCTGATGATTCACAAGCCTTCCGGCTATATCGGCGGCAACGCGGATGACCTGCGCAGGGGCGCGGATGTTCTGGACACGATACAAAAAGGGCTTGAGGCGACATACCGCAGGGCGGCGCATGAGGATGTGACCGATGAGGACATTCATCAAATGGTGAATGTGGAAACGTGGCTGACAGGTGAGCAGGCGGCCGCGTTCTTTCATGTCGAGGTACTGGAATCCGAACGGATGGCGGCGTGTGTCGGAAGCACAAAACTCATGCGGGACGTTCCCGCCGATCTGCGATTTGCCGTAAAGGCGGGCGATTTCAAGCCGTCCGCCGCTGCGCCAATGCAGCAGGATGAGGAAGCGCGCTGCGCAAATGCAGCGCAGGAGGACAAAGCGCGGGCAGCGATTGCCCTTGCACTCGCGAAAGGAGCGATGATTTAACATGAAGAAGTCGGACGAACTCAAGAAGATGGTGGACGAGCTGCGCCGTGAGGTCGAGAACCTGCAGCAGGAGGAACGCTATGAGGATGCGGCAAAGCGCGCCAAGGAGCTGACGAATGCCGTGCATCAGTACGAGGCGGCAGTTTCCATGGAGACAGCGCAGCGCACGGATTTTGCGGGAGGCGCGACACCGATTCAGACGGCATCTGTGAGTGATGCGGTCATGCGCAACCGCGTCTTTAATAAGCTCGTTCTGGGACGCACACTTGACGCGCAGGAACGCGAATTTGCGAATCAGATCGGCTCGCCCGGTATGGTTGAGGGGACACCGGGCAAGGGCGGTTATCTCGTACCAGAGGAGCAGATGACACAGATTCGCGAATATCGCAAGGCGTACACCGCGCTGAAGGATTTCGCGCATGTCCAGCATGCAAACAGCACGGCGGGCAAGATGCCGACGCTCGGCGATGAGACAGGTAAACTCGTCGCGTTTGAGGAGTTGAACAGCATCCAGCAGTCGGACTTCGACTTTGGTCAGCTCAAGTACGAGGTCAAGGACTATGGCGACATTATCCCCGTATCGAACCAGCTCCTGGACGACGCCGATGTGAATATCACGGCGATCATCGGGCAGCGATTTGCACGCAAGGCGGTCAATACGGAGAACGATGAAATCTTGAAGCTCCTCAAGAAGCTCTCGGCGAAGGAAGTGACGGATGCAAAGGACTTCATGAAGATTCTCAACGTGAGCCTCGATCCTGCCTACTATGCGAATGCGCGTATTCTCACGAATCAGGACGGCTTTCAGTGGCTCTCCGAACTCGAGGATGCACAGAAGCGTCCCCTGCTCGTGCCGGATGTTGCCGCGCCCGACACGTACCGCTTCCGTGGCAAGGAGATCATCGTCGTGTCGAACGGGACGCTTGCGACAACGGCAAATAAGATTCCGTTCTACATTGGCAGCTTTGCGGACTATGTGGCATTCTTCGAGCGCAAGGGCGTTGAGATTGCCGTCTCGCAGGACTTCCTTTTCGACAAGTACGCAACCGCCCTGCGCTGCGTGGAGCGGTTCGGCGTCGTGGCGGACGACAAGGACGCCGTGAAGCTGGCGCAGGTGACAACAAGCTGATGAAGGAGGTGCGTCATGGCGGTGACGCTCGAGCAGGTCAAGACATACCTGCGCGTTGACCTTGACGTTGAAGATGACCTCATCAAGCAGTGCATGAGAGGTGCGGAATCGTATCTCACGAATGCGATTGACAATTTCGCTGCGTACTGCAAATACGGGGATTTCGACGAATCGGCGGATATCCTGCGCCTTGCGGTCATCGCCGAGATGTATACGCATCGGGACGGACTGGATGAAAAGGCGCAGGAGTTTCCGTACTTCATCCGCTCGATGATCGCGCAGCTCCAAAACTACGTTCCCGCAGGTGCACCATGATCCGTGTGGCGCGTCTGCGTCACCGTGTCGAACTCCTGCGTCCTGTCTACGGGGAGGATGTTGGATTCGGCGGGGTGACGGGATATGAATCGGAGGGCATGGTGTGGGCAGAGTTCCTGCGCCCACGTTTTGTGCAGGCGGACGCGATGGGCAGCGGGGTCGCGACGGAGATCACGCAGGGCATACGGATTCGCCCACGCCCGATTGAAAAGGGGTGGAAAGTCCGGCGCGGTGCGGATGAGTTCTATGTTCTCCACGTCGATGACAGCACGGCGGGGGAAATCATCCTGACGACGAAAGGAGTTGACCCGGGTGGCTAAGTCCATCAAGATTTTTGCGAACATCAAGGAAGAGGCGTTTCGCGCGATGGTGGACGTACAAAAATACGATGAGGAGACGCAAAAGAAAATCCGTAAGGCGACGCGGGACGGCGTTGCGGCTGTTCATGCCGCCGCCGTACGTGCCGCCCCCATACGGGCGACAGGGAATCTGCGCAGGGGAATTGTGCAGGAGTTCGACGAAAAGACTTGTTCAGGCAAGGTGCGGGCGACCGCACCGCATTCCCATCTCGTCGAGTTCGGTACGCGGGAACGTGTGACCGCGCCTCTGCGCAAAAAAGCATTGAAAATCGCCGAGGGATTTGTGCGCGGCTTTACGTTTACAGGGAAAATGCCCAAAAAGCCTTTTCTCCGTCCTGCGATGGAAAAAGAGCGCACTGCCATTGAAGCGAATATCGAAAGGGCGGTGAAACCGTGAGGGTGATCCGCGAAGTCCCTATGGTCGCGCTTCATACGGCACTGGTGCGTCTTCTACAAGTGGGACAGAGCCGCCCTGTCTACGGGGAAGTTCCGCCGAAAGCGACGCGCCCCTATATCACGGTTGGGGATGCGACATTTAAGCCCGTGGGAACAAAAGAGATGCTCATATGGCGGGTGACAACGAACGTAGAGGTCTGGGCGGCACGCGAGCAGCGCAGGAATCTCAATGAGGTGATGAATGACATTGCGACAATTATCACGGGATACTGGAACAAACTTGCGGTTGAGGGCTTTTGCGTGATCGACTGCGACATTGATTTTCTTGAAACGTTCGAAGAGAGCGGCGGCGGGTATCATGGGATTGTGACCGTCGTGACAGATTTGCAGAAATAGGAGGAATAAAGAATGACCGAACAGGAACTGAAAAAGCTGCCTGACAACCCGTCCAAAGCGACGGCGTCGCCAGGCAAAGACACAATGCTCCACGTCAACAAAGGCACCGTGGAAGCTCCTGCCTGGGTGCTCATCGGTGGGCAGCGGAACACGCCGCTCTCGCGCAAGGCAAACACACTGGATGCTTCGAATAAGGCATCGGGCGGCTGGGGCGCAAAGGTGCCGGGGCTCAAGGATTGGTCGATTGAGTACAGCGGGCTCATGCTTGAGAGCGATGATGCTCTTCAGATTCTTGACTACTGCTTTACGCAGGGCAAGCAGGTTCACGTCAAGATCGAATATCCCGGGGGAAGCTATCGTACCGGTTGGGGATTCATCACGGCGTTCAGTGACGACAACGCACATGATGCCATTTCGACGGTCAAGATCACGATCGAAGGAAACGGTCCGATCAGTGAACTTCAGAAACCTTCGGGCGGCAGTGCACAGTCGGGACCTTGACAAGGAGCATGACACATGAAGAAAACAATTGAGATGACGGCGGCGGGGAAGAAGTGGGAACTCTGTTTCACGATTCGTTCGCTTGCCGTCTTTGAACGCAAGATTGGCAAATCGGTGATTTCGCTCATTGCGGGCGGCGTTGTCCATATGGTTGAGCGGATGGACATTGACGCGACTGTTGCAGGGCTGCGCTGTGCGCTCTCACTCTCAGAGGATGCGGCGTATGACCTCATTGATGAAGTATGTCAGGGCGGCGGGAATCTTGACTACATCAACGGTTGTATCCTTGAAGCCATTCGTGCCACGGGGCTTTTCGATCCGATGGAACAGGATGCGGAGGCGGAGGACGTGGCGGGAAAGCAGTAAGCTCTTTCGGACAGTGGGTAGAGGCGGCGGAGGAGATAGCCTACGCCGAACTCGCCCTAAAACCGAAAGAGTTTGAGGAACTGCAGCCGCATGAATTTCATGCACTCATCCGCGGGTGGAAACGACGCGAAAAGGCACGGGATTACAAGGAAGCCTATTTCGTCGCATGGTTGATTTCACCGCACTTGAAAGAACCTGTGGGGGCAGAGAAAATCGCGGAACCGCTCTGGTATGACCCCATAGAGGAACGGCGCAAGCAGGAAGAAGACCGCCGTATCCTGCGTGAAGAGTTCGGACTAGAAGAAAGGAGGTAACGATGGCGACACTATCCGAGATGGTGATAAAGATCGGCGCAGATGCGTCGGGACTGAGCGCGGGGCTGAACAAGGCACAGCAGGATATCAACAAGACATTTTCTGTGAATCCGGTCAATGAGTTTTCAGATGCGCTCACGGGGACGACGGGAAAGGTGGACAAACTCATCGGCTCGTTCTCTTCGCTTGCGAAAATCGCGGCGACAGGGTTCGGGCTGTCAAGTCTCATATCCGGTGCGGTAGATGCGGGCGAAGCCGCCTACCAGCTCGCGAACCGTCTGCAAATCTCCTATGCTGAGGCAGGGAATCTCTCGCGCATTCTAAAACTTACGGGCGGGGATGCGGATACCTGCGGCGCGGCATTTATGCGTCTGGACAAAACACTCATGTCGGATGGTGAGGCGGGTGAGCGGGCGCGTACAATGCTTGATGCGGTCGGTGTTTCCCTCACAGACAGCGCGGGGAAGATCCTGCCACTGAACGAGCAGCTAAAGAACCTTTCGGAGGGCTACAAAAAAGCTGCCGATGCGGGCTATGGGCAGGAGTTCATCATGAACACGCTCGGCGTGCGCGGCATGGCACTCACAAAGACCCTGCAAAACTACACCGAGGCGGCTGAGAATGCTGCAAAAATCAAGAGCATTGGCATCGCCCCCGAGGAAATGCACCGCATCAGTCAACAGCTGAAACTTGTCGAAATGCAGGCGGGACAGCTGAAGAATGTCGGTGGTGCGGTCATCGCTCCCATTGCCGCCGATGTGTTCCCGCCGATCATTGCGGGGCTTGCAAAAACGGCACAATACGTCGCGGAGAACAAGAAAGAACTGAAAAGCCTTGCAAAGACGGGGCTGGAAGTCGTCGCGGTCTACAAGACCATGCAGGCGGCAGCAAAAATCAGCGCGGGCGCAGCGGTGGCATGGCGGGCCGCACAGGCTGCGCAGATGGCGCAGAACGTCCCACAGGTTGACCCCGCTGCACTCACGGCGGCACAGGAAAAGAGCATCGCACGCCGTATGCGCAACCTTGACCGGCTCACAGATAAAGAAATCCGGGATATGGAAAAAACGGTCGCCAAGATGGCGGTCTCGGAGGAGGAGAAAGTGCGCATTGCCACAACGTCTGCAATGCGCATCGAACAGGCAGCAGCCCAGCGGGCGGCGCAGGAACAGCTCTATATGACGGAGATGTACCGAAAGACCAATCTGCAAGCGGTACAGAGCGCAGAAGTCCAGATTGCGGCAATGCAATCGGTGCGCACGGAATCGGCAGGGGCGGCGGCGCAGCTTGTAGGAGATCATGCCCGCGCAGGAGCGGCGGCAAAGGCCGCGGGAGCACAGAGCGTTGCGGCACATGAGGCGGGGGCGGCGGCGGCACGTATGCACGCGGGCGCGGCAGGGATGGTCGCGGCGGCACATGGCACGGTAGGAACAGCGGCAATGGGCGCAGGAAAGGCCACTGTCACGGCGATGGGGACGGCTTCACGCATGGTACGAAGTGCGGCATCGGCGGTGTTTGCACTCGCGGGCGGTTGGCTTGGTGTTGCGGCGGCGATAGGATACGCCACTTATAAGCTCTGGGAGTACAACAAAGAGCAGAAAGCCGAGCGTGAAAAGAATACCTATGAGGTGGACGGACAAAAATATTTAGAACGAAATGGGACATTCTACCGTCTGGAGCAGGATGTTGACCCAATAGCAATTGCCAATGGGAATATGGCAGCACCCATGACCCGCGAATACGAGGTAGAGGAGACCGACGCGGCAAGACTGGAAGACCTCAATGCGGCATGGTACGAGCGGCACAAGAACGATGAGGACTATCTTTTGGAGCTGCAAAAGGAAGCGGCGGAAAAGCAGAACGAGGCGGCGGATTTGGCACTGCAAGAAGCAATGCGCCGCCTGAATGACGATGCGGGGGAAAAGAGTACCGTATCGCAGGAAGAAAAGATAAAAACCTACGAAATCGAGGTGCAGATCGGTGAAGCGGTATTAGACGAAGCCCGTGCCCGCATCGGTGCAGACTATGAACTCGGCGCATTGGGGGACGAGGGCGGCGGGCTTGCATATGATTGCGGAAAACTCGTGTTGGATGCATTCACAGCGGCGGGCGTTGCCTTTGAGAACCGATATGTCCCCGATATGATCGAGGAGGCAAAGGCAAAGGGCGCATGGCATTCGGCGGGGGACGGCTATGTACCGCAGGCGGGCGATGCCGCTGTCGTGCTTGGCGACAATCATATTGTCCTGTCCAACGGTAAGGGCGGCTACGTCGGTGCGAACAGTAGTACGGGCGTTATCGAAAAGGACAGTATTGCGGCAGACTTCGGCGCGGTGACGGGTTACATCTCTGTATCTGAGCTCACGGGCGGTGCGACAGTCAAGAAAACGGTTGGTGAGAGTGACAAGGCGGCGCAGGAGGAAATCAAGAAGCTCAACCAGGCAAAAGCGCAAGCAGTACGCCTCTTTCAGGAGATGGAGAGCGAGATTACAAGCGAGACGAAAACTGCCTATGAATCGGGGATGTCGAAGATTGCAGAGAACGTCCGCGCCAAACAACAGGAAATCAACAAGATTGCACAGGCGGGCATAGATACAACCGAACTGCAAGCCGAGCTTGCAGAATACGAACACGTTCTCCAAGAAAAGCTCGTCAATCAACAGAAAGAGGCACTGGCAGCAGTGCAGAGGGAGGAGAAGAAAATCACCGCCGAGATGGCGGGGGACTATGCGGCACTTGCAGAGGCCCAGTATCAGGAGACGATTGCACGCATTGAAAAAGAGCGCAAGGAAAAATATAAGGCAATCGCAACGGATAAGAACATCTACGACGAAGAACTTGCGCTCAATAAATGGTACAACGCGGAAATGCTGAATGCCGCCAAGGAGCGTGAGGACGCACTGCGCGAGGTCAACAAGAAGCGCATCGCTCTCATGCAGGAGCAGGGCGACGTGGTCGGATTGCGCAGCTATCTCAAGGAGAACTCGAATGCGCAGCAGACGGACATTGACCTCGCGGGACAGCAGGAGCTTGCGCGCGCATACGTCAACATCTGGAACGATGCACATGCAAGCGTATACGCTGGTGTCGCATCGGCAATGCAGACGATGAATACATCTATGGCGAAGTCGTTCGAGGATGTCATCATGGGTACGAAGTCCGCGAAAGATGCGGTCGCCGATTTCGGAAAGACAGTGATCTCCATGATTATCCAGATTGCCGCGCAGAAGATGGCGGCGGGACTCATCGGGGGACTGTTTGGCAATGCGTTCGGCGGTATCTTTGGCGGGGCGACAAAGGGCGCGGCAGCAGGGTCGGCGGGAGGCTATACGTTCCCGACGGGTGCGAGCTTTGTCAATGCGCCGACCTACACACGTCCCAATATCATGCCTTTTGCAAACGGCGGCATCGTCACCGCGCCGACGCTCGGTCTCATTGGTGAGAAGGGCTACAGCGAGGCGGTCATACCACTTACGCGGGGACATATGGAAAAGCTCGGACTTGCGCAGCAGAAAGAGGCGACGCGGCCGATACAGGTGTTTGTTCAGTCTCCTGACGCAACGAGCTTTCGCAGGTCGGAGGCGCAGATCGCGGCGAGCGTGCGCCGTGCGGTCACAGCAGGACAGAGATTTTCGTAGGGAGGGGACAAGATGGCAACGCCTTTTCATGAGGTCAGATTCCCCGAGGATATATCCTACGCGAGTTCGGGGGGACCCGCCTACTCGACGGATATCGTCACGATGAAAAACGGCAGCGAGCAGCGGAATGTGAACTACACACAGCCGCGCTGCAAATACAACGCGGCGCTCGGCGTGCGCACCGCCGAACAGATGACGAAGGTCATTGCATTCTTTCACGCACGCAAGGGGCGCGGCTTCGGTTTTCGCTATAAGGACTGGTCGGACTATCGCCTCACGAGCGAGCTCATTGCCGTCGGTGATGGTGCAAAGAACAAATTTCAGATGATAAAGACCTATACGAGCGGCGGATTTTCAACGGTGCGAAAAATCCGAAAGCCTGTGAGTGAAACCGTCACGGTCTATCTGGATTCCACGCCTGCCACAGACTGGACGGTGGACTATACGAGCGGCGTTATCACCTTCAAGAATCCGCCGCCGCCGGGAAGGGGGATCTATTGTACCTGTGAATTTGATGTGCCCGTGCGTTTTGACACTGACCACATGGATGTGAATCTGGAAGAGGCGGATCATTTCGCATGGACAAGCATCCCGCTCATTGAGCTCAGGGAGAGTGGCGGATAATGGCACAGCTGATCGCACCGTCGGGCTTCCTGCAAATCTATACCAATGAGACATATGCGGGGCTCAACTACAAGAACCTCAGGGAAATCTATATTCCCGCAGCGGATTTTTCCTATGAGGAAGAATTTACACATCCGCTTACGAACAAGCAGATCAAAGGCTCGTGGTTCTACGATGAAGGCTATGAGGTCATGACAAAGGAGGAGCGCGAGCCTCGTCACTACTGTATCAAGGGCAAGGCATCGTTCTCCTTCACGGGGACGAATCTCATCATCCGCCTCATGCTGGACAGTGGTCAGGGTACGGCGGAAATTCTCATCGACGGAAAGAAACCGTCGGAGGTCGGCGCATACGGCGCTGTCGATGACCTGGACTGCGACCTTGACCACTATGCTTTCGGCGCAGGTGCAAGTATGCAGTATCATGACGTGCTCGTTGCGGAAAATCTCACGGACGGCTCGCATACCTGTGACATTCTGGCGAATAACAAGGCGGGTGTATACTTCCTGCTCGGCGGCGCGAAAATCCTGACGCACGAGATCACGCCATTTGCCGTTCGCGGCTATCACGCCCGCGAGACCCTGCCGCACAATCAAGCGACGGTACGTCTCGTCAATACGTCGAAATATGCAGCGCGCAATATCGTGCTCGACATCCCCGCGCGCTATATCAACTGCGGAAACGGCAAGCCGTTTCCGCAGCCGTACACTGTCCCCACACTGGGTGCGGGCGAGCAGCTGCCTCTTCTCCTATCTGTGGACGGTTCGGGCTATGAGGACGCCGCCGATCTCTCCATCGGCATGACCGTCGATTATGGGATGAAGGCGCATGAGGGCTACCCGACGGAGGAGAAGGAGGTCATACTGCTTCCGCGTGACCAGAGACTCGAATATGCAGGAGATTGGTCATTTGAGGAATTGGGAAAAGAACATTTCCTATATGCTCATACTGATACGTCGGGAGACAGCGTCAGTGTTCGAACAAATGCCAATCGGATTGATATAGATGTTGAGACGGATTGGGGATATGCCTCTCTGCTTGCAGATGTGAATGGAAAAGTTGCGGCAAATTGGAGTCTGCATGCCGATGAAACAACGGTACAGACATTTACATTAGATCATCTAGGATATGATGACAAGATTGTGAAATTCCATACACCGCAATCTGAAACAGGGGAATATAGCTTTGCCGTTGCAGGCGTTGTGTTTGAAGAAGAGGAAATCACAGTAAACCCCAATCCCAATGAACCGCCAATTATCACGAAGAAACAGATCACCTTAGCTCCCGATAGTGATCGACTTATTTATGAGGGGGCATGGACAATCGAAAAAATAGGTTCGAAACAGGTATTATGTGCACATACGGAGACAAAGGGGAGCAGCATATCTTTTCGCACCACGGCAACTAAAATCAATATTCAGCTAAAGACTGGCTGGGGAAGCGGTAATATTGCCGTAGAAGTAGATGGCGAAGTTGTTGATAGCATCATACGTGGCGCAGATACCGGGGACACATCAGGCGAGCAAATTAAAACCTATATCGTTGATAATTTTCGTGAAGGAAGAAAAAATGTAAAACTCTATGCTGAAGGAAGGTCGTATACCTTCGCCTTTTCCAAGGTCGTCCTGCGTGAGGCTATATCCTATATGCGCTCTGTGGAGCACGTCCCCATCCGCATGACGTTTGACTACATCAAGCCATTCGGCGTACGCTATCTGAAAGCTCTGCATGGCGGTGCGTATGAATACGAGGGGACAAGCGTGCACCGTCGTGACGACCGCATCCCTCGCAGAAACGAGGGGGCGAAAGAGGTGCGGGTCATGCGGCGATATCCGACATTCGCGCTCAACTACAGCGACAAGCATCATGAAAATCTCAAATACTATGACCTCATTATCGTTGACCCCGGCACGGTGACGCGCAAGGAGGTCGCGGAGTGGCAGCGGCTTGGCATCAAGGTGTTTGGCTATGTGTCGTTTGGTGAGGAGGACGGCGTTCTCATTGACCCGTGGGATGTGAAATCGGGCAATCGCCCGCATACAGACGATGGCAAGGGCGTCGGCGGCTATGCCTCCTACTACAGTAAGGGCGGCAATGGCTACGCCGAGCTGAACCAGTGTCTGCACGACGGCTTGATTGAGACGGGCGAGAAGAAATGTCTGCTGGGCGATGCACATTATTATGCAGGCACAGGCTGCTGCACGCGCGTCTGTCGTCACGATACGCGCACGGGGTATACCGTCTGGGAGAGCGGCGGGAAATGCGGCGGCGGCTACACGAAAAAGAATCACTGGAAGCGCACGGGTGATGAGGCGTGCACCAATGAGAAGTGCCCGAAATACGCGCCCTATCATGGTGGATGTCCGCATTATGCGCATCATGACGGCTGGGGGCAGGATCTCAACTACACGACGCCGGACTTCCCCGACCAAAACGGGATCTGGGGCAGCTCCTACATCAATCCTCTCGCTCCGCGCTGGAAGGAAAAGCTGTCGACGTTTTACCTGCGCCGTGTATTCGGTCTGCCGAAGAAGGTCACAGAAAAGGTCAAGCTACGGCCGTATACATCTGATCTCGTGGGGACAAGCTATATTTTCCGCTCGTCTGAATATCCCATCGACAAAGATGAAGAAGTGCACCTGTATTCATCCGATGGGCGAGAATATCGAAGTCTGGCGTATAATTTCGACCCGACAACGGGCGCGTTTCAAGTAGAAAAAGATGATGTTGAGGCGTTCGGCGACATCGACAAGGAGGTCACTGTCTCCTATCATGTGGTCGGCATGGGGGCGGACGGCGTATTCATGGATACGCTCGACACGGTCGACGTATATCCGAGCGAGGCATTCCAGCAGGGAATGGCACGGATGATCAACGAGCTCAAGGCCGAGTACCCGCATAAGCATTTCCTTGCGAATCGCGGATTCTCGATCATGAAGGACATCATTGCTTCCTGCTCCTATGTCATGTTTGAGACGTTCATCTCGGAGTACAACTGGGAGACAAAAACCTACTACAAGCTCACAGACCCTGCCACCATTGCGTACAACGAGGAGATCAAGGAGCAACTGCGCAAACTGCGCAGGAAGCACGTCTTCGAGGTGCTTGCGCTTAACTACTGTGCCGACGGCGCGGAGGGGGACGAGCTGCGCGAGGTGATTGCACAGGAGTGTTACGCCGAGGGCTATATGTCGTGGTCGGCGAACATTCTGCTGGATGATGTGCTACCGCCGTATCTCGTGAAGTCCGATGAGTGGAAGCGTCATATCAAGCCGAATAATCCGTTTTTCGGCGATGTTCCAGCTGTTGATTCTGGCTGGATTGTGCGTCTGCAAAACGAGGTCGAGATCAGCGGCGCGTATGAGGAATCTAACCGCGTATGGCAGCGGCTTCCTTTGGTAGAAAGGGATGATTGGTATGAAATCCTGCGATTTCCCGTGGTAGGTGGATACATGGAGCGCGAGGTCACAACGCTCGCGTGGTGCTGGCGTCTGGAGCTTGCGGACGGGCGCGTCTTGGGATTTACCTCCTGCGATATTGACCTTGTCATCGACGGGGAGATCTATGAGTCCTGTACGGGATTCGCGCCGACGGCGGTATCCTCTGCCAATGATCTGTCCACGGACAACCTTGACGTTGACGGCGTCATATCCAGTGATCGGATTACGGAGGAGGATATTTTTCTTGGGGTCTATGACAACGCCAAGATTCGTATCTTCATCTGTGACTATGAGCATACGGAGAATCACTTTACCCTGCGCGAGGGGACGATTGGCAAGCTCTCGGTGGGGAAGACGGCGTTCAAGGCGGAGATTCGCGGACTGATGGACGCCTACCAGCAGCAGGTGGGTCGAACGTATCAGCGCAAATGTCGGGCGCGTCTCGGCGACGCTGCTTGCAAATGCAGCGTTGCAGATGATATCGCCGCGGGAAAAGTGACCGCCGTGCGCGAGGATGGGAGCATCTTTACGGATGTTTCCCGCCCCGACGATTTCTTTACCTACGGCGTGCTGACCTTTTCGTCGGGACTAAACAAGGGTACGTCTGCCGAGGTGGAACAGTCGCTTGCCCGCAATGGACAGATTCGTTTCTTCGCGCCGCCTCTGCATGAGGTCGTTGTCGGCGATGCGTTCCGACTCGTGCCGGGGTGCAATGGCGAGCCGAACACCTGCAAGCGGCGTTTTCATAACTTCGTCAATTTTCGGGGCGAGCCGTACATCCCCGGCAACGATTACGCCGTCAGCTATCCGATCAAGACGGGCGGCAACATCGTCCCCGAGGGGCAGTCCGTGCGGCTGCGCAGCTTTGAATTCCAGACATGAGAGGAGTGACAGCAGTGACGCGGGAAGAGATTGTAAGAGAGGCGCGCCTTTGGATTGGATGCAAGTGGATTCATCAGGCGTGCGTGCGCGGTGTTGCATGCGACTGCGTGGGACTCGTGCGCGGCGTGCATGCACAGCTCATGGGGGACGCTTTTGTCGGAGACTATGACTATCCTGCAACATGGCATTTGTTCAAGGAGGATGAAAAACTCTATCAGGAGTGCAGGAAGTATCTTGATGAAATCCCTGTTACGGAGGCAATGGCGGGGGATATTCTCCTCTTTGGCTTTCGTCCGCGCTTTCCCGCGCACCACCTCGCCATTCTCACGGGAGATGAGACGATCATCCACTCATATATGGATGTTGGGCAGGTCGTGGAGACGCCGTACAATGAGGAATGGAAACAGCTTGCGCGGTTTGCGTTCCGCTATCGGGAGGCAGTGTAATGGCGACGATTGCATTGACCGCAATCGCGGGCAGTCTTGGTGCGAATGCGTTCTGGTTGGGCGTTGCGGGATTGGTCGGCGGTATGCTCGACCAACGGTTTTTTGGCGCAAAAATCAACACACATCAGGAAATCGGCAAGCAGAGCGATCTCAAGATGCAGACCGCGAGCATGGGCGCACCGATTATCACAGGCTACGGCAGAGCACGTGTGGCGGGGAATATCATCTGGGGGACGAAATTCACCGAGCACGTCCATACGAGCACGCAGAGCTTCGGCGGCGGTGGAAAGGGCGGAGGCGGCGGGGGCGGCGGCAGCATTACGACGACCAGTTACAGCTATACCGTATCGTTCGCGGCGGCGATCTGCGCGGGACCTATTAAGCAGGTTTTGCGCGTCTGGGCGGACGGCGTTGAGATCAAGGTCAAAGGTGCTGATGTTCAGCTGGACTATACTCTTTATTTGGGCGATGAGGCGCAGCAGCCGGATCCGTTCATCGTGGGCATTGAGGGGGCGGGGAATGTCCCCGCCTATCGCGGTCTTGCTTATATCGTCGTGAAGAATCTTGACATCAGCAAATTCGGCAACCGAATCCCGTCGCTCACCTTCGAAGTGGAGTTTCCCGAAAACAGCGTCGAGAACATCGTTAAGAATGTCACGGCGGCAGCGGGGATTGATGCGGCAAAGATAAAGCTCGAGGGCTTGCAGGATATGCAGGTAGAGGGCTTCACCATTGCGGGGGACAAGACCTTTCGCAGTCAGATTGAGGCGCTTCAGACTGTGTTTCCCTTTGACGGCTTCGAGTACGACGGGCGTATCATCTTTCGGCGGCGCGGCACAGGCGAGGTTGTCACGATCAACCCTGAGGATTTCGGCGCGGAGGAAAGCGAGAGCGAGTCACCGCCGCTCACGGCGATTCGTATACCTGAGATCGACCTACCAAAGACGGTAAAGCTCGCGTACATCTCAAAAGACCGCGACTATCAGGACGGTGCGGCATCCTATACAAAGGCAGTCGCCTCCGGGGTCAATGAGGTATCGCTTGACACAAGCATCGTGCTGAGAGACAGCGCGGCAGTTGCTGTCACAGAACAGCGGATGAAGGAATACTGGGCAAACCGCACGTCCTTCTCGTTCAAACTGCCCACAAGATACGCGACGGTACAGGCGGGGACGCTCATCAACCTCCCATACAACGGGCGCAGCGTCAAGGCGATGGTATCCGACGTCAGTTATGGAATCCCTGGTATTAGCGAGGTCACGGCGCATCTCATTCACGGACAGACATTTGCGGCGGTCAAACGCGAGCTGGATACGGCGGGCAAGGTACTCGAACCGCCCGAGCCGACTCCCGTGCGGATGGAGATCATCGATACGGCGATGATTCCAACCATCGAAGGGACGGGCGTGGTATTCATCGCCGCCGCTGCAAAAATCTACTACGGTGCACACCTATATCGGAGTGTCGATGGCGGCGTCTCCTTTTCCCTCGTCAAGTCCGACATTCGCGCCGGTGTCATCGGCGATACGGTGTCGGTGCTCGGAGAGGGGACATCCTACACGTGGGACAATCGCAGCTCTGTAGACGTGCGCCTCATCAGCGGGACGCTTGAGAGCAGGCAGGAGATTGACGTGCTGAACGGGGCGAATCTTTGCATCATCGGAAGCGAACTCGTGCAGTACCGATCGGCGGTACTCATCGCAGAGAATACCTATCGACTGTCGGGGCTTCTGCGCGGACGATTCGGGACAGAGCACCATATCAAGGGACACGTCCCCGGCGAGCGGTTCGTCCGCATTCACGCAGACACCGTGGAAAAGATCACCATTCCGGGCGCGGACTGGTTCAAGCCCTACGTCTACCGCTTCGGTTCTGCAAGATACGGCATCCTTCACGAAAGCTATCAGCAGACCAGCGTTACTATTCAAGCCAATGTCAGCGCTCCGCTTTCCCCGTGTCATTTGGAGGGGCAGCGTGCAAAGGGCGGCGACCTCGTCATCACGTGGGTGCGGCGCACGCGCGGCGACGGTGATATGAAGGACTATATCGACGTGCCGCTCAATGAGACGGCAGAGCGATATGAATGTTGCATAGTGAAGGACGGGAACGAAATACGCACCTTTGCCGTGCATGTGCCGCGTGCAATCTATACTGCCGCCGAGCAGGCGGCGGATTTTGGCGGGATACAGGGGAACGTGCGCGTGCGTGTTTACCAGATCAGTGAGACACGCGGGCGCGGTTTTGTAAGAGAGGAGATTATCTAGTGGCAGATCGGACGAGAAAACTTGAGTTGAAATACATCGTGGCGAATCAGTCGCAGAAAGAGGTCACAATCAACGAAGATTTGAACCTGCTGGATATGCTCGTACAGGCGACGGCAAAGGGGGTGCTGAATACGCCGCCCACAAGCCCCGCCGAGGGGGAGATGTATATCATCGGCGATGCGCCGACGGGCGCATGGGAGGGAAAGGCGAAGCATCTCGCGGGATTCTTTGCCGGCGTCTGGCTCATCGTCGCGCCGCGTGCGGGTTGGCGCGTATGGCTCGAAGAGGGGAAGGCGATGCGCTATCAAGGCGGCGCATGGGTGGAGGAGAGGAAAGCGGATACCCCTGTTGCATTGCCCGCTGGTGGGAAGAAAGGGCAAATTCTCGTTAAACTCTCAGATGATGACTATGACTGTGCATGGCAGGATGCGCCGATGGGCAGCGGTACGGTTGCACCGTCCACACCAACTACACCGACGGGCGGGACAACCGCAGAATCCATCATGGACAAGATTGCTCTGTATCAGTCAAATACGGAGTACAGCATCGGCGATATCGTCTATCGCAAGGAAACAAAATTGCGCCGTTGGTACATCTGTACCTATATCAAGGGGGACAACCAGACCGGAAAATCCGGTGCAACACCGCCGACATGGAAAGATTCGCCTGGAAATGAAACCATTGATAACGATTTGACATGGGAAGCATATGAGGGAGGCGCGGCGATTACGGTGAGCACGGCTGACCACGCAAAAACGGCGGGCAAACTGAAAACTGCCCGCACCATAGAGCTGACAGGCGGGGCACAGGGAAGTGTGTCGTTTGATGGGAGCAAGAACGTGAGCATGGCGGTCACAGTTCCGAAATAAATAGGAAGGCGGTATGTATGGAATACCTCGCAGTTGCTGTGTCCTGTGTCACCATCATCAGCTTCATCGCGGCCGCATTTACCTACATCGTTTTGAATCCGCTCAACAAAGCGATTCTCAGCCTTGAGCGTCTGATTCAGGAGATGCGCGACGACTTCAAATTCTACGAGGAGAAACGTCAGGACATGGACAAACGCATTGTAAAGACGGAGGAAAGTGTAAAGTCCGCACACCACCGCATCAATCACATTGAGAACTATCTGGATATGGAAAAAGGGGATGGAAGGGGGCACGAATGATGAAAATACAGCGGCTTCCGCCCGTGGATTGGATGGTCGGGACAGGACTTGTCATCGTGGCAGTCCTGTCCGTTTTTTATGGCACGCCCGAGCTTTCGAGCAACGTCACATCGGGACTGATCGGATTTCTCGGGCGGTCAGTAATCAATAAGAAAGGAGCAAGATAAATGGCACATGTACTTCATCCGTCGGGAATGAGGTGTGTATCGCCCGCCGAACTCGAAAGCCTCGCTATGTACTACCGCGAGGCAATCGCAGAGGCAGCACGGAAACAGGGGCGCGAGACGAAGGTCTATCTCCACTGGTCGGCGGGACACTACGGGCAGTTTTGGAGCGATTATCACGTCCAGATCGACAAAGACGGCGAGATCTACGTCATCGCGGACGGCGAACTTGACGACGTGCTTGAGGCGACATATCGACGCAACAGCGGCAGCGTGAGCATCTGCATCCTCGGCTGTCTGGGGGCAACGACGAACAACCTCGGCGCAGAGTCGCCAACGACCCTGCAGATCGAGGGCATGGCAAAGGCAATCGCCGCTCTGTGTAACGGGCTGTGGCTGACGATTGACAAGCAGCGTGTCCTCACGCACGGCGAGGCAGCGGACAATGAGGACGGTATCTATCCGCATGACCCGTACGGCCCAAAGTCGACGTGTGAGCGTTGGGACTTGGAATATCTCGGCACGCTTGAGAGTCCGACATTCCACCCGTGGGCAGAGGACGGAATGCGCGGCGGCGACGTGCTGCGCGGCAAGGCAAACTGGTATCGGCAGTATTGGCAGGAGCATGGAGGCACGCCGAATGACTGAGCGGGTGAAATGGCTTGTGATAGAGCACAAGGCATCGCTTTTGGTGATCCTGTTCATCTTGCTTGCCGGTATTGCGTATGCCGTCGGCAGACACTCCGCAGCGGAGCAGACAGCGGCAGAAAAACCCGCCGTCATGACGCAGGAGCAGACGCAAGACAAGGCAGTGCTGCGGGCGCAGCTCGACATCTCGCGTGCCAATGCTCAGGCACTCCAAAAACGTCTCACGGAGGTGCAAGCGGGACAGCGTGCACCGACAACGACCTACTATGTGAGTGCGCCAACAGTCGAGCGTGCTGCACAGGTGGTGGAGCGTCAGATCAGGGAGGACAATCCGACACTGCCACGGGCGGCGCGGGAGAAGTCCGATCGGACTGTTGTCACGCCGATCACAAAGGATAAGGATGGCAAGCAGTTGCCAACTGAGCAACAAAAAGTTGACATCTACAAGATAAACTTGCGAAAAGATCACCGCATCAAGGCGGGCGCAACGATGATTGACGGCAAGGTACTCATGTCGATCGGCTACGAGCAGGGGCGATTTGAGGCACTGGCGCACTTCGACGGAGGGCGCTACAAGGGTGCGACCGTCACATACAATATCATAGAGTGGTAATTCATCGCCCCAGGGCTACGGCTCTGGGGCTGTTTTCTTATTTTATGGCATGATATTTTGAAATATACATATAGAAATAAAAATATATGTATATAAAATATTGACAATATGTATATACCTGCTATAATATAGACAAGATAAAGGTTGAGGGCGAAAGCCCAGAAAGAGGAGAAAATCAAAATGGAAATGTACAAGAGCAACGACGGAAAGAAATTCATCACACGGCAGGATCCGTACCTCACGGGGACGGGGCGCGGATATTACGCAGCATCGGCATTCTGCCCAGACGACACTCCAGACGAGGACGGGTACATCCCCGTCTACGAGCTCCGCTGGGATATTCTTCCCGAAGAGGAATATGACCCCGAAGATAGAGACGAGAGCTGCGCGTGTGATTGGGACGACATCGCAGACTACTCCGTTGTCGGCGACATGTCGGCAGAAGAAAAGGCTGAGTACGTAGCGTAACGGCAGAGAGAGGGGCGAAAGCCCCTCTTGCATCAAAAGGAGGATAATCAAAATGGCAAAGACAAAGCAAGTTTACATGAACGCCCCCCTTGTGGGGCTCGAAGCAGAGACGAAAGAGAGCGGCGGG